>Ga0102590_1002959_pt1 | contig 18385 bp, 12 predicted proteins | sample AraplaMF_Col_mMF_FD_76859 | JGI IMG/M metagenome (GOLD analysis project Ga0102590, IMG submission 76859) | Arabidopsis root microbial communities from the University of North Carolina, USA - plate scrape MF_Col_mMF | ecosystem: Host-associated > Plants > Roots > Endosphere | place: USA...
GCATGGCCTGGCATAGCGCGGGCACCTATCGCATCACCGACGGCCGCGGCGGCGCCGGCGCCGGTCAGCAGCGCTTCGCCCCGCTCAACAGCTGGCCTGACAACGCGAACCTCGACAAGGCGCGGCGGCTGCTGTGGCCGATCAAGCAGAAATACGGCCGCAAGATCTCCTGGGCCGATCTGATGATTCTCGCCGGCAACGTCGCGCTGGAATCGATGGGCTTCAAGACCTTCGGCTTTGCTGGCGGCCGCACCGACGTCTGGGAGCCGGAAGAGCTGTTCTGGGGGCCGGAAGGCACCTGGCTTGGTGACGAGCGCTATAGCGGCGAACGCCAGCTCGCCGAGCCGCTCGGCGCCGTGCAGATGGGCCTGATCTACGTCAATCCGGAAGGGCCGAACGGCAATCCGGACCCGCTCGCGGCGGCCAAGGACATCCGCGAGACCTTCTTCCGCATGGCGATGAACGACGAGGAAACCGTTGCGCTGATCGCCGGCGGGCACTCCTTCGGCAAGACCCATGGCGCCGGCGACCCGTCGCTGGTGGGCGCGGACCCCGAAAGCGGCGCCATCGAGGACCAGGGCCTCGGGTGGAAGAGCAAGTATGGCACCGGCATCGGTGCCGACACCATCACCGGCGGTCCGGAAGTCACCTGGACCCAGACGCCGACCAAGTGGAGCAATCTGTTCTTCAAGAACCTGTTCGAAAACGAATGGGAGCTGACCAAGAGCCCGGCCGGCGCGAAGCAGTGGAAGGCGAAGGGCGCGGAAGCGACCATCCCCGACGCCTATGACAAGTCGAAGAAGCATGTGCCGACCATGCTGACCACCGACCTGTCGCTGCGCTTCGATCCCGCCTATGAGAAGATCTCGCGGCGCTTCTACGAGCACCCCGAGCAGTTCGCGGACGCGTTCGCGCGGGCCTGGTTCAAGCTCACGCACCGCGACATGGGCCCGATCGCGCGCTATCTCGGCCCGCTGGTGCCGAAGGAAACGCTGATCTGGCAGGACCCGATTCCGGCTGTGGATCATGAGCTGATCGGCGAGCAGGATATCGCCGCGCTGAAGGCGAAGATTCTCAGCTCCGGCCTGTCGGTGTCGCAGCTTGTCTCGACCGCGTGGGCGTCGGCATCGACCTTCCGTGGCTCCGACAAGCGCGGTGGTGCGAATGGCGCGCGTATTCGCCTCAGCCCGCAGAAGGACTGGGAGGTCAACCAGCCGGCCGAGCTGAAGACGGTCCTCTCGAAGCTCGAAGCGATCCAGAAGGAGTCCGGCAAGAAGGTTTCGCTGGCTGACCTGATCGTTCTCGGAGGCTGCGCGGCGGTCGAAAAGGCTGCCAAGGACGCCGGCGTCGACGTGAAGGTGCCCTTCACGCCGGGACGCGCCGACGCGTCGCAGGATCAGACCGACGTCGAATCCTTCGCCCCGCTCGAGCCGCGGGCCGACGGCTTCCGCAACTACGTCAACGGCAAGAAGCACCAGTTCATGAAGCCTGAAGAGGCACTCGTGGACCGGGCGCAATTGCTGCGGCTGACGGGGCCCGAGATGACGGCTCTCGTCGGCGGCCTGCGGGTCCTCGGCGCCAATGCCGGCAACTTCAAGCATGGCGTGTTTACCAAGCGGCCCGAGACGCTGACGAACGACTTCTTCGTCAACCTGCTCGACATGAGCACGCAATGGCAGCCCGCCGGCTCCGACGGCACGTATGAGGGCCGCGACCGCAAGACCAACGCGGTCAAGTGGACCGCCACCCGCGTCGACCTGATCTTCGGCTCGCACGCCCAGCTCCGCGCCTTCGCGGAAGTGTATGCGGCCTCGGATTCGAAGGAGAAGTTCGCCAAGGACTTCGTGGCGGCGTGGACCAAGGTGATGAACCTCGATCGTTTCGACATCGCCTGAGCCTTGCGGCTTCACGTGAAAAGGGCGGCCTCTCGGCCGCCCTTTTTGTTTTCCGCGATCGCTTCGCGCGCGAAGGCGCTGGCGTCCTGCGCTCACACGCCGAGCGTGCCGGCCTTTGCCGCCGCATAGCGCTCGGCGATCTTGGCCCAGTTCACCGTATTCCACCACGCCTTGAGATAATCGGCGCGGCGGTTCTGGTAGTTCAGGTAATAGGCGTGCTCCCAGACGTCGTTGCCCATCAGCGCGCGCTTGCCGTCCATCATCGGATTGTCCTGGTTCGGCCGGGTCTCGATCGCGAGCTTGCCGTCCTTCGTGACGGTGACGAACACCCAGCCGGAGCCGAACTGGCGTCCGCCGGCGGCGTTGAAATCGTTCTGGAATTTTTCCATGCCGCCGAGATCGCGGTCGATCGCGGCGAGCACTTCGCCTTCCGGCTTGCCGCCGTTCGGGCCCATGATCTCCCAGAACATGGTGTGGTTGGCGTGGCCGCCGAGATTGTTGCGGACGGTGAATTTGATGCTGTCGTCGAGTGCATTCAGATTGCCGAGCACGTCCTCGATCTTCGCCGTCCCCAGTTGCGGATTGGTCTTGGCGACATTGTTGAGGTTGGCGATGAAGGCGGCATGGTGCCGGTCGTGATGGATTTCCATCGTCTTGGCATCGATATGGGGCTCGAACGCATTGGTCGGATAGGTCAGCGGCGGCAGCGTGAACGGGCCGGCCGGGGCCGCGGCCGCCGGGGCAGGAGCTGCTGCCTGTGCAAAGACGAGACGCGGCGCTGCCGCAACGGCCGCAAGGCCGGTTGCAGCGAACACCAGATGGCGCCGGGACATGGATGACATCGACTTCTCCTTACCTGTGTAGATGAACTGAGTGAATATGTTTGAACGAACGCCAAAAGCCGCTGCGGGCGACAAGCTACCGGCGGCGGGTGGGATCGGGTTTCGTTTTTTGCCCCCGTGAGCCTGCGACGTAATCGCACAGGTGCTGCGGTCCCGGCAATGTAACCCGGGCGGGCAATAAAAAAGGGCGGCCGTTCGGCCGCCCCCTTGTTCACTTTTTTGCGATGCCTTACTCGCCGGCGGCTTCGCGCGGCGCCGGGCCTTCCGCCTTCTGCTTGGCCTCGAGGTCCTCGCCGGTGACCTGGTCGACCACCTTCATCGACAGCCGGGTCTTGCCGCGGTCGTCGAAGCCGAGCAGCTTGACCTTGACCTTGTCGCCTTCCTTGACGACGTCGGAGGTCTTCTGCACGCGCGCCGAAGCAAGCTGGCTGATGTGGACGAGGCCGTCCTTGGCGCCGAAGAAGTTCACGAAGGCGCCGAACTCCATCACCTTGACCACGGTGCCCTCGTAGATCTGGCCGATCTCCGGATCGGAGGCGATCGACTTGATCCACTTGATCGCGGCCTTCATCGCCTCGCCGTCGTTGGAGGCGACCTTGACGGTGCCGTCGTCCTCGATGTTGACCTTGGCGCCGGTCTTCTCGACGATCTCGCGGATCACCTTGCCGCCGGTGCCGATCACTTCACGGATCTTGTCGGTCGCGATCTTGAAGGTCTCGATGCGCGGCGCGTATTCGCCGAGCTCGGCGCGGGCATTGGTCAGCGCCTTGGCCATTTCGCCGAGGATGTGGACGCGTCCCTCCTTGGCCTGGCCGAGCGCGACCTTCATGATCTCCTCGGTGATGCCCTCGATCTTGATGTCCATCTGCAGCGAGGTGATGCCCTGGTCGGTGCCGGCCACCTTGAAGTCCATGTCGCCGAGATGATCCTCGTCGCCGAGGATGTCGGACAGAACTGCAAAGCGCGAACCTTCCAGAATGAGGCCCATCGCGATACCCGCGGTCGGCCGCTTCAACGGCACGCCGGCATCCATCAGCGCCAGCGAGGCGCCGCACACCGAGGCCATCGACGAGGAGCCGTTGGATTCGGTGATCTCGGAGACCACGCGCACCGTGTAGGGGAATTCATGGTGCGGCGGCAGCACGGGGTGGATCGCGCGCCAGGCCAGCTTGCCGTGGCCCGTCTCACGCCGCTTGGTGCCGCCGAGACGGCCGGTCTCGCCGACCGAGTAGGGCGGGAAGTTGTAGTGCAGCAGGAACGTCTCTTTATACGTTCCCGACAGCGCGTCGATATACTGCTCGTCCTCGCCGGTGCCGAGCGTGGTCACGACCATCGCCTGGGTTTCGCCGCGGGTGAACAGCGCCGAGCCGTGGGCGCGCGGCAGCACGCCGACTTCGGCGACGATGTTGCGCACCGTCTTGACGTCGCGACCGTCGATGCGCTTGCCGGTGTCGAGGATGTTCCAGCGAACGATCTTCGCTTCGAGCTCCTTGAACACGCCGGCGATGCGCAGCTTGTCGTATTTCGGCTCCTGCCCTTCGGGGAAGTAGTGGGCAATCACCTTTTCCTTGACCTTGCCGACCGCCGCGTAGCGATCCTGCTTGACCGGAATGGCGTAGGCGGCGCGCAGTTCCTGCTCGACGATGCCGAGCATTTCCTTTTCCAGCGCCGCATTGTCGATCGTGGTGACCTCGCGCGGCTCCTTCGCGGCCTTCTCGGCAAGCTCGATGATCGCGTTGATCACCGGCTGGAAGTGGCGGTGACCGAACATCACGGCGCCGAGCATGATGTCTTCGTTCAGTTCCTTGGCTTCCGATTCCACCATCAGCACGGCATCGGCGGTGCCGGCGACGACGAGGTCGAGCTGGGTGTCGACCATCTCGTCGAGGGTCGGGTTGAGGATGAACTCGTCATTGGCGAAGCCGACGCGCGCTGCGCCGATCGGACCCTTGAAGGGCGCGCCGGACAGGGTGAGGGCAGCCGACGACGCCACCAGCGCGACGATATCGGGATCGTTCTCCATGTCGTGCGACAGCACGGTGGCGATCACCTGGGTCTCGTTGCGCCAGCCGTCGACGAACAGCGGACGGATCGGGCGGTCGATCAGGCGGGAGACCAGCGTCTCCTTTTCGGTCGGACGTCCTTCGCGCTTGAAATAGCCGCCGGGAATGCGGCCCGCGGCATAGGTCTTTTCCTGATAGTCGACGGTCAGCGGCAGGAAGTCGACGCCCTCGCGTGGCGCTTTCGCAGCCACGACGGTAGCGAGCACGACGGTCTCGCCATAGGTGGCGATCACGGCGCCGTCGGCCTGACGGGCGATCTTGCCGGTTTCCAGTTTGAGGGGACGTCCACCCCAGTCGATCTCGACGGAATGTTTATTGAACATATCGGTTTCTTTCATAGGTTCACGAGAGAGCAGCGCCCAAAAACACAAAGACCATGCGCAAGATGGCGGGACGCTGATCGCAATGCGAGATCAGCGGCCGGCGATCCTGCCATGGTCTTTATCTTTCGGATGGCGTCCATCCTCTCGGCAGTCACGGGCACCTTGCCCTGTCCAGCGGCCGGATTGCTGCTGGACGTTGTCGAGCATGATCCTGATCGGATGATGCTCCTTGCGCATGATCGCCTCCGACAATCGGAGTCCGTTTTCTCTGGATGATCATGCGAAAACGCGCGCATACAGCGCGCGCGTATACTCAAATCAACGACGAATGTTATGCTTTTCGAGCAACGCCTTGTAACGCGCCTCGTCCTTCTTCTTGATGTAGTCGAGAAGCGAACGGCGCGTCGACACGAGCTTCAGAAGGCCGCGGCGTGAATGGTTGTCCTTCACGTGGGTCTTGAAGTGGCCCGTCAGATTGTTGATGCGTTCCGACAGGATCGCAACCTGGACCTCGGGCGAGCCGGTGTCGCCGGCTTTGGTAGCACTCGTCTTGATGACTTCCGCTTTGCGTTCGGCGGTAATCGACATCGTCAAACTCTCTCATTGCTGCGACCGGGGCTGGCTGTCAGCCCGGTCAGGTTGAACACGCGCTTGGGGATGAGTTCGCCATTGCCAATTTCGGCGAGGGCCAGAAGCCGGCCTGCCACCGTGACATAGACTGTGCCGCTACTATTGGGCGCATCCCGTCCGCGCAACAAAACGGCCTGGCCCCGGTGGAGCCTTGCCGCATCAGCCCGTGTGACGGCCAGTGCCGGGATGTCGTCCAGCGCGGTCTCAACGGGCAAAAGCGCGTCGGCGAGGCTTCCCTCGCCAGACGCGGCTCTATTGCATAAAGCCTCCAACTCTTCCAGCGGAATCATGTCCGCCTCGCGGAACGGGCCGACCAGGGTCCGCCGCAACGCGCAGATATGGCCGAAACAGCCCAGAAGCCGGCCGATATCGCGGGCCAGCGCCCTTACATAGGTACCTTTGCCGCACTCGGCCTCGAACACGGATTGGCTGTTATCGCCATGTTCTACAAGGGTTAATTCGTGAATCTCGACCGGGCGGGGCTTCAGCTCGACGGTCTCGCCATCGCGTGCCAGGTCATAGGCCCGCTCGCCCTGGACCTTGATGGCCGAATATTGCGGCGGGATCTGCTCGATCAGGCCGGTGAACCGCGGCAACAGGGCCCGGATGGCGTCGGCCGACGGCCGGAGGTCGCTGGTCTTGACGACCCGGCCCTCGGTATCGTCGGTGTCGCGCTCCTCGCCCCAGGCGACCGTGAAGCGGTAGCGCTTGCGGCCGTCCATCACGAACGGCACCGTCTTGGTGGCCTCGCCGAGCGCGATCGGCAGGCCGCCGGACGCCAGCGGATCCAGCGTGCCGGCATGGCCGGCGCGCTTGGCCTGGAACAGGCGCTTGAGCACGGCGACCGCGTGCGTCGAGGTCATGCCGATCGGCTTGTCGAGAACGACCCAGCCATGAACGTCGCGCTTGTCGCGCCGTGGCTGATTGTTCTGGCGCGGCTGCTTGTTGCGCGGATCGTTATTGTCGCGGCGCTCACCGTGATCGGCGCGACGTTGTTCGTCGCCGCGCGTTTCGCCCGAAAAAATATTTTTTTCGGCGTCGTGCGAATCGGCAGTTTGCTGCGCGATCACGCGGTTGGCGGTGGGCATTATCATCACTTGTCGTCCGAATCGGGTGCGAGGTCTCTTTGCACCGCAGGTGTTCTCAGTAATTTCTCGATCCGTTCCGCCTCATCGAATCGTTCGTCGACGCGAAAACGAAGCTCAGGAGCAAATTTCAAGTTAACGCGGTGAGCGATCTCGCCACGCAGGAATTTCTTGTTGCGATCGAGCGCCGCGAGCACGGTGTCGGTATCGCGGCCGCCGAGCGGCATCACGTAAATCGTCGCCAGCTTCAGGTCAGGCGACATCCGTACCTCGGGAACGGTGATGATGTGGCCTTCGAGATCGGGGTCGTGAACGTTACCCTGCGACAAGATATCGGCGAGGGCATGGCGCACGGTTTCGCCGACGCGCAATTGACGTTGCGAACCGCCGGAAGCGGAACCCTTGTTGTGGTGGCGGGGCATCAATGTCTCTCAAAGCCATCAGGCCCGCGTATCGCGGGCATCACGGCTTGCTTGTTTAATCAGGACCAGCACGTGGATGGCCGGAACAGGTCCGGCCATGACGCCACACACTTTCAGTCGGTAAAACTCCAGGCTCTTCGCAAGATTTGGACTTACAGAGAGCGCTGGATCGTCTCGACACGGTAACACTCGATCACGTCGCCGACACGCATGTCGCCGTAATTCTCGAACGCCATGCCGCATTCCTGGCCGGATTGCACTTCCTTCACTTCATCCTTGAAGCGCTTCAAGGTCGAGAGCTTGCCTTCGTGCACCACGACGTTGTCGCGGATCAGGCGAACATTGGCGCCGCGCTCCACGGTGCCGTCGGTGACGCGGCAGCCGGCGACCTTGCCGACCTTGGAAATGTTGAACACTTCCAGGATCTGGGCGTTGCCGAGCATGGTTTCGCGCAGCGTCGGCGCGAGCAGGCCGGACATCGCCTTTTTGATGTCGTCGACGAGATCGTAGATGATGTTGTAGTAGCGGATCTCGATGCCGTTGCGCTTGGCGGCGGCAGCCGCTTCCTTGTTGGCGCGAACGCTGAAGCCGATGATCGCGGCGTTGAAGCCTTCGGCCAGCGTGACGTCGGATTCGGAGATGCCGCCGACGCCCGCATGCAGGATGCGGGCTGCAACTTCGTCGGTGCCGAGCTTCTCCAGCGAACCCAAGATGGCTTCGAGCGAGCCCTGCACGTCGGCCTTCACGATCAGCGGGAATTCCTTGCGGCCCGCGGTCTTGAGCTGCGACATCATCTGCTCGAGCGAACCGCGCATGCCGGAGATCGAGGCGGCGGCGTTCTCGCGCTTCTGGTGGGCGCGATAGCTCGTGACCTGGCGGGCGCGGGCTTCGTTCTCGACCACAGCGAGACGGTCGCCGGCTTCCGGCGGGCCGTTGAAGCCGAGCACCTCGACCGGCACCGAAGGTCCGGCCTCGTCGAGATTCTCGCCCTGGTCCGAAATCAGCGCGCGGACGCGGCCCATTTCGGCGCCGGCCACGATGATGTCGCCGACGCGGAGCGTGCCGCGCTGAACCAGCACGGTGGCGACCGGACCGCGGCCGCGATCGAGCTTGGCTTCGATCACGGTGCCTTCGGCGGGGCGTTCCGAATTGGTCTTGAGGTCGAGCAGTTCGGCCTGCAGCGCGATCATCTCGAGCAGCTTGTCGAGATTGGTCTTGTTCTTGGCGGATACCTCGACGTCGACGACGTCGCCGCCGAACGATTCGACCTGGACCTCGTGCTGCAGCAGCTCGGTGCGCACGCGCTCCGGCTTGGCATCGGGCTTGTCGATCTTGTTGATCGCCACGATCATCGGCACCTTGGCCGCCTTGGCGTGGTTGATCGCTTCCACCGTCTGCGGCATGACGCCGTCGTCGGCCGCAACCACCAGGATGACGATGTCGGTGACCTTGGCGCCGCGGGCGCGCATCGCGGTGAACGCGGCGTGGCCGGGCGTGTCGATGAAGGTGATCTTCTTGCCGCTTTCCGGCGAGGTCACCTGATAGGCGCCGATATGCTGGGTGATGCCGCCGGCTTCGCCGGATACCACGTTGGCGTGGCGCAGCGCGTCGAGCAGCGAGGTCTTGCCGTGGTCGACGTGACCCATCACGGTGACGACAGGCGAGCGCGGCTCGGTGTCGGTGGAATCGTCGACGACGTCGAACAGGCCCTCTTCAACGTCGGACGCGGCGACGCGCTTGACGCTGTGGCCCATTTCCTCGGCGATCAGCTGCGCGGTGTCGGCGTCGATCACGTCGGTGATCTTGTGCATCGCGCCCTGCTTCATCAAAAGGCGGATGACGTCGACCGCGCGCTCCGACATGCGGTTCGCCAGTTCCTGGATCGTGATCGCTTCCGGGATGGTGACTTCGCGGACCAGCTTTTCCTTCGGCTCGTTTGCGGCATGGCCCTTCAGGCGCTGGGTGCGGCGGCGGAACGAGGCGATCGAACGCTCGCGCACATCGTCGTTGAGCGCGGTGACGACCGTCAGGCGGCCGCGTTCCTTCTGCGGCCCGGGCTTGTGGGTGGTCTTGGGGGCCGCGACCGGACGCATGGCGCCGCCGGGGCCACGCCTGATCTGGCGCGGACCTTCGTCTTCATCGGAACCGTCGGCGGCGACCGGCGTGCGGGCCGGCGTCGCCGCGACGGCGGCCGGACGGGCGCCTGCCGGGCGCGCTGCGGCCGGCCGGGTTGTGGTCGCCGGACGCGCGGTGGCGGCGGGCGCTGCCGCCGGTGCCGTCGCGGGCTTGGCCTCGCCTTCGCCGAACCGCTTCTTGGCCTCGCCTTCGGCCTTGCGCTTGGCTTCCTCTTCCTGCCGGTGCCGCTCTTCCTCGGCCTTGCGGCGGGCTTCGGCGGCTTCGCGTTCGGCCTTCTCGGCGCTTTCGCGGCTGGCGCGGCGCTTGGCCTCTTCCTCGGCCTGCCGCCGTTCCTCGACTTCGCGCACCTTGGCGTCGGCCAGCGCGCTGGCGCGGGCCGAGCGCTCGTCCTCGGTCAGCGTGCGCAGCACGACGCCGGAGCCGCCGCGCGCGCCGCCCGGCGCTGCTCCAGGCCGGGACATCGGCGCCTTGGCGGCGGGCGCCGTCTTGGCGGGGGCCGGCTCGGGCGCATGCGTCTCGGTCGCCGGCGCATCACCGCCGACGCGGCGCTTGCCGCGTTTTTCGACCACGACCTGCTTGGTCCGGCCATGGCTGAAGCTCTGGCGCACGGTGCCCGTCTCGACCCGCGGCTTCAGCGACAAGGTCTTGGTCGGAACACTCAAAGTCTTGTCGCCAGGCGTTTTGGTATCAACCATTCAGCAGTCCTAATCTCGTTAGCGTTGTGCGCTTCCGCGCCGTCATTACAGCAGGTCTTCGGAAACCGATCGTCGTCAGAATTTCTGGCCGCCATCCCCGGTCCCGTCGTCATCGTCCATCCGGTATCGAACCAGGATCTGGCAGCGCGACAGGAACGTTTTGCTCGCCGGGCCCGCGAGCAGCGCAGCATGTATCACATTTGACCGGCCCAGTGCCAAATCCAATTGTGCCGAGGTTAAAGCGGTGACGATCGGCAAAAGGCGCGATTCGTCGATATTTCGGCTCCTTTGCCCGGCGATCGCGTCCAATTTGCGGATTCCGTCGGCCGCCCCGTCCGAAGCGTGTATCAGGGCTTCGGCCCTGCCCTGTTCGAGCAGGCCCTCGACCTTGGCATAGCCGGAAACGACCTGGCCGGCCTTGGCGACCATGGCCAATGCCTCGGTACAGCTTCGTTCCAGCAGGGCCTCGGTATCGGCGGGGAGGGTGGCCGCAACCCGGACGTCGCGCTTGAACCCTCGGCTAAATTGGTGACGCCGCACCGCTTCCGCAACCGTCCGGCGCGAGGCGGCGACCCACAGGCCGCGGCCGGGCAATTTACGTTTCAAATCGGGAACAACGTCGCCCGACGGGGCGACCACAAAGCGGATCAGCTCGTCAATCGGGCGTACCTCGCGGCTGACCGCGCACATCCGCATGGTCGCGGACTTGTCGGTCCGCGGCCCATGGTCGAGATCGGGGTCAGCCAATGCGAGCATGCCTGTTTGACGGCTCCTGTCATCTGCGCACGGTCTGCGCGCAGAAATGATATCCGGCGGTGCGTAACACCCGCATTACGCCGTCTGGTCTTCGGTGGCTTCAGTCGCCTCGGTCTGCTTGGCGAGCTCGGCCTCGGTGATCCAGCCGGCGATGACGCGGGCCTGCATGATCAGGCGCTCGGCGTCGTCGCGCGAGATCTCGTTGGCGTCGAGGATGCCGGCGTGCTTGGTCGGCTCGCTGCCTTCCTTGCGCTCGGTCCAGCCGACCAGGTCGTCGGTGGCGCAGCCCGCCAGGTCCTCGACCGTCTTGATGTCGTTCTCGCCGAACTTGACCAGCATCTTCGAGGTCACGCCAGGCACCGTCTTCAAAGCATCGTCCACACCGAGTTCCTTGCGCTTGTTTTCCAGCTCCGACTCGAGCTGTTCCAGATATTCTCTCGCCCGGCTCTGCAGCTCGTTGGCGGTTTCCTCGTCGAAGCCTTCGATGCCGGCCAGTTCCTTGGCGTCGACCAGCGCGAGTTCCTCCACCGAGGTGAAGCCTTCCGACGCCAGCAATTGACCGACCACCTCGTCGACGTTCAGCGCTTCCATGAAGACGCGCGTCGAGTTCTCGAAGTCGGCCTGGCGGCGCTCGGATTCTTCCTGCTCGGTCAGGATGTCGATATCCCAGCCGGTGAGCTGCGAGGCGAGGCGCACGTTCTGGCCGCGGCGGCCGATCGCCAGCGAGAGCTGGTTGTTGGTGTCGGGAACCACGACCTCGATCCGCTCGCGGTCCTCGTCGATCACAACCTTGGCGACTTCGGCGGGCGCCAGCGCGTTGACGACGAAGGTCGCGATGTCGGGTGACCAGGGAATGATGTCGATCTTCTCGCCCTGCAGTTCGTTCACCACCGCCTGCACGCGCGAGCCGCGCATGCCGACGCAGGCGCCGACCGGATCAACCGAGGAATCCCGGGAAATCACGCCGATTTTCGCGCGCGAGCCGGGATCGCGGGCGACCGCCTTGATCTCGACGATGCCGTCATAGATCTCGGGCACTTCCTGCGCGAACAGTTTTGCCATGAATTGCGGATGGGTGCGGGAGAGGAAAATCTGCGGCCCGCGGGTCTCGCGGCGCACATCGAAGATATAGGCGCGGACGCGGTCGCCGTTGCGGAACACTTCGCGCGGCAGCATTTCGTCGCGGCGGATGATGGCCTCGCCGCGGCCGAGATCGACGATCACGCTGCCATATTCGACGCGCTTGACCACGCCGTTGACGATATCGCCGATGCGGTCCTTGAATTCCTGGTACTGCCGGTCGCGCTCGGCCTCGCGCACCTTCTGCACGATCACCTGCTTGGCCGATTGCGCGGCGATGCGGCCATATTCCAGCGGCGGCAGGGTGTCGGCGATGGTGTCGCCGACCTGGGCGCCCGGGTTGGCGCGCTGCGCGTCGGCCAGCGAAATCTGGTTCGACGAGTTCTCGACCTGCTCGACGACCAGCATGTGGCGCGACAGCCGCAGCTCACCCTTCTTGGCGTCGATTTCGGCGTGAACGTCGGTCTCGCTGCCATACCGGGCACGGGCCGCCTTGGCGATGGCGTCTTCCATCGCAGCGATCACGATCCCGCGGTCGATCGACTTTTCGCGGGCGACCGCGTCTGCGATCTGCAGCAGTTCGAGTTTGTTGGCACTGACTGCCATGGCCTAGTCTCCTTCGGTAGGATCGAGGTCGCCCCTGCGCAGTCGTTCTGCGGCGAGGCGGTGTTTCTTGGTATTCGTCGGCTCCGGTTTTTTGCCGGGCTTGCTTCCGATCTTGGGTTTCGGCTTGTTGCTTTTGGCCGGATCGCTTTTCTTCGCATGCGGCGGAGGCGGCGGCGCCAGCCCGAGATTCTGCTTCAATTCGCGCTCGGCCTGCTTGCCGCGCCGCATCGATTCCGCAATCAATTCATCTGTCAGAACCAGCCGTGCGTCGGCGATGTCTTCCATCACCAGCAGCACGTCGGCATCTTCGTCCGTGCGTATGTCATCGCGATGTAACCGCACGGCATCGCCTTCGACGCCGGCGAGCGTACCACGGAAACGCTTGCGGCCCTGATGGGCGACCGCCATTTCGATCTTGACGAGATGACCGCCGAAACGTTCGAAATCGGAGCGGCGCACCAGCGGGCGATCGATGCCCGGCGAGGAAATCTCCAGCCGGTAGGCGCGGTCGATCGGATCGGCGACGTCGAGCACCGGCGACAGCGCCCGCGAGATCGCCTCGCAATCCTCGATCTGCATCGTGCCGTCCGGCCGCTCGGCCATGATCTGGACGGTGCAGCCGGCCTCGCCCGAAATCTTGATCCGGACCAGCCGGTAACCCATTCCCTGCAGCACCGGACCGGCGACAGCCGACACCCGCGCCGCCACGCCCGGCTCGACGACGAGACGGGGCTCGGCGAGCAGGTCGGCATCCACGGAACCAGCAGTTGGATCGGTCATGTCCAGGGTCAAAAGCGTCTTACTTGCATGGGTTTAGGTCGGGCCCAACCAGAGGTCCGGCCGCTTCCCCGAGCCGCCCCGTGATGCCCGTTCTGGGCAGGGCAGGTTCAGGTAATAAAAAAGAGCGGGTCCCGGGGGGCCCACTCTCAATACGCGATCGTATGAGAACCATAAGTTGCCGCGGATATAGCGGTTTTTCCGCAATCCGACAAGGCCCGCAATTCCGTTAAGTCCGATTTTGCCACGCTTTGAGAGTGGAGATACGGCCTAACCCTTCATTCATAGACGATGCCTAGATTTCCCGAAAACCAGCCAATTTGGCCGGTTTGGGTGGGGTTTATGACTGGTTCACCATCGCTGATCCCGGAACTCGACGACATTGTCAGCCGTGGCGACCCGAAACGCCGCGCCGATGCCGCGCGCCGTGTCAGCGAGCTTTTTTTGCAGGGCGCGGCGAACTTCCGTCCCGACCATGTCGAACTGTTCGACGGCGTCCTGACCAGCCTCGTCCCCCATGCCGAAATCGAAGAGCGTGCCCAATTGGCCGAGCGCCTGTCGCTGCTGGACAACGCGCCGCGCGGCCTGGTCGGTCAGCTCGCCCATGACGATGAAATCGCCATCGCCGGCCCGCTGCTGCGCCGTTCGCCGCTGGTCGACGAAAAGATGCTGATCGAAATCGCCTCCGAGAAAGGCCAGGGCCATCTGCTGGCAATGGCCGAGCGGCCCACGCTTTCGGCCGATCTCACCGACGTCATCGTCGCCCGCGGCGATCGCGACGTCATCAGGCGCACGGCCGGCAATGCCGGCGCGGCCTTCTCGACGAGCAGCTATTCGACGCTGATCAAGCGTGCCGGCCAGGACGGCGTGCTGACAGTCAGGCTCGGCCAGCGCGACGATCTGTCTTCCGAACAATTGAAGGAGCTGCTCTCCGGCTCCATCGACGTCATCCGCCGCCGCCTGTTCCAGGTCGCCAAGCCCGAGCGGCAGGCCGACATCAAGCAGGCGATGACCATCATCAACGGTCCATCCGAGCGCGAGGAGCGCCGCGACTTCACGTCGGCGCAGCGCACGGTGCTGAAGCTGCACCGCGAAGGCGCGCTCGGCGAAGGCGCATTGCTCAATTTCGCCAGGGTCTTCAAATACGAGGAAGCGATCGCCGCGCTGTCGGCGATGACCGGCGTCAAGATCGAAACGCTCCACCGCCTGATCAGCGGCGACCGCTACGATCCGATCCTGATCGCGGGCAAGTCCATCGACCTCGAATGGGCGACGGTGCGCGCGCTGATCCTGCTTAGGCTCGGTCCGAACCGGACGGCGTCTCCGACCGACATCGAAGACGCACGCATGAACTACATGCGCCTGATGCCCTCGACCGCCCAGCGCGTCGTGGCGTTCTGGAAGACGCGGTAATCGGAACACATACTCTTTCTCCGTCATTGCGAGCGAAGCGAAGCAATCCATGCGTCGGCACTGGGATAGATGGATTGCTTCGTCGCTTGCGCTCCTCGCAATGACGGTGTGCGCGGGAATTTCTTCCCAAAAGTGAAACACGCACGCTATGCTCCACTCCAAGACGCGATACAGCGTCATCTCGGGGAGCACGACATGCTGACGGACGCAGAGGTTCAATCCCATGCCGACCGGATCCGCGACGACGGATACACCGTCATCGAAGGGGCGGCGTCCGCCGAACTCGTCGACGGCCTGATCGCAACGCTGCGGCGCATCGAGCGCGAGCACCAGCTCGGGCCGGCGAAGACTTCGTTCGAAGGTTTCAAGACCGTCCGCATCAACAACCTTCTCACCTATGATGATTTGTTCTGGGAGGTGCCGCTGCACGACAACGTGCTGCCGGTGGTGGAGCGCGTGCTCGACAAGGAGTGCCTGTTGTCGTCGTTCTGCTCGCTGGTGCTGGGACCGGGGCAGGAGGCGCAGCCGATCCATGAAGACACCCAGCTCATTCCGCTGCCGCGTCCGCACATTCCGATCACCATCAATGCGATCTGGGCGTTGTCGGATTTCCGCGCTGACAACGGCGCGACGCGGATCATTCCGGGCAGCCATAAATACGATTCCTCGCCCGAGTACGGCCGAGAGTATGACACCGTCACGGCGACGATGCCGGCCGGCAGCGTGATGCTGTTCGACAGCGCGCTGTGGCATGGCGGCGGCGCCAACCATTCCGATGCGCGGCGCTTCGCCTTCTCCTGCGCCTATTGCTGGGGCTGGATGCGGCAGCAGGAGAATCTGCAGCTCGGCATTCCCCGGGAAACCGCCAGCCGCTTTCCGCGGCGCCTGCAGGAACTATGCGGCTACAGCGTCTACAAGGGACAGTTCGGCCACATCGATAACCACGATCCGATCGAACTGCTGGGACGCGAGCGTGGCAAGCGCATGGTGTGGGAAGCGACCGACGCGAAGAAGGCGCGAATGATGGGCGAGGCGGTTAAGTCGTAACCGGGCCGATCTTTGCATGGTCATGCTGACGGCGGGCTCGAAGTCCGTCGGCATTGGCGCTCCATCGCGCCACGGGTGGAACAGGAACAACTTTCTGATCTGGTGTCTTGCATCACGCATACAGCGGTCGCGAACGCGGCATGCTGCAACTGCGTCAGATGAAATCCGTGTTCGAAAAAAAGTTGACGGTTGCGCGGGACAAAATTGCTCGCCGCCTCTTTTTGGCCGGGTTCAACCCTTCAGTTTGCTAGCTCTTCGCGCATTCGCCATCACCCCATGGCATCAGTGCAGAAAGCGAGACGAAAATGTCATCGCCTTCAGACAAGACACGGCGCACGATTATCCTGACCGCCCTCGCTACTGCGGTGCACGCATCAGCGCCTCGATCGGCCGCCGCCGAGGAAGATCCCCCGGGAAGCAATCTGCGACCGCAAAAAGCGGATGTCCTGGTTTTTGCCGAGGGCGATCGTGCAGGCGAAGTGATCAAGCCGCAGGACTTGAAACCGGGCGACCCGCCCGTGCGCGCGTGGCCAAAGGATCCCAAAACTTCGGTGGTGCGCAAAGCTTCGCGGCTGAACGAGGTGGTGGTCGTCAAACTTGATCCGGCGGAACTTGATGACGACACGCGCCTGCGGTCGGCCGACGGCATCGTTGCGTATTCGGCGATTTGTTCCCACGCCGGGTGCCCGATCACGGCCTGGGTGAAAGCGGCGCAGGGCGAAAAAGAAGTTCTCAAGTGCGTTTGCCACAATTCCGAGTTCGATCCCCGGCAAAGCGCGCAAGTGGTGTTTGGACCGGCGCCCCGGCGCCTTGCCGCGCTTCCGCTGGCGATGGCCGACGGTTCGCTCACCGTCGCCGGAACATTCGTCGGAAAGGCCGGAGCACAGCAAGGAGGATGATGTCAGCCGGCAGATGCCGGTCAACGACAAGGGTGAAGAAAAACAAACAGGGAGGAAGCGTCCATGACCATGAAGCAGTGGCTGTTGCCGAGCTTGCTCGCGTCAACATGCCTTTTCTCAATCACCTGCAGTGCCGGCCCCATCGAGAACTACAGTCCGGTCACGTCAGATCGTCTGAAGAATCCGGAACCGGGCAACTGGATGCTCTATCGCCGGACCTACGACGGCCAGGGCTATAGCCCGCTCAAAGAGATCAACACCTCGAACGTCAAGGACATGAGGCCGGTGTGGACGTTCTCGACCGGCGTGACGGAAGGGCATGAGTCGCCGCCGATCGTCAACAATGGCGTCATGTTCATCACGACCCCGATGGGACAGGTGATCGCGCTCAACGCCAAGACCGGCGATGAGTACTGGCGGTACAAGCGGGAGCTCCCGGACGATCTCTTCCAGTTGCATCCGACCAACCGCGGCGTCGGGCTGTGGCAGGACAAATTGTATCTGGCCACGACGGACGATCATGTGGTGGCGCTCGACGCCAAGACCGGCAAGGTGCTGTGGGACACCAAGGTTCAGGATTACAAGAAGGGCCAATACCTGACGCTGATGCCGCTGGTGGTCGACGGCAAGGTGATCGTCGGCGGTTCAGGCGGCGAGTTGGGCGTACGTGGCTATGTCGTCGCGTTCGATGCCGACACGGGCAAGGAATTGTGGCGCACCTTCACCATCCCGGGGCCGGGCGAGCCGGGCCATGAAACATGGACCGGTGACGACTGGAAGTCGGGTGGCGGCTCGGCATGGATGACCGGCAATTACGACCCTGAAACGAAGACGGTCTATTGGGGCGTCGGCAATGCCGCGCCGTGGCCGGGCGACACGCATCCCGGCGACAACCTCTACACCACCTCGGTGCTCGCGCTCGATCCCGACAGCGGCAAGATCAAAACCCACTTCCAGTACCATCCGAACGATTCCTGGGATTGGGACGAGGTGGACGCGCCGATGCTGGTCGACCTGCAGCGGGACGGGCGCACCTTCAAGAGCCTGATCCACCCCGGACGCAACGCGATCTTCTGGGTGCTCGAGCGCAAGCCGGACAAGATCAACTATGTCGCCGGCTGGCCTTTCGTTCATACCGACGTCTGGAAAGGCATCGAAGCCGAGACCGGCAAGCCGATTGTCGATCCGGCGCACAAGCCGGTCATCGGCAAGCGGGTCGAGTTCTGCCCCTCGCTGTGGGGCGGCAAGGATTGGCCGTCGGCGGCCTATAGCCAGAACACCCGCCTCGTCTATGTTCCCGCCAACGAGAACTTCTGCGGCGGCTTCACCGGCGAAAAGGTGCCGTTGGTAGCGGGCCAGCTCTGGCTCGGGACCAAGCCCGAAGATATCGGTCTGAAGGTCCGGCCCGGCGCCACGCATTTTGGCGAGCTGCAGGCGTGGGACCCGGCGACCGGCAAGAAGGTCTGGTCGCATAACTTCCCGAAATCGCAGCTGTTCGGTTCGGTGACGGCGACCGCGGGCGACCTGGTGCTGGTCGGCGGCACCAATGACCGGATGTTCCGCGCCTTCCACGCCAAGACGGGCGAGCTGCTATGGGAGCAAAAGACCAACTCCGGCATCATGGGCATGCCCGTCGCGTATGAAGTGGATGGTACGCAATATATCGCGGTGCAGTCGGGGTGGGGCGTTGACGCGCAGCGCATCCAGGATGCGTTG
>Ga0102590_1002961_pt1 | contig 18382 bp, 11 predicted proteins | sample AraplaMF_Col_mMF_FD_76859 | JGI IMG/M metagenome (GOLD analysis project Ga0102590, IMG submission 76859) | Arabidopsis root microbial communities from the University of North Carolina, USA - plate scrape MF_Col_mMF | ecosystem: Host-associated > Plants > Roots > Endosphere | place: USA...
CGCGGCGACCGGGCGGAGTTGCCCGGACCCCGTACCGCCGGCACCGGCCCCGCGGCACCGTCCCAGGCGTCCGGGGAGGTGGTGGAGCACCGCACCGACACCCCGCCCGGGCAGATCGTCGACCCTTATGGAGTGGGCCGTACGGCGTCCTGGCACGGCGCGGTCCCACGTCCCGTGGCGCCCGTGACCGACGGCCGGGGGCACGCCGCGCTGCCGGGCGGCACCTCCGCGCCGCAGGGAGAGGGCGGCGGCCCGTACGGCACCCCCGGCTCCCGTACGGGCGGGCCGTACGGGACCGCGGCCGCGGGAGCGCCCGGCGCCGTCCCGGCCGCTCCCGGTACCCAGTGGAACCACCGCGGCCCCGCGACCGCACTGGCCGCCGAGCGCGCGCGGCAGGCGCGGATGGCCGTCGTCGGGCCCGTCACCGAACGGTGGGCGCCCGAGCAGGCCGGACCGGTGCACGAGAACTGGCAGTTGGCCGCGCCGATCGGGCCCGCGACCGACCTCTGGGCCCTGGGCGCGCTGTTGTTCCGTGCGGTCCAGGGCCACGCGCCCTACCCCGAGGAGAACACCGCCGAGCTGGTTCAGCTCGTCTGTGCGGAACCGCCCGCCTTCGCCGAGGAGTGCGGATCGCTGCGCCCCGTCGTGGAGTCGCTGCTGCGTCAGGACCCCATCGACCGCCCCGACTTCGAGGAACTGCGGGGCTGGCTGCGCTCGCTCGTCAGATCCGCCCCGGAGCCGGATGCGGGCGCGCATGTCATCGCGGCGCCGCCGGTCGACCCCGGGCGGCTGCCGATCGTGCGCCGCCGCGGCGAGCTGGTCCGCAGGCGTCGCGCCGGGGTTCCCGCGACCACCCACGCCCGTCACAAGCGGGCCAGGGACGACCGGCCACCGCGGCCCCGGAGACTCGGCCGCACCCTGCTTCTGCTGATCCTGCTCGCACTGGCCGCGGCGCTCGCGTACGCCATGGTGTTCATGCCGAAGGCCGACTCCGGCAGCCACGGGGGCGGCACGGTGGGGGAGCGCACCCGTGCCGCGGGTGAAGTGGGCCCTGCTCCGCGGCAGTCCGCCACGAGCGACGCCGGGCGGCCCGGCCGGGAGGGTTCCAAGAGCCCTTCGCCGACGACCGGTTCGGCGGAGACGCAGACCAGCGGGGGCCAGGCCGCCCAGGGCTTCACGGTGCGGGAGGACCCCGAGGGCTTCCGTGTCGCGGTGGCCGAGGGATGGGAGCGCACGCCGAAGAACGGGCGCTCCCAGGTCGTCTACTCCCGGGGCGACTTCGAGCTGATCGTCGTGCCCGGACGCGACAGCACCGCCACGTACGGCACGGATCCGCTGTCCTACCAGCGGGAGTCGGAGCCCGAACTGCAGCCGTTCCGCGATTCGACCTGGGCCACCTCCAGCGGGATGCGGCGCATCGACGTCGGCGGACGGACCCTGGTCGAGGGGCAGTTCACCTGGACCGACGGTGACGGCCGGGAGCTGTTCGTGCGCAATCTCGTCGTCACCGTGGGCGGCCGCTACCACGTGGTGCAGCTCCGCGGCCCGGAGGCCGAACGCGACGAGGTGACCCGCCTGTACGAACAGGCGGAGCAGACCTACCAGGCGACCGGCTGAGCACGGTCCGTCACCGCTCGCCCCGTTCCGCGCGCCCCGCGAACCTCGCAAAGCTCGTTCAACGCACAAGCAACGGGGTCCGATTGGGCTGAGTGTGCGGTGGTTCCGTCCCGTACGTGGAAGGGAGAACCGTCACAGTGCGGTCTCCGTTCCGCCCCCGCCGGTTCCCTGGGTGGGGGCCCCTCTTTAATGTGACCTCGTCAAGAGCATTGCGGGGAAACGTGAATCAGATGCAGGGCCTGCTCCTCGCGGGCCGCTACCGGCTCGTCGATTCCATCGGCAGCGGCGGCATGGGCCGGGTGTGGCGTGCCCACGACGAGGTGCTGCACCGGGCTGTCGCCATCAAGGAACTGACGGCCGCCCTGTACGTCACGGAAAGTGACCGTGCGGTACTGCTCGCCCGGACCCACGCCGAAGCCAGGGCCGCCGCGCGTATCAACCACTCCGCCGTCGTCACCATCCACGACGTCCTGGAGCACGACAACCGGCCCTGGATCGTCATGGAGTTGGTCGAGGGCGGCTCGCTGGCGGACGCTGTCAAGGAGCGGGGCCGTATCGAGGCACCCGAGGCGGCGCGCATCGGGCTGTGGGTCCTGCGCGCGCTGGGCGCCGCGCACGCGGCGGGCGTCCTCCACCGCGACGTGAAGCCGGGCAACGTGCTGCTCGCCAACGACGGACGTGTGCTGCTCACCGACTTCGGCATCGCGCAGGTCGAGGGCGACTCGACCATCACGCGTACGGGGGAGATCGTCGGGTCCGTCGACTACCTCGCACCCGAGCGGGTCCGCGGCCACGACCCGGGCCCCGCCTCCGACCTCTGGGCGCTCGGCGCCACCCTGTACACGGCGGTGGAGGGCAGATCGCCGTTCCGCCGCACCTCGCCGCTGACCACCATGCAGGCCGTGGTGGACGAGAACCCGGAGCCGCCGCGGTTCGCGGGCGCGCTGGGCCCGGTCATCGCGGCCCTGCTGAGCAAGGATCCGGTGCACCGGCCGGGCGCGGCACAGCTGGAGCAGATGTTGGCCGAGGCCGCCGAGGGACGGCGGCCGAGGTCGGCACAGGAGTACGTATCGACGCAGCACGTCGACCTGCCGCACCGCGAGGACACCACGGTGAACTCCCCGGGGCGGGGTGAGGCGCACGAGGCCCGGGCGGTCGGGCGAACCCAGCCCGCGGCGCCGCCCGCACCGCGTGCGCGGCGCCGCGGCCGCACGGTCGCGCTGGTCCTCGCGGTGGCCGCGGTCGTCGGCGCGGCGGGCGCGGTCGCCGTGAACCGGTTCGCCGACCGGGACACCGGTACCGGCCTGTCCGTCGGTTCCACCTCCACCTCGGACCCGTCCCCGCCCGCCCAGGGTTCGCAGCAGGCCGGGAGCGGCCTGCCCGACGGGTGGGTGCGCAAGAAGGATCCGGTGGCGGGCTTCACCATCGCCCTTCCGGGCAAGCAGTGGAAGCGCAAGAAGTACGACTCCTTCCAGACCGACTACACGCCCGACGGCGGCCGGCACTTCATCCGCATAGCCATCGACGACTCGCCGGACTTCGACGAGTCGTACGAGCACCAGGTCGACCTCGAACAGCAGATTCAGGGGCTGACCGACTACAACCGGGTGACGCTGCACAAGAACATCTACCGCGACTGCCAAGGCTCCGAGTGGGAGTTCACGTTCACCAAGGACACGCAGTTCCCCGGTCCGCGCCATGACATCGAGGAGACGTACATCGGCCGCAACGGAGTCGAGTACGCCATCTACATGTCCGGTCCGGCGGAGGACTGGGACGCGACGCGCAAGCAGTTCGACGTGCTGCTGAGGGCCTGGCGTCAGCCGACCGGCTGACGGCCGGGGCCGGCACGCCCCCTCGTGCGCCCCCGAACGTCCACCGCACCCCGTCCGTACGCCCTCTTGCGTCGCTTGTCGGCCACTGTGACGACAGCGTCCGGGAGGGTTCGTGTCCCGTGCGGCATCATGGGGCTCATGGGGACCGAGGGGGGACACGTCCGTGTGATAGCGGGCCGCTACCGGCTTCAGGAGCGGATCGGCCGGGGCGGCATGGGCGTCGTCTGGCGGGCGACCGACGAGTTGCTCGGCCGGCAGGTCGCGGTCAAGGAGCTCGTCCTCGACGCCTCGCTCTCCACCGAAGAGGCCCGGCTGCAGCGCGAGCGCACCCTGCGGGAGGCGCGCGCGGTCGCGCAGTTGCGGCACCCGCACATCATCGTCGTGCACGACGTCGTCGAGCACGAGGAGCGTCCCTACATCGTGATGGAGCTGATCGACGGAGGCTCGCTCGCCGAGCGCCTGGCCGACCGCGGACCCGTCGACGCGCGCGAGGCCGCCCGGATCGGCATCGCCCTGCTGGGCGCGCTGCGCCGCGCGCACGAATCGGGGGTGCTGCACCGCGACCTCAAGCCCGCGAACGTGCTGATGGAGGCGGAGACCGACCGCGTCGTCCTCACCGACTTCGGTATCGCGCAGGTCGAGGGCGCCACCACGCTCACCGAGAGCGGCTCCTTCGTCGGCTCGCCCGAGTACACCGCACCCGAGCGGATGTCCGGGGTGCGGACCGGGCCCGAGTCCGATCTGTGGTCGCTGGGTGCGCTGCTGTGCGCCGTGCTCAGCGGCGAGTCGCCGTTCCGGCGGGACTCGTTGGGCGGGATCCTGCACGCGGTGGTCGTCGACGAGATCCGGCCTCCCGCGCAGGCCCAGCCGATCCTTCCCGTCGTACGGGGGCTGCTGGAGCGCGATCCGGGCCGGCGTCTGGACGGGGCGGAGGCGGAGCGGCTGCTGCGGGAGTTCCTGGAGACCGGACGGACGCCGAGGGCGCCGGTGGCGTACACGCCGACGCAGCGGGACGTGCCCCGGCGCGTCGTGCCGCCGGTCCCGTGGGACGGGCGCGAGGCGGCCGCGCGGCAGGCGGGGGCCGGATCCCCGGCGGGCAAGCCGTCCGCACGGGGCGCCCTGGTAGCGGCCGCGCTGGTCGCGGCGATGGCCGGAGCCGGCGTCTCGGCGGCTGCGCTGCTGCTGCGCGACGGCGGTGGCGCCCCCGGCACGCCCGCGAGTTCGTCGCCGCCGCGTACATCGGTGGGCACGGAGCCGTCCGGCCCGGGGTCTCCGCCCGCCCCCACGGTGACGGTGACGCGCCCGCCCTCCTCGGGCCCGGCGTCCCCTTCGGCATCGGCCACGGTGTCAGGGGCGCCCTCCGGGTATCGGCGGATGCGGGACGCGGGAGGGTTCTCGCTCGCCGTGCCGGAAGGGTTCACGCGTGTCCCGCAGGGCGAGCGGATCTTCTACATGTCGCCCGGCCGGACGTTCCGCATCGGCATCAAGGTGGCCGAACCCGAAGAGGGCGGCCCGCTCGCGGTGATGCGGCGCTCGGCCGCCGACGGGCCGGACAACAACCCGGGTTACCGGGACGGCCGGGTCGTCGGCACGTCGCACGGCGGGAACCCGGCGGCGCTCTGGGAGTTCACCTGGAACGGCTTCTCCGCGGCCGAGGGCCCGCGGCACACCTACGACCTGTGCTGGGAGCAGGGCGGCAGGATGTACGACGTGTGGGTGTCGGCGCCGGTCGGGAAGGCGCGGGAGGCGAAGGAGTACTTCGACGTCGCGGTGGACACGTTCGTCCCGTCCTGAACCGGAGACATCTCACCCGGTGCGTCACGGGTCTGTGACCGGTGTGGGACGGGGGTGGCTGAAGGAGCGCCCGCACGATAAGCATGAGCGCATGAGCACCTACGGGGGAGGGCCTCAACGGCCCGACGAGCCGACGAGTTTCGGACTGCAACCGCCGCGGCCCGGTGTGCCGTACCCGGGCAACCCGTACGCACAGCCGCAACCGCAGGCGGCCTCCCAGCCCCAGGCCGTCCCCACCCGGGTCGCACCGGACGCGCCGCGGGAGCCGGGGGCCGGGCGGCTCGTCGCAGGCCGCTACCGGCTGCTCGCCAAGCTCGGCCACGGGGGCATGGGCACGGTGTGGCGGGCCAAGGACGAAACGGTGGACCGTGAGGTGGCCGTCAAGGAACCGAGGGTCCCCGACCACCTCCCCGAGCGCGAACAGGCCAACGCCTACGAGCGGATGCGCCGTGAGGCACGGGCCGCCGCGCGTCTGGACCATCCCTCCGTCGTGAACGTGCACGACGTGGCGGTCGTCGACGGCAGGCCCTGGATCGTGATGGAGCTGGTGCAGGGCCGGTCCCTGGGCGACGTACTCCAGGAGGGCACGCTCGGGGTGCGCGAGGCGGCGAGGATCGGCCTCGAGGTGCTCGGCGCGCTGGAGGCCGCGCACGCGGCGGGCATCCTGCACCGTGATGTGAAGCCCGCCAACGTCCTGCTCGGCCGGTACGACCGGGTCGTGCTCACCGACTTCGGCATCGCGCAGATCGAGGGCGAGACGAATCTGACGGACACGGGGGGCTTCGTCGGCTCGCCCGAGTACATCGCGCCGGAACGGGTGCTGGGCCGGCGCCCCGGGCCGGCGTCCGATCTGTGGTCGCTCGGTGTGGTGCTGTACGCGGCGACGGAGGGTGTCTCGCCGTTCCGCCGCGCCAACACCCCCGCCACCCTGCAGTCCGTCCTCCACGCCACCCCGACGGCCCCGGCCCGCGGTCCGCTCGCCGACGTGATCAACGGCCTGCTGACCAAGGAGCCCGAGCGACGCCCGGACGCGGCCGAGGTCCGGCGGCTGCTGCAGGAGGCGGTGAGAGAGCCGCAGCCGACGCAGGGCGTGCCGCTCACCGTCCCCGGCGGCCGAGGCCTGCGTCCGGGCCGCAAGGCGCTGTTCGGGATCGGCGCCGCGGTCGTCGCGGCGGCGGCGGTGATCGCTCTGGTCGTCGCGGACCCGTTCGCGGGGCCGCTGCCGGACGGCTGGAAGCAGCACCGGGAGAAGGCGCTGGGCGCGACGCTCGCGGTGCCCGCGAACTACCGGGTGTACAGGCCCGAGAAGGACGACACCGACAAGAACCGGGTGACGTATTCCGATCTGAGCGGGAGCATCTCGGTCGTGCTCCATCTGGCGCGGAGGTCCGAGGACAGCTCCCATCAGATCAAGGACTCCTCGGCGGCCGAGATGTACGCGGAGAACGGCGAGTTCAAGGACAGCGGCGCCTACGAACTGCAGATGGCATCGGGTCCGAAGAAGACGCACCCGGAGGAGATCCGCTACCGGGGCCGGCAGGCCGCGCAGAACACCGTCGCCTATACGACGAACGACAGCCGGAACCCGCTTCCGCGCGAGCTGAAGATCTTCTACTACAAGAACTCGGCCGGCGACATGTACAAGCTCACCGTCGGCTACCCCGGCGACGGCGACTTCACGGAGCGCGGACGTGAGGTGGCGCGCACGGCGATCGCGAACCTGGGCGTCGACAGGTTGTAGCGAAGTCCGTCCGGCGTTCTCGCGGCGGACGGGACGGGCCCGGGCCGGGGACCGCCCGAAAGTCGCCACCGGTGCGGTGATCTCCTGACAACGCCCTGATCAGCGCATTTGCTGCCAGCGGTCACTGGCACGGTGTGGACACCCCGTGAAAGCCCGTTACCGACGGGTACCCAAACGCTTCGACCCGTCATACCCTGCGCGTCATGACGGACTCGCAGGCCCCGGAGAAGGCCACCGACAAGACCGGTTCGGGCACGGCCGGCACCAATCCCCTCGCGCCGTCCCCCGCCGGCGCCCGCACCGCCGTCGACGTGGTCACGCCCGAGCTGGTGGCCCAGCTCACCAAGGGAGTGGTCGGCTCCGGCCGCACCGCCAACCACACGCCGTTCACCGGTGAGAAGCTGGCGGACCTGCCCGAGTCCACGCCCGAGGACGTGGCCGAGGCGTTCGCGCGGGCCCGCAAGGCCCAGCGGACGTGGGCGGCGACGCCCGTGCGGCAGCGCGCCGCCGTCCTGCTGCGCTTCCACGACCTGGTGCTGGAGCGCCAGGCCGAGGTCCTGGACCTGATCCAGCTGGAGACCGGCAAGGCACGCCTGCACGCCCACGAGGAGGTGCAGGCCGTCGCCGTCGCGTCCCGCCACTACGGCCGCAAGGCGCCCTCGTACCTGGGTCCCAAGCGGCACACGGGCGCCGTGCCCACCCTGACCCGCGTCACCGAACTGCGCCATCCGCGGGGCGTCGTCGGCCAGATCGCACCCTGGAACTACCCCCTGGAACTGTCGGTCGGCGACGCGCTCCCGGCCTTCGTCGCGGGCAACGCCGTCGTGATGAAGCCCGACACGGAGACCTGCCTGACCGCTCTGTGGGCACGGGACCTGCTGATCGAGGCGGGGCTGCCGGCCGAGGTGTTCCAGATCGTCATCGGCGACGGCCCGGTCGTCGGCCCGGAGGTCGTCCGGCATGCCGACTACGTCTCCTTCACCGGTTCCACCCGCACCGGTCGTGAGGTCGCCCAGGGCGCCGCCGCCCGTCTCGTCGGGGTCTCGCTCGAACTCGGCGGCAAGAACGCCATGCTGGTCCTCGAGGACGCCGACATCGAGAAGGCTGCCGCCGGTGCCGTGCGCGCGTGCTTCTCCTCGGCCGGCCAACTCTGCATCTCCATCGAGCGGTTGTACGTCCACGAATCGATCGCGGACGCCTTCCTGGAGCGTTTCGCGGCCCGCACCAGGGCGATGCGGCTCGGCACGTCCCTCGCGTACGGCGCGGACATGGGTTCGCTGGTCGGCGAGCGCCAGTTGCAGACCGTGACCCGGCATGTCGAGGAAGCCCAGGCCAAGGGCGCGAAGGTGCTGGCCGGCGGGGTCGCCCGCCCGGACATCGGTCCCTACTTCTACGAGCCCACCATCCTCGACGGGGTCGAGGCGCCCATGTCGGTCTGCGCGGAGGAGACCTTCGGCCCGGTCGTGTCGATCTACCGTTTCAGGACGGAGGACGAGGCGGTCGAGCGCGCCAACTCCACGGCGTACGGCCTGAACTCCTCCGTGTGGACGAAGGACGGGCGGCGTGGCCGCGCGGTCGCCGCCCGGCTGCGCACCGGCACGGTCAACGTCAACGAGGGCTACGCGCCCGCGTACGGCAGCGTCCAGTCACCGATGGGCGGCATGAAGGACTCGGGGCTCGGCCGGCGCCACGGCTCCGAGGGCATCCTCAAGTACACCGAGGCCCAGACCGTGGCCCATCAGCGGCTGCTGCCGATGGCGCCGTCGCTCGGCATGGACGACGAGAAGTACGCGGCGTTCATGAGCCGCAGCCTTCGGGTGATGAAGGCGTTCCGCCTCCGCTAGACAGCACCAACTCTCGACGAGGAGAGCACGTGTCACAGGAGAACTCCGTCCGCGATCAGGGCGACGACGCCTACGACTACGACGTCGTCGTCGTCGGCTCAGGCTTCGGCGGTTCGGTCACCGCGCTGCGTCTGACCGAGAAGGGCTATCGGGTGGGCGTCCTGGAGGCAGGCCGCCGCTTCACGCGTGAGTCGCTGCCGAAGAACTCCTGGGACCTCAGGAACTACCTGTGGGCGCCGGCCCTGGGTATGTACGGCATCCAGCGCATCCACCTGCTGGGCAATGTGATGGTGCTCGCGGGCGCCGGGGTCGGCGGCGGCTCCCTCAACTACGCCAACACCCTCTACGTGCCGCCCAAGGCCTTCTTCGACGACCCGCAGTGGAAGGGGATCACCGACTGGCAGGAGGAGCTGAAGCCGTACTACGACCAGGCGCGGCGCATGCTGGGCGTGCGGCTCAACCCGACCCTCACGCCGTCGGACGTCCATCTCAAGGCGGCCGCAGAGCGGATGGGCGTGGGCGACACCTTCCACATGGCGCCGGTCGGCGTCTTCTTCGGCGACGGCGAGGACGCGGACGGCACGGTCACGGTCACGCCCGGCGAGGAGGTCCCGGACCCGTACTTCGGCGGCGCCGGACCCGCCCGCCGGGCCTGCACCGAGTGCGGCGAGTGCATGACGGGCTGCCGCCACGGCGCGAAGAACACCCTGAACGAGAACTACCTCTACCTGGCCGAGAAGGCCGGTGCGGTCGTCCACCCCATGACGACGGTCGTGTCGGTCACGGACGACTCGCAGGGCGGATACGCCGTCGCGACCCTGCCGACGGACGACAAACGCAAGGGCGAGGGGCGGCTGTTCAAGGCGCGGCGGGTCGTGGTCGCGGCGGGTACCTACGGGACGCAGACCCTGCTGCACCGCATGAAGACCAACGGCCAGCTGCCCCGGATCTCGGACCGGCTGGGCGAGCTGACCCGCACCAACTCCGAGGCGCTGGTCGGCGCCCAGACGGACGACCGCCGCTATCGCAAGGCGCACGGCGGGGCCAAGGCCGACTTCACGCAGGGTGTGGCGATCACTTCCTCGATCCACCCGGACGGGGACACGCACATCGAGCCGGTCCGCTACGGCAAGGGATCGAACGCGATGGGCGGACTGTCGATCCTCCAGGTCCCCTACGCGGACGGCTCCTCGCGCGCCCTGGCCTGGCTCGCCAACGTGGCGCGCCACCCGTGGCTGCTGGTCCGGTCCCTGTCCAACCGCCGCTGGTCGGAGCGGACCATCATCGGCCTGGTGATGCAGTCGCTGGACAACTCCCTGACGACCTATCTGAAGCCGAAGGGACCCGGCAAGGGACTGCTGACCGCCCGGCAGGGGCACGGCGCTCCGAACCCGAAGCAGATCAGGACCGCCTCGACGGCGGCGTCCGCGATCGCCGAGGAGATCAACGGCTTTCCGGGCAGCAACGTGGGTGAGCTCATGGGCACCCCGCTGACCGCCCACTTCCTCGGCGGCTGTCCGATCGGCGCCTCGCACGAGGAGGGAGTGATCGATCCGTACCACCGGCTGTTCGGCCACCCCGGCATCTCGGTGGTCGACGGGGCCGCGGTGTCCGCGAACCTGGGCGTCAACCCCTCGCTGACGATCACGGCCCAGGCCGAGCGGGCGATGTCGTACTGGCCGAACAAGGGGGAGGCCGACCCGCGTCCGGCACAGGGCGCGGGCTACGAACGCCTCAAGCCGGTGGAACCCCTGCATCCGGCGGTGCCGGTGGAGGCGTTCGGGGCGCTGCGACTGCCGTTCCTCGGAATGCCGGCGGTGCCGCCGAAGAAGTAGCGGAACCGAAGAAGGAAGAAGGACCTGAGCCCCCCTCCGAGCCCAGGTCCTTCTTCTTGTGTGCGAGGCGCTCGGGACGCCTGACGCAGTCTGTGCGACGGTCCTTCAGGCCTTACGCGGCCTGACCACCCGTCTTCCGGCGCCGCACCGCGAACACGGCACCGCCACCGGCGACGACCGCGATACCGCCGACCAGGGCGATCATGGGCAGGGCGGAGCTGGAGCCGGTCTCGGCGAGGCTGCCCGTGGCGTCGACCTCGCTCACCTCGGTGAGGGAGCCGCCGGTCTGCGGCTTGGCTTCGTTCGGGTGACCGGCGTCGGAGCCCGCGGCGAGGATGTCGAAGAAGTAGATCCAGCCCTTCGGGTCATCGGCCATCCAGCAGCCCTCGGCGTCCGAGTACTGGGCGAAGCCGCCGGTCACGCCGATGGCGTCCGGCACCTTGCCGCTGACGCTCAGGCGCAGCTTGAACGAGGTCGACTGACCGGCGCCGAGCGAGAACGCGGGGAACGTGCCACCCTCGCCCGCGGCGTCCGCGACCGTGTGCCACGTGCCGCTCGCCGAGTCGAAGACCTCGACGGCGATCTTGCCGGAGTAGTCCTTCCCGTCCCAGCCTTCCGCGGCGACACCGATGAGCGGCTTGATGTCCTTGATCTCGTTGTCCCCGTGGTTGGAGACGTTGAACGAGAACGCCTTCCAGCCGCTGCCCGCGACGATCGTCTCGGGCAGGCCCGACAGACCGCTGCGCAGATCGGCGCTGAGCTGGGTGGTGTCGTTGCCGTCCTCGTCGGTGCAGAGGTCGGCGGGCTCGGACGGCTCGGTGGAGGGAGTGGCGGAGGCCGGCGGGGTGGAGGCGGGTGCCGACTGCGTCGGGGTCGAGCCGGTCGGGTTGCCGGCCGTCTGGGAGGCGGGCGCCGCCGTCCCCGGCGTGGTCGCCGTGTCGGAGGTCGCCGGCGCCGAGGTCGGCGGGGTCGACTCGGGCTCCGTGGTGGGAGGAGTCGATTCGGGCGTCGTCTCCGGGGCGGTCGTGACGATGCTGGTGTTCGTGTCCGTGCTGGGCGCGTCGTCCGCGAACACGGCCGGCGCCGACACGAGCGCGAGTGGTGCTATGGCGGTGGTCGCCGCCGCGGCGACCAGAACGCGACGAAGCTTCATGAAGACCTCGAGAAGTCAGGTGTGCCGTGAGAGACACGGCACAAACTGGGGGGAGGCCTCCGCGTGTGGGGCGCGGGTCGTGGCCCTTGATTCGGTAGGTGTGACCCGTGGGGCATGTGAACGGTTGCACGGTGTTCACACAGTTTTTATGTGGCCTGGGTCACATCGGCGGCGAATGGCCGAAACCCGGTCGGGGCCGAGGCGGACGCGCGGTGCGGACGCCGTCCGGCGGCAGACGAAGGGCCCCGCGGCGAGGGGGTCCCCTGTTCGTCGTCAACGACGCGGGGAGGACCGCGGGGCCCTTCGTTCGTCAGCACCGACGTCAGAGTGGCGCCGGTGCCATGAGCGGCGCCGGGGGGTTGCGCCGCTTGTCTGTGTGCGCCGGCCGGGCGGCCGGCGGGCTCGATGCTGGTCTGAACACGGCCTCCGCAACCGCTTCGACCGACCTCGACGGGATCCCGCCGGTCGGCCCCGGGCGTCCCCGGAGCCGACCGTTCTCTGGGTGACCGGGCTGCTGTCCCCTGCCGTCCGGTCACATCCCTGGGGCGAGGTCCCACGACGCACGGCACGATCCGTACGTCTCATCACCCCAGCGGAGCCACGCGTGGTTCTCTCGGGCCCGCCCCTGGCTGACACGGACACCGGGCACAACGAACTTCGTGGGGTGGCGGTCACGCGCCGTACGGGTGAGAGGGCATACGAACGTGGGTGCAGCGGACGTTCGTCGCAGGCGGATCCGCGCGAGCCGTCAGATGCGGCCCCGGCACAGCTCCAGAAGGGTCATGGCGAGGGACGTGCCGGGCTTGCCGAGAGCCTCCCGGTAGCGGCCGAGGATCTCCATCTCGCGGGAGAGGTTCACCCGCCGCCCGCCCGAGGAGATACGGGCCTCCTGGACGACGGCGGAGACGGCCACGCGCTCCTGGATGAGGCCGATGATGCGGTCGTCGAGCGTGTCGATGCGCTCGCGGGCGCCGTTGATCACGTCGGCGGCCTCGGGGGTGTGGGCGCCGGTCTTCTCGGCGGCCGTCTGCTCGCTGGTGGTGGCGGTCATGGCGGGGGGCTCCTCACGGGGGGTCGGAATGAGGTGTCCCGGATCGGCACGGTCCGCAAACGCCAGGCGCCCCGGACCGTAACGGCCCGGGGCGCCTGGGAAGTCGCTTGTCAGTGGCTCAAGCAGCACGACCATGGCAGCCGGTGGGCCGGTTGCCATAGGTAAAGACGAAGATCGTGTGCGCGAGCATGCGCCCAGTATGCCCGGGGCGGCGCCGGGGTCCAAACGGGCTCGTATCGTGAGACGGGGGTCACTCGCGCCCACCCCGTTAGAATCGGTGGCACAGCCCCCTGTCAAGCCGCCGGAAGGCAACACGTGTCATCAGCGACTCCTGCTGCCGCCGCCCCCGACACCGTCCTGGTCGTCGACTTCGGCGCGCAGTACGCCCAGCTCATCGCCCGTCGCGTCCGTGAGGCCCGGGTCTACAGCGAGATCGTCCCGAGCACCATGCCGGTCGAGGAGATGCTCGCGAAGAACCCGGCGGCGATCGTCCTCTCCGGCGGTCCCTCGTCGGTCTACGAGGAGGGGGCCCCGACCGTCGACCGCGCTCTCTTCGAGGCGGGTGTCCCCGTCTTCGGCATGTGCTACGGCTTCCAGCTGATGGCCCAGGCACTCGGCGGCACGGTGGACAACACCGGAGCGCGCGAGTACGGCCGTACGGCTCTGGCCGTCTCGCGTCCCTCCTCGACCCTCTTCGAGGGGACTCCGGCCGAGCAGTCCGTGTGGATGTCCCACGGGGACGCCTGTTCCGCCGCCCCCGAGGGCTTCACGGTCTCGGCGTCCACGGACGTCGTGCCGGTCGCCGCCTTCGAGAACGACGACAAGAAGCTGTACGGCGTCCAGTACCACCCCGAGGTCATGCACTCCACGCACGGCCAGCAGGTGCTGGAGCACTTCCTCTACCGCGGCGCGGGCCTGACCCCCACCTGGACCACGGGCAACGTGATCGAGGAGCAGGTCGAGGCGATCCGCGAGCAGGTCGGCACCAAGCGGGCCATCTGCGGGCTCTCCGGCGGCGTGGACTCCGCCGTGGCCGCCGCCCTGGTGCAGAAGGCCATCGGCTCCCAGCTGACCTGCGTCTACGTCGACCACGGCCTGATGCGCAAGGGTGAGACCGAGCAGGTCGAGAAGGACTTCGTGGCCGCCACGGGCGTCCAGCTGAAGGTCGTCGACGCCGAGGACCGGTTCCTCACCGCGCTCAAGGGCGTCTCCGACCCCGAGGAGAAGCGCAAGATCATCGGCCGGGAGTTCATCCGCGTCTTCGAGCAGGCCCAGGCGGAGATCATCGCCGAGGCCGGCGAGAGCGGGGAGCCGGTCGAGTTCCTTGTCCAGGGCACGCTGTACCCGGACGTGGTCGAGTCCGGCGGCGGCACCGGCACGGCCAACATCAAGTCCCACCACAACGTGGGCGGCCTCCCCGAGGACCTCGAGTTCCAGCTGATCGAGCCGCTGCGCAAGCTGTTCAAGGACGAGGTCCGCATGGTCGGCCAGGAGCTCGGCCTGCCGGAGGAGATCGTCCAGCGCCAGCCCTTCCCGGGCCCCGGCCTCGGGATCCGCATCGTGGGCGAGGTGACCAAGGAGCGTCTCGACCTGCTGCGCGAGGCCGACGCCATCGCCCGCGAGGAGCTGACGGCGGCCGGCCTCGACCGCGAGATCTGGCAGTGCCCGGTGGTTCTGCTCGCCGATGTGCGCAGCGTCGGCGTCCAGGGCGACGGCCGGACCTACGGTCACCCGATCGTGCTGCGGCCGGTCTCGTCCGAGGACGCCATGACCGCCGACTGGTCGCGGCTTCCGTACGACGTGCTCGGGAAGATCTCCACCCGGATCACCAACGAGGTCCGTGACGTCAACCGCGTCGTCCTCGACGTGACCTCGAAGCCGCCGGGGACCATCGAGTGGGAGTGACCCGGGAGACCTCCCGGGTCAGGTCCGCCTGAGAGTGCGCACCGGCGCACCGGGCTTCCAGATCTCGACGACCAGACAGGTGTCGTCCTCGACGTGGGTCCTCACGACCTCCGTCAGTTCGGTGCGGAAGAGGTGGAACGGCTCCGGCGGTTCCGCCTCTTTCACATACCCGGCCTTCGCCCCCGGGTCCGTCACCTCGATCGCCCGGCCGCCGATGCGTACATCGCCGCCGCCCATCCCGGTGCCCGGCCCCGGGTTGGCCTGGAGCGCGAAACGCGGATCGCGGCTCAGGTCGAGCGCCTTGAGCGAGTCCGGCATCATGCCGAGCCACAGCTCGCCGTCCAGGAAGCGGACCTCGAGACCGGTGGTGCGCGGCGAGCCGTCCTTGCGGAGGGTCGCGAGGACGTGATGGGTGAACGCGCCGAACCGGTCCTCGACGGTCCTGGCGAGGGCCGGCGCAGCGGTGACGAAGGCGGACCAGTTCACGGGGGGCGTTGGGCTCTCGGTGCTCATGGGACCGAGTCTGCCGCGCATACCCGACAGCTTCTGTCCGGTATGACGAACGATTCGCCCTTCACCCGGCGCTCGGCGCGGGCCGTGCCCCCACCGCGCGTAACGGTTGCGCACTCTCTTCACCGAACGACTCTGTTCTCCTGCGACGACCGACGGTAACTTCCGCTGCGTACAGGAACCCAGTGCTGGAGGACACATGCACGGGCCCACCCCCCCGCTGCCCCTGCCCACCGACCGGTTGCAGTTCGCCATGCCGCCGATGCACGAGTCGTCGGACGACGAACGACAGCACCGCAAGGAGCGGCTGGCCGGAGCGCTGCGGCTCTTCGGGCGGCTCGGCTTCGAGGACGGCGTCTCCGGGCACATCACCGCACGGGATCCCGAGTTCACCGACTGCTTCTGGGTGAACCCGTTCGGCATGCCCTTCCGGCACGTCACCGTGAGCGATCTGGTGCTGGCCAACCAGGACGGGCAGGTGATCGAGGGCCGGTACCACGTGAACCAGGCGGCGTTCACCGTGCACGCCCAGGTCCACGCCGCCCGCCCGGACGTCGTCGCGGTCGCCCACTGCCACTCCGTGCACGGGCGCGCCCTCGCCGCGCTCGGTGATCTCCTCGACCCCATCACCCAGGAGTCCTGTGCGTTCTACGAGGACCACGCGGTGTACGACGCCTACACGGGCGTCGCCGTGGACGCCGAGGAGGGCCGGCGGATCGCGACCGCCCTGGACACCCGCAAGGCGCTCGTCCTGCGCAACCACGGGCTGCTGACCGTGGGGGACTCGGTGGACGCGGCCGCCTGGTGGTTCATGTCGATGGAGCGCTCGTGCCAGGTGCAGCTGACCGCGAAGGCGGCCGGACGGCCCGTGCTGATCGAGCATCGGCAGGCGGTGGCGACCCGGGAGCAGCTCGGCGGTGATCTGGTGGCCTGGATCAACTACCAGCCGCTGTGGCAGGACATCAGCCGGAGCGAACCAGATCTGCTCAGCTGACGGCCGCGCCGGCCGGAACCCGCCCGGCCCGTGCGGGTTCCGGAGCCGCGCCTGCGTTCGCGTCGTCCCGGCACGATCCGCACCGGGTGGATGCCGGCGACCGGCCCCCGTCGTGCCGGACGGTCGGGTCCTGCGGAATACTCGCAGCCGGGTCGACGGCGTTTTCGACCCCGGTCAACCCGGAGATTCGTTCTTTCACCCGGGCTGACCGGACCTGGCGGACGCGGGGCGTGTTCCGTACGGCACAATTCGCTGTCGTCGCACGTCAGTTGTCACGGGTGCGACTTGGTGATCCGGCGCGGGGAAGGCGGCAGCGGGCGTGGCGGTGCAGGAGGCGAGGCAGGGCGCGGGACGCGGCAGCGGCCGGGACGCCCACGAAGGTGGCTGCACCTGCGGGGACTGCCCGCACGGCGTGCGCGAGGGGCACCGGCGAGCGGTCGCCGAGTTCCTGGCGAAGCGCGAGGAGTTCGCGTCCGGGCGGGGACTGCCCTCGGCCGTCGCGCACTCCGCGTCCGCCTCCCGCCAGTGGGTGTCCGACGAACTGACCCAGTCTGCGGATCTCGTCGCCGAACGCAGCCGGGCCGACGGTGAGGCCTGGCTGGGCCGGCTGTGGCGGCGTACGGCGACCTGGGTGTGGGCCGTGGCGGGCTTCCTGCTGCTGGCCCAGGCACTGACGGCGATCGGCGCGGGGTGGACCGCAGCGCGGACGGCCGGGCTGATCGCGGCCTTGCTGGTGGGTGCCGCGCTGACCGTCGCCGGGTATCTGCACCAGGCGCGCGGCGGCGCGCTCGCCCCCGTCGTCGGAGAGGACAACCGGCTGTCGACCTCCCGTGCGGTGGCGGCGAGTTGGGTGCTGTTCGTGGTGTACGCGGTGCTGATGCTGGCCGGCGAGCTGGCGATGGCCTCCGCGCACGACAGGCGGGACGCGCTGATCGCCGGTCTGGACCTCGCACGCGGAGCGGGTGCGGTGACCGTGCTCGCGGTCGTGTGCGGCATCGCGGTCCTGGTACGGCGGGTGGTCGGGCTGCGGGTCCTCGGCCAGCGCCTGCAGAAGGTGCCTGCCGACCGGCCGAGGGCGGCCGACCTGCTGACGGACGATTCGGGGCGCGGCAGCTTCGCGGACACGCAGTACGTGGTGATCAACGCGGTCGCCCTGGTCTTCGCGGCGGTGCGGCTGGCCCGACGCCCCGACCAGCTCCCCGACCTGCCCTGGGGCCTCGCCCTGCTGGTCCTGGTCTCGGCGGCCACCTACTTCGCCGGGAAGTTCGCGGAGGGCGGCCGTCCGGTGGTTCTCTCCGTGGTCCGGGCGCGGGAGGCGGGCGATCTGGACGCCCCGATCCGCACCGGAGACGACATCGAGATCCGCGGTGCCGGTTTCGTACCGCCCGGCGCCCAGTCGGCGGATCGTCTGTCCCGGATGGTGGTCCGCATAGGAGCGGTCCACGTTCACGTCCCCCTGGTCCCGGTCGTCGGCGGCTTCAGCAATCCGACGGACTCGCTCCTCACGGTCCCCGTACCCGCGGACGTCGAGCCGGGGAGGGTGGAGGTACAGGTGGTGACCGCCGCGGGAGTGGAGACCAACCGGGTGGCCGTCGATGTGACGGAATGACCCCGGCCGCCGCCGGGAGACCCGCGCCCCGGGCATCGCGGCATCGACGCGTACCCGTCAACGAGGCGAAAATGACGCGTAGCGGTTGAGCGGGAGCCGACTTTCGTACGTATGGTCTGTTGAGGGGTCAACGGCATGGCGGGCGAGAGGCGGCGCACAGGATGGCTCACGGTATTCGCACGGACTCCCACACCTCTTATCTCAACGACAGCCGTGACTGGCGGGACACCGCCACGCGGTACGCACTGCTCCCCTTGCGCATCTTCCTCGGGATCACCTTCATCTACGCGGGTGTCGACAAGCTCACCAACAGCGCCTTCATGCACGCCTCCGGCTCCGGTTCGATAGGTGACCTGATGCGCAGCGTGCGTGACTCGTCGGCGATCCCGGCCCTGGTCGACATGGCGCTGAAGAACCCCGTGGGCTTCGGCTACGCCATCGCCTTCGGTGAACTCGCCGTCGGCATCGGCATGCTCGTCGGTCTGCTGAGCCGG
>Ga0102590_1002962_pt1 | contig 18377 bp, 14 predicted proteins | sample AraplaMF_Col_mMF_FD_76859 | JGI IMG/M metagenome (GOLD analysis project Ga0102590, IMG submission 76859) | Arabidopsis root microbial communities from the University of North Carolina, USA - plate scrape MF_Col_mMF | ecosystem: Host-associated > Plants > Roots > Endosphere | place: USA...
TACTGAGCAAATAACTGTTTTCCCCTTTAAGATATTTAAGTTTTGATGCTACAGTACAGAATATAGGTTAAATGGTAAGTCCCTGCAATTTTTTGCGGGGACCTGTTTTTTTAGGGAGTTCCTGGCTTGCAGCTGTTTTAGTAACTCATCTCATTCAACTTCACTTTCCCCCTAAAGGTCCAGAATACAAACAGGGTATATGACAGTACCAGCGGGGTACCGATGGCTGCCATTACGAGCATGATCCGGAGGGAGGTGGCAGAAGAAGCGGCCTTATAAATGCTGATGTTGTAAGCCGGGTTGGTAGAAGAAATAATGATATTGGGAAACAGCCCGATGGCGAAAAGGATCAAAAGTATGGAAGTAGTGATGCTGGAAAAAACGAATGCCGTGAAATACTTACGGCTGTCTATATTCCGCTTCAGGTTAAGCACGGTGAGCACAGCGCCAAGCGGCAGTACAAACAGCCAGGGACTGCGTTTGAACTCGTGGGTCATGTGCGGAATATAGATCAGTGTAGCCATAGAAGTTAGTATGAAGCAGAGGATGAAAAACTTGCAACAGTTGTTCACCAGTACGGTAAGCTTTGCGTACAGACGGTTCTCTGTTTTCATGGTGAGATAGATAGCACCGTGCATCATGAAGAGCGAAAGCGTAGTTACAGCTATCAGGATAGCGTAGGGATTAAAGAAGGTGAGCAGATCGCCGGTAAATTCATGTTTTTCATTAAAGGGCAGCCCCTGTATGAGGTTTCCCAGGATCAGTCCCAGCAGCAGGGTAATGAAAGTGCTGGAGGCCATATAGCTGATATCCCACATTTTACGCCACCAGCGCCAGGGCTCTTTGCTGCGGAACTCTATCGAGATGGCCCTGAAGATAAGCGCCACCAGGAAAAGCATGAAAGGGATATAGAACGTAGAAAGTATTACCCCATATACCAGGGGAAAGCCGGCAAATAAGGCGCCGCCGGCGATCACCAGCCAAACCTCGTTACCATCCCATACAGGCCCTATCGCATTAAGGGCGGTACGGCGGCTTTCTTCCTTATTAAAGAAGAGGTGCAGGGCGCCGGCGCCCAGGTCAAAACCGTCCAGCACACCATAGCCGGTAATAAGTCCGCCTATTACAAGAAACCACCAGGTGGGAAGATCGAGGCTGAGGAATGTTTCCATTGTGTACTGATTTAAGCTCCAAGCAGCAAGCTCCAAGCTGCAAGTAATATTAGGTAATTCAAAGTGCTGACGCTGTAAACCGTAGCCTTCAACTGCATGCAGCTGACAGCTTGCAGCTTTTTAATGTACTCCTCCAATGTTCCTTTTAGAATACAGATCGCTCACTTCTTCTTCGTTCTGCGTAACATCGGGACCGTGTTGGATTTTCCTATGCAGCAGGAACAGGAAGAGGACGAAGAGCAATACATATACCAATGTGAACAGGATCAATGAAAAGAGCACCTGGTTGGCGCTTACGGTTTTTGAAAGCGCATCGGAGGTGCGAAGCAGGCCATACACCACCCAGGGCTGGCGGCCCACTTCTGCGGTGTACCAGCCTACCTGGTTGGCGATCTGCGGCAGCAGCACAGCGCCTACAAATATCGTCATGAGCCAGCGCTGATCAAACAGCTTCTTTTTCCAGAGCAGGAACACGGCCAGCAGGGTAAGCCCGATAAGGGTCATGCCGATGATCACCATCATGTGATAGGTCTGGAAAACGAAGTTGATCGCAGTAGGCCTGTCTTCGGCCGGAGTGGCCAGCAGGCCCTGCATCGGTGTGGTGAAGTCGCCATGGGTAAGAAAGGACAGTCCGCCGGGTATTTTAAGTCCGCTTGTTTTTTGTTCTTTCTGGTTCACCCATCCCAGCAAATAGGCATCGGCTACCGCCAGGGTATCAAAATGGCCTTCCATAGCGGCCAGTTTGGCGGGCTGGTACTTGCTTACGTAATGAGCAGACCGGTGGCCGGTGAAGAGCTGCAGCAGGGCCGCTACCACCGCTACCCGTAAACCTACTTTGAACATGGCTTCGGCATGTTTGGTGAACTGGCGCCGCAGTATGTACCAGGCAGCCACGCTCATTACCAGGAAAGACCCGGCCAGGAAGGAGCCTATGATCACATGGGAAAAACGGTCTACAGAGGATGGATTGAGCACCATCTCCCAGAAATCGGTGACCACTGCCCTGGCCTCCATACCGGTACCTTCAATGCGGTAGCCGGTGGGCGTTTGCTGCCAGGAATTGGCGATCACTATCCAGAGGGCTGAAAAGATGGATCCCAGGGCTACCATGATGGTAGAGAAAAAATGCACGCCTTTGCTTACGCGGTTCCATCCGAAGAGGAGCACGCCGAGAAAGCCTGATTCCAGGGCAAAGGCAAAGATGCCTTCGGCGGCCAGTGCGCTGCCGAATATATCTCCTACATAATGGGAATAAGTGGCCCAGTTGGTGCCAAATTCAAACTCCATTACAATGCCGGTGGCAACACCGATCCCGAATATGAGGGCAAATACCTTGATCCAGAAGCGGGTGATCTCCTGGTAGATGGCCAGGCCTGTTTTAAGATAGAGCCCTTCCATAAATATCAGGCACAGCCCTAATCCGATACTAAGCGGGGGATATATATAATGGAAGGCAATCGTGAATGCAAACTGCACCCTTGCCAGTATTTCAACAGATGGCATAAAACATTGACTGATTTGAAGTAAGCAACTGATTGAAAGAAGCCGGTAGCAAAGGCTTACCGGTAGTGCAAAGGTAGCAGCACGCTGTTAATCCAAAGCTGATCTTTATCATAAGTTCTTATGCTATTGTAACAGATAACTTTTTTATAATGTTTGCCTTTCACAAATTCTTTGGCCATTAACTGATGATTAACATATTAAAAATAAGAATCTTTTTAATTTTGATCCCGTATTGAAGAGGAAGATAGTATATACCCCATCTTCCCTGGTAGCTGTAGAGATAAAAAGTTCATCATTATAGTATATATCATATTCGGGCCCAGCCAGCATTTTAAGGCGTGGACCCTGCCATATCCTATTTGGGGGGGACTTATTTTACAATTGGGGACAAACAACCGGAACAAGAGCGTAACCACCAAAACGAATTGAATGCAAGTCTGCGCATAGAACAAACTCCGTAAACAGCGCTACGGGTTAACAATATTGTCATTTTAGCATTGTCATGTGAATGTTACAGAATTATTTGTGTCTTTTAATGGTTAAACCAAATAGGGGAAAGAGCCTGATCTTTATCAGGCTCCCCTTTTTGGGAAAGATATAAACTGTTCCGGCTTTTTGTAAAGCATCCTTGTGCATAAAGCCAGTTATTGCTGTCTCAAATTTGAAGGGTTTTCATAATTATAGGTTTTTGTTATAATACACGCAAAGTCCAAAGACTAAACGTTGTGTCTTAATGGATAGCTTGACGGAGCTTGATGTCTATCGGGCTCTTATTTTTTTATTATAGCGGGTAATCTATTAGTCTACAAAATTTGTAGGATATTTTTTGGAAATTAAATTCTCGCCTTCTATCTTTGTATTACCACCCTAATTAATCACCACCGTTAATTAGTTGATTTATGTAATCATGTAAATTGACTAACATGCAAACAAATCATTTCTTTATCCGTTCTGCCGGCTGTATGCCGGGTTGTTGCTGAATGCAGCGCTTCCCTTTTTTTTCGTAAAGTATATCTGAGCACAAAACTCAATGTGCAGAAGGGAAAACTATGTCTGATCCGTTCACTGTATCTGTGAGCTATACAAAAACCAATCACAAAACCTTTACCCAAATCGAACAGCTATGAAGATCAATTGCCGCTTTGTAAGTTCCGGTCTGCTTGCCATATTGCTGTATAGCAGTGCCGTAACGGCTTCTCCCAAAAAGCCTTTTATAAAACAGGGTGTGTGGCGGGGTGTGTTCACCATCAATGAAACAGAAGTTCCTTTCAATTTTGAGCTGAAAGGGAAAGATCCTGAACACGCTGTGTTTACCTTGCTGAACGGATCGCGCCGGGACGATTTCCATGTGCAACGTATAGAAGGTGATTCTCTTTTTATCAAGATGAATACATATGACGCCGCGTTGGTGGCTAAAATAGACGGCGACGATCGTATAACAGGCGAGTACAGAAGCCTGGTGCCGGGATTCAGGGGCAATTCACTGCCCTTTACGGCAGAATATGGGAAAAGCTACCGGCATGTAGCGCCTGGAAAAGACATCGCTCCAAAGTATGATATATCCGGGAAGTGGGAACTTAAGACCTACACCAAGGATGCCGTGCCTGCATCTATCGCTTTGTTGAAACAAAAGGGAAATAAACTCACCGGTGTTATCATGACAGTGGTAGGCGACACCAGGGAAATAGAAGGAACAGTACAGGGAGATGAATTTGTTCTGTCAGGGTTTACCGGGCCCAGTCCTATTTACGTAAAAGGAAAGATCAATGATGATAAAAGTTTGTCAGGTGAACAGGGCTTCGGTATCTACCGGAACCTTCGCTTTGATGCGGAAAAGAATCCCAATGCGGAGTTACCGGATCCTTACAAATTAACTTATCTCAAGGAAGGATATCAAAAGCTGGACTTTACATTGCCTGACCTGGATGGCCGGCCGGTATCCCTGAGTGATGAGAAGTATAAAGGTAAGGTCGTAATCGTAGAGATCATTGGCACCTGGTGCCCCAACTGCACCGATCAAACGGCTTTTCTTGCACCCTGGTACAGAAAGAACAAGGACCGTGGCGTAGCTGCCATCGCCATTGGGTTTGAGCAGAAGGATGACCTGGAGTATGCCCGTTACACATTGGGCAAGCTGAAGGAAAAATATGGGATCGAATACGATATCCTGTTTGGCGGCATTGCCGATAAAAAAGTAGCATCCGACAAGCTGCCTGCGCTTAACCGTATGATGGCGTTTCCTACCACCATCATCATTGACCGGAAGGGAGATGTAAGGCAGATACATACTGGTTACACCGGCGAAGTGACCGGCCAGTACTATGAGGATTACGTGAAGCGATGGAACCACGACCTGGATCAGCTGATCGCAGAACCTGAGCCAACTGCAACGGCATCACGATAGTTGTAGCATGGATATATATACTAAGTAAAAATCGAAACCAACCATTAACGTTTGTTCTCTGTTGTTAGGCCTGCGAGGCCGCCCCGGTGGCCTTGCAGGTATTTTAAAATCAACCGACTACTGTCAACTAAAATCATTTTTATGCAATACGCCGCTTCTTTTGCATCTATGGGTGTGATCGTTATACTCATCGCATATACTGTACAAACTACTGTACAACAGGTAAACAAAATACAACCTTTTACAGCTGGTATTGAAACAAACCATTCCAGCCGGCTGTTCACCAGTGCAGCCGACGCCAAGCCAACCATTTTCCAGGTAGACAAAGCCAATAGCAAGCTTACCTGGACTGCCAAAAAAGTAACCGGTCAGCATACCGGGCATATCAACATCAGTAACGGGGCGCTCAACCTTGACAATAATACTCTTACAGGAGGCAGCTTTGAGCTTGATACCCGCTCCATCTCTGTTACAGATATCGCAGAAGCGGAAACCAATGCTAAGCTGGTGGGACATCTCAAAAGCGATGATTTCTTTGCTGTAGAGAAATTTCCGGCTGCCTCCTTCACCATTACCAGCGCTACGCCGAAAGGCAGCGGCAAGTATGACATTGCAGGGAAGCTTACTATTAAAGGCATCACCAACGATGTAAACTTTCCGGCAACAGTGGCCCTGACCAACGGCAAGCTGACTGCCAAAGCATTGGTGAAGATAGACCGCACCAAATATGATATCAAGTTCCGCTCAAAAAGCTTTTTCGAGAACCTGGGAGACAAAGTGATTTACGACGATTTTGATCTTGACATAGCGCTGGTTGCCAGCGCGCAGTAAGCAACCTTTTTATTGGAGACCCTGATTATGGTATGGAAACACAAGCTATGGATCATAGCTGTTTGCATAGCGGGATTGGTATTGCCATCCGGCTTTACCACAGGCGGGCCCGAACCCGCCACCAAAGCGCAGCTGGGAGAGTTACTCTTTTTCGATCCGGTGTTGTCAAAAGACAGAACAGTGAGTTGTGCCTCGTGTCATCTGCCACAGTTTGCTTTTGCAGATACTGCGGTATTCAGCAAAGGTATTAATGGTAAGCTGACCACACGTAATACGCCCGGCATTACTAACCAGTCGGCCCGGCCCAATTACTTCTGGGATGGTCGCGCCGGCACGCTGGAGGAACAGGCGCTGCAACCCATCATTTCGCCTGATGAGATGGGATTGCCTGCGCAGGAAGCGGTGGCGCGGCTTAACGCAGATGAGCGATACCTGAAGGCATTCAAACAGCTTTTTAACAGCGAGCCGACTGAAAAGAATATGCTGCAGGCCATTGCCGCTTTTGAGCGTACACTGGAGACCGCGAACAGTCCTTACGACCGCTACATTAACGGAGATGATAATGCCATGTCGCCGGAGGCGATCCGCGGCAGGTTGCTGTTCATTGGCAAGGCCAATTGCAGCAACTGCCACTCCGGTGAAGATTTTACTGCAGACCGTTTCAAAAACATCGGCCTCTATAATGGCAGGCAATTGAAGGATCCGGGCCGGTTCAATGTTACCAGGGACAGCGCACATATGGGGTTCTTTAAAGTGCCCAGCCTGCGGAATGTGGCAGTGACTGCTCCGTATATGCACAATGGAATGTTCAGCACACTGCGGAAGGTGATACAATACTACAACAAGCCGGATGCTTTCGTGCAGGATGGCGTTAAAAGGGATCTTTCGCTAAACAGGCCGCTGGATCTTACAGATCAGGAAGTAAGCGATATTGAGGCTTTTCTGCACGCGCTTACAGACGACCGCTTTACAAAGCGATAGCGTAAAAATCAACAACCAACCATTTATAGCATGAGGAAATTTATTACCCTTATTATATACCTGTTTACATATCAATCGCTGGCAGCACAGGATAAACCGCTTACAGACAGCATAGCATCGCGTAAGGCCCTGGGCGAAGTGCTGATCGTAGGTTCGCGGAACGCTACGCGTACGCGGCTTAACTCGCCGGTGCCAGTGGATGTGATAGATATTAGGCCGCTCCAGGAGGCTGCACCACAGGCCAGCATTACACAGCTGTTACAATATATCTCCCCTTCTTTCCACTCTGTGAACGGCAGTAATGCCGGCGATGCAGGTTCTGCACTGAACCTGGTACAGCTGAAAGGCCTGGGGGTAGATCAGTTGCTGGTGCTGGTAAATGGCAAGCGCAGACATAAAAGTTCCAATGTGAACTGGGGTGGCCTGGGTAACGGCGCTACCGGTTATGACTTGAATGCATTGCCTGCAGCAGCGGTGGAAAGGATTGAAATATTGCGTGATGGCGCCGCTGCGCAGTATGGTTCAGATGCGATCGCAGGTGTGATCAATATTGTATTGAAAAAAAATACCGGCGAGCTGACAGCGGGATCCACCGCAAGCGTACGCCGCAGGGGCGATGGGCTGAGCGCACGTACCAGCCTGAATTACGGTGTAGGCCTGGGTAAGAACGGAGGCTACCTGAATGTAACAACGGAATTTGCCACACAGGCTATTGCTTTGCCTGCAGGCCGTAAAGACGCCGGCTTGTATAACGGGCCTATATATGGCGGCGGCGCTAATACCCGGGGATACGATGCCATATATACAAAAGAAATCGATGATGCAATATTGGCGAGCAGGGGGATAGACGGTCATTATTTTGATCAGCGTGGCGGTGGCTCCAATAAAGCAAAGGATGCCTTGTTATTCTTCAATGCAGCTATTCCCCTGAAAGAGGAATTTGAGCTCTATGCTTTTGGCGGTGTGAGCCATCGCAGCTCAGAATTCACAGCTGTATACCGATTGCCGGGGTGGACCGAACGTAACAACACCGTGCTGTACCCGGACGGTTTTTTGCCGGAGATGCAGAACAGCATCACAGACAAATCACTGGCTATAGGGATCAGGGGCCGTATCGGAGATTGGCGGGTGGATATTTCCAATGTATACGGGAAAAATGATTTTGGCAATGAGATCACCAATTCTCTTAATGCCAGCATGGGTGTAAAAAGTCCAACCACCTTTAATGCGGGGCGCTATAATGCTTCACAGAACACGGCCGGCATCGATATTAACCGCTACTTCGACAAGGCGCTGCATGGTGTAAATGTGGCGTTCGGCGCCCAGTACCGGGTAGAAACTTACCAGATCATTGCAGGAGAAGAAGCCTCTTACAATAAAGCAGATCTGCGGAGTATTTACCGCGTAGACACTACCGCTGCCGGTGTTCCCTATATTGCAGATGCGGGCTTAATAGCCCTGAACGGGCTTTCTCCCGGCTCCCAGATACATGCAGGGTTCAGGCCGTCAAATGAAGTGAACGTTAACCGGGCCATAACGGCTGGCTATATAGACCTGGAACTTAATATTACCCACGACTGGCTGTTGTCGGGCGCACTACGTGCCGAACACTTTTCGGATTTCGGGGCTGTAACAACCGGGAAAGTAGCTACCCGCTACAGCATTGCCAAATGGCTGAGTATAAGAGGCGCATTTAATACCGGTTTCAGAGCGCCGGACCTGGCACAATTTAACTACACAGAGACCTCTACTACATTTCAGCAGGGGCGTGCAGTTGATCTTGTGACTGCATCTAATAAAAGCGCTGCCGCCAGGGCTTTGGGCATACCCAGCCTTACGCCTGAAAAGTCAAAAGGGTATACGGCCGGACTAACATCGCAGCCGGTACCAAATGCAGAGCTGACCGCAGATGCTTACCAGATTGACATCGACAACCGCGTGGGTAATACCGGAAACTTTTCGGCTACCGATGTTAACCTGCCGGCTGATGTGAGAAGCCTGCTGCTGGCAACAGGTACTACACAGGCCAAATTCTTTTATAATGCCTTCAGCACCCGCACCAGGGGAATAGAGATCACAGGCAGTTACAGGATACCCTTAGCCGGCGGCAATCTCGCATTACTGGCAGGCGCCAATTTCTCGAAGAATGAAGTAAGGGAAGTAAATACGCCCCGGGGCCTGGAAGCATATAAGTATGTTATTTTCAGCGAAGCAGAAAGAGCGCGGGTTACCACTAATATTCCCCAACAGAAGATCACATTACAGGGTATATACAATGTATCAAAATTCAGCTTCCTGTTACGCATGGTATACTTTGGCGCGGTAACTACTGCCACAGGACTGAATGCTAATTTCCCACGGCCTGATTATTATTTCCAGCGGCTAAGCCCTGTATGGGTAACTGACGTGTCGGCAGGATATCGCGTTACGAGGGAGATACAAGTTACCGCCGGTGTAAATAACGTATTTAATGTGCTGGGTGATTATACGGATGCAGCGATATCCGGGCTGAGAAATCCGACTGTTGTTGGTATTCAGAATGGCAATGCAGGCATACAACCATTTGTAAGGGTATTGGCCCATTTTACACATAAAAACATAAACAGATGAAACTACTAACCCTTTATAATATAACATTGGCCTTGCTGCCGACCCTGGTTGCCTGCAGCAAGACCGATTACCTGGACACCAATGCACGCGACCGGGCCCCCCTCAGCGCCAGTATCCGGTTTGTAAATGCGCGGCCTGTAAATGTGCCGCTACAGTTTTGGACATTTACCACGCAGGTTACGAACAGCGCGGTTGGTATTAATGAGGCGTCTCCTTATCTGCCGGCGACCTTTGGAAATGTGCAGATCAATTTTACCGAAGGCGCCAGCACCAGCTACAAGGCCAGCCGGCAATTCGGCAACCAGGCCACCTTCTCCGCCAATGGAGGGCCCAACGGGCCTGTCGCGGGTTACTACCATACCGTGTTTGCTGCACAGAGCAGCACACAAAGCGGAAAGGATACATTAATCCTCTTCTACGATAATCTTGAAAATCCCCCGGCGGCTAAGGCCAGGCTGCGTTTTGTGCACCTGGCGCCCGGATTGCCGGACCTGAGCCTCCGACTGCAAAGTCCGGAGCGAGATACGCTGCTGTTCGCATCTGTCAAATATGGCAGCGCGGGTGGAGCGGTATTATCGGGCGAGGGCCTGAACGTATGGTCACTTGGGCCCTTCAGCACGGTAGACACCGGTACCGTAACGCTAAAGGTAAGCCGGGCAGCCGGGCAACAGCCGGTAGACCTGCAGAATGGCAGCACCATACATTTATCTGCAGGAAAGATCTATACTGTTTTCCTGAACGGGATACCTGATAATAAGTCCGCCACCGGGGCTTATACGATCATTCATAACTAACACAATAAAAGGAGGCCCGCAAAACTGCGCTGTTCATGCCCGCCACACAGGCGGGCATTTTTATTTACGCGTATTTTTTATCATGATAACCGAGGTTAATTTCTGCTAACAATCGGTTAATTAGTGTGACATGTACACTTATTTTACGGGTTAAATTTACCTCGGGAGTATCAGCCTGATCATTCAACCAAAAGCTAAGTAGCATAATACCTGTAGTTGTGTACATTATTTCACCCTAAATAATATGGATATGCGTTCATTCTACGTTAAAGCCGCGCTATTTATAATACCGTGGTTATTTGTGTCGGCATCCCTGCTGGCGCAAGGCATCTTAGTGTCTGGTAAGGTAACCGACGCCAGGGAGGGCCTTCCGCTACCGGGCGTTAGTATATCGGTAGCCGGCGCCGCCAACGGCACTGTAACAGATATTGCCGGTCAGTATAAGTTAACTGTTCCTGCTGATAAAATATTAGTGTTCAAATTTACCGGCATGAAACCATTAGAGGTGCCGGTGAATGGGAGAACGGTCATTGATGTGCAAATGGAGTCGACCGAAGTAGGCCTGAACGAGGTAGTCGTAGTGGGATATGGTACGCAACGAAAAGGAGATGTAACGAGCGCCATTGCCAGTGTAAAGTCAGAGAACTTTGTAAAAGGAGCTGTACGTGATGCTGCACAGCTGATACAGGGAAAGGTGGCCGGCCTTACGGTATCCACACCCAGCGGTAATCCTACTGCCAATACGCAGATCTCGCTGCGCGGCATTACTACATTAAAAGCAGGTACTTCTCCGCTGGTATTGATTGATGGTATACCCGGTACACTGAATACCGTTGCGCCGGAGGATATAGAATCCATCGATGTGCTGAAAGACGGCTCTGCAGCTGCTATTTATGGTACGCGTGGTACCAATGGCGTGATCCTGATTACCACCAGGAAGCTGCGCGGGGACATGCGTCCTACCCTGCAATATGATGCCTATGCAAGTGTACAAACTATTGCACGCCGGCCCGAGTTCCTGACAGGTGATGATTACCGGCGGCTGATCAGGGAAGGTATCGCTTTTACGGATTATGGTACTTCTACCGACTGGATAAAGGAGATCACCCGTAATCCGGTAAGCCATACACATAACCTTACTTTCCAGGGAGGAAGCTCCAGTACTAATGTGACGGCTTCACTGAACTATCGTAACTGGCAGGGCTTGTTCCTGCATTCAGACAACAAGCAGGTAACGGGGCGTGCAGATGTGAACCATACCATGTTAGACGGTATGTTAAAGGCTAACCTGAATGTGATCACCCGCAGCCGGACTTACTGGTCTGGCGTTGATATTGGCGATGGCGGGTTCGCCAACGGCAACAGTTTTAACAATTATGTGTACAGGCAGGCGCTGATACGCAACCCTACAGACAGTGTAAGGAATTACAAGAACGAATGGATGGAACGCAACATTTATTTTTATGATAATCCTGTGGCTTACCTGAATGAATCTTATGGACAGAATGAAGAAAGAGAGACAAGGCTGAACGGCAGCGTTACGCTGGAACCCTTAAAAGACCTGAAGTTCAAGCTGCTGTTATCGAATAATAAATGGACAGAAATAAGAGGATATGCAGAGACAAAGAAGCATGTATCTACCGTTAAAAACAACCGTAATGGTTATGCTTCCAGGGGCACTTCCGATATGCAGGATAACCTGCTGGAATTTACTACAGAATATGCCCATAGTTTGCAAAAGCATCGTTTTAATATATTGGGCGGTTACAGCTACCAGGATAATACGCGTGAGGATTTCTATATGCAGAACTGGGATTTTCCAACAGACCAGTACTCATATAACAACATGGAAACGGGCAATGCTTTGAAACGCGGAGATGCGGTGATGGGCAGCTTTAAAGATAAGTGGAAGCTGATCGGCTTTTTCGGAAGGCTCAGCTATAACTGGGATGATAAGTACCTGGTGCTGGCTAGTGTTCGTCATGAAGGATCTACAAAGTTTGGCCGTAATTACAAGTGGGGTACCTTCCCCGCCGTATCGCTGGGATGGCGTGTAAGCCGTGAAAGTTTTATGGAGGGCATCAAATGGCTGGACGATCTGAAGCTGCGTGCCGGTTTCGGTGTGACAGGTACCATACCTGATGACCGTTATGCATCCTTACAGAGCTTTAACTATAACAACCGTTTCCTGGTGAACGGGGTATGGGTACAGGGCCTGGATGCGGTACGGAACCCTAATGCGGAATTGCGTTGGGAAAAGAAAGAGGAGTTTAATATTGGTCTGGATTTCTCTTTGCTGGCAGGCAGGGTATCCGGTAATATTGATGCTTACCGCCGTCTTACAAAAGATGCACTCTTTGATTATCAGGTACCGGTGCCCCCTTACCCCATGTCGCAGATAGTGGCCAATGCCGCGCAGATCAGGAATCAGGGCATAGAAGTACTGCTGAATTTTGTACCGGTGAGCACACGAAACCTGCAGTGGAATTCAGGGTTGAATTATTCTACCAATAAGAATGTGCTGGTGTCGCTTTCCAGCAACACCTTTGCCGCAACCAATGATTTCTTTGACGCCGGCTATACAGGGGAGCCAATACAGGAAGCTACACATCGCGTGCAGGTAGGACAGCCTATCGGTAATTTTTATGGTTATAAATCCATTGGTATTGATGATAATGGCCGTTGGATCATTGAAGGAAAAGATGGCAAGCCTGTGGCCAGTGCGGATAAGAGCCCGGATGATAAAAAAGTGCTGGGCAACGGTCTGCCGAAACATTACCTCGGATGGAACAACTCCGTTCGTTACAAAAACTTTGACCTGAATGTCACCATGCGCGGTGCATTTGGTTTCCAGATACTGAACTTCCAACGGCTGTTCTACGAAAATCCTAAAGTGACGCAGTACAACATGCTGAAAACTGCATTTGATAATGTATACGGAAAAACCAGGCTGAATGATGACCTGGCCTATGTGAGCTATTATATCGAGGACGGCGACTACTGGAAGATAGATAACGTTACCCTGGGATATAATTTCAACACCAAGGGGATCAAATACATTAAGCAGGCGAGATTGTACGTGGCTGCGCTGAACCTGGCCACCATTACAGGCTATAAAGGCATAGATCCGGAAGTGAGCCGTACTGGTCTGGCTCCCGGCGATGATGAGCGGGATAAATATCCCACTACCCGCACCTTTACCGTGGGCGTTAATCTTACCTTTTAACACCTCATTAAAAAAGCAGTCATGAAGAACAGAACAAGCATATACACATATATAATGGCATCGGTTATCCTGGCATTTCTTTTCAGTGCCTGTACCAAGCTGGATCCGGAAACCTTTTCAGAGATAGTGGAAGAGACCATCGTTTATAAAGAGTCTGATACATCTGCGATCATCGCACAGGCGTATAGTCCTTTACGCCCTGTAATGGCAGACTGGATGGGATATTTCGACCTGCAGGAAGAAAGTGCAGACGCTATTATTACACCAGCAAGGCCCAACGGATGGTACGATGGCGGTACTTATCAGCGCATGCACCGTCACACCTGGACCTCTTTGCAGGAACAGCCCGGCGCCCTGTGGAGCCGTGTATATACGGGAGTTGTCAATACCAACAGAGCGATATGGCTGATCAACTCTGGCACATTACCCGTGGGAGACGCCAAGGGATCTTTGCTGGCTGAGCTGCATGCATTGCGTGCGTTTTATTATTACCTGCTCTGTGATAATTTCGGCAATATTCCATTGGTAACAGACTACAAAGATCTTTCCGTGCCGAAGCAGAGTAAGCGTAAAGAGGTATATGACTTTATCGTAAAGGAGTTGAGCGACAACATCTCCTCATTAAGGGAAACGGTTGGAACAGCTATGTACGCGCGATTTAATAAATGGGCCGCCAAGACCTTGCTGGCAAGAGTGTATCTCAATGCGGAGGCTTACAGCGGCACTACCGCCTGGGAACAATGTCTGCAGCAATGTAACGATGTGATACAGTCAGGAGCCTATATGCTGGAACCGGTATACCGCGATAATTTCAAAACTAATAATGAAAACTCGCGGGAGCTGATCTTTACCGTGCCTTACGATGAGATCAATGCCCCGGGTTTTATCATCCATATGAAAACACTGGACCCTTTGAGCCAGCAGGTATTCAAAATGGAAGCACAGCCCTGGGGTGGAAACTGTGCAGTACCTCAATTCATCGATACTTATGATCCGGCTGATACCCGTTTGAAGGACACCTGGCTGCAGGGGCCGCAACTAACACCAGCTGGCGTGGAGGTGATCAACTATATTAAGTTTGTAGAGAGCATTGAGAAAAGTAAGTCTAATGAAGGCTTCCGGATTGGCAAGTACGAGATCCGGCAGGGCGCCAAGGGATCGCTGAGCAACGATTTTCCCATTTTCCGTTATGCAGAAGTGTTAATGATGAAGGCGGAATGCCTGCTGAGAACCGGCAAATCTGCCGAAGCGGCCATAGAGGTAACAAAAGTGCGGCAACGGGCCTTTACTGCTACCCCGGCTAAAGCCACCGTTACCGGCGCCGATCTGCTGAAGGGCAGCGTATATAATTACGGATACTGGAACAATGGAGCAGTAACGGAAGTACAGGGCGGGACTGACGTTCAATTCGGACGCCTGCTGGATGAGCTGGGCTGGGAATTTGCGGCAGAGGCCCACCGCCGGCAGGACCTGATCCGCTTTAAGGTGTTTACCGTTAAAAAGTGGTTCCAGCACCGGCCAAATGGAGAGGGACGGAAGCTTTTCCTGATACCGCAGGAGGAGATCAATAAGAACGGTAACCTGGAGCAGAATCCATAAGCTATTGTTTATCAAGCCCCGGTATTATGCCGGGGCTTTTTTTTATAATATGTGCTATCGATTAAATTCTTTTGGAAATGCGGTTAAAAGCCTTATTTTTGCATCCCTGAATTTAAAAGTTCAATCAACCGGAGGAGTGCAGGAGTGGTTGAACTGGCACGCCTGGAAAGTGTGTATACTCGAAAGGGTATCAAGGGTTCGAATCCCTTCTCCTCCGCAAGCTTTAAAGGGTGGACGCAAGTCTGCCCTTTTTTGTTTTCCCCCTCTCCCAAAAATAATTTCACTACGCATAATGGATAGTAAGTGCCTCCCTACCTTTAATATTATTAAGCCAAAATAACTAGTTATGAGAACCCTTGTATAATTGGACACCCTACAACGGCTGTTTGGAGGATGGCAGCCCATACTGTTACCCACAGTTTCCTGTAAGCAACACGCTTTCTAACAATTTATTGACCGGGCTAACTCCTGTCTGCAAAAAATCACGGGCATCCATGCCTGCCGGTGGTTTTGAAGCGGCTATTATTTTATCACAAAAAAAGCATCAAGAACGATTATGAGAGGACAACAATCGCTTTTCAACAATTATATTGAAAACCCTGTCAGGAAGACAACGAGAAAAGGACGTTCGGCTGATATGATAGCGCTCAGAGATGAATGTCTGCTGCACAGATACTATTACCATATCAAATTGCTGGGCAAGCGATATGATATGGCTATCCAGGAATTGTCAAGTGAATTCTGGATCAAGAATAGTAACATTATTTACCGCCTGCAATGTAATAGTGAAAGACTGGAACAGATTATGAAACAAGAACAACCAGACCTGAAACAATTGAAGATATTATATCCCTGGTGGGCCTGGTAATAGCAATAAAAAAGCCGCTGTAATTTTTACAGCGGCTTTTTTATTGCATGTTGTGAGATCTCTTTTAATTTCGTTATCAGGGTAACAGCTCAAGCGTTGGTGTTGGGATCCCGCTGCCTGGGGATTGGAGAGGATACTCATTAAAGTTAAGGCTGTAAGTAAGTACCCGCACACGGAATACATCATCCCTGTCTTCAGTGCTCAGCTTTATACGGGTTAATGGCGCGATGGTTCCATTGGTCCATCCCTGCAATGTTTGATGCAATTTTAATTCTGCTTCATAATGGCTAAGCGCTGTGGGCGTATCCAGGAAATCAGAACCGGCTGCGTTAGTAACCTTGAATACCATCCTGCATTGCAGTTCACCAGATGCTGCCTGTATAAAGGAGCTTTGTTCCGAATAAGTAAGATTGGTGAAATCAATAAATACGCAGGGCCATTCGGAGGGGCTGCCATTGTAATTCTCTGTTTGCGAAAGCTCAGGATATACACCCTTCACTAAAGGTACTCCAGCTACAATACGTTCTTCCAAAGCAAGGAAGAGATTTGAAAATAAACTATCCATTCTTTATGATTTAAATGATCAAAATGTTTGTTGCTTAACGGATGTAAAGGTCGTTGCAATACACTTCTTTTCCGCTTTCACTTTTAATGATTGAACAATGATCGAAGAATGATTGTACAATAAAAGAATAAGCATTGTTTCCTGATTTTTTCAACGTGTCCCGATGTTGTTTCTTTGTATTGTAATCGCTTGCAGACAATGCAGGTAAACATAAATGAAAATGTTGTTAACCCCAGATGGTACTATTAAATGCAATTATACATTCAGACCCCGAGCAGACCGTTTTACAGCGGCTGGGCGACCAGGCATTTTCAGTGATCGTTCTAATAGGTATTGCATGGATCTTATGGAAACGCCAGATAAAACTGGAAGACCGTTTGACACAATACCTCGATGATGACCGCGAGAAAATGCAGGGCGTCATAGAGAACAACACAAAAGTGATGGAACGGCTGGAAGACGTGTTGAACAGAAGCAACCCCAGATACTCCTGAAATTATCCGGCATACCCACCGGATATCTCCTTACAGCAAATAGCAATTTTATATCAATTACAATGACCAAAAAAAGTAAGAAATGGGATTACCAAAAGTAGCAATTACATTAGGAAACGGCAACCTGGGCGCACGCATCGCAACCGATGATGGTGTAGCCGGATTAGTACTGACCGGAGCAGCCACCGCCAGCCTTGCCCTGAACACGCCCAAAGTGATCTTCAGCCTGAGTGAGGCACAAGACCTCGACATCCTGGCTGCCGGTAGCAATGCCAGCGCACATCGCCACATTAAAGAATTCTATGACCTGGCAGGTGAAGGCGCAGAGCTGTACATCATGATCGTACCAGACACGGTAACGCTGACACAAATGGCAGACCTGACCAACGAAAATGGCGCTGCTAAACTGCTGGATGCAGCACAGGGACGTATCAAGTTGTTAGGCCTGGCCCGTACTCCGGCTGCATCCTACACACCGGTGCTGGCAGATGGCCTGGATAAAGACAGCCTGGATGCTATTACAAAAGCGGAACAACTGGCGCTGGCCTATTCAGCACAGTACAAACCGGTACGTGTATTGATCGAAGGACGTGAGTTGAATACCACTGGCCAGACTGTAGTGAAAGACCTGCGTACCTATACCGCCAATCATGCAGGCATTGTGATAGGCAGCACCACCAACGATGGCAGCGCCTCTGTTGGATTAGTGCTCGGACGTGCAGCGGCTATTCCTGTTCAGCGCAATATCGGCCGCGTTAAAGACGGCGCATTGCCCGTACTGGCGGCATATGTAAACACCACAAAAGTGGAAGACCTTACCTCCGGCGATCTGCTGCATGACAAAGGTTACATCTTCCTGCGCACTTTTGCCGGCCGTTCCGGTTACTATCTGAACGATGACCCTATGTGCGCCCCTGTTACAGATGACTATAGCCAGCTGGCATTAGGCCGCGTAATAGACAAGGCCACCATGGTGAGCTATCAGACCTATGTGGAAGAACTGAACGATGAGATCACTATTGATGAAAACGGCAAGATCAGCGTACCTGTGATCAAGTACCTGCAGAACAAAATAGAATCTGCCGTAAACCTTGCGATGGTTGATGAGATCAGCTCCTTCAGCGCATACATTGACGCCAACCAGAATGTGCTGAGCACCGGCAAGATCACTGTAAAAGCATCCATTGTGCCGATGGGATACACTAAGACAATAGAAGTGTTGCTCGGCTTCACCAATCCTGCTCTCCAGTAAAGCTGTTATTAACTCTAAAAAAAGAACCATATGATTTTTGACAACAAAGAATGTACCTGGGCAAGCATGAAGGTGGTA
>Ga0102590_1002963_pt1 | contig 18370 bp, 15 predicted proteins | sample AraplaMF_Col_mMF_FD_76859 | JGI IMG/M metagenome (GOLD analysis project Ga0102590, IMG submission 76859) | Arabidopsis root microbial communities from the University of North Carolina, USA - plate scrape MF_Col_mMF | ecosystem: Host-associated > Plants > Roots > Endosphere | place: USA...
GTCCAGCAGGTCGATCACCGCGGCGTGGGTCTGGGCCTGGGCCGAGAAGTTGGCGCGGGCGGTGGCCTCGATCTGGCGGCGGACCAGGGCCTCGCGCTCGTGGGCGGCCGAGACCCGGGCCAGGGCGGCGGGGCCGAAGTCGACGATGTTGCTGGCGTCGGGGCGCAGGCCCAGGTCGCTGAGCAGGTCGGGGTCGCCATGCAGGAAGTCGGGTTCGGCCCTGAGGAAGTCGCGGACCAGCGCCGGGTCGACCACCGGAAACAGCCTGGCTTGAGTCGCGTCGGTCATGGGGCGGGCCTACTCCGTTCACACTTCGTCCCCTGGACCGTCGCGGCCGGGGACAGTCCCGATGAAGCCCCAGTTCGGTTAACAGCCGCTTGATGGGCGGCCGCGCCGCCTCTCGACCTGGGGACGTTTCCGGGGCAGAACCGATCGTCCCCATGTCTGGTCCCATGCCCCGCATCGCCTCCGTCCTGCTGCCCATGCCGCTGCCCGAGGCGTTCGACTACGCCGAGCCGGAGGGCCTGGGCCTGGCGGTCGGGGACCACGTGACCGTGCCGCTGGGGCCGCGGGTGATTCGCGGCGTGGTCACCGCCCTGCGCGACGGGACGGGCGGCAACCGGCCGCTCAAGCCCGTCCTGGAGCGGGTCGACGACCCGCCGCTGCCGCCCGGCGTCCTGGCCTTCGTGGAGTGGGCGGCGCGCTATTCGGTCGACGTTCCCGGCTGGCCCCTGGCCATGGCCCTGCGCGGCCTGCGCCATCCGGCCGCCAAGCCCGACAAGGCCCTGGTCCTGACCGGGACCCAGCCGGCCCGCATGACCCCCGCGCGGCTGAAGGTGCTGGCGGCGGCCGAGGCGGGGCCGATGGCGACCGGCGCCCTGGCCACCGCCGCCGGGGTCTCGGCCGGCGTGGTCAAGGGCCTGGTCGACGAAGGCGTACTGGCCGTCACCTGGATCGAACCCGACACCCGCTTTCCGCAGCCGGATCTGTCGCGCCCGCCCCAGACGCTCAATCCCAGCCAGCAGGCCTCGGCCGACGTGCTGGGCGAGATGCTGGCGGCCGGCGGCTTCCAGGCCGCCCTGCTGGACGGGGTGACCGGTTCGGGCAAGACCGAGGTCTATCTGGAGGCCGTGGCCGCCGCCCTGGCCGCCGACCCGGACAGCCAGGTGCTGATCCTGCTGCCCGAGATCGCCCTGACCCAGGCGGTGCTGGCCCGCTTCGAGGCCCGGTTCGGCGCGGCCCCGGTCGAGTGGCATTCGGCCGTCTCGCCGCCCCGCCGCCGCCGGGCCTGGGAGGGCGTGGCCACCGGCCAGGCGCGGATCGTGGTCGGAGCCCGTTCGGCCCTGTTCCTGCCGTTCCGCAAGCTGCGGCTGGTGGTCGTCGACGAGGAGCACGACGGCTCGTTCAAGCAGGAGGAGGGCTTCATCTACCAGGCCCGCGACCTGGCCGTGGCCCGCGCCAAGATCGAGGGGGCGCTGGTGGTGCTGGCCTCGGCCACGCCGTCGCTGGAGAGCCTGTGGAACGCCCAGGCGGGCCGCTATCGCTGGCTGCGGCTCAGCGCCCGCCACGGCGCGGCCCAGCTGCCCGACATCGGCCTGATCGACATGCGCGAGACGCCGCCGGAGCCGGGGCGCTGGCTGTCGCCGCCTCTGGTCAAGGCGGTGTCCGTGGCCCTGTCGCGCGGCGAGCAGAGCCTGCTGTTCCTCAATCGCCGGGGCTATGCGCCGCTGGTGCTGTGCAAGGCCTGCGGCGAGAAGATGAAGTCGCCCGACACCGACAGCTGGCTGGTCGAGCACCGCTATACCGGCCGGCTGGTCTGCCACCTGACTGGCTTTTCGATGAAGAAGCCCGAGGCCTGCCCGCACTGCGGGGCCAAGGACAGCCTGACCTCGATCGGTCCCGGCGTGGAGCGGGTCGAGGAGGAGGCGCGCCACCTGTTCCCCGACGCCCGGATCGCGGTGTTCTCGTCCGACACGGTGTTCGACGCGGCCGGGGCGCGGGCCCTGGTCGACAGCATGGCGGCGGGCGAGATCGACATCCTGGTCGCCACCCAGGCCGCCGCCAAGGGCCACAACTTCCCCAACCTGACCCTGGTGGGCGTGGTCGACGCCGACCTGTCCTTGCGCGGCGGCGACCTGCGGGCCGGCGAGCGGACCTTCCAGCTGCTGGCCCAGGCGGCCGGCCGGGCGGGTCGGCACGAAAAGCCGGGGCGGGCGCTGCTGCAGACCTATGCGCCGGAGCACGGCGTGCTGCAGGCCCTGAAGGCCCAGGACCGCGACGCCTTCGTCGAGGCCGAGATGGCCATGCGCCAGGAGGCCGGCCTGCCGCCGTTCGGACGGCTGGCGGCGGTGATCGCCTCGGGGCCGGACCCGGTGGCCCTGGAGGCCTATTGCAACGCCCTGGCGGCGGCGACGCCCAACGCCGACGGGGTCGAGGTGTTCGGCCCGGCCGACGCGCCCCTGGGCCTGGTGCGGGGGCGGCGGCGCAAGCGGTTCCTGGTCCGGGCCGATCGGTCGGTGGACCTGCAGGGCTTCCTGGCCGCCTGGCGGGCGCGGGCGAAGGTTCCGAACTCGGTGCGGGTGGTGTTCGACGTGGATCCGTACAGTTTTCTGTGAGTCACGGATGAGACCCGGGGACAGGCGCATGCGCCTGTCCCCGATCCGATTTCAGACGGCTTCCTTCTCCAGCACCGGCTCGGGCCCCGGCTGGCGGCCGCGCAGCGGCAGCTCCGGGATCAGCAGGATCGCCACCAGCCCCGCGGCGATCACCACCAGTCCGGCGGCGAACACGCCGGTGATGGCGTGGGTCAGGGCCTGGGCCAGGACGGGATCGGCGTGATGCGCCGCGCCGGGCGCGGTGGCCTTCAGCGCCAGGCCCTGCAGCGCGCCCAGGTCCAGCCCTTGGCCCTCGCTGGCCAGGCGGTGGGTCAGCAGGGCGCCGAACAGCGCCACCCCGATGGTCGAGCCGATCTGGCGGAAGAACTGGTTGGAGCTGGTGGCCACCCCGATGTCGCGCACCTCGACGGCGTTCTGGCTGGCCAGGTTGAACAGGCTCTGGCCGGGACCGAGGCCCAGGCCGACGATGGCCATCCGCCAGCACAGGTCGGGCAGGGTGGTGTGGGCCGTCACCCGGGCCAGCAGCCCGATCCCGACCAGCAGCAGCGCCGCCCCGCCGATCATCAGCGGCTTGTAGCGGCCGGTCTTGCTGACCAGCTGGCCGGCGACGGTCGAGGCGACGATCAGCCCGCCCATCAGCGGCAGGATGGCCAGGCCCGAGGTCGTGGCGTCCACCCCCAGGCCCAGCTGCATGTAGAGCGGCAGGAAGGTCACCACGCCCAGGAAGGCCATGGAGATCAGGAAGCCAGCCAGGTTGGCGGCGGCGAACACCCGGTTGGCGAACAGGCGCAGCGGCAGCAGCGGGTTGCTGGCCTTGGTCTGGGCGTACAGGAACAGGGCCAGGGCGACGGCCGCGAAGGTGAACAGGCCCAGGCTCTGGGGCGAGCTCCAGGCGAAGTCGTGGCCGCCCTGGCTGAGGGCCAGCAGCAGCGGCACGAAGGCGGCGACCAGCAGGAGGGCGCCGACATAGTCGACCGCCCCCGAGCGCCGGTGCTCCAGCGGCGGCATCTTCACCAGGATCATGAACAGCGACAGCAGGCTGAGCGGCAGGTTGACGTAGAACACCCAGCGCCAGCCGGCGATCACGTGGCCGCCCAGGTGAACCGTCCCATGGTCGGTGAAATAGCCGCCGATCAGCGGGCCCAGCACGCTGGCCAGGCCGAACACCGAGCCGAAGATCCCGGCGAACTTGCCCCGCTCGCGCGGCGGATAGAGGTCGGCGATGATCGCGAAGGCGGTGGTGAACAGGGCGCCGCCGCCGATCCCCTGCAGGGCGCGGAAGACGATCAGCTGGACCATGCCGTTCAGGCCCAGAACCGGGCCGAACTCGCCCGACAGGCCCGCCAGCCAGGAGCCGGCCAGGAAGATGGCGATGCCGGCCAGCAGCACGGGCTTGCGGCCGTAGATGTCGCCCAGCTTGCCCCAGATCGGCACCATCACCGTCGAGGTCAGCAGGTAGGCGGTGGTCACCCAAGAATAGAGCGTCAGGCCGTTCAGCTCGGCGACGATCCGCGGCATGGCCGTGGAGACCACCGTCTGGTCCAGGGCGCTGAGCAGGAAGACGATCATCAGCCCGGCCAGGGTCAGCCGGCGCTCGGTGTCGGTGAAGGTCTGGGTGGTCATCGCATCCCCGCGTGTCGCCGCGCCGCTACATGCGGATGGGTCGAACGGTCCGCAAGTCCGAACGTGGCTTCCGCACGAAAGGTCCTCCCCCCGTGGGGGAGGTGTCGGCGAAGCCGGCGGAGGGGGGAGTGATCGAGCGTCGGTCGCCCTGCCGCTCCCCCCACCGATCGCGTTGCGATCGCCTCCCCCACGGGGGGAGGGACGACTCTAGGGCTTCTTGCCGCCGCCCTTGCGCCGCGACAGCATGTTCAGGCCTTCCACCCCGGCCGAGAAGGCCATGGCGGCGTAGATGTAGCCCTTGGGCACGTGCACCCCGAAGCCCTCGGCAATCAGCACGGCCCCGATCATCAGCAGGAAGCCCAGGGCCAGCATGACCACGGTGGGGTTGTTGTTGATGAAGTTGCCCAGCGGGTCGGCGGCCAGCAGCATGACGGTCACCGCGACGATCACGGCGGCGACCATGATCGGCAGGTGGTCGGTCATGCCCACGGCGGTCAGGATCGAGTCGATCGAGAACACGATGTCCAGCAGGATGATCTGGAAGATCGCCCCGCCGACGTTCGAGATCGCCGCCGTCTTGACGTCCGGCGCGGACTCGTCGGCGTTAGGGTCGACGTTGTGGTGGATTTCCTTGGTGGCCTTCCAGATCAGGAACAGGCCGCCGGCGATCAGGATCAGGTCGCGCCAGGAGAAGGACGTCTCGAAGGTGGGCTCGCCGTGCGACAGCGGGCCGGCCAGGCCCAGGTCGAACACCGGGGCGGTCAGGCCGACGATGAAGGCGATGGTCGACAGCAGGGCCAGCCGCATGATCAGGGCCAGGGAAATGCCGATCCGACGCACCCTCTGTCGATGTTCGGGCGGCAGCTTGTTGGAGAGGATGGAGATGAACACCAGGTTGTCGATGCCAAGCACGACTTCCATGACGATCAGCGTGACCAGGGCGGCCCAGGCGGCGGGGTCCGCGACGAGGTGAAGGAGTTCGTTCATCGTACCGATCTAAGCTCAGGTTCGGAAAACGCGTCATCGCCTACCCCTCCGTAGGCGCCGTTCATGCAAGGAACGCGACGGAAGCCCCCAGGCTTCGCCAAACCGAGAGTCGAGATGATGCCAGACGCCGCCAATATCAAGCCCCTGACGGCCCTTCGCTTCTTCGCCGCGTTCTGGGTGGTGATGTACCACTACTGGCCGAACCTCTCGGCGGCGGTTCCGCCGGCGATGATCGGCAAGGGCTATCTGGGGGTCGAGGCGTTCTTCACCCTGTCGGGCTTCATCCTCTGCCACGTCTATCTGCAGGGCGTCGGGAGCGGGACGTTCCGCTACGGCGACTTCCTGTGGAACCGGCTGGCGCGGGTCTATCCGCTGCATCTGGTCACCCTGGCGGGCGTCGGGCTGATGGCCGCCGCGGCGGGCGTGGCGGGCATCGCCGTCGACCAGAACATGCTGGCCTGGAGCGCCTTGCCGGCCAACCTGCTGCTGGTCCAGGCCTGGGGCTTCGCGCCGGTGTCGGGCTGGAACCATCCGTCGTGGTCGATCTCGGCCGAGTGGTTCGCCTATCTCAGCTTCCCGGCCTTCGCCTGGGCCGCCTGGCGGCTTCGCGACCGGCCGCGCCTGGCCGTGGGTCTGGCCCTGGCCCTGATCGCCGCCCTCTATCCGGTCTTCCAGGCGCTGGCGGGTTTCCCCCTGACCGAGGCGACCATCCGCTGGGGCTTCCTGCGCATCGTCCCGTGCTTCGCCTATGGCTGCGCCCTGCACGCCCTGTGGCGTTCGGGGGCCGTCACCGGGCGTTTCTCGGGCCTGGGCGCCTGCCTGGCGGGCGCCGCGGTGCTGCTGGCGGTGCATTTCGGGGCGCCGGACCCGGTGATCGTCATGACCCTGGGGGCGCTGATCGTCATGCTGGCGGCCCTGGCCGCGGCCGGTTCGCGCTTCGCGGCCCAGGCGCCGCTCGTGTATCTGGGCGAGATCAGCTACTCGACCTACATGATCTGCATCCCCTGGAAGATCCTGGCGGTCAACGCCGCGCTCAAGCTTCTGAATATCGAGGGTGATCAGCTGCCGCTCTATGCTTGGCTGTTGATTGTCGCCGCACTGGTCCCGCTGTCGGCGATGTCGTATCACATCATCGAAAAGCCGGCGCGCGAGCGGATGAAAGCTTGGGCGAAGGACTGGCGAGGGCGGCGCCCTGCCACGGCGAAAGCCTGATAAACAGACTTTTCATATTTCCCTGAGAGGGTTATCCCTTAGCCCAGTGACGCGGGGGAGTACCCACAGCATGACGAAACGGACGAGAACCCTCTGGGGTTCCCTGGCCGCCGCCGCCATGATCAGCCTCGTGCCGATGTCCGGTGCGATGGCCGACGGGTACTGGCAATGCGTCCCGTTCGCGCGTCTGATGTCGGGAATCCAGATCTTCGGCGACGCCCGCACCTGGTGGAGCCAGGCCGTCGGCAAGTACGACACGGGCTTCGTGCCCCGCGCCGGCGCCGTGCTCTGCTTCAAGCCCACCGGCCGCATGAACCTCGGCCATGTCGCCTTCGTCAGCCAGGTGCTGACCGATCGCGTGATCCAGGTCACCCACGCCAACTGGTCGATCATCGACGGCGGCCGCGGCCAGATCGAAAAGGACGTCACCGTCGTCGACGTCTCGCCGGCCGGCGACTGGAGCCAGGTCAAGGTCTGGTACGACCCGATTCGCGATCTCGGCTCGACCGTCTATCCGACCCACGGCTTCATCTACCAGAACAACCAGGCGGTCACGATCGCCGCCGCGACCAGCAAGCTGGCCCTGGCCCAGAACGCCGCCGTCTCGCTGGCCAAGTCGGCCGCCAACCAGGTCGCCGCCTCGGTGCGGGCCAGCTCGCCGCTGGACATGATCAACCAGGCCGCCGATTCGACCGACCGCATCGCCGCCCTGATCTCGCAGTCCCAGTCCTCGGGCCAGGCGCAGGACGCCGACAAGCCGCAAGCGCCGCGTTGACGCCGTGCGCGCTCTGGGTCATGCCCAGGGCGTGAACAGAGCTCATGTCCCATGCTGAGGGTGCTGCGCCATGGCGCGCCGGGTTTCGAGCCCGGTGGCTTGACGCCCGACTGGGCGCTGCCCGCCGACGCGGTGTGGATCGAGCTGGTCAGCCCCACCCGCGCCGAGGAAGTGGCGGTCGAGAAGTCGATCGGCCTGCTGCTGCCCACCCGCGAGGAAATGGCCGAGATCGAGGCCTCCTCGCGCCTGTACCAGGAAGACGGCGGCACCTTCATGACCGCCACGGTGCTGGTCAACGCCGACGGCGACCTGCCGACCGCCGCGCCGGTGACCTTCGTGCTGACCGGCGACCGGCTGGTCACCATCCGCTATGTCGAGCCCAAGTCGTTCGCCGTGTTCGCCGCCCAGGCCGAACGCCAGCCCAGCCTGTGCCCCAGCGGCGCCCAGACCTTCCTGGGCCTGCTGGACGCGGTGATCGACCGCACCGCCGACATCCTCGAGCGCACCTCCGGCGAGGTCGAGGCCCAGTCGCGGATCATCTTCAGTCGGCCGCGTGGCGGGGCCTTCGAAGCGATCCTCAACCGCCTGGGCCGGGCCCAGATCGTCAACTCCAAGGCCCGCGACAGCCTGGTCAGCCTGGCCCGCCTGCTCAGCTTCGCCTCGCTGGCCGACCAGTTCGAGGGCGACAAGGAGCTGCGCGAGCATCTCAAGTCGCTGCAGCGCGACGTCCAGTCGATCACCGACCATTCGGGCTATCTGTCGGGCAACATCACCTTCCTGCTCGACGCGGCCCTGGGCCTGATCAACATCGAGCAGAACGCCATCTTCAAGATCTTCTCGGTGTTCTCGGTGATGTTCCTGCCGCCGACCCTGGTGGCGGGGATCTACGGCATGAACTTCGCCCACATGCCCGAGCTGAACTGGCTGCACGGCTATCCGTTCGCCCTGGCGCTGATGTTCGCCACCGCGGCCGGGCCCCTGCTGTGGTTCAAGCGACGCGGGTGGCTCTGAGGTTTCGGGATAAACTGAACGTTTCCTTAAAGGTCGCATGACACGGTTCGCCGAAAACGAGCGCCGCTGCATGTCCGCCCCCGCCCTATCCGGTCGATCTCCCCAGCCCCCGCTGATCCGCACCCTCGCGCCCGCGGCGCTGAAGGCCGCGGTCATGGCGCACCTGCGCTACCTGAAGGGGCTGCCGGCGGGCGTCCGCGCCAATTTCTCCTATGTGGATCTCGACAATGTCGACCTGGAGGGCGTCGACCTGTCCGAGGCCGACCTGACCGGCGTGCGCCTGGCCGGGGCCCTGCTGGCGCGGGCGGTCCTGACCCGCGCCACCCTCTACGGCGCCGACCTGCGCGACGCCGACCTGCGCGAGGCCAACCTGTCGCGCTGCGACCTGCGGGGCGCGTGCCTGCGCGGGGCCAATCTGGGCGGGGCCGATCTTTCCGCCTGCGACCTGCGCGAGGGCGTCATCGCCACCCAGGACAGCGTCGATGGCTTCCGGATCCTGCGGCACCGGACGCGCCAGGGCGAGCTGGAGCACGCCCTGACCCGCGGCGCGCGGCTGGACGGCGCCCAGGTGGGCGGCGCCTTCGCCCGGGTCGCCGACCTGACCGACGCCGACCTGGCCGGGGTCAGCCTGAAGGGCGCCCGGCTGAACCGCGCCACCCTGGACGGCGCCAACCTGTCCCGGGCCAATCTCTACAACGCCGACCTCGGCGGCGCCTCGCTGCGCCGCGCGGTGCTGACCGGCGCCGACCTGGCCGGGACCACCTTCGAGGGCGCGGACCTGACCCAGGTGCTGCGGGCCCCGCCGCCGATCGTCTATGTCGACGACGCGCCCCTGCACGAGATTCTCGAGGCGCACGAGCTGTACGTGACCAGCGACGGTCGCGAGGGCGCGGCGGCCAAGGTCCCGGCGGTCGACTTCCGGCCGCTGCGGCGGCTGCGCGGCCGCCGGCTGGCCGGCCTGTCCGCGCCCGGCGCGATCTTCTTCGGCATGGACCTGGAGACCGTCCAGCTGCAGGGCGCCAACCTGTCAGACGCCGACCTGCGCGGCGTAAACCTGCGGGGGGCCGACCTGCGCGGCGCGCGGCTGGTCGGGGCCCAGCTGTCGCGGGCCGACCTCTCCGGCGCCCGGCTGGGGCCGCTGACCATCGCCCAGGGCCGCGTCCTGCGGACCGACCTCAGCCGCGCCGCCCTGCACGGCGCCGACCTGACCGGGGCCGACGCCCGCCGCGTGCGCCTGATCGACGCCGACCTGACCCGGGCCAAGCTCGACGGTTGCGACCTGACCCAGGCGGAGTTGCCGGAGGGGGCTGGAGGCTAGGGCCGGCCGTGAGCCTTCCCCGCCAAGGTCCCTACATCCGCTTCCTGAGCGGCACGAGGTCCGGATAGACCGGCTCGCGGTTCTGGGCCTTGGCCTGGAAGGCCTCCATCATGTGCGGCGGCGAGAACATGCCGGTCTGCCAGGTGGCGATGTAGTCCAGCCCGTCCTTGATCGAGTGGTCGCGGGCGTAGTTGATCATCACCTTGCTGCCGGCCACGGCCAGGGGCGACTTGCCGGCGATCTCGCGGGCGGTCTCCAGGGCGTGGGCGACCACCTCCTCGTGGCTGGCGAACACCTCGTTGACCAGGCCCAGCTCGCGGGCCCGGGCGGCGGGCAGGCGGCGGCCGGTATAGGCCAGCTCGCGCACCCAGCCCTCGGGGATCAGCTTGCACAGGCGTGGGAAGGTGCCGACGTCGGCGGTCATGCCGATATTGATCTCGTGGATGGTGAAGAAGGCGTCGGCGCTGGCGTAGCGGATGTCGCAGGCGCTGGTGAAGTCGACCGCCCCGCCGATGCAGCCGCCCTGGATGGCGGCGATCACCGGCATGCGGGCCTCGTCCAGGCAGCTGAAGGTGTCCTGCAGGTGGTGGACGTGGCGGCGGAAGCTCTCGGCGGCCACGAAGCGGTCGGCGGGCTCTCCCCCGGTCACGCCCTCGCCGTCGGTGAACACCGACAGGTCCATGCCGGCGCAGAAGTGCTTGCCGGTCGAGGAGATGACGATGCAGCGGGCGCGGGCGTTGTCGTCGATGTCGCGGATGATGGCCGGCAGCTCGTTCCAGAACGCCCGGGTCATGGTGTTGAGGGCCTCGGGGCGTTTCAGGCGCAGATGCGCCACGCCTGTCTCGATCTCGACATCGAAGCAGCTATAGTCTGGCTTGTCCGGCACGCTCGTTTCTCCCTTATCGTTGATCACTTTGTATCACGGGGGCGTCGGACGCCAACGGGCCTTCCGTCGAAGGTCCGCCGCTTTCCAGAGGAGACCTTCCCCCATGGCCAAACACTCGATCGCCACCGTGCTCAGCGTCGGCGCCGTTCTCGCCTCGCTGGTGGCCGCGCCGCTGCCGGCGGCGGCCCAGTCCAAGGGGATCAGCGGCCTGTTCGGCTGCGAAGGCTCGGGCAAGAAGCAGGAGGGCGGGGCCCTGATCGGCGCCGCGGCCGGGGCCCTGGTCGGCCGCGCGGTCAGCAAGAACGAAAAGACCCTGGGCACCGTGCTGGGCGCGGCGGCCGGGGCGGCGGCCGGGGCCTATATCGGCTGCCGCATGCAGTCGACCGACCAGGCCATGGCCCAGCAGGCCACCAAGCGGGCCCTGGACAGCGGCCGCTCGGAAAGCTGGAGCAACTCGCGCACCGGCGCCTCGGGCCGCATCGACGTGGTGTCCTCGTCCTATGGCCCGCCGGTCAGCGGCGATCAATTGCGCTTCGAGCGCGGCGTCCAGGTGCTGCGCAGCTACGACGCTGTCGGCGGCGACTACACTGCCCGCGGGACCGCCAACCTGCGCTCGGGCCCGTCGACCACCGGCAAGGTGGTGGGCAAGCTGTCGGCCGGCCAGCGGGTCGAGGTGCTGGGCGGGGCGCCCAACAGCAACTGGCTGCTGGTGGGCCGCGACGGCTACGGCGTCGGCTACGTCTCGGCCGCGCTGCTGAACCAGAGCGGCTATGGGCCCGAGCCCAGCTGCCGGGTCATCAACGCCTCGATCAGCACCCGCAACGACCGCCCGACCAGCGAGCGCTACAGCGCCTGCAAGGACGATCGCGGCGAGTGGCAGCTGACGGCGGCCTGATCGCGTGCACGCGGGGACAGGCGCATGCGCCTGTCCCCATTTCCGCCCGGTGACGGCCGCGGGCCTCCCGCGCGTCGCGGAGCATGGACGGGGTAGCGCCGCGCGCCTAACTTAGGGACCAGCCGCCGCAACAGGAGCCTTCCGCCATGGACGCGGCCGTCTTTCGAGAGCCTCGCCGACGTTTCATCCCGATCGCCAGCCGCGCCGGGGCCGGCGAGATGGCGGTGCTGGAGTTCGGTCCCGGCGACCGGCCGGTCGACGTGGTCTTCGTCCACGCCAACGGCTTCAACGGCCAGACCTATCGCGCCCTGCTGGCCCCGCTGTCGGCCGGCCTGCGGGTGCTGGCCGTGGACCAGCGCGGCCACGGCTCCAGCAGGCTGGTGGCCAATCCGGAGCGCCGGCGCAGCTGGCTGGACCTGCGCGACGACCTGCTGGCCCTGCTGACCGCCCTGGACCAGGGCGCCCTGGTGCTGGCCGGCCACTCGATGGGCGCCACCGTCAGCCTGCTGGCCGCCGCCGCCGTGCCCGAGACGGTGCGCGGCCTGGTGCTGCTGGACCCGGTGATCATGCCCCGGATCATGGCCTTCTACGCCCACATGCCCTGGACCTCGGGAGCGCTCTGGAAGCATCTGCCGATGGTCCAGGGCGCCTTGCGCCGCCGCGCCGTGTTCGACAACCGCGAGGCCGCCTTCACCGCCTACCGCGGGCGGGGGGCGTTCAGGACCTGGCCCGAGACCATGCTGGCCGACTATGTCGGCGGCGGCTTCAAGGACCGCGACGACGGCAAGGTCGAGCTGGCCTGCGCCCCGGCCTGGGAAGCCTCCAACTACAGCGCCCAGGCCCACGACCCCTGGCGGGCCATGGGCCGCATCCGCTGCCCGGCGCGGATCCTCAAGGCCGAGAAGGGCTCGACCTGCCACATAGGCGACGGCGCGGGCGTGATGCGCCGCCATCCGCTGATCCGGGTCGAGACGATCGCCGGCGCCGGCCACTTCCTGCCGATGGAGCGCCCGGACCTGGCGCGCGAGGCGATCTTCGAGATGGCGGCCGGGTAGGGCTCGCCGAGCCTGTCATCCGCTGCATCGGGCGACCCTGGACGGCTGCCATCCCGGACGAGCGCGCGGCGCGAAGATCCGGGACCGGGGCGTGAACACAGGCGCTTGCGGCGGTCCCGGGTCTTCGCTTCGCTACGCCCGGGATGACAGTTTTGGGGGATCCCTGTGCGTCGCCTCCGCGACGTGGCCCTCGCGGCCTATAGCGCCAGCCCCGCCACCGCCCGTGTCGTCAGCTCCGCCCGCGCCGCGTCGCTGATCGGCACCACCTTGCGGGCGTCGAGGTCGAAGGTGACGGCCACGGCCTCGGAGGTTCCCCAGGGGTGGCCGGTGGTGGGGTCCAGCATCCAGTGGACCACGCGCATGGCCTGGCCCTCCGTCCCGACCAGGCCCGAGCGCAGCTCGACCCGATCGCCGGCCCGGGGCCAGGCCAGCTGGGCCAGGCGGTATTCCAGAACCGCCCCGCCGACCCGCGCCGGCCGGTTCTGCGCCTGGGCGACCACGATGTCGCGGAACGGGCCGATGAACGCCCCGATGCCGTCCGAGACCCGGCCGATGAACTGCTCGGCGCGCATCCGTCCGAACACGTCGCAATCGGCCGGCGACAGGGCGCCCAGGCCGATCCGCTTGAGCCCCAGGGCCTCGGCGCGGGCCAGGCCGGCGGTCGGTTCGAACGGCGACAGGTCGAGGCTCCGCGCCCGGGCCGGCGCGGGAACCTCGACCCTCAAGGCCGCCGCCCGCTCGTGGACGACCCGCGGCCAGGCAAAGGCCTCGCCCTCGCGCGGGGTGACGTGGGCGACGGTGGTCTGGAAGGTGGCCGCCAGCTGGCCGGTGGCGGTGTGGACCAGCAGTTGCAGCACCCGGGCCTCGGTGTCGGAGATCTCGATCACCCCGCCCAGCATGTGCAGGGCCGCCCCGGGGTGGGCCTCGCGCAGGAAGCGGATGTGCTGTTCGCGAACCACCAGGGTGGCGTTGGCCCAGGGCGAGAAGGCGTGCGGCAGGCCCAGCTCGGCCGCCAGCCCCGCCAGCCCCTCCATGGCCCGAGTGACGTAGAAGCGCACGTTCATGTGCCCCATCTCGTCGCAGTCCCAGGTGTTGACGCCGCCACGCCAGATCTCGACGCCGGGAAGATCCGGAGCGCCCGTCATGGCGCGGCTCCTTCCCAGGAAAGAGTGGCACGCCAGATCTCGACGCCGGGAAGGGATTCGGTGGGCGTCATGGGAAGGGTCCGGGCGAGTTGAACGTGCGTTCGACCCTAGCGGCGTTCGCGCGTCGTCCGCAATTCCCCCCGAGCGTCGCCATCTTGCAGGTAGCGCGGCGAAAATCCGGGGCGGTCGGCAGAATAAACCCTTCATCCTCTACATTCGTCATCCCCCGACTTTTGGGTATCCGGGACAACGGGGGGTGAGGCTGGCCTCAGCCTCGGCAATCGGCGCACAGCCCGTGGGCCTCGATCGTCACGGCGGTCAGGGCGTAGCCCGCGGCGGCGCCGGCGGCGATGATCTCGGCGCTGGCCTTGGGCTCGATCTCGCGGGTCGCGCCGCAGCAGTCGCAGATCAGGAAGGCGGCGGCGTGGCCGTCGGCCTCCTTGCGGCAGGCGACATAGGCGTTGAGGCTCTCGATACGGTGCGCGAAGCCCTGCTTCTCCAGGAAGTCCAGCGCCCGGTAGACGGTGGGCGGCTTGGCGGGCGGACCATCGATGGCGAAGCTGGCGATCAGGTCGTAGGCCTTCACCGGCTGGCCGGCCTGCAGCAGCAGTTCCAGCACCCGGCGGCGCGGGGCGGTCAGGCGCTGGTCGGCGGCGCCGCAGCGCGCCTCGGCGGCGTCCAGTTCGGCCGCGAGGGCCGAACCGGCGACGCCGTGGTTGTGGTGATCGTGGTCGCACGCGGCATGATGGGCCATGGCCAAGAGGTAGAGGTCGGGACCGCCCCGCGCAAGCGTGGGCTCAGTACGGCGTCCGGGCCACCAGCGCCGCCTCGGCGTCGCACTGGGCCGGCCTGGCGGCCTTGGCGCGGGCCTGGGCGATCTCGGCTCGCACCCCGTCGAGGTCGTCGCGGAAGGCCTTGGAGCCGTGCAGCGCCGCGACCAGGGCCGAGGCGTTGGTGCGGCCCGCCTCGACGGCGCTGGCGTTGTGCACGCCGCAGACCACGCGGCTTTCCCCGTATGAACGACCGCGCACCAGGATCGCCGTGGCGTGCTCGGGATCGACCTCGGCCAGGACCAGGCCGACCGTCCAGCCCCAGGTGGTGTGCCCGGACGGATAGTCCGGGCTGGCGGCCAGGTCGGGGGTCTTGTCGACGCAGATCGGCCCTTCGTCGATCAGATAGGGCCGCTGGCGCTTGTAGAGGTCCTTGGGCCTGTTGACCGCGTCGCGCACATCGTAGCGCAGCTTCGCCAGCAGGGCGACCAGCCGGGGCGTGGTCTCCGAGGTGGGGGTGAAGCCCAGGGCGCAGCCGAAGTCGGCCAGGATCTTCTTCTCGTCGACGTCGGCCTGGGCCAGGGCCCAGCGCGGCGTGTCCTTCAGCGCCCGGCTGGCCAGGAAGGTCTTGCGGTCGGCCTCGTAGCGCGCCTCGCCGGGCTTGGGGGCCGGGGCCAGCACCTTGGCGGTGTCCAGCGTCCCGGCGGCCAGGTAGCCCCTGGGCGCGTCCTCGCGGGCGACGGCGAGGCCCGCCCCGCCGATCAGCAGGGCCGCGCAGGCGGCGAGGACGAGCTTGGCGCGCATGGAAGGTCTCCGGAAAAGGGGCTCGCCCAACCTGCCGCCTTGCGGCGACGGTATCAAGACAGGGGCCGGGCCAGCAGCGCGGCCTCGGCCGCGCACCGGGCCGGGTCGGGGGCAGGGCCAGCCGCCCGCGCGGCGTCCAGCTCGCGGCTGACGGCGGCCAGGTCCGCCGCGAAGGCCGGCGAGGCGTCCAGGGCGTCGACCAGGGCGGTCGCGTTCAGCCGGCCGGCCTCGACCGAGGAGGCGTTGTGCACGCCGCAGACCACGCGGCTTTCGCCATAGGCCCTGGCCCGGGCCAGGATGGCGTCGGCCCTTTGCGGCTGGGCCTTGGCCAGCACCAGGCCGACGGTCCAGCCCCAGGTGGCGTGGCCGGAGGGATAGTCCGGGGTCAGGGCGGTGATCAGGCCGCTGCGCACGCAGATGGGGCCGCGATCGACCTGATAGGGACGCTTGCGGTCGTAGAGCCGCTTGGGGGCCGAGACCGCCGGTCGCACGTCGCGGGCGATCCGCTCCAGCAGCGACGCCAGACGAGGCGTCGCCCGGCGGCTGGGCGTCACGTCCAGGGCGCAGCTATAGGCGTCCACGACCCCGGCCTTGCTCGCGTCCCGGCGGGCCAGCGACCAGCGCGGGGTGTCCTTCAGCCGGCGCGTGGCCAGGAAGATGGCGCGGTCCCGTTCGGCGGTCGCCGATCCCGCCGGCGGGGGCGGCGGCACCGCCTGGCGCGCGTCATAGGCGCCCTTGGCGAGGTAGGGGCGGGCCTGGGACCCCGCCAGGCTGGCGCAACCCGCCAGCGTCAAGGCGGTCATCCCGATCATCAGCCCGACGCGCATGAAAAAGGGTCCCCGAAGCAACTTCGGGGACCCTGCCGTTTCAGGTCGTCCGTATCAAGCCTACTTGCCGAACAGCTTGTTCCAGCGCGGCTTTTCGCGGCCCTTCCAGTGCTCGCGGTGATAGGCGTCCGAGGCGATCAGCGGCACCACGGTGGTGGCTTCGGCGAACACCATCTGCTCGTAGGTGGTGTTGACCTTGCCCCAGGAGGCGGCTTCTTTCAGCGTCGAGGAGCTGCAGGCGCCGTCGCGCACGTCGGCCACGGTGATCTGCACCGCGTACTTGTGCATGTCGGCCTCGACGCCGAGGATCTCGGCGCAGACCACGGTGTCCTGGGCGAAGTTCTTGGGCACGCCGCCGCCGACCATGAACAGGCCGGTGGTGCCGGCCGCGATCTTGATGTCGGTCAGTTCACGGAAGTCCGCGACCGCGTCGATCATCAGATAGGGCTGCTTGGCGGCGATGCGCTCCTTCTGGTGCTTGACCAGGCCGAAGCCGGCCGAGCTGTCGACGAAGGCCGGGCAGAAGATCGGCACGCCTTCCTCGTAGGCGGTCTGGATCAGCGAGCCGGGCTTCTTGGCGTTGCCCTCGCTCAGCCACTTGCCCATCTCCCAGATGAACTCGCGCGAGGAATAGGCGCGCGGCTCCAGGCGGTTGCAGATCTCCAGGATCGTGTGGTCGCAGTTCTGGAGTTCTTCCTCGTCGATATAGGTGTCGTAGATGCGGTCGATGTAGTTGTCGCGCAGCACGTTGTCGTCGACCGGGCCGGCGGCCTGGTAGTGCTTGAAGCCCAGGGCCTCGAAGAAGTCCATGTCGACGATCGAGGCGCCGGTGGCGACCACGGCGTCGATCATGCCGTTCTTCACCATGTCGCGGTAGACGTGCATGCAGCCGCCGGCCGAGGTCGAGCCGGCCAGGATCAGCCACGGCGAGCAGGACTTGTCTTCCAGCGCCATGTTGAAGATGTCGGCGGCGCGGGCGGTGTCGCGCGAGCTGAACGACATCTTGCGCATGGAGTCGATGATCGGGCGGGCGTCGAACGAGGTGATGTCGATGTGCTCGACGACGTTCTGGAGGAGCTCGGCCTTGGTGTTGTTCGGAACGGGAGCGTTCATCGCTTCGGTTTCCCTGACTTTGGACGCCCGTCGTTGAAACTGGCCGTCCACCGGGACGGAGCGACCGGTGGGGGCGATGGGAAATGCGGTTCGTATCCAAACGCTCGAGCGTCGGCTGCGGCGCGGGGTTTAACTCAGATTTGTCACGGTGCTTAGTGACGTTTTCGCGTCGTGCGTCCTTCCAGGCCCACTGCGTGGGCGCCTCAGGATGAGGAATTCAGTGCAAGGAGGCCCTCATCCTGAGGCGCTCGCCGCCGGCGAGCCTGGAAGGACGCACGGCGGTTAGCGCTCTGGTCTTCAACTAGCGGCGGCGGCGCTTCTTGCCGGCCGCGCCCTTGGGACGCGAGAAGCGGACGATCTTGCGTTCCTCGGCCTCGGGCCGCGGGGTGGGGATCGAGCGCTTGGCAAGGCCGTACATCGAGGCCATCGGGGCGTCCGAAACCTCGGCGATGTCGGTCTCCCCAAAGCCGTTGAAGCGGGTCGACATGGCCACGCCATAGGCGCCCAGCATGCCGATCTCGATGTAGTCGCCCTCGTCGACGCTTTCCGGCAGGTAGAAGGGGCCGGGCATGTGGTCGACGCTGTCGCAGGTGGGGCCGTAGAAGCGGAAGGGCTTGAGGCCCTCTTCCACCACTTCACCGTTCTTGCGGTACAGCTTGACCGGGAAGGGCCACTTCATGTGGGCGGCGTCGAACAGCGAGCCGTACGAGCCGTCGTTCAGATAGAGCGCGTCGCCCTTCTTCAGCTCGACCTTGACCAGCAGGGACGAGGCCTCGGCCACCAGGGCCCGGCCGGGTTCGCACCACAGCTCGGTGGTCTCGTGGACCATCATGTCGGCGAAGCCCCGGTCGATGGCGGCCAGGTATTCGGACATGTCGGGCGGGACCATGCCCGGATAGATCGACGGGAAGCCGCCGCCCACGTCGACGACGTCGGCCAGCACGCCGGCCCGCACCAGGGCGCGCGAGGCCTGGGCCATGGCCGCCTGGTAGGCGGTGGGGCGCATGCACTGGCTGCCGACGTGGAACGACACGCCCATCAGGTCCTGGGTCGAGCGGCGGGCCGCCAGCAACAGGGCCGGGGCGTTGTGCGGCTCGACGCCGAACTTGCCCGACAGGCTGTAGGCCGCGCCCTCGGCCTGCACGCCCATGCGGACGATCAGGTTCAGGTCCTTGGCCTGGCCGGTGGCGTCCAGGATCTTGGCCAGCTCTTCGTGGGTGTCGAACGAGAAGGTCCGCACGCCGTGGTCGAAATAGGCGGCCGAGATCGCCACGCGGCTTTTCACCGGGTGCATGAAGGCCATGCGCGAACCGGGGGCGTGCTGGGCGACCAGC
>Ga0102590_1002964_pt1 | contig 18369 bp, 15 predicted proteins | sample AraplaMF_Col_mMF_FD_76859 | JGI IMG/M metagenome (GOLD analysis project Ga0102590, IMG submission 76859) | Arabidopsis root microbial communities from the University of North Carolina, USA - plate scrape MF_Col_mMF | ecosystem: Host-associated > Plants > Roots > Endosphere | place: USA...
AGTTGACCACGACCGGTGCCTCGGCGGCCGGCTCCGCCAGATCCGTGACGGCCCGTTCCTCGGCCCTGCCGCCGGCCCGCAGCAACTGCTCGCGCAACCAGGGAAGATGAGTCGACATGTCGATCAGGGGGAGCCGTCCCCACAGCCCCGTTCCCGGGTACTCGGCGTCCGTGGCGGCCCGCAGACCGTCGATGCCCGCGGCCCAGGCCCCGAGCCCGTCCAGGCGCGTCTCGCCGTGTACGCCCTCGACCAGGCGTACGCCCGTCTCCTCGGGGCGCTCCGCCAGCTCCCGGTACACGGCGAGTGATTCCAGTGCCCAGTCGCCGACGAGGGACTCGGGCCGGATCCGGTAGGGCCACCACAGTGCTCCGGCGACCGCCGAGGTGGCCCGCTCGGCGGGTTCCCTCGCCCACACCCGTACCCGCCGGCCGCTCCTGGCCAGGACGATCGCCGTCGTCAAACCGATGACGCCGCCGCCGACCACGATCACATCACCGCTCTGGTCTCTCGTCACGCGGGGACGCTAGCCGAATGTGCGCCGCCGCGCTCACTGCACCGCGAGTGCGGGGATACTCACCACATGTCTGCCGAGTACGCGACCTTCGGCCTGGCGCCGGCGATGCGCACCGGTGGCGTCCTCGCCAACGGTGACCGTCAAGTGCACCGGGACTTCATCGACTTCGTCGTGGACGGACGTCCGCTGCTGTTCCGGCTCCCCGACCTGGACGCCGTCTCCCCGCTCGCCTGCGACCTGCCGCCCGCCGTCCTCACCGCCCAGGTGCGCGCCCTGCTGCTGGAGACCGGTGCGCCTCTCGCCGGCGGTCGCCACATCATCTACGGCTGCCCGGAGTGCGCGGACCTGGCCTGCGGCGCCGTGACCGCGGTGATCGAGAACGACGGTGACGACGTCGTCTGGCGGGACTTCGTCCGGCAGAGCGACGAGCGAGTGGACCTGGAGCTGAACGGCTGCCCGGGAACAGGGCCGTTCCGCTTCCACGGCGAGGAGTACCGCCGTGCCCTGCGTGCCCTGCTCGACGGTGGTGCGGCCGAACGGAGCCGGGTGCTGCTGATCGGCCCGCGCGTCGCCGGCCCGGCCCGGCTCGCCGCCGCACTGCGGACCATCGGCATCGGTGCGGACATCACGCAGGACGCCACGGACGTGCTCGCCGAGGAACTGCGCGGGTACGGCGCGGTCGTCTTCGGGGACGCGGTCGGCGAACGGGAACGCGCCGGTGTCCGGGACTCGTTCGAGCGTGCAGGGGTCGAGGTGGCGTACGTCGACGGACCGGCCCCCGTCGTCCCGCTCCTCGTCGCCCAGGTCGAGCAGGCGCTGGACCGCAATCCGCCGCAGCGGCGCCGGCTCGTCCGCCTGACGGCCGCCGACGGCACGGCGGACCTCGAGGTCGGGGCCACCTGCCGGGTCGGCCTCACCACGTACCGCCAGGACCGACTGCACCGTGTCCACATCCGTGAGGTCTTCGACGGAATGCTGGCGACGGGCCGCCATCGCATCGCCCTCGGCCCGAGGGCCACCAGGGGGGAGGCCCATGTGGTGGCCCGGACGTCCGCCGGAGTGCTGGTGGCGGCGGTGGCGAGCTGAGCGGCCCGGAGCGGCGCCCTGCGGTCCGGCCCGAGGCTCCTGCCGTTGGGACCGCCGTCCCGCGCTCGTTAGGATCGGCGGTCTGATGACTGCCACTCTCGTCGCCAAGGACCTCACCGCCGGGCACGGTGACCGTTCGCTCTTCTCCGGGCTCGACCTCGTCGTCGCGCCCGGGGACGTGATCGGGCTCGTCGGTGCCAACGGGGCCGGCAAGTCCACCCTGCTGCGGATGCTCGCCGGAGTGCTCGCCCCGGAGCGGGGGGAACTGCGCCTGTCCCCGCCGACCGCGACGGTCGGCCACCTCCCGCAGGAGCCGGACCGCAGGCCGGGTGAGACGGTACGCGCGTTTCTGGCGCGCCGCACCGGCGTGGCCGAGGCGCAGCGTCTGATGGACGAGGCGACACAGGGGCTCGTCGACGGGACGCCCGGAGCCGACGACGCGTACGCCGAGAGCCTGGAGCGCTGGCTCGGGCTCGGCGGTGCGGACCTCGACGAACGTGCCGAGGAGGTCGCCGACTCCCTCGGCCTGGGCGTCGGTCTCGACCAGCGGATGACCGCCCTGTCCGGCGGCCAGGCGGCCCGTGCCGGCCTCGCCTCGCTGCTGCTCTCCCGCTACGACGTGTTCCTGCTGGACGAGCCCACCAACGACCTCGATCTCGACGGTCTGGAGCGCCTGGAGCACTTCGTCGCGGGGCTGCGGGCCGGCACGGTGGTCGTCAGCCACGACCGCGAGTTCCTCACCCGCACGGCCACCAAGGTCCTCGAGCTGGACCTCGCGCAGCGGCAGATCAATCTGTACGGCGGTGGCTACGAGGCCTACCTGGAGGAGCGGGAGACGGCGCGCAGGCACGCCCGCGACGACTACGAGGAGTACGCCGACAAGAAGTCCGCCCTCCAGGACCGGGCCCAGATGCAGCGGTCCTGGATGGACAAGGGGGTCAGGAACGCGCGGCGCAAGTCGGGCAACGACAACGACAAGATCGGCCGCAAGTTCCGCAGCGAGGCCAGCGAGAAGCAGGCCGCGAAAGCCCGGCAGACGCAGCGCATGATCGAGCGCCTCGAGGTCGTCGAGGAACCCCGGAAGGAGTGGGAGCTGCGCATGGAGATCGCGGCGGCTCCCCGTTCGGGTTCCGTCGTGGCCACGCTGCGGGACGCGCAGGTGCGGCACGGCGACTTCACGTTCGGTCCGGTGTCGCTGCAGCTCGACTGGGCGGACCGGGTGGCGGTGACCGGTGCCAACGGCGCGGGCAAGTCGACGCTGCTCGGCGCGCTGCTCGGCCGTGTCCCGCTGGACTCGGGCCATGCCGCGCTCGGTTCGGGGGTCCTGGTCGGCGAGGTCGACCAGGCGCGCGGGCTCTTCCACGGCCCCGAGACCCTGCTGGACGCGTTCAGCGCCGCCGTCCCCGACACGGAGCCGGTCGAGGTGCGTACGCTGCTCGCCAAGTTCGGCCTGAAGGCGGAACACGTCCTGCGCCCGGCCTCGACCCTTTCCCCGGGCGAGCGCACACGGGCGGCACTGGCCCTTCTCCAGGGCAGGGGCGTGAACCTCCTCGTCCTCGACGAGCCGACGAACCACCTCGATCTCCCGGCCATCGAGCAGCTGGAATCGGCCCTGGACTCCTACGAGGGCACTCTGCTCCTGGTCACCCACGACCGCCGGATGCTGGACGCCGTCCAGGTGAACCGCCGCCTGGAGGTGGCGGACGGCAAGGTGACGGAACACCGGTGACCGCGCGGCCGTAATCGGCTTGTTCCGCCGGAGGCGTGCGCCCTAGGGTGAGTCCACTTCGACGAGACGCTCCCCCGGAGTACGCCGCAGAGCGGGCGCGTCCCACCTCGCTGAGGTGCCGGAGGGGCGGCAGCAGTCTTTGCCGACCCTTCCTCCCGGAGGTCTCCTCATGCACATCGGTATCGGCCTGCCCATCGGCGACCCGACCGCATTGCTCGACTGGGCGCGGCGCGCCGACGCAGGGCCCTTCAGCACCCTCGGCCTGCTCGACCGGTTCGTCTACGACAACCCCGAACCGCTGGTGGCGCTCGCCGTGTTCGCCGGAGCCACCTCGCGCATCCGGGTGCAGACCGAGGTACTGCTCGCTCCGCTGCGCGACACCGCCCTGCTCGCCAAGCAGGCCGCCACCGTGGACCGGATGACCGGTGGCCGTCTGGTCCTCGGTCTCGGCATCGGCGGCCGGCACGACGACCACAGGGCCACGGGCGTCGACATCCGGACCCGGGGCCGGCGCCTCGACGAACAGATGAGGGTGCTGCGCCGGCTGTGGGCCGGCGAGCCGTACGGCGAGGGCGTCGGCCCCATCGGTCCCCTGCCCGCCCGTCCCGGTGGACCGGAGGTGCTCTTCGGCGGCTTCAAGCCCGTCGCGCTCGAACGCGTCGCGCGGTGGGGTGACGGGTTCCTCGCCGCCGTTCCGCCCTCCTGGGCGGGCGGCCTGTTCGACGCGGTCCGCCACTTCTGGCACGAGTACGGCCGTGAGGGGGAGCCCCGCATCGTCGCTCAGATCAACGTCGCCCTCGGACCGGAAGCGCTGATCGACGAGGCCCGGGCGGCCATGCACGACTATTACGCCTTCACCGGCACGGCCGACCGGATGGCCGCCGGCATGCTCACCACACCGGTGGAGATCCGCGACGCGATCACCGGATTCGCCGACCTCGGCGCCGACGAGGTCATGCTCTACTGCTACGGCCTCGACCCGGCCCAGGTGGACCGGCTCGCCGACGTCCTGTGAGGCCCCGACACACCGGCGGACGCCGCGCGCGGACAGTTCCGTGGCCCGCTCTGTCACCGGGGGCGCGACCCCGGAGCCGCGGCGTTCGCCGAGCCGCTCCGCCCCGCTTCCGCCGCCGCGCGCCCGGGCGGTCCCGACCGTCCTCCCACCACGTCGCGCCGCCCGGGAGCAGGCAGTCGCCGGCGGGCCGCAGCCCGGTGGTCCGGCCGACGATCACCCGGGCGGTGACGACGTGCCCCGTGTGCCGACGGCGTCCGTGTGATCCGGCCCGGTCATGGGCCGGGCCGTGACGAACGCGCCGACGGCACGCACGTCTTCGACCGTGCGAAGGCGCAACGAGGGCCCCGGCCCCCGCGGTTCGCGGGAGGTCGGGGCCCTGTGCCTCAGCGGCGGCCGTTCTTCGGGTCGAGGAGACCCGCGCGACGCAGGGCGTCGGCCATCGCACTGTTGGCCGGCGGGGGCGCCTGCCGGGAACCGCCGCCCTGGCGGGAACCACCGCCCTGCCGGGAACCACCGCCCTGCCGGGAACCACCGCCCTGGCGGGGCTGGCGCTGCTGCGGTGCACGCCCGCCGCGCTGCTGGCGACCGCCGCCACCGTCGTTCTGCTCCGGGACGGCCTCGTCGTCCAGACGCAGCGTCAGCGAGATCCGCTTCCGCGGGATGTCGACGTCCAGGACCTTCACCTTGACGATGTCGCCCGGCTTCACCACGTCCCGCGGGTCCTTGACGAACGTCTTCGACATCGCCGAGACGTGCACGAGGCCGTCCTGGTGAACGCCGATGTCCACGAAGGCGCCGAAGGCCGCGACATTTGTGACGACACCCTCCAGGACCATCCCGGAGGACAGGTCGGAGATCTTCTCGACGCCCTCCTTGAAGGTGGCCGTCTTGAAGGCGGGCCGTGGGTCGCGTCCCGGCTTCTCCAACTCCTTGAGGATGTCGGTGACGGTCGGCAGACCGAACGTCTCGTCCACGAACTCGGACGGCTTCAGCGAGCGCAGCACACCCGTGTTGCCGATCAGCGAGGCCACTTCCCGGCCCGCGGTCTTCACCATGGCGCGGACGACCGGATAGGCCTCCGGGTGCACGCTGGAGGCGTCCAGCGGATCGTCACCGCCGCGGATCCGCAGGAAGCCCGCGCACTGCTCGTACGCCTTGGGGCCGAGCCGCGCCACGCCCTTCAGCTGCGAGCGCGAGCTGAACGGCCCGTTGGAGTCGCGGTGGGCGACGATGTTCTCCGCGAGTCCGGAGGAGATGCCGGACACCCGGGCGAGCAGCGGAGCCGAGGCCGTGTTGACGTCCACGCCCACGCCGTTCACACAGTCCTCGACCACCGCGTCCAGCGAACGCGACAGCTTCACCTCGGACAGGTCGTGCTGGTACTGGCCGACGCCGATGGACTTCGGGTCGATCTTCACCAGCTCGGCCAGCGGGTCCTGCAGGCGGCGGGCGATGGAGACCGCACCGCGCAGCGACACGTCCATGTCCGGCAGTTCCTGGGAGGCGAAGGCGGAGGCCGAGTACACCGACGCGCCCGCCTCGGACACCATGACCTTGGTGAGCTTCAGCTCCGGGTGCTTGGTGATGAGTTCGCCGGCGAGCTTGTCCGTCTCACGGGACGCGGTGCCGTTGCCGATCGCGACCAGTTCGACCGCGTGCTCCTTCGCCAGCCGTGCCAGCTTGGCGATCGCCTCGTCCCACTTGTTGGCCGGTACGTGCGGGTAGATGACGTCCGTCGCGACGACCTTGCCCGTCGCGTCCACCACGGCCACCTTGACACCCGTACGGAATCCGGGGTCCAGGCCCAGCGTCGCGCGCGTGCCGGCCGGGGCGGCGAGCAGCAGGTCGCGCAGGTTCGCCGCGAAGACCGCCACCGCCTCGTCCTCGGCGGCCGTGCGCAGCCTGAGGCGCAGGTCGATGCCCAGGTGCACGAGGACACGGGTGCGCCAGGCCCAGCGGACCGTGTCCGTCAGCCACTTGTCGGCGGGCCGGCCGCGGTCGGCGATCCCGAACCGGTTCGCCACGATGCCCTCGTACGAGGACGGCCCCTCCGTCGCCTCCTCCGGTTCCAGGACGAGGTCGAGGACTTCCTCCTTCTCGCCGCGGAGCATCGCGAGGATGCGGTGCGAGGGCAGCTCGGTGAACGGCTCCGCGAAGTCGAAGTAGTCGGCGAACTTGGCGCCCGCCTCCTCCTTGCCTTCCCGAACCTTGGCGGCCAGGCGCCCGCGAACCCACATCCGCTCGCGCAGTTCGCCGATCAGGTCGGCGTCCTCGGAGAACCGCTCGGTGAGGATCGCCCGCGCGCCGTCGAGCGCGGCCTGGGCATCGGCCACCCCCTTGTCGGCGTCGACGAAGGCGGCGGCCGCGGCGAGCGGCTCGACCCCCGGGTCGCCCAGCAGCCCTTCGGCCAGCGGTTCCAGACCCGCCTCACGCGCGATCTGCGCCTTGGTGCGCCGCTTCGGCTTGAACGGCAGGTAGATGTCCTCCAGGCGCGCCTTCGTCTCGGCGCCCCGGATCTGGGCCTCCAGCTCTTCGGTGAGCTTGCCCTGCTCGCGCACCGACTCCAGGATCGCCGTGCGCCGCTCCTCCAACTCCCGCAGATAGCGCAGCCGCTCCTCGAGCGTGCGCAGCTGCGCGTCGTCGAGCATCTCGGTCGCTTCCTTGCGGTAGCGGGCGATGAAGGGCACCGTCGAGCCGCCGTCGAGCAGCTCGACCGCGGCCTTCACCTGCCGCTCCCGTACGCCGAGCTCCTCGGCGATCCTGCCTTCGATGGACCCTACGAGGGGTGTCGTCACGATCCCGTACCGCCTTCTCCACTGAGGTTGCGCGGCAATTGTGGCAGGTCGCACGGGCAACAGGGGATCAGGGCGGGGGCCCTGGCGGTTCCGGGTCGCCCAAGGCGGCCGCCGCGGCCCCGCCGCCGCGTGCGACCGGCCGCTCAGGCCCGGCGGGCGCCGCCTCGCCCCGGGCCGGACGCCGCGCCGAAGAACCTGGCCAGAGCCCTGAAGGGCAGGGCCACCAGAGTGCCGAGCGCGCCGCCGATCCGGCGCAGTGCATCCGCGATCGCATGGAACACGTCGTTCCCCTTTCCTCGTCCCGGCGTGTCCGCCGGGACGAGGTCCGGGTACCTCATCCCTTGCCGATCATGTCCGGGGGAAAGGCTCCCGCCGCGAACGCCCTGGCGAGGAAATCCCCGGCCAGGGCCGTGAGGCGTTCGACACCCGCGGCACCGAGGTGCTCGTAGGGAGCGCGGTCGAGACGGTCGGTCTCCACCTCGATCTCCTTGCGCAGCGCGGTGCCCTGCGCGGTCAACCCGCCGTCCGCGTCGAGCAGCCCGCGCTCGCGCAGCCGGCCGGATGCGGCATCCCAGTCCTCCCTGCTCCAGCCCCGGGTGGCCAGCGCCCACTTCGGCGCCATGCCCTTGCCCGTGGCGGTGTGCGTCACCAACGCCTCGAGCGGGCCGAGCCCGGCGTCCAGCAGCACCGCGAGATGACCGTCGCCACGGTGTTCGCGCAGCAGTGTGGCCGCGTGCCAGAAAGCCAGATGAGGTGCGTCGGGCACGGGAAGTGCGGCGTGCGCGGCGTACAGCGGGCGTGCCTGCGGGGTGCACGCCTGTGCCGCGCGCAGCGCGAGCTCCGCGGCCTCGGCCATCTCCTCGGAGGCGACGGCCTCCTCGCCGAGCAGCCGCCGCAGCGTCGTGTCGACGGCACGCGTGCGTGCCGCGAGGACCACGGGGGCGGGCGCGGTCTCCCAGACGGCGGGCACATGCCGTGCCACCGTCTCGGGCCGGAAGTTGTAGAACGTCGCCGTCACGACGCCCGCGCCGACCGGTCCCATCGCGGCGGCGCGCACCGCGAAGTAGGCGGCCCTGCGGTCCTCGATCCCCACTGCGGTCAGTTCCCGTTCCAGATCCGGTGAGAAGTAGTGCGTGGAGTGCAGCGGGTTGATCAGGTTGTGGCAGCGCCGCCCAGCGCGCTCGGGCAGGGGAATCGTCATGCCCCGTACGTTACCGACTGGTCGGTACGCAGGGAACGGCCGCACGGACGATGGCAGGAAAGGTGGGTTGCCCGTCGTTGCGGCCATCCCGCCGTCCGTCAAGAATCGGTGCCATGCGCACCCTGCTTGTCGTCCTCTTCGACGAGGTGCAGAGCCTCGACGTCACCGGGCCGGTGGAGGTCTTCGCGGGAGCGGAGGCCTGCTGCCCCGGGACCTACCGCCTCGTCACCGCCTCCCTGGACGGTGCCCCCGTCCGCTCCTCGAGCGGCCTGACGCTCGTTCCCGACCTCGCACTCGCCGACGCGCCCGTTCCGGACATCCTGCTCGTCCCCGGCGGCCGGGGCACCCGGAGCCCCGACCCGCGCCTGGTGGACTGGCTGCGCGAGCACGGCCGGGCCGTCGGCCGCCTGGTCTCCGTCTGCACCGGGGCGATCCTCCTCGCCCGCGCGGGCCTTCTGGACGGCCGCCGTGCGACCACCCACTGGGCGTACTGCGACACCCTGGCGCGCCATCATCCGGAGATCGACATCGACCCCGACCCCATCTATGTGCGCGACGGGCATGTGTCCACCTCGGCCGGCGTCACGTCGGGCATCGACCTCGCTCTCGCACTCGTCGAGGAGGACCTGGGGCGCGAGACCGCACTGAACATCGCCCGCCACCTCGTCGTCTTCCTGCGCCGCCCCGGAAACCAGTCCCAGTTCAGCGCCCAGCTCGCCGCCCAGACCGCCCGGCGCGAACCACTGCGCGAGGTCCAGCAGTGGATCACCGAGCACCCGGGGGACGACCTCTGCGTCGAGTCGCTCGCCGCCCGCGCCCGGCTCTCGCCCCGCCACTTCGCCCGTGCCTTCCGGGCCGAGACCGGGACGACACCGGGCCGCTTCGTCGACCGGGTCCGCCTGGAGCACGCCCGACGGCTCCTGGAGGACACCGCGGACGGCGTCGAGGAGATCTCCCGGGCCAGCGGCTACGGCACTCCCGAGGCCATGCGCCGCGCCTTTGTGAAGGCCCTCGGCGCCGCCCCGGCGGAGTACCGGCGCCGCTTCCGTCCGGCGCCCGCCCTCTGACCGCCTCCGACCGCACGATCACCCATCGAGACCGAAGGGATGCACATGCAGATCGCCATCGTCCTTTACGACCGGTTCACCGCCCTCGACGCCGTGGGCCCGTACGAGACCCTCGGCAGGCTCCCCGACGCGGAGACCGTCTTCGTCGCCGAGCGGACCGGGCCCGTGCGCAGCGACACCGGAGCGCTCGCCCTCACCGCCGACAGGACCCTGGAGGAGGTGCCCGCCCCGGACGTCGTGGTCGTCCCGGGCGGACCCGGTCAGACCGCGCAGATGGAGAACGAGACACTGCTCGGCTGGTTGCGCTCCGCCGATGCCACCAGCACCTGGACGACGTCCGTGTGCACCGGCTCGCTGCTGCTCGCCGCCGCCGGACTCCTCCAGGGGCGCCGCGCCACCTCGCACTGGCTGGCCCTGGACGCCCTCGGAGGGTTCGGTGCGCAACCCACGGGAGAGCGTGTCGTGTTCGACGGCAAGTACGTCACCGCCGCCGGCGTCTCCTCCGGCATCGACATGGGGCTCACCCTGCTCGGCCGTATCGCGGGTGACGAGCACGCCCAGGCCGTGCAGCTGCTGACCGAGTACGACCCGCAGCCGCCCTACGACGCGGGGTCCCCGCACAAGGCGCCCGCGCACCTCGTGGAGAAGTTCCGCGCGGAGAGCCGCTTCATCCTGACGTAGTCCAGGTGAACCGCGGCACTCTGCGCTCCAGGAACGCGGCGACGCCCTCCGCGGTGTCGCCGCTGCCGCGTGCCTGGTCGGCCCAGTGGGCGTCCCGGTCCGTGCGGCCGTTCGCGAACTCCTTGGCCGCGGCCTGCGTCAACTGCGAGCGGGACGCCAGCACGCGGGTGAACTCGGCGACGCGCTTGCCGAGTTCGCCCTCGGCCTGCACCTCGTCCAGCAGACCGGTGCGCAACGCCCGCGCCGCGTCGATCAACTCGCCGGAGAACAGGAGGTACTTGGCCGTGCCGGGGCCGACCAGCGACACCAGCCGGCGGGTGGAGGAGGCCGGATAGACGATCCCCAGCTTCGCCGGCGTCACACCGAACAACGCGCCCTCCTCGGCGAACCGCAGATCGCAGGCCGCCGCGAGCTGCGACCCGCCGCCCACGCAGTGCCCGCGGATCGCCGCGAGGGTCGGCTTCGGGAACGCGGCCAGCGCCTCCTCGGCCAGCACGGCCAGCGTCTGCGCCTGCTGCGGCGAGCCCCGCAGCGTCGAGATGTCGGCGCCGGCGCAGAACGTCCCGCCCTCGCCGGTGAGCACCAGCACCCGGACGGCCGGATCGGCGGCCATCGCGTCGAGGAGCGGGGGCAGCGCCTCCCACATACCGGCCGTCATGGCGTTCCGCTTGGCCGGGTGGTGGATGACGACGGTCGCGACCCCGTCGCTGACGCGGTGCAGCAGCTGCGGCTCCATACGCCGGATGCTATCCGCAGCCGCCCGACGTGCGATCGGGAAGGCCTCGCACACCGACGGGAGGGCGGGGTGGAACCCGTACAACCCGAAGAGTTCGGAAGTCGGTGGTAACGAGGACAGGACCGGTCACTCGGTCGACCATGTCATGCGGCAACGGTCATTTGTCGTCGATAACCGCTGACTTCTGTTCAGTCATTCGGGACGGACCAGCGCATTCCCAACACTCGACGTGTGGTGACAATCGAGCGCAAGGGTGGCGACCGGACGATGGAGAACCGAGGGCGAGGGTCTGGCCCGCGCCCTGAAGGCGGGGGAATCGCGCCGGACGGTCGCGCAGCACCGGGACCGCTGCCGTACGAGGGGGTGTGGCGGTTCACCGCAGCCGCGGTGGACGCCTCGGTGCCGCAGGCGCGGCACGCCGTTCGAGATCTGCTCGCCCGTCAGGGAGTGCCCGCGTCGGACGACACGGTGCAGGCGTTGTTGTTGATCGTGTCCGAACTGGTCACCAACGCGGTACGGCATGCGGCGCTGCTGTCGCCGACGCTCGCCGTGGAGGTCGCCGTCGGCCCCGAGTGGGTGCGGGTGTCGGTGGAGGACGAGCATCCCTACCGGCCGAGCGCCCTGGAGACCGATCACGGCCGGACGGGCGGCCGGGGGCTGCTCCTGGTCCGGGAGATCACCAGGGAGTCGGGCGGGGTGTGCGACGTCGAGCACACGGCGAGCGGCGGCAAGGTGATCTGGGCCGCCCTGCCGCTCAAGCACCCTGGATTCGTGTGAGGACGCGCCGCAGGGCGCGGACCGGATGAGTCCGTCCGGCGGCCGGCGCTGCCGGACGGACCGGTGCGGTCACCAGCCGGCGGACGGCTGCGTCAGCTCCCTGATCGCCGGACGTGCAGCGTCCAGGACCGTCATGAACCACGACGAGAACGTGTCCTTGGCGTGCCGCTCCGCCAGTTCCCCGGCGGTGACGAACGCCGTCGCCCCCACCTCTTCCGGGTCCGGGTCCAGGGGGGACTGCACCAGACCGACGAACAGGTGGTTGTATTCCTGCTCCACCAGGCCCGAGTCCGGGTCCGGGTGGTGGTAGCGGACCGTGCCCGCCTGCGCCATCAGGGACGGGGAGACGCCGAGCTCCTCGAAGGTCCGCCGGGCGGCTGCCGCGAAGGGCGCCTCGCCGGGGTAGGGGTGACCGCAGCAGGTGTTCGACCAGACACCGGGGGAGTGGTACTTGCCCAGCGCCCGCTGCTGGAGCAGCAGCCGCCCCTGCTCGTCGAAGAGGAACACCGAGAAGGCCCGGTGGAGCCGGCCCGGCGGTTGGTGGGCGGCGAGCTTCTCCGCCGTGCCGATCGTGGTGCCGTTCTCGTCGACGAGCTCCAGCAAGATCGCCTCGGCGGTGCCGTTCGAGGAACGGTGCGTCGCGCTGGCAGGTGTGATCGGCATACCCATCCTTCGCATTGGTTGTCCAGCCCCAAGTCTGCCGTACGAATCCGGCACTCCCGGCACTTTGTGACCCCCCGCATGTCCCGCCGCAGCCGTCCGCACGGGGCCGTACGACTCCCCTCGGAACGGACGCCGTGAGCGGCAGGACACCTGATCGTGTCCGCTCCCCGGGAGGGGGAACCACCCCACCGGGGCGGTGCTCCCCGGACGGACACCGTCCGGATGCGGGCGTGCTCGGGCCCGGTCCCGCATCACCCGCACGGGTCGTGCCGGCGCCCCCGCGGACGGGAGCGCACCGGCACGGCGCGCACTGTGCGGGTGCGGGTGCCCCGCTCAGTCGCGGCGCGCCTCCGGGTGGTGCAGCAGCCAGCCGCGCCACGCCGACTCCACCATCTCGCGCACCCCGCGCCGGGCGGTCCAGCCCAGCTCCCGCTCGGCCAGCGCGGCCGAGGCGACCGCACGGGGGGCGTCACCGGGACGGCGCGGCTCGACGACCGCGGGCGTCAGGTCCCCGGTCACCTCGCCGATGAGGTCCACGAGTTCACGCACCGACACGCCCTCGCCGCGCCCGATGTTCACGGTCAGATCACCGGTCGCACCGGCGGCGAGCCGCTTGGCCGCGGTGAGGTGCGCGTCGGCGAGGTCCGCGACGTGGATGTAGTCGCGTACACAGGTGCCGTCAGGGGTCGGGTAGTCGTCGCCGAAGACCCGCGGGGCCTCGCCCCGGGTGAGCCGGTCGAAGACCATCGGCACCACGTTGAAGACACCGGTGTCGGCCAGCTCGGGGTCGGCGGCGCCCGCCACGTTGAAGTACCGCAGGCACACGGTCGCGATGCCGTGCGCCCGGCCCGCGGCCCGCACCAGCCACTCGCCGGCGAGCTTCGTCTCGCCGTACGGGCTCATCGGGGCGCAGGGGGTGTCCTCCGAGATGAGGTTCACATCGGGGTTGCCGTAGACGGCGGCGGACGAGGAGAACAGGAACCGCTCGATCCCCGCCCCGGCCACCGCGCCCAGCAGCGTCGCCAGACCGCCCACGTTCTCCTGGTAGTAGCGGACCGGGTCGGCCACGGACTCGCCGACCTGCTTGTGCGCGGCGAGATGGACCACACCGGTCACCGCGTGCTCGGCGAGGACGCGCTTCAGCAGCTCACCGTCCAGCGCGGAGCCCTGCACCAGGGGAATGTCCTCCGGGAGACGCGCCGGCACGCCGGCCGAGAGGTCGTCCAGGACGAGCACACGCTCACCGTCCGCGGCCATCGCCCGTGCCACATGCGCCCCGATGTATCCGGCCCCGCCGGTGATCAGCCATGTCATGGCCCCTCACCCTATGCCCGTCGGACGAAAGGGCTCCCGGTAGGGACCGCGGTGGAGGGCTTCTCCTCAGCGGAGTGGAAGCTCCCGTTCCGTGTGCAATGGGGCGAATATCGCAGAGTCCGGCGAGCGGGATGCCGGGATCGTGTGGTTATGGGGTCATGGTTTGTGACGCGTACACCCGATCCCTGATGATGATCGCGGCGGTGGCGATGCAGACCGGGTTGATCGGCCCATGAACGGCCGGTGAACACCGGCTTCCGGGCATCCGATAGCCTCTGCCGACATGCCGCCCGGCCCCTGCCCCGGGTGTCCCACACCACACACATGTCCGACGCCCGCGGGTGCCGGACCCCAGGGAGTGAGTTCGTCTGTCGACCGCCATCCTCACCGGTCAGCCGGTCCCCGGATCGTCGCTCGAGGGCGATCTGCGGTCCCTCGGCTTCGACGTGCGGGTCGCCGCCGATGCCGGTGACGCCGAGACACTCCTCGCCGCCGTACCGGCGACCCAGCGGGTCGCCATCGTCGACGCCCGGTTCGTGGGCCATCTGCACGCGCTGCGCCTCGGACTCACCGACCCCCGCTTCCCGGCCGCCGCGGTGCCCGGCGCGGTCACGGTCCAGCCCGCCGCCCGCCAGGCGCTGACGCGGGCCCTGGCCCGAGAGAACTCCGCCGCGATAGGCAGCGTGCCCGCCCGGCGGCCGGCCGCGTCCGAACAGACGGATGCCGCGACCCTCACCGGCAGCCTCACGGAGCGCATCACCTCGGCCCTCGGCGCCGACGACGTCACCGTCCACCGCCCCGAGCTCGGCACGCTGGTCGCCGCCGTCCCCGCCGACCCCCAGTCCCGCAACGAGGCCCGCCAGGCGGTCGCGGCGGTCGACGACGAGGCCGTGCGCCTGCGCAGCGCCGTCAAGGCCCGTGACGGCTTCTTCACCACGCACTTCATCAGCCCGTACTCGCGTTACATCGCCCGCTGGTGCGCCCGGCGCGGTCTCACCCCGAACCAGGTCACGACGGCCTCCCTGCTGACCGCTCTGATCGCGGCGGGCTGCGCGGCCACCGGGACGCGCGGCGGCTTCGTCGCCGCGGGCGTCCTGCTGATCTTCTCCTTCGTGCTCGACTGCACCGACGGCCAGCTCGCCCGCTACTCGCTGCAGTACTCCACGCTCGGCGCCTGGTTGGACGCCACCTTCGACCGTGCGAAGGAGTACGCCTACTACGCGGGACTCGCCCTCGGTGCCGCCCGTGGCGGCGACGACGTCTGGGCGCTCGCCCTCGGGGCGATGATCCTCCAGACGTGCCGGCACGTCGTCGACTTCGCGTTCAACGAGGCCAACCACGACGCGACCGCCAACACGAGCCCCACCGCGGCCCTCTCCGACCGGCTCGACAGCGTCGGCTGGACCGTCTGGGTGCGCCGGATGATCGTTCTGCCGATCGGTGAACGCTGGGCCATGATCGCCGTCCTCACGGCGGCGACCACGCCCCGCATCACGTTCTACGCCCTGCTCGTCGGCTGCGCCTTCGCCGCCACCTACACCACGGCGGGCCGTGTGCTGCGCTCCCTCACGCGCAGGGCCCGGCGCACCGACCGGGCGGCACAGGCGCTCGCCGACCTGGCGGACAACGGTCCGCTCGCCGGGGCCGTGGCCGGGTGGCGCGACAGGAACCCGCGGATCCGCCTCGGCTCGCCCGTGCTGCTCGCCGCGATCGGGCTCGTGGCCCTCGGGGCGGCCCTCCTCACGGGCAACCACTGGGCCGCCGTCGCCGGAGCCGTCGTCTACGCCGCGACCTCCGGTCCGGCCCTGTCCAAGCCGCTCAAGGGCGCCCTGGACTGGCTGATCCCGCCCCTCTTCCGCGCCGCCGAATACATCACCGTGCTGGTGCTGGCCGCCGAATCCAGGGTGAACGGAGCACTTCCGGCAGCTTTCGGACTGGTGGCGGCGGTCGCCTACCATCACTACGACACGGTGTACCGCATCCGCGGCGACGCCGGCGCGCCGCCGCACTGGCTGGTGCGCGCGATCGGGGGGCACGAAGGGCGGACGCTGCTGGTCACGGTCCTGGCCGCGGTACTCGCCGCGGACGGGTTCACGCTCGCGCTCACGGCTCTCGCCGGCTACGTGGCTCTGCTGGTGCTCGTCGAGAGCATCCGCTTCTGGGTGTCCGCCCACAAGGGCGGCGCGCCCGCCGTACACGATGAAGGAGAACCCGCATGATCGGCCTCGTGCTGGCGGCCGGCGCCGGACGGCGTCTGCGCCCCTACACCGACAGCCTGCCCAAGGCTCTGGTGCCGGTGGGGCCCGCGGGCATAGAGGACGGACCCACGGTCCTCGACCTCACCCTCGCCAACTTCGCCGAGATCGGTCTGACCGAGGCCGCGATCATCGTCGGCTACCGCAAGGAGGCCGTGTACGAGCGCAAGGAGGCCCTCGAGCGCCGTTACGGCCTCGAGCTCACCCTCATCGACAACGACCGGGCCGAGGACTGGAACAACGCCTACTCCCTGTGGTGCGGCCGTGACGCCCTCCGGGACGGTGTGATCCTCGCCAACGGCGACACCGTGCACCCGGTCTCCGTCGAGCGCACGCTGCTGGCCGCCCGCGGGGACGGCAAGAAGATCATCCTCGCCGTGGACACGGTGAAGAAGCTCGCCGACGAGGAGATGAAGGTCGTCGTGGACCCCGGCAAGGGCGTCCAGAAGATCACCAAGCTCATGGATCCCGCCGAGGCGACCGGCGAGTACATCGGTGTCACGCTCATCGAGGGCGAGGCCGCCCCGGAGCTGGCCGACGCACTGAGGACGGTGTGGGAGAGCGATCCCCAGCAGTTCTACGAGCACGGCTACCAGGAGCTCGTGAACCGCGGCTTCCGGATCGACGTCGCGCCGATCGGGGACGTCCCGTGGGTCGAGATCGACAACCACGACGACCTGGCCAGGGGACGGGAGATCGCGTGCCGGTACTGACGAGGCTCATTCCCTCGCCGGTCGTCGTCGACATCCGCCCCGGTGCCCTGGACGACCTGGCGAACGTGCTCGCGGACGAGCGCATCTCGCACTCGGGCAAGCTGGCCGTGGCGGTGAGCGACGGCTCGGGCGCGCGGCTGCGCGAGCGGCTGGCCCCCAGCCTGCCCGGTGCCACCTGGTACGAGGTGGACGGCGGCACGCTCGACGACGCCGTCAGGCTGGCCGGCGACATGAAGGCCGGCCACTACGACGCGCTCGTGGGCCTGGGCGGCGGCAAGATCATCGACTGCGCCAAGTTCGCCGCCGCGCGGGTCGGCCTGCCGCTGGTCGCGGTGCCCACCAACCTCGCACACGACGGACTGTGCTCCCCGGTGGCGACCCTCGACAACGACGCGGGCCGCGGCTCGTACGGCGTGCCGAACCCGATCGCCGTCGTCATCGACCTGGACGTCATCCGCGAGGCCCCGGCGCGTTTCGTGCGCGCGGGCATCGGCGACGCCGTGTCCAACATCTCGGCGATCGCGGACTGGGAGCTGGCCAACCGCGTCAACGGCGAGAAGATCGACGGCCTCGCCGCGGCGATGGCCCGGCAGGCCGGTGAGGCGGTGCTGCGCCACCCGGGGGGCATCGGCGACAACGACTTCCTGCAGGTGCTGGCCGAGGCGCTGGTCCTCAGCGGTATCGCCATGTCCGTCTCCGGCGACTCCCGGCCGTCCTCCGGCGCGTGCCACGAGATCAACCACGCATTCGACCTGCTGTTCCCCAAGCGCGCGGCCGCGCACGGAGAGCAGTGCGGGCTGGGCGCCGCCTTCGCGATGTACCTGCGCGGAGCCCATGAGGAATCGGCCTACATGGCCCGGGTGCTCCGCCGGCACGGTCTGCCCGTGCTGCCGGAGGAGATCGGCTTCACGGTGGACGAGTTCGTCCAGGCCGTGGAGTTCGCCCCGCAGACCAGGCCCGGCCGCTACACGATCCTCGAACACCTCGACCTGAAGACCGACCAGATCAAGGACACCTACGCCGACTATGTCAAGGCCATCGGTAGCTGAACTCCGCCCCGTCGTCCACCCGGCTGGGGTGAAGGACCGGCGCAGCGGTGAGCACTGGGCGGGACGCCTCTACATGCGGGAGATCTCGCTGCGCGTCGACCGCTACCTGGTGAACACCAGGGTCACGCCCAACCAGCTGACCTACCTGATGACGGTCTTCGGCGTCCTCGCCGCCCCGGCCCTGCTGGTGCCGGGTGTGGCGGGAGCGGTGCTCGGTGTGGTGATGGTCCAGCTCTACCTGCTCCTCGACTGCGTCGACGGTGAGATCGCGCGCTGGAAGAAGCAGTTCTCGCTCGGCGGGGTGTACCTGGACCGGGTCGGCGCGTATCTGTGCGACGCCGCCGTGCTGGTCGGCTTCGGCCTGCGCGCCGCCGATCTGTTCGGCTCCGGGCGGATCGACTGGCTGTGGGCCTTCCTGGGTACGCTCGCAGCGCTCGGCGCCGTCCTGATCAAGGCCGAGACCGACCTGGTCGGGGTCGCCCGGCACCAGGGCGGTCTGCCGCCGGTCAAGGAGGCGGCGTCCGAGCTCCGCTCGTCCGGCATGGCGCTGGCCCGCAGGGCGGCCGGGGCGCTGAAGTTCCACCGCCTGGTCCTGGGTATCGAGGCGTCCTTGCTGATCCTGGTCCTGGCCGTGGTGGACGAGGTCCGGGGCGACCTGTTCTTCTCCCGGCTCGGCGTGGCGGTGCTGGCGGGCATCGCGCTGCTGCAGACGGTCCTGCACCTGGTGTCCATCCTCGCCTCCAGCAGGCTGAAGTGAGCGGCGCCATAAGGGTC
>Ga0102590_1002967_pt1 | contig 18329 bp, 17 predicted proteins | sample AraplaMF_Col_mMF_FD_76859 | JGI IMG/M metagenome (GOLD analysis project Ga0102590, IMG submission 76859) | Arabidopsis root microbial communities from the University of North Carolina, USA - plate scrape MF_Col_mMF | ecosystem: Host-associated > Plants > Roots > Endosphere | place: USA...
AGGTGCTGATCAATGGCGTGAAGTGGGCCTATAACCCGCAAGGCGATCTGAAGAGCATCACCGATGCTCCAAATGTGCCGGTAGAAAAAGCACTGGAGCCGATCGTCGAACGCGGCCCGAGACTGCATCAGGCCGGCGAAGCCGGTTACCGCTGAGGAGAATAGAAATGCGACTATTCGTTCTTGGTACGGGCACGATGGCCAAAAACCAGGTTGCCAACTTCCTCGCCATCGACGGTGTCGAGGTGGTCGGCGCCGTCGATACGGATCGGGGCCGGCTCGATGAGTTCGCCGATCATTTCAACATCGAAAAACGCTTCAGCACGCTCGACGAGGCGATCGCCTGGGGCGAATTCGATGCAGCCACAAATGTAACGCCTGACCGCATCCACCACGCGACAAGCCTCGCGCTGATCGCCGCCGGCAAGCACGTCTTTTGCGAGAAGCCGCTGGCGGAAAACTATGCGCATGCCTTGGAAATGACGGAAGCCGCGGAAGCGGCCGGCGTCATCAACATGGTGAACCTTACCTATCGCAATGTCGCACCACTGCAGCGCGCCCGCGAGATGGTACTGGCCGGCGAACTCGGCACTATTCGTCATGTGGAAGCGTCCTATCTGCAGAGCTGGCTGGTATCGCGCGCCTGGGGCGACTGGCGCACGGAATCGCGCTGGCTCTGGCGTTTGTCGACGGGTCACGGTTCGAATGGCGTGCTCGGGGATGTCGGCATCCATATCCTGGATTTTGCCGCCTATGGTGCGGCGACTGACATCGATCACGTCTTTGCGCGGCTGAAGACCTTCAACAAGGCACCCGGCGGGCAGATTGGCGAGTACATGCTCGATGCCAATGACAGCTTCACCATGTCGGTCGATTTCACCAATGGCGCGCTCGGCGTCATTCATGCGACCCGCTGGGCGACCGGCCATCTGAACGAGCTGAAGCTGCGCATCTATGGCGAAAAAGGCAGCCTCGAAGTCATCCACCGCCCGGATGGTTCGGATCTTCGCGGCTGCTTCGGCGACGACATTGAAAGCGCCACCTGGCGTGATATCGAGGTGCCGGCAGTGCTGACCAATTATCAGCGCTTTGCAGAAGCCGTCAGGACCGGCAAGCAGGACGATCCCACCTTCCGCCACGCCGCCAATCTGCAGAAGGTCATCGATCTCGCGATCGTATCGGAGAAAGAACGCCGGGAGCTCAATCTGCTGGCCTCTGACACGCAGCAAGCCACGGCTGACCAGGAACCGGGAGGCAAGGCGGACGATCAGGGGCCGGTGCTGGCACTCGTCGTCTGACGGCTTGGAAAATATCGAAGGCCCGAATGTTCGGGCCTTCCTTGAGCCGACAGAACTCGCTCTGCTTACTGCTCAACCGGCAGCTAGGCAGCCTTACCTGCCGCGCCCACGCCTCGATAGGCGATGAGATCCTCGATTGTGATCAGGTGGAGGCCGTGCCGCTCGGCGAACTGCTCAAGCTCGGGCAGACGCGCCATCGTGCCATCATCATTGGCCACCTCGCAGATCACACCCGAGGGCGACAGGCCGGCAAGCCGTGCGAGATCGACAGCAGCCTCCGTATGGCCGGGGCGAGAAAGCACGCCGTTCGGATGCGCACGCAGCGGGAAGATATGACCCGGCCGCGCAAAATCCTCAGGGCGGGAATCCTCGCCGATAAGCGCGCGAACGGTTGCGGCACGGTCAGCGGCTGAAATACCGGTTGTCGTTTCAGGGATATAGTCAACCGAGACGGTGAACGCCGTCTTCAGGAGTTCGGTATTGTTGGGGACCATCTGCGGGATCTGCAGTTCGTCCAACCGCTCACCTTCCATGGCCACGCAGATGAGGCCACGGGCATAATTCATCATGAAGGCGATTGCCTGCGGGGTGATCGCTTCGGATGCAATGACGAGGTCGCCCTCGTTTTCCCGATCGCGGTCGTCGACGACAACCACGATCTCGCCCCGCGCAATCGCGGCGATCGCATCTTCTATCTTGGAAATTGCCATTTCTCTGCCTTTCAAGGGTTAGCCGCGTGAGCGGCATTCATGGCCTGTCAAAAGCCACCATTATCCCTTGGGCGAACAAGCATATGAAACGCCGCATGCCGAGCGGCGTCCTCTGCGTTGCTCTCTTCCATCCGGACTGTGACCGTCGGCTCCGGCATCTCACCGGATCTGCTGACCCTTCGCTTTCACGAAGGCGCTCGCGGGCTCCGAGTTGCCTCGATACCGCCGGTGGGGAATTGCACCCCGCCCTGAGAACACTGCTTATGTAAATGACGAATGGCTTGTTCTGCAAGAGGTTGGGTACAGATCACGTCGCGAGAATTGCGTCTCCGTGATGAAAGCACCGTTTCCTATTGTCGAACAGCGCTAGGACATGATCAGCCCGCCATCGACATTGATGGTCTGGCCGGTGATATAGGCCGCGTCATCGCTTGCAAGAAAAGTGACAAGGCCGGCGACGTCTTCGCCCGATCCGGCGCGCTTCATCGGGATGCCTTCGACCCATTCTTTCATGAGCTCGCCGGGTGCGTAGTTGCCGAGCAGCTTGCCCCATGCCTGGTCGTTATAGGCCCACATGTCGGTTTCGATGATGCCCGGGCAGAAGGCGTTGACGGTGATGCCATCGGTCGCGACTTCCTTGGCAAGGCTTTGGGTGATGCCGACGACGCCCATCTTCGAGGCAGCATAATGCGGCGTATAGATGAAGCCGTCGCGCGCCTGTCCGGAAGCCGTGTTGATGATACGTCCGCCGCGACCATGTTTGCGCATGCGGGCGATCGCTTCCTGGGCACAGAGGAACACGCCCTTGGTATTGACCGCCATGACCTTGTCCCACTCGCCCTCGGTCATGTCCTCGATGCGAGCAATGGTGATGACACCGGCATTCTGGATTGAGACGTCGACAGCGCCGAAGGCCTCCTCAGCGGCGCCATAGAGAGCTTTGACGCTTGCCTTGTCGGTGACGTCGCCAACAAAGGAGATCGCCTTTCCGCCGTCGGCCCTGATCTGCTCGGCAACGCCATGCACACTTTCCTCGTTGGCGGAGACCACGAGATTGGCGCCCTCGCGCGCGAAGCGTTTGGCAATCGCCGCACCGATACCGCGGCTTGCACCCGTAATGACCACGGTCTTGTTTTCGAAGCGTTGCATTCTCTTTATCCTTTCACTGGGGCCCGCGTGAGCGCCGTTTTGCAAACCGGCGACACTTGCCTCCTCACCAGACTTCAAACGGCTGCAGAAATGATCCCGGCAAATTCCGATGCCTTCAGCGAAGCACCGCCGACCAGCGCTCCATCCACATTGCGAAGCCCGAAAATCGCCTCGGCATTGGATGCCTTGACCGAACCGCCATAGAGGATCCTGACCGAATGGCCGTCATCGCCCAGCCGCTCTTCGAGCATCTGCCGGATCGCGGCATGGACCTCCTCAATCTGTTCGTTGGTCGGCACCAGCCCGGTTCCTATCGCCCATACAGGTTCGTAGGCGATGACGAGATTGGCGCTCGTTGCTCCCTCGGGAACGGATTCTCTCAGCTGCCCGCCGACAACTTCGATCGCCCGCCCCTCATCACGCTCGTGCCGCGTTTCACCGACACAGACGATCGCGATCAAGCCCGCCCGATGAGCGGCAACCGCTTTTGCAAGGACGATTTCATCATCTTCGCCATGAGACACGCGACGCTCGGAATGCCCGAGGATGACATAGCGCGCGCCGACATCGGCAAGCATTTCAGCAGAGACATCGCCGGTATGCGCACCTGACTGCTGCGCATGGCAATCCTGTGCGCCGATGGCCAGGTTCGAATCCCTAACCCGCTCCACCGCGCGATCGATCAGCGTGAGGGGCGGGCAGACGACGATATCGCACGTCGCACCGCCCGTTAGTCCCTTCAGCGCCTCGATCTCAGCTTGGGAGGAGATGAGACCGTTCATTTTCCAGTTGCCTGCGATCAGCTTGCGCATCGTATCACCAGCAGCAGAAGCCGCCGTCGACGAGCAGATCGACGCCCGTCACGAAACTTGCGGCATTCGAAAGCAGGAAGACCGCCGGACCTACCATCTCATCGACACCGGCCATGCGCTGCATCGGCGTCTGCTCTTCGAAGAGCTTGGTCTGATGCACCATCTCCGGCCGGGTGTTCATCGGCGTTGCGGTATAGCCCGGCGAAATCGTGTTGACGCGGATGCCGCGCCCGACCCACTCCATGGCGAACGACTTCGACATATGGATCACGCCCGCTTTCGAGGCATTGTAATGGGCCTGGCTCAAACCGCGATTGACGATAACGCCCGACATGGAGGCGATGTTGACGATCGACCCGCCGCCATTCTTCAACATGGCCCGCGCTTCGGCCTGGCAAGACAGGAAGACACCCTTCAGGTTGATGTCCATCAGCGTCTGATACTGATCCTCTTCCATCTCCTCGGCGGGATTGGCGTTGGCGATTCCGGCCGCATTGACGGCAAGCGAGAGAGCCCCGAGATCGGCTTCAGTGCGGGCGACCGCATCCGCCAGAGACGACTTGCTGGTGACATCGGCGGCAATCTCGATCGAGCGGCGGCCGGTAGCCCGGATATGGCTGGCAGTGGTGGCAAGGCCGTCATCAGTGCGGCGATCGAGAAGCGCTACATCGGCGCCGCACTGGGCAAGACCAATCGCGATCCTTTGCCCGATGCCGCTGCCGGCGCCCGTCACAATGGCGACCTGGCCGCTGAGATCGAATAGTTTTGGTGCGTTCAGAGAGATGTCGGACACCGCTCTTCCTTTCTGTCTTTGCCTAGATTGTCGCGAGTTCCATGACCGAGACGTCGTTTGCCTCGTCACGCTTCAGAATGCCTGCCTGTTTGCCCTGCGCCAGCACGAGAATGCGGTTCGACACGCCGAGAACTTCCTCGAGGTCGGAGCTCACGACGATGACCGCAACACCCTGTTTGGCAAGGTTGACGATGATGTCGTAGATGCCGGCGCGGGCGCCGACATCGATGCCGCGCGTCGGCTCGTCCAGCACCACGACCTTGGGATCACGCATCAGCCATTTGGCGATGACGACCTTCTGCTGGTTGCCGCCCGACAGATCGGAAGCGAACTGCTCCGCGCGTCCCTTCACGCCGAATTTCGTCACCGCCTTTTCGGCGAAAACGCGTTTCACGCCCGAGGTGAGCCAGCGCCCGCCAAGCTTGTCGAGATTGGCGTAGATGATGTTCTCGCTGATCTTATGTGCAACCACGAGGCCCTGGTCCTTGCGGTCCTCGGGCACCATCACGATGCCCTTGGCGATCGCATCCGCAGGGCTGCGCAGCTTCAGCGCTTCGCCTTCCAGCCGGATCGAGCCGGCGCTGATTGGATCGGCACCGGAAATCGCCCGCACGAGCTCGGTGCGACCGGCGCCGACGAGGCCGGCGATGCCGAGGATCTCGCCGGCATGAACGTCGAAACTCACATCGCGGAAGGAATCGTCCGGCGACGTCAGACCTGATACCTCAAGCACGGGCCTGCTCGTCGGCTCGGGAAGGGTCGGAAACATGCGATCGAGCGAGCGGCCGACCATGCTTTCGACGATCGTGCGCACCGGTGTCGCGCTGTCGGCAAATTCATGGACGCGCTCTCCATCGCGAAGCACGACGATACGGTCGGTGATCTTTTTGATCTCTTCCATGCGGTGGGATATGTAGATGATCCCGACACCCTCGGAGCGGAGCTTGCGGACCTGCTCGAACAAGGCCTCCGTCTCCGCGCCGCCAAGGGCTGCGGTCGGCTCGTCGAGGATCAGGAGTTTTGCATTGAGCGCCAGCGCCTTGGCAATCTCGATCAGCTGCTGATTGGCGGTCGAAAGACCGGCAACCTTTCGGGTCGCGGGAATGTGCAGGTTCAGCCGCGCGAGTTGCTCCTGAGCACGGCGGACCATCTGGGTGCGGTCGACGACGCCATTCTTCATGGGCCATCGGCCGATAAAGACATTTTCGGCGATGGAAAGATGCGGCAGAAGCTGCAATTCCTGATGGATCAGCACGACGCCCTTGTCGATCGCCTCGCGCGGAGCGGCCGGGGCATAAGGCTGCCCCAGCCATGTCATCGAGCCCTCGGAAGGTGTGCGTGATCCGGCAATGATGCCTGACAGCGTCGACTTGCCGGCGCCGTTTTCACCGAGAAGTGCCACCACCTCGCCGGGATAGACGTCCAGGTCCACATTTTTCAGAACCTGGAGTGGTCCGTAGCGCTTGGATATGCCCCTCAGGGAAAGAACCGGCTCGGTCACAGCACACCTCCTCGAGATTTCGGCTGATTAAGGATGGTTGGCGATGAAGCCTGCTACGTTTTCCTTGGTCGTCAGCGTCGCATCGAGAAGCTGAACCGGCGGAACCTTTTCGCCAGCGACAAGCTTGATGGCGTTCGCGACGGCTTCGCGGCCCATCTTCTGGGTCTGCTGCGTGGCCGTCACATCGAAGACACCCTTGCTGAGAGCTTCGAGGGCGGCAGTATCACCATCGAAACCGCCAACGACGATCTTCTGCGAAGGGTTTGCAACCTTGATTGCCTGGGCGGCACCAAGCGCCAGCGCGTCTGCCTGAGCGAAGACGATCGTGACATCCGGATTGGCCTGCAGCATGTTCTGCATGATCTGGAAGCCTTCGTCCTGGAACCAGTTGTTGGAATACTGTTCGGCAACAACCTTGACGTCCGGATTGGCCTTCAGGGATTCCGCGCAACCCTTGGAACGATCAAGCTCGGGCGTGGTGCCCTTCTGGCCGTGGATGATGACCATCTTGCCCTTGCCGCCGGCTTCCTTGAGGATGTAGTCGCAAACCGCCTTGGCGGAGGCAACGGAGTCCGTCGCCAGGAACGTGTCGCCCGGAGCACCTTCGGCATTGCGGTCGACGTTGACGACCGGGATGCCGGCCTGCTTTGCAAGCTTCACCGGAACGGTAGCCGCGGCTGCACCAGCCGGGATATAGATGAGAGCGTCGATGTTCTGGGTCAGAAGGTCCTGGATCTGGTTGACCTGCGTCGGGCCGTCGCCCTTGGCGTCGACGGTAACGACCTCGATGCCCCGTTTCTTGGCTTCGTCTTCAACCGACTGCTTGATCTGGTTGAAGAAGTTTGCCTGCAGGTTTGCGACGGCAAGGCCAAGCTTCTTGACTTCGGCCGCGTGAACGGATCCGAGGCTGAGACCAAGCAGGGCAGCAGACGCGAGCAGAGTGCGCGCAAATTTCATGTCAGTTCCTCCGTTGTTAGTGAACCCTTGGGTATCCTCCCCCTCGGGCAATAGATCCGCTCCAAACCTTTCGGAGAGGAATTTCACGCGGCCCGCATCACCTGCGGGCCTGATGTTCAGGCAGCGCGCCGCTTGCGGATTGTCTCGGCGCCGACCGCGAGAACGATCACGACACCGATGATGACCTGCTGCAGGAAGGGTGAGACGTTGAGCAGGTTGAGGCCGTTGCGCAGCACACCGATGATCAGGACGCCGATCAGCGTGCCACCGATGCCGCCGGCACCGCCCGACAGTGATGTTCCGCCGATAACGACCGCTGCGATCGTGTCGAGTTCGTAGCCGAAGCCGCTGGACGGCTGGGCAGAGTCGAGACGGGCGGCAAGAACGATACCGGCAAGACCTGCAAGCGCGGCACTCGCCACGTACACAAGAATAGTCACAAGCTGGACATTGATGCCGGCAAGACGGGCAACTTCGGGATTGCCGCCGACCGCATAGAGCATGCGGCCTTCTGCGCGGAAGTGCAGGAAAATCCAGGCAGCTGCGACGACTGCCAGCATCAGGAAGACGGTTGCAGTCAGGATGCCGAAATGGCGGTCAATGGCCAGCATCATGAACCAGTCAGGAAAGCCCACGATCTGCTGGCCGTCGGTGATCATGTTTGCCACGCCGCGCGCAGCCGACATCATCGCGAGCGTCGCGATAAAAGCGGGGACCCTGAACCAGGTGACCATGATGCCGACGATAAGGCCGCTGATCATCGAGGCAATAAGCGCCGCCACGATGCCGAGGCCGAGCGGCAGACCGGCGACATTCGCCGTCCAGCCCATCACCATCATCGCGAGAGCTAGGACCGAGCCTACCGAAAGGTCGATGCCGCCGATCAGGATCACGAAGGTCATGCCGACTGCCATGATCCCGAGCACGGTGATCTGGTCGAGAATGTTCAGACCATTGCGGACGGAGAGAAATGTATCAGTGCTGAAGGTCAGGAACAGGCAGAGCAGAAGCAGTCCGATGAGCGGACCGGTTGCTCCCGTGAGCTTGCTGACCCACGTACCGGACGGCCGGCTCTGTTCATTCACGTCGATCGCCACCATCGTTCCTCCCTAAAGATCAAGGCCGGCGGCCACTATTTCCTCAAGCAAGAATATTTATTCATGCCTGCTGGAAAATTCATTAACAACTTGCTTAGATGCTGTCAACCAGCTTTTCTGCGGATACTGGAGGCTGGACAATCAACAAGGGGCTTGACTAAGTTCGCCCATATGCAAAAATATAACATAGTGAATATTTATGCACGAGAGGAAACGATGGAGCCTTCCGAACTTGAACGTGTTGCTCGCCAGATACGTCTGCGCGACCTCCAAGCCGTATACGAGGCGGGCGCCGGCCATATCGGTGGCGAGATGTCGGTGATCGATCTCCTCACCGCGTTGTATTTTCGGGTCCTGCGCGTCTGGCCCGATCAGCCCAGACATCCCGATCGCGACAGGTTTGTGCTGTCGAAGGGCCATACGGCCTGCGCGCTCTATGTCACGCTCGCCAAGCGCGGTTTCATTCCGGAAGAGGAAATCTCGACTTTTCTGAAGCCGCATTCCCGCCTGAACGGCCACCCGAACTGTAATAAGGTGCCAGGCGTCGAAACGAATACCGGCCCGCTCGGACACGGGCTGCCGGTTGCTGTCGGCATGGCCAAGGCGGCAAAACTCTCAGGAGCGCAATACCACACCTATGTCATCACCGGTGACGGCGAGATGCAGGAAGGCTCGAACTGGGAAGCCATCATGGCAGCATACCAGTTCCGCCTGGACAACCTGACCCTGATCATCGACCACAACAGGTTCCAGCAGGGCGCTTCGCTCTCGGACACCAACGATGTCGCACCGCTTCGCCCCAAGCTCGAGGCCTTCGGCTGGCAGGTCAGCGAAATCAACGGCAACGACATGCACGCGATCGTGCCCGCCCTCGAGCATCGCTCCGACCGTCCCCATTGCATCGTGGCGCACACCAACAAGGGCCATGGCATCTCTTTCATGCAGGATCGCGTCGACTGGCATCACAAGGTTCCGAGCAAGGAACAGTATGAAACCGCATTGGCAGAACTGTCGGAGGCACTCTAATGAACGCGCCCGTAAACCCACCGAAGCTCTATGACTGCCGCGATGCCTTTGCGGCGACGCTCGAGCGCCTGGCCGCCGAGAATGAAACCATCGTCGCCGTCTGCAACGACTCGGTCGGTTCCTCCAAACTCGGCGGCTTCAAGTCGAAATTCCCTGATCGCCTCGTCAATGTCGGCATCGCCGAACAGAACATGGTTGGCGTCGGCGCGGGTCTCGCCAATGGCGGACGCTTGCCCTATGTCTGCGGCGCCTCTCCATTCCTGACCGGCCGATCGCTTGAGCAGATCAAGGCCGACATTTCCTACTCCAATGCCAACGTCAAGCTCGTCGGCATTTCCTCGGGCATGGCTTACGGCGAACTCGGCCCGACCCATCATTCGATCGAGGATTTCGCCTGGACGCGCGTGCTGCCGAATCTGCCCGTGATCGCCCCTTGCGACCGCATCGAGACTGCCGCCGCGGTCGAGTGGGCCGCAAGCTATAATGGTCCCTGCTTCCTGCGCCTCTCGCGCGTCGGCGTTCCGGATCTGCTGCCTGAAGGTCACAGGTTCGAAGTCGGCAAGGCGAACCTGCTGCGCGAAGGCTCTGATGTCACGCTGATTGCCAACGGCACGCTGACCCACCGCATGATGAAGGCCGCCGAAATCCTGGCCGGGCGCGGCATCAAGGCGCGCGTGCTCAACATGGCGACCGTTCGCCCGATCGACGAGGCCGCCATCATTGCGGCGGCCAACGAGACTGGCGCGATCGTGACGGCGGAAGAGCATTCGATCTTCGGCGGTCTCGGTTCCGCCATCGCCGAAGTGGTCGTCGACAACGCGCCCGTACCGATGAAGCGTCTTGGTGTTCCCGGCATCTATGCGCCAACAGGTTCGGCCGAATTCCTCCTCGACGAATTCGGCATGGCGCCAGCGGCGATCGCCGATGCGGCCCAGGCGCTGATCAAGCGCAAATAATCTGATAGCAGGTCTATTGCACCGGGGCGCGCATCTGCCCCGGCCGTTCGTTTGAGGAGAAGGTGATGCGGGCTATTCTGGCGATCGACCAGGGCACAACCAATTCGAAGGCAGTGTTGGTTTCCGAAACCGGAGAGGTGCTTGCCAGAGGCTCGGCCGCCGTCGGTATCTCCTATCCGCAGCCGGGCTGGGTCGAGCAAGATCCCCGCCGCATCTTTGCCTCCGTTTGCGAAGCGATCGAGGCCTGCCTGAAGACAGTTTCCGACGTTACTGTCGAGGCGGTGGCAGTTTCCAATCAGCGTGAATCCGTCACGATGTGGGATGCAGAGAGCGGCGAGGCACTGGGGCCGGTGGTGAGCTGGCAGTGCCGCCGCACAGCGCCGGACTGCGAGCGCCTGATCGCCGAAGGTCATCTCGACCGCGTGGAAACGCTGACCGGCCTTCCACTCGACCCAATGTTTCCCGGATCGAAATTCCGCTGGCTGCTCGATCGCGTACCAGCCGGGCGCCGGGTGCGCCTCGGCACGGTCGACAGTTGGCTGATCCATTGCCTGACGGGTGGGCGCCGCCACGTCTGCGATGCCTCCAATGCAGCCCGCAGCCAGCTGTTCGACCTCAATTGGCAGGTCTGGAGTGAGGAACTCGGCCAGATTTTCGGCGTCGATATCGCCCTGTTGCCGGAAGTGCTCGACAGTTCTGCCGATTTCGGCACGACACGCGGCCTTCCCGGCATCCCGGACGGCACGCCGATCCGATCTGCTATTGGCGACAGCCATGCGGCGCTCTTCGGTCATGGGGCCTTCAAGCCGGGCGATGGCAAGGTAACGTTCGGAACCGGCTCCTCCGTCATGACGACATTGCCGCGCTTCATCGCGCCGCAAAACGGGATAACCACGACGGTCGCATGGCGGATCGCCGGCGTGCCGACCTTCGCCTTCGAGGGCAACATTCTCGTGTCGGCAGCAAGCCTTCCGTGGATGGCCGACATTCTGGGCCTTCCCGATGTCGCAGCCCTCGTCGACCTTGCGGCGACGGCTGAGCCGGGCGGACCGGGATTCGTGCCGGCCTTCGTCGGCCTCGGCGCCCCCTACTGGAATTCCGACGCCCGTGCGCTCTTCGCCCAGATCAACTTTTCCACGACCCGCGCCCAGATGGCCCGCTCAGTGACGGATTCGATCGCCTGCCAGGTGCATGACGTGATCGCCGCCATGCGCGCCCAGAGCGGTGGCAAGCTCGGCGCTCTCTATGTCGACGGCGGCCCGAGCCAGAACCGCTTCCTGATGCAATGCGTGTCGAACCTGATCGAACATGCCGTCATCCAGTGCGAGGCGCCGGAGGCTTCCGCTCTCGGTGCCGCCTATCTCGCCGGGCTTTCGCTCGGCCTGTGGAAGGATCTCGACGCGATCGAAGCACTCCCGAGAAGCACCACAGTGATCCGCCCCGAAGAGATCGATCGCACCGGACTTCTCAATACATGGAATGATGCGCTGGCCCGCTCGACGTCGCGACCGACACCGGTTAAATGTGAATAAAAATTCAAGCCGGTATCGCCCATGTCCCGTCTCAACGAACTCCGCCTGATCTCCAGGGTTGCCCAGATGTACCACATCGAAGGGCGGCGGCAGGCGGAGATCGCGCAGCATCTGCGGCTTTCCCAGGCGACGGTCTCGCGAATGCTGAAGAGGGCCGAGGCCGAGGACATTGTTCGCACCAGCGTCATCCCGCCGGTCGGCACCTACAGTGAGCTCGAAGGAGCCCTGCGTCAAAAGTTCGACCTTCCCGAAGCAATTGTCGTCGAGTGCAGCGAGGACCGGGACGGCGCCATCATGGCCCGGATCGGTGAAGCCGCAGCCCATCTTCTGGAGATCACACTTGCACCTGGCGAAATCGTTGGGGTGTCGAGCTGGAGCCAGACCATCTTCAAGATGGTCGAAAACATCCATCCGCAGAAAAGCGCCCAGGTAAAATACGTCGTGCAAACCCTCGGAGGCATGGGCGACCCTTCGGTGCAGACACATGCCACGCAGCTTACGACGCGCCTTGCACGCCTCACCGGAGCCGAACCCAAGCTGCTTCCCGTACAGGGCGTGACGACATCGAGGGAAGCCAGGCTCCTGATGCAGTCAGATCCCTTCGTCCGCGAGACCATGGATTTGTTCGGCAGTATCACGCTCGCCATTGTCGGCATCGGCGCCGTGGAGCCGTCCGAATTGCTTGCTCGTTCGGGCAACATCTTTTCGTCGCGGGAGCTTGCCGATCTCGCCGAGGCCGGCGCCGTTGGTGACATTTCACTGCGCTTTTTCGACAAGGACGGCAAACCGGTGAAGACGCCGCTGGATGACCGGGTCATCGGCCTTCCGCTGGAGGATCTTGCGCGGGTGGATCGCGTCATCGCGCTGGCCGGCGGCGCGAAGAAGACGGCGGCGATCTCGGGCGCGCTGCGTGTTGGCGTCATCGACATGCTGGTGACCGACAAATTCACCGCGCAGCGATTGATCGATACAACGGCTTGACGTGGCCGTCGGCCATGCCCGTGGCACATCTGGAAGCGACGGTTAACGAACTGTTAAATAATTCCACGCAAATCTAGTCAGCAGTTGCCCCAGGAGAAACAGGCCGGAAAACGCACCGCGTTTTCGGAAGTGCTTCTTCGACTTCCGCCGCCTGTTCTGGATCAGCTCAATGACCATCATCTCCCGAATTCTGAAGATTAAAAGTCGATCCCATATCCTCGTCGAACGTCAGAGGATCGGCGTTGACGAAAGGATCCCGGGCACGAGAAAGATGCGGAGTGGCAAGACGCGACAACGGTTAGGCATTCTGATCGGCGCCTTCGTCTGCGGGTTTATTCTGATCGGCGGCCGTCTTGTCCAATACGGACTTGCCGAGGAGCCCACCACCAGTTCGCTTGGCAATCCCAACGGCGTCGCCTCCCGGCCCGACATCGTCGATCGCAATGGCCAGCTTCTGGCTACCGACCTGAACATGGTTTCCCTCTACGCAGACCCCCGTCGCATCATCGACGCCGACGAAGTGGTGGAGAAACTCGCCGTCGTCATTCCGAGCCTCGATTGGAGGGAGACCCACAAGAAGCTCAAGATGGACAGCGGCTTCCAGTGGCTGCGGCGCCAGCTCACGCCGAGGCAGCAAGCTGATATCCTTGCCCTTGGACTTCCCGGCATAGGGTTCAGACCGGAAAAACGTCGCTTCTATCCCGGCGGGCGCGCTGCGTCGCATATCCTTGGTCACGTCAATGTCGACAATCAAGGACTGGCCGGCATGGAGCGGTATCTCGACCAGCAGGGTCTGGCCGATCTGAGGGCTGTGGGACTGACATCCGGAGTTCCGCTTGAACCCGTCAGCCTATCGATCGACATCCGCGTCCAGAACCTCGCCCGGGAAGTCGCCGCCAAAGCGATGAACGCCTATCAGGCTGAAGCCGCCGGCGCACTCGTTCTCGACGTCGAGACGGGCGAGGTCCTGGCGATGGCCTCGGTGCCGGATTATGATCCGAACGAGCCATCACGCACATTGGCGGACGGCAGCGTGGACAAGGATTACGAGAAAGGCTGGTTCAACCGGATCAGCAATGCGACATTCGAGATGGGCTCGACCTTCAAGAGCTTCACCTTGGCGATGGGCCTCGATGCGGAAAAGATCACTCTCAACTCCGTCGTCGATGCATCGCGTCCGATCCGGATGGGCGGCTTCACGATCAAGGACTTCAAAGGCAAGCACAGGCCACTATCGATCCCGGAGGTCTTTCAGTATTCGTCCAATATCGGCACCGCGGCGGTCGCGGACATGGTCGGCATCGAGGGACATCAACAGTTCCTGACCAAGCTCGGACTTTTGTCGAAGGTGGAGACGGAGATGCCGGGCGTCGCAACGCCCACGCAGCCACGCACATGGAAGAAGATCAATTCGGTCACGATCTCCTTCGGTCACGGCGTCGCCACGACCCCGCTGCAGACGGCCTCCGCCGCCGCATCTCTCATCAATGGCGGCAATCTCATTCCGCCAACTTTCCTGCCACGGTCGCCCGAACAAGCTGCAACTCTGGCGAAAACCGTGGTCAAGCAAAGCACAAGTGCCGATATGCGCTATCTCTTCAGCTGGAACGGGCTGAAGGGTTCAGGCCGTGCCGCCCAGGTCGAGGGCTTCAATGTCGGCGGCAAAACCGGGACTGCCGACAAGGTCGTCAATGGGCGTTATGCCAGCGACCTGAACTTCAACGCCTTCGTTGCGGCTTTTCCAATGGACAAGCCGAAATATATGGTCCTTGCGATCATCGACGCCCCGAAAACCGGTGAGCATGGCGGACGGACGGCAGCCTCCACAGCCGCGCCGATGGTGAAGGAAATCATTGGTCGGGCAGCCCCGCTGCTCGGTGTCCAGCCTCGCTTCGGATCGAATGATGCGCCCTATTCGCTGATCAGTTACTGAGCTATCCGCCAAGATCTGCGAGGCGCGACAGTGCCCCGGTCACGTCATCCCAAAATACGAGTGTCAGATGAAAGTCGCTTCGAATAGCTCACGCGCATATTCGTCATGCGTTTTCCCGTCCTGCAAATCGCGTTTCGAAAGCTCATCGATGAATCGGCCATCCTTCATGATCAGCACGCGATCGCACATATGGGCGATCACCGCCAGATCGTGACTGACAAGCACGTAGGTCAGTCCCATCTCATCGCGCTGGTCCGCCAGCAGGTTCAGGATTTCGGCCTGTATCGACACATCGAGCGCCGAAGTCGGTTCGTCGAGGAGCAGGATCGGCGGCGACAGGATCAGCGCTCTTGCGATGGCCACGCGCTGGCGCTGGCCGCCGGAAAGTTCGTGGGGAAACCGGTTTGCGAATGCGGCCGGCAGACCGACTTGGCGCAGAGAACGCTCCACGGTTTGCCAAATCTCCTGCCTGCCCATAGCCCGCAAAGGTTCGGCGAGGGCTGTGCCGATCCGGTGGCGCGGATGCAGCGAACCGTAAGGATCCTGGAACACCATCTGAGCGCATTTGAGGTCGTCAAGGTTTCTCGACTTGCCGACCATGCGACCAGCGAGCGCGATTTCTCCCGACCAGCCTTTTTCCATGCCCGACAGGCATCGCAAGACGGTGGACTTGCCGCAGCCGGACTCACCGACGATACCCAGAGTTTCCCCACGCGCGACGCTGAAGCTGATATCCTTGACGACATGGTTTTGCCGTTTGCCGGATGTGAACGTGACGTTGAGGTCGCGAACTTCGATCATCATGCTCTCTCCAGGTCGATCTTCGAGCGGTCGAGAACCGCAAGCCGCCGGACGGGATGTCGCGGATCCGGCATCGCCGCGATCAGTCCCCTCGTATAGGGATGGCTGGCATCTTCCAGCCGTGTCAGCGTTTCAACAATGCGCCCCGCATACATGACGATGATCCGCTCACAGAAGGCGGAGACCATGCGGATATCGTGACTGATCAGCAGCAGGCCGGAATCGTTCTCCCGGACGAGCTCGTCAAGCAGCATAAGTACGTCCTTGCGCACGCTGACATCGAGCGCCGAAGTCGGCTCGTCGGCGATGACGAGCTTCGGCTTGGCGAGAAGCATCATTGCAATCATCACACGCTGGCCCATGCCGCCGGATATCTGATGCGGATACTGCGCCATGACGCGCTCTGCGTCGCGGATGCGAACGCGCTCGAGCATCGCTTTGGCCGCAGCAGTCGCTTCTGCGCCACGCAGATTGAGATGCAGGCGGGCCGCTTCAGCGATCTGCTTGCCGACCGTCAGCACGGGATTGAGCGAATAGCGAGGGTCCTGCATGATGAGCGCGATATCCTTGCCGCGTATCTTTCCCATCTGCCTCTCGGAGAGCGACAGAAGCGGACTGCCGTCAAGGTCGAGGCGCTTTGCGGAGACGGTGGCACCTGCCGACAGGAGTCGCATGATCGCGCGACCGGTCGTCGATTTTCCCGAGCCGGACTCGCCGACGATGCCGACGCGTTCGCGCCCGATATCGAAGCTGACATGGGAGACGGCAGGCACCGCGTTCCTGCCGAAGCTGACATTGAGGTCTTCGATGGAGAGAACTGGCTTCATATCAGGACCTCGCATGACGGGGATCCAGAATGTCGCGAAGCGCGTCACCTGCCACGTTGAAGGCAAGGCTGGTAACAAGAATGGCGACACCCGGCATCACGGCAACCCACCAATAATCGAGCATGAACTTTCGCCCGCTCGAGATCATCGCCCCCCATTCGGGCGCCGGTGGCTGCGCGCCCAATCCGAGGAAGCCCAGCGAGGCGGCGGTCAGAATGATGCCTGCCATGTTGAGGGTCAGACGTACAATCACCGACGGAATGCACATGGGAGCGATGTAGACCAACAGGATGCGCAAGGGCGAGGCGCCGTAGAGGCGGGCGGCGGCCACATAGTCGGCATTCCTGACGACCAGCGCCTCGGCGCGTGCCAGACGCGCAATGGGTGGCCATGCGGTGAGCGAAATGGCGATGATTGCCGTCGTCAGCCCGGCTCCGAGGGCGGCGGCGAATGCCAGCGCCAGAATCAGCGAGGGAAAGGACAGGACGATATCCGTTGCCCGCATCAGGAGTGCATCGGTGCGACCGCCAAAGAAACCGGCGACGACACCGATCAGCAGGCCGATCGGGCCAACGATGAGAGAAATCGAAAGCACGGTCTGGACGGTGATCCGCGTTCCGTAGATCAGGCGGCTCAGAATATCCCGGCCGAACTCGTCGGTGCCGGCCCAATGCGCGGCGCTCGGCGGCTGCAGCGCATCGGACAGAACCTGGATGTTGGGATCATAGGGCGCGAGCCAAGGCGCAAGGATCGCGACGACGCAGAGCACTGCCAGAATAATAAAGCCGGCCATGCCGAGCGGTTCCTGCCCCAGTCTTGAGACGATCCTCATCGTTGAGCCTGAGATCCGTGCCAGCAGGCTCGGTGGGCGCACAGTGAGGTCGGTTTGGATTGCATCGCTCATTGCGCAGCCTCCCGCGTTCGCGGATCGAATATCGCGTAGGCGATGTCCGCCAGGAAATTGAGGAACATGAAGATGAAACCGATGATGATGGTAGCGGCAACGACGGCATTCATGTCGCCGATCATCAGCGCATTCGTCATGTATTGGCCGATACCCGGCCAGGAAAAGACGATCTCGGTCACGACGGCACCTTCCAGCAGCCCACCATAGGAAATAGCCAGGATGGTGATGAGCTGTACCGCGATATTCGGCAGGACGTGGCCGATGACGGTGCGGGCCGGGCCGACACCCTTTGCGCGCGCGGCGATCACGTAGTCCTGGCTCAGTTGCTCGAGCGTGAAGCTGCGGGTCATACGGGTGATATAGGCCATGGCGGCATAGGCAAGGATCACGGCAGGCAGGATGATATGCCCAAGCGCATTCCAGAAGATCTCTGCTTCTCCCTGCAGCAGACTGTCAACGAGCAGCAGCCCGGTCTGTGGCGTCACCATGCCCTCGTAGAAGACATCGACACGGCCGGGACCTCCAACCCAGTTCAGCCCTGCGTAAAAGATGACCAGGCCGACGATCCCGAACCAGAAGACCGGGATCGAATGACCGACAAGCGCAACGATCCGGGCGATCTTGTCGATGAACGTGTCTCGAAAGAGCGCCGCCGTCAGCCCAAGCGGAACGCCGACGAAGGTCGAGATCAGGATCGCCAGGGTGGCGAGTTCGAAGGTCGCTGGAAATGCCTGAGCAAGATCCGAGGAGACCGGATTGCCCGTCAGCACCGCCGTTCCGAAATCGCCATGCGCCAAGCCATTCAGGTAGATCAGGAACTGCTGGTAGATCGGCAGGTCAAGACCAAGCTTCTGACGCATGGCGGCGTAGGCGGCAGGGTCTGCCAGCTCTCCGACGATCGCTCCGACCGGATCGGCCGGAAGAATACGGCCGATCACGAAAGTGACGCACAGCAGGATGAACAGGCTGACGGCCAGGTGTCCCACCCGGCGCGCCAGTTCCTTGACGGAGAGTTCCTTCATGATCGGCGACCTTGCTTAATCGGTCTCA
>Ga0102590_1002968_pt1 | contig 18319 bp, 28 predicted proteins | sample AraplaMF_Col_mMF_FD_76859 | JGI IMG/M metagenome (GOLD analysis project Ga0102590, IMG submission 76859) | Arabidopsis root microbial communities from the University of North Carolina, USA - plate scrape MF_Col_mMF | ecosystem: Host-associated > Plants > Roots > Endosphere | place: USA...
GCAGTGCGGCATTCTTGGCGCCGGAAATCGGAATGATGCCATTCAGCTCATTACCGCCGACGATTCTGATACGATCCATGTGCGCTTACGGGCAGCGCCCGCCTTTCCTGAAAGTTCTGCCTTGGAATAAGGAGTGAGGTGTTTAGGGGATTTCTCGACACGCTTCAATTCGCGACGGACGGAACATTACGATTCGTCCATTTTTGCGGCGGGCAGCCCATTTGTTTCGTCGGCCTGGCCCGAACGGCGGGCGCGGACCTGCTGTTTGCGTCGCCCCAGATTTTCCCTGAGCTTGTCGGCGGCGCGCTCGCGGCGCAGTTTCGCCTGTGCCTCGATCGCCTCTTTGCGGCTCTGCTGGCCGGTTTCGGTCTTTTCGTTCATGGGAACAGGATTAGCTGAATTCGCGCCGATCCAAAAGGCCCTTCGCCGCAATCGACGCGAAGTTGGAATTTGCAGCTTGCGCTGGCCGCCAAGCTGTGGCAATAGCCCCCCGTTCTCGCGATTGAGCCACCCGGCTCGCGCGGTCTGGTCCTGCTGCCGTAGCTCAGTGGTAGAGCACACCCTTGGTAAGGGTGAGGTCGGTGGTTCAATCCCACTCGGCAGCACCAGTCAACCGGTTGAAAAACCTTCATTATCTCTACAGACCCCACCCTTCCACCCGGAAGGAACGAGCAGAACAAAGAAGGATTTCCCGATCATTTCCGGGGGAAATCCGGGGGTGCCGTTCCGTGAATGTTCGACGACAAACCCGCGTCAGCAGATTCTCGATGCTGCCCAATGGCTGGCAGAGCAGCCTACTGCACCGAAAATCTCGCCCGACGATCTGAAAGATCGCTTTGTTTTGACGTCTGCCGACGCCAGCGAGGCCGTTCTGCTCGCGCGGCGCTACCGGATATGCCGGAGGGCTTTCGGATGAGCTCCAAGCGCCCGCCAAGGGCCGAAGACATCATCGCCTGGCTGCAACATGGGATAGCTTTGCTTGAGGCTGCCGGGGTTGCCATCCCCCGCGATCGGATCTTGAGGCCTGAGCGGCCGAGGATCGAGCGGCCGCTGAATTCAGAGCAAAGGCGGGTCAGGGATCACGTTGATCAGTTCATGGCGGCATCGGTCGACGAGTTGCCGGGCGCACCGCCGCTGCAGGCTCAGAAGATCTACGAGGCCTACCGGCGATTTGCCGATAAGAACGCGCACCAGCCGGTTTCACAGACAGCATTCGGGCGAGCGCTGGCGAAGCGACTCCGAAAAGAGAAGTTGGGATCGCGAATTTATTATCTCGACGTGCAGCTGCGTGATGAGCCGGGGTTGCCGCTATGAACCCCGTACCCCACCCCTCGAATGAGCCGCCGTTCTCGATTGCGTCGGAAACGCCGACGCAACGTGCACAAGCCCTTAAGGGTTTTGATACCAGCGGCCCGTTATCCCCGTACCCCACCCGCATAACGCCTCACGGCGACGACTATCGCAAGTTGGGCTATCGGCCGGATAGTTGGATAGTTTTCGTAGAGTTCTCGGATAGTCGGCGGCGGCGAAAGCGCCTAAACTTCAGGCACTTGGAGAGTCCGGATAGATTTCGCGCGCATATACGTAAGGAAAATTCGACAGCAGCAGCTTTTATAAATAATTGCCCTACGTTACGGGAAAAACTATCCGAACTATCCAATCCATTGAAATATCTAATAAATACTCTCCATACTACTATCCATAAACTAACCAAACTATCCATATATGAGGGGAAAAGGAAAAGTTGCGATAGTTGCGGTAGTTGTTGCGGGTGTTTTTGCGATAGTAAAAGCCTTGCAGCGCAGGGGATTGCGGTAGTTGCGATAGTTTTCCCCCTATATGCACGCGCGAAAAAATGGGGTGCGGGGCGCAATATCTTTTTTTTCGATATGCGTAATACGAGAAAACTACCGCAAACTATCGTACCCTTTGATTTCATTGATAAATACTATCGCTCAAACTACCGCAAAACTATTGCAACTATCGCAGGGTTTAGAGCTGGAAGACTTATTGATCGTCATCTCCTGAAAAGAGCTGGGATAAAGCCACGCCTTGCGGCAAGCCGGGCCTTTGGTCAACCCTGCACCACCCCCCCCGGTCAAGGGACCGTACAAACGATCCGACCGACTACGGGCCGGGGCGACCCCGGAAACCTGTCCGTTTTTTGGAAGAAAAAATTGGGTTTACGGGTTAACGATCCGGTTGACGGGTTAACGCGCCATGACTGGGGTTGACGCACAGCACAGCGTTGATGAAGCGGTCTCTATGGTCGCCCAACTGCGCGACATGCATGGACGGCTACGGGATGGTCGCCCACTTACGGGCCAGCAGGTCCAACTGCTCGTCGACGGCCTCTCCGGCTATCTCGAAACGATTGACGATGGCGGCGCAGCATCGCTGGACCGATCGTTTGGGTTGAAGCAGTGGGGCGGAGTGTCGCCAGCTCGCTCAACGGCGCTGGATCGGCGCGATCGAATGCTTCGGAGGCTCTGGCGCGAGCTGCCTGAGTGGAGGGAGCTTACGCCAGGAGCCGCTGCGCGGCAGATGTTGGCATCCTTCAGACGTTACGAGACAGATCGTTGGCCGCGCGAGCGTCATCTGCAACTCGCTCCCGTCACAGAACCTGCCACAACCTGGTGGCGGGTCGCTTCAGGCAACGCCCCCATGCCAGACGCGCCGCGCCTTAGGCAAATTCTCAAAGCGTGAAATTCAAGTGCCTCTTTGGATTTCACGCCGCGTAGCTGAACCTTGCTGGCAAAGGAGATTTGCGAATGCGAAAAAATCTGAAAATCGACACGTTCCGGCTCACCAAGCTGGAGACGGCGTTCAGCGCACTCAACGCGGCTGCACTGCGAGCCAACGAGTCGTACAACATCACCATCAAAGATCGCGTCGCGGTGCAGGCGGAAATCAGCCGACTGAAAGACACACTCGTCAATCCGCGCGGCCATGAGGCGGAGTTGAAAACGGATCTGCAGCTTGCCTCCGCCAAGCTCGATGAAATCAACAATCGGCTAGACCATCTGCGCGCAAAACAAAAGGCAGCCTTTGAAGAAGGGAACGCGACTGGTCTGGTCTTAGAGGCATGCGAGCGCTTTTTATGGTCTTTGAAAAAGCACAAGGCGCCGTTTTTCGAACCGGGCATGAGGTAGACGGTCATGAACACCAACAGCAAAAACCTATTTCCTTCGGTCGCCAGCTACCCGACCCTCGATGAGATCGAAAAGATCCGCGCATCAATCGATGATCTCGCGGCCAGGCGATCTGAGATCGAGATGCTGCCACCACCCAAGAACGTCGCGCTTGAACGTCTCGATAATTGGATCGGCGGACTTTCAATGGGCTATCAAGTTGAGGATGCCGCAAGGAAATTCCTAGCTCCGACAGCGAGAGAGATCCCGAACATTATCGGGAGTGACTGCGGTCGATTTCTGATCCGGTTCGTCGCTCCCGTCATTCGCGAGGAATATGCGGCCGAGATCGAGCGTCTTTACCAGAACAAAGCCGGTGTCACCGAGCAGGAGCGGGCCAAGGGCATCGCGGGGATAGATGACGAGATATTCGATCTTGAGCTCGCCGAAGAGCGGTTAGTGCGCCTCTGCGAGGAGCGTGGGCACTACATCGCCCGCCGTCCGACGGCCAACCCGATGATTGTGCTTGCCGCAGATGAGGAATTTTCGTCGTGAGCCGCGAGCGCGGAAAGGAAGGCTGGGACCGGGTTGCGTCCGCCATCAACGGGGTGGGGCGAAAGCCCGACAGTTCCAACGCTTCTGCAGCTTGGCAAAGGGTTGCGGCCAGCATAGGCGCGGAGATGGATCGAAGCCGCCTCTACGGCGTCTCTGTAGCGGAACAACAACGCCAAATGGCGGCATCGAGTGGGATCAGGATGCAGAAGGCGGCAGCTGATCTAGACAATCCGAACGCCGCCGGCGGCAGCGACTGGGCTGAACAGCTCATGAAAAAGCTGCGGTGAAAGACAATGCGCAGATAGCCGTCGACACCCCCGGCCGTGGTCAAGGAACCGTACAAGAACTCGCTAAAGGATATGTATCCCCATGAAATATAATCCTCCTTTTGGGTCGCTCGACCCGGATGCACCATATGTCGACCGCAACACGCCAGGAGCGGTCAGCGGATCGAGAGTTCCGGCCGCCGCGATCGAGGTTCCGCAGCGGGAGTTGGTAAACCTCATCATGTCGGCAGGGCTGACGCCAGATGAGGATGATCTGACGCAGGTTTTGCAGGCGATTTTTGCGATCACGACACCGGGAACCGGCGCTTATTTTTCCTTCGTCAACGGAACTACCGTCCAGCTGGCGCCAGCCAATGGCGGCCTGCTCTGGATCAACGGGAAGAACTACCCCGTTCCGGCAGGGTTGACGAAATCGAATGCCGGGCTCGGCACTTCGACGCTCTACTACGCCTACGCATTCATGAATGCGGGGGTGATGACGCTGGAGCTTTCGGCGACGGGCTATACTAAGGCCGCGAACGGCATCCCGCAGAAAACCGGGGACGTCACACGAACTCTCGTCGGTATGGTCTACACGACATCGAGCGGGCAGTTTTCCGTGACGTCGACCTTCCTCGGCGTCCTGTCTTATTTTGCCCGCCGTGAGCGCACCGCTCTTGGCGCCTCCACCGCAGGCGCTACGACATCGTCCGCGTTTGTTTTCGTCGAACTGACCACGGCCGCCCGGGTAATATTCCTCACTTGGGCGGATGACGTCAGTAAGACACGTGTCACTGGACAGCTGACCGGCAATATCTCGAATTTCTCGGTCTCGATCAGCGTGGGCGTAGACGGCGTCGCTGTCGGCATTGCCGGCGGCACTTCCGTTATCACCTCAGGTCAGTCGGGACAGGGATCGGCTTTCTATGACGACGTCATTGCGGAAGGCATGCATTACCTCACGCCCATGGGTGACGTCGGTTCAGGCGGGGGTATCGGAAACTTTACAGTGAGAGGGCAAGTTAATGTCAGAGGTTGAGCATTTCGAAATCGGCCCGAGCTTCACTGCGGAACTTGCGGCGGCCGGTCTTCTGGGACTGCCATTTTCGTGGACTGAAAACGAGATCGTCTTCGGGAAGGTGATGACCGAAGAGGAGAGGTCGGCCGTAGAGGCGGTACTCTCCTCGCACGATCCGAGCGCACCGGCGCCCGTACCGGTTCCGGAAAGTGTGTCTGCGCGTCAGTTCAAGTTGCAGCTTCTTGCTGAAGATCTGCTCGATCCCGTCGAAGCATGGGTGGCGGGGCAATCGAGAGCGGTGCGGATCGCTTTCGAATATTCCGGATCATTCGTGAAATCCGAGCCAATGATGCAGGCAGGGTTTGCCGCGTTGGGTTTTACGGCCGGACAGATCGACGCGTTCTTCGTGGCAGCTGCGGAGCTTTAGTGTGACCGTAGGGCCGAAATCCGAATTAGGCGGTGGCGGCGGTTTCTGATGCAGCCAGTCGATACGATCCTCGTCATGAGTTCGATATCGCAGATCGCCGCGCGCGATCGCGTATCCAAGGCGGCTGTTTCAAAAGCGGTCAAGAAAATGTTCGAGAAGATGCCGGATACACCGGTCGAGCGCGGCTCACAGAACCAGGTAGTTCGCGTCTCGCTGGCGCACTATGATCACTTTCGCGAACGCTTCATGAACGTCACCGGACTGCCGGCCGGACAGCAAGCGCTGTCGCCTCGGTCTGCCGGCTCTCAGGTAGATCCGAGCGAGAGTTTCAACGAAGCGCGGCGGCAGAACGAGTGGCTGAAGCTCGAGCGCGAACGCCTGAAACACCAGGTCGAAAGTGGTCTTCTGATCGACAAAGCCGAAGTTGAAGGTACCACAAAATCGAGGTGTAGGGAAATTCGTGCGCGGATCGATCGGCTGCCGAATCTTGCAGACGGCCTCGCTTTGGCGATTTCCCGGGAAGGCGCTTTCGGGGCCAGGCATTTTCTCAGTGATCACGCGGCAAAGCTTTCAGCTGAGATTTGGACGATATTAACTGGAGACATAGTATCCGACCCCGCCATCGCGACATCAAATTTAGGCGCACTCCTAGAGGCCGAAGAGCCAGGCCGATAACGGACGCAGGCCTCCCCGCGCCTAACGTCAGACAGGGGTCAAGGTCAGCAAGGCAATAGGCGTGGCGGAAGCCGGCCTTGGCTGAAGGTTGGCTTCCGCGCAAGATCGTTGCCCGGGAAACTGCACCGGCAAAGTCAGCGATAATTGAGGTTAAACGAAAAGCTTACAGCTTCGTTTGTCATGAGGATCGCCAGCCAGGAGGCCACTGTGACAATTACGACCGAAAGCCAGTTTTCCACGATATTTCTGCTCTTCGTCCAATATGGCGGCAAAGCTGTTATTCCCGTCGAGGACGTGTGCCGCGATTACTTCAGCCACCTGACGCCTGAGAAGTTCCTTCGGAAGGTAGGAATCGGTGAAGTCAAGATCCCCATCGTACGGGCAGAAGCGTCTCAGAAATGTCAGAAGGGCATTCATCTGCAGGATCTTGCCAATTATCTTGATCAGCGCAGGGACGCAGCTCTAAAGGAATTTCACCAGCTGCATCGCTAGCCTACTAGGGACGACCCATGCCCGAGGCATTTTCGCAAGCGGGGGGTACGCACGTTGCCGGTCGAACCTGCATCTCAAAATGCATGTCCATGGCAGCGAGACTCCTGAGCATGAGCGAAAGCTTCGTTCTTTCATCCGGGTCCAGCAATTTTCGAATTGCATTCTGGTTTTCGCCCAAGCGATCGGCCAGTTCGCGGTGGGTGACGCCGGCATGCTGAAAGGTTTCGATCACCGCGATCTTGGCGGCGACATCCGGCTCGGGCGAGATCATGATGCCTTTTGCGACAGACACTGGCCGCTCCTTGCCGATCTGCAGGTATGCGAGCAGGGCGACACCGAGCGCATCCATGGCCATCTCATAGGCTTCGGCCATGTCGCTGCCTTCAGTAATTGCTTCTGGAACATCTTCGAAGGTGACGATGAAGCCGTTTTCGGCCGAGGTCGCCTCGAAGGTGGCCGCATAGGCGTAGGTCGTCATGGGCCACTCTCCTTGTCGGCTGGTGCCGGTTGCCCTTGTTTCGCATCACGCCTTTCAATCGCCATGCGGGCGCCTTCTGGAAGCAGGTTGTAGAGGGCATCGACCTCCACCCGCTCGGTAATCAGGCGTTGAACAATTCTGTTCATACATTCGAGGATGAAACGCGCAGTCGGCTCGTCGTCCTTCATGTCAATCTCGCCGGGATGCACGGCGTTGTTTCCGATGACGCGCACCGAGTCTAGCATTTTCTGAATGTCAGGGCTGAGACCCCTTGCCACCAGTTCACCAATCTGCTCGTGGAGCTGCTCTTTCTTGCAGCCCAGCTCTTTGCAGAGTTGCTGCAATGCAAGTCGAGCAAGCGCAGCTGATGCCCTAGGTGACGCCGAAACAATCTTCGCCGCCTCTGTAAACGTTTCTCTCACCGGTCGGGGCATGTCGTCGTGGGCCGGAATTTCACTGCCGCCCGGGTAGATCATCTGAGAATAAAGCCATATCGAGATATCGCCACAGTGATTGCATTCGGCCGCGTTTATATTCCAGACTATGGACGCGCCGAAGAGATCTCTTTTGGGCAAACCGAAGAAGGTTTCCCGCCCGGCTCGCCGGTACAACTCTTTCACCATGAGTTCCGGTGGATCATCTGGCCCTTGCTTTACCTTCGCGAGAAGCTCGTCTGCACTCTCCTTTGTATGTCGTAAAGGCGCTTCTCCCTTCTCGCCTCGCTCCTGATAGAAGCTGTGCCAATGCTGCGTGGCGCGCACGCCACAGTGCGGGCAGTTAAATTCCGACTTGTTTATCCTCGGTTCGGAATATCGGGCGCTCATCTGTATCCACCTTTCGAGATTGCTCGGGCAAGTCGAACCATACTAGCGGTAACGATCGAGATTCGACGCGATCGGGTCATAAGCTCTTCGACGAGCCTTGTTTTCGAAGGTCAACGAACGCCAGAAAATCGCGCCCAAGATCAGTAAGCGAGAACTGGTCATTCTCCAGCTTTACGAGCTGTTGGTTCTTCAGAAACAGGCTCCATTGATCAAAGTCCCAGTCCGGCAAAAATTCCTTGTTGGCCGGCAGCACCTCTGTTTCGTAAAGACGCTTTGCCTCTTCCGCTGATATTGTCCCTAGCTCTTTTAGTCGGCGCATCGCTGTGACCTGGCTGCCAAAGATCAACCCCCAAATCAATTCGAACCCTCGTTCGATCTGAGCTTCTGCCAGATTCACCACGAGTTTGGGAATGCGTTCCTCTTCGGGCATATCGTTTAGCTGCACACCAATCTTATCGATAAGGGCTTTCACTGTTGATAGCGGGTGCTGCGTTTCCGCAAGGCCTGTGGCGGGCTTTGCAACGGTTGGCTGTTTTGGGACCTGGAGGACGGCGCCGGAAGGCCCGACCGAAATAATATCTTTGATCCTCTCGCGGACTTCCCGCCGAAAAATCCACACAATGGACAATATCGCGGCTGGCCAAGCTACGCCTTTTAGAAGATCGAAAAAAGCTTTGGCCCAATCCAGCCAATCAACGTTCATCAGCATTCGAGACCACCCTGCTGCATCTTCAGGCGCCTCACAGTCCGGCGAGTGGCATCAAGCTTCGAAGGGCGCGTCGCCGAGGGTTATAGATGTTTCAAACCGACAATCACCACGATAGCGGCAGTAGCAAAAGCCAGAGCCGAAAGGATGCCGAATGCGGCTGACGCATACATTGAGCGATCAACCCAATTTCCGGGAATGTCCTGCATGGCGTCTGTTCTGTAAAGGAGAGCCGGGGTTGCCAAATTCCGGTAAAGGTTTTCGGCAATCATAAGATTTAGCCAAGCAAAAAATCCTGCCAGCAGCGTTAGGAGTACGCCAGTTAGACAGAGCGCAGCACCGTCCACGAGGAATTCGGATTTCTCGGGCGGAACGGATGATCTTAGACCATTGATCGCGTAGATCGCCCCGCCGTGGATTGCCAACAGAGAGGCGAAAAGCCACTTGGCGTATTCCATATGGCCCCTGTGGGCCTGTTCTTGCTCGTGACGATATAGCGCGAAGATTGCCTGTTGATGGACCTTGAAGCGCTCGCGTTCTTTCTCATCCGGCCATTCATCAAAAAAGACCGATTTCGGATGCGCTTCCGTCATAGTCAAAAATGCCTCGATGGTTGAGAATTCATGCGCTAACGAATCATTCAGCGATGGTGCCATGCATATAGCTGTCACGCATCCAGAGGCCCGCTCTCTCCACAACTAATTCGCGAGGCGCGTCGGACGATCACCCGCCGGAGGGCTCTCACAATCCGGCGGGTGGTATCAAGCTTCAAGGGCGTGCGGCGACGCCCGTATGACGTCAGTGAAGATCGAGCTTTTCCCGAGCGATCAGCTCGCTGCCAGGGTGGCGCTTACCCTTCAGCACTTCGTTGACCCGTCCCTGATTGACGCCGAAGCGGAAGGCGATCTCGTGCTGATATTCGCCGTTCCATCGGTGGATCCAGACCTGTATGGCGTCGTCGAGGGTGAGGCGGTTGTTCGTATGCTTCATTTTCGAGTTTCCTAGTGGTTAAGAAACCTCGATCAGCTTGACAGGCCAACCTCCCCAAGTATCCTTGGGATTGTTAAGGGGTGAGCCGTTTTGCCGATCGAGGCATTCGGTTTATTCGACACGAGGCCGGGGTTGCACCCCCGGCCTTTTTCGTGCCCTGCTCGCCCGATTGGCGATCAGTGATGAAAGTAAAGTTTGAAACCGCTGATTCCGTCAAGGGGTTGAAAATTAACTCCTGTGGAACGGGCGCATGCGATAAGCATCTGCACCAATTAGCTTTTTTGCCATCCACAATTAAAAGCTGTTTAAAATCAATGCGTTTCACCTGAAACACTAACCCCATGAAAATACTTATAAAAATTAGTATTTATCCCGCCGCCATCCACATAATTCACAGTTTGCACTTGTGGACAGCCGAATTTAGTGGGCGCGACTGAGAATCGCGACGACGCGTTTCGGCAAAAGTCCATCACAAGATTTGTCGGAAGTGATTCTCTGGCGGTGCTTGTCGCTGGTCAGGTCAAGCCCGCCGAACAAGGCGCTAGTTCACTCGCAGAGTCGGATAGTTTTGGCGGCATTCTGCCGGCGCAAAGGGGTGCGGGTGGTCCGGAAGATCAGCGCTAACCTATAAGCCGACAGGCCCGCTGATCTCGTTGATGACTTCTCCGGTAATGCCGTGGTCGATGAGGTCAGTCATAGTCAGCGCCGGCGTCGCGGTTTCTACCGCCTTTCGGCAGCCGCACGTGAACCGCAAATTTCACTCTGCTGGCGTTTTGGGCGATACGAGAGTTGCCGTCTGTTATATGGCTGTCAGCAACTCTGACACTGCCGCCCCCGTCCTTCGTCTCGGCTAATACTGATATGTCAAATTCGACCGTAGTGAAAAAACCGCTTCGGCCGCCATCCATAAGAACGCCGTTCGGAGAGTTGATGCCATACCCTTCAGCACCGACCTCTTCGCCACCTGGTCGCTTTTGCGCCTCGCGAATACCGTCGAGGATCTGGGTGAGCGTTTCCGCCACGAAAGCTTTGATGTCCATGGTCTTATCCGATTAACATCTGCGAAAGAGCTGGCAAGAATGGCGCGATGACGGTCATATGGTTCGCCGCGCTTGCGATAAATTTCTGGTAGGCGTTCTGGAGGGTCGGCTTGTCATTTGCCGAGTGCGCCATGTCGTCGACTGCCGAAAGCAGCGTTTGTCGCGTCCCATTGTCTGACACTTGCGCCTCGATCGCGGATCGCAGGTCAGCAAAAATACGGTGATCATTGACGGTATTTGTCGACTGGTCGACCGAATGTAGGTTCACGCGGGAATTGTTGCCGCTCACGTTGATGGTATAGTTTCCGCCAGTTCCCGGCTGAAACGCCCCTTTTCGCTTTATCTTCACCTGAAAATGCGGCGCGAGGCCGGACATGCCGGAATAGAAAACGGGATCAACGACCTCGAAAGCTTCCTCTGTGCCGTTCGGGATCGTCCTTCGTAGTTCGTCTCCAGTCGTCAAGTTCGCCTTGGCATCCTGCACCATGATCATGTTGGAAGAGTAGACGCCTTTGACTTTGCCTTTAGAAACTCCATCCTGTCCGACAATCTCGAAATCAGATGTTGGAAACGCGCTTATCATCAGAAAACCCTTCGCACCGTTTTGCCACCGTTTTAGGTTGCAAGGCCAAGTAGAATCACAGGTTGTATGATGGATAGGAACAAGCGGAATGTCACCGTCAAAACCCGCTGCTATCGCCTGATTTCGGATAGTTTCGGGCGGCCTCTGCTTCGCAAGGGGGTTTGGGGGCGATAGTTGCGACTGCCTTTTGCTGCGCAAAGGGGTGCGGGGGGCGGCACTACTTCTTTGCTGACCGCTCTTCCGCGTCAGCAATCACCTCGGAAAGCCGCGTCATGAACTTTCGGATATTTCGGGTTTCTTCGAGCTTGATTGTCTCATAGAGCGACCAGATCGCCTCGCGGTCCCTAATTGGGATGTGAGGCGCGTTCGTCAGCTGCCGCGCTGCCGACTTGGCAATCTCATCAATGGATGACGGCGCGCGATTATTGCTTTCAAATGACTCTTCAAGGCGAGCGATAACCTCCGCATTCATAGAGCGATTGTTTCTCTCAGCTTCGGTTCGCAGAAGGTCGCGCATCCCGTCAGGCATGCGAACGATGAATTTATTCTGATCTCTAGTGGGGGTGTCGCTCATAGGAGTTTGATACTGGCAAATGGGCATAAAATAAATGATGGCACTTGGGCATACCTCTCTTGCGGAGATAGTGCCCATGTGCCATCATCATGCGGTCTTAGTCATTTGGAGACGAGCCGCCATGCGGACAAACACACAAGACGCTGAAAAATACGTAGTCCGATTTCCAGACGGATTACGCGATCGATTGAGAGAAGTGGCGCAGGAAAACCGCCGTTCGATGAACGCGGAGATCATCTTCCATTTGGAGCGCGCCCTTTTTGATCCGCTCGAAATGAAAAAGGGCGGTGAAGTCTCGGCGTAGGAACCGACTTCACCGCCCGCTTTTGTTCAACATTCTTTCGAGGAGAATGCCGAAATGCAGAAAGATGATACTCAAAGTCCGAGCGGAAAAGCAAGCGGCGCGTTGAGCCGTCGTTTCCTGTTGCGTAGCGTGGCGGCAACTGTAGCGCTGGCGGTTCCAGTTATCGCGGAAGCGGATGAAGAAACCGCGCTCGAAAAGCTGCAGCGCCTGATGTCCGAAGCGTCTGCTGCGCTGGACGATTACCAGGCCGGAACATTCTCCGCCGTCATCCATCCCGCCAGGGGTGCCGAAAGGTCGTCATCTCTCGAGAAGAGGCCGGCGACATTGGATGAAGAGGTCGACCGCTGCGTGAGTGCGCTAAAGCGGCTGCTTGTCCAGATGCATCCGGGCGCAACAGTCACGGCCTTTCGGTGCATCAGAGAAGACGATCAGGATCGCAGCATCATTTTCAACGTCTGTCATCAGCGCCCGATGCCGGGAGGCATTGGAAGCGCGACCTCCACCGGAGACTAGCATGGCGCTTCCGCAGCTTCACACAATGGATAGCGTCGCCGAGGCCCTGCATGTGTCGCGGCGAACGCTTCAGGACATCATCAAAGACAAGCCCTTTTACCGGCAGGTGGGACGGCGCAAGATATTTACCGACGCTGATATTCAGGCGTTGCTGGAGTCGTGTTCATGCCACTTAAACTCATCCCGCCCGGCCGGCACGGAAGCCCTAACTTCTACATCCGTGGCACCATCCGAGGCGTCACTGTTGACGAAACTACAGGCACTGACGACCGGAAAAGGGCGGAAGAAATACGCATCCGGCGAGAAAACGAGATCCTCGACCGTCGTATCCATGGCATCCGAAAGACGGCGACGTTCCTCGAAGCCAGCGTGATGTATCTCAGCGCCGGAAACTCGGCTCGCTACGTCGACAAGGTCGCCAAACACTTCGGGATGACGCCACTGGCCGATATCGACCAGCTGGCGATCGATCAGGCGGCAGTGAAGCTATACCCCAACGCGGGACCGGCAACGCGCAACCGGCAGGTCTACACCCCTGTCTCGGCGGTTATGCATTTCGCTGCCGCGCGTAAAATGTGCGAGCGGCCGTTGATCACCAGGCCGAAGCAGCCGAAGGGTCGTATCCGCTGGCTTACCAAGGATGAAGCCGACCGGCTGGTTGAAAATTGCTCGCCACATCTGAAACCGCTGGTGATGTTTCTCCTGCTAACGGGCGCTCGTATCTCGGAGGCGCTTTATCTCGATTGGCGCGACGTTGACCTCGGCCGGGCGCACGTACAGTTCCTCGACACCAAAAACGGCACGGACAGAGGCGTCAGTCTCCATCCCTCGCTTGTCGTCGCGCTTGCCAATCTGAAGCACCGTGAGGGCGCCGTATTTCGGCGGCCGGACGATCAGCCATACGAGCTGAAGGAAGACGACGAGGGCGGCGGCCAGATCAAGACGGCGTTCAAGGGTGCATGCCGGCGCGCTGGCATCACGGACTTCACGCCGCATGATTGCCGGCACACCTGGGCGACATGGCACTACGCCGCAAACCGCGATTTGCTCGCCCTACAGAAGCTCGGCGGCTGGAAAACGGAAAAAATGGTTCTGCGCTACGCGCATGTGAACGTGTCCAATCTTGCTGACACGATCAATGCTATCGCCTGGGGGAAATCCGGGGGCAGCAAATCGAAGACGCCGAAATCATCAAGGAAAACCGCATGATAGAGCGCGACAAACCCAACCTTGGTAAGGGTGAGGTCGGTGGTTCAATCCCACTCGGCAGCACCAGTTTTCTTGAAAAGACAGTCAATCTCGACTCCACCCTTCCCGGCGAAAACACCTTATAAGTTGGCGTTTCTCATCAGTTGGCGTCCATAGGCTTTCCTGTCATGGGTCGAGGCGAAACCATTCGTCGCGGCATCAGTGACGATCCGCCCATTTGCCGACGGTGAAAATCGCGCTAGAGTATTAGCTATCGCAGAGTCTCCCCGGAGGAACTGGGAGATGTTGCGCTCATTTCTGTCGAAAATCGTGGAGGAGCGTCGATGGCAACTGAAAGATGGAACAGCCCGGTCAAGGTTGGTTTCGAAAATGCCGATGCGCGAACGGTCAATGGTCCGTTCGATGCGCTGAAGTGCCTGGCGGATCTCTGGCCGAGTGTGCGCGGGCTTCGTTATATCAAGGCCCGCAGCACCTGCCGGGCAGCGCTCGATGGGCGCAAGAGCGTGGAAGAGGCGAGAGCCGAGTTTCTGGCGGCAGCCGAAGAGGCGAAGCTGAAGCTTCATTAAACTGGCGCATAATCCTTTCCGAAAATCGATTCCGATTTTCGGGGTTATGCGCTGCACTTCGGTCAGGATTTCCAGGCCGCATCAGGTCGTTCGTAAACGGAACGCGCCGGAACAGGGCAATGCTTTAATTTTACTTAACCCTGCATCGAACTCGCGCCGGGTTTTGGTGCGACAGGCGTTGCGCCTAGTACGGGGTCTTCATAGAAGATGGCCAGCCATCATGATGATGGTTAGAGGCTCGTCACCTCTGCGGAAACGCGGGCGAGCCTCGTCCGAGTAAAGCGGATGTTTCAGCAGTCCGCGCCGCCCTCATTCTCCACTTCGACATAACCGACACCAATGATCGTGCCATCCGCCGCGCGGATGAAGGACGGCAAATACTGAGGATCTGCCGGCGTACAGGCGACGGTCCCGGTATATTCGTTGAGGGCGATCTGGTCCTTCGGCAAAGCGGAATAATTCGTGCCGGTTTCCAGCGAGGCGTGGGCGGATCCGGCAAAGACACCGCCTGTTATCAAGGTCATTGCAGAGATGCGAAGAAGCAACTGCATGAGGGTCTCCAGCGTTTAGGTCCGGCCTTTCAACACGTGGGAGGGTGTTTTGGTTCCCTTCATGCATCGCAAAGACATGAGCGCGCGAACCGGCGCGGCATCCCATTCTCAAGACTTCAGCGTCGCAGCAGGCGACCACGCACATAGCCTCGCCCGACGACGCCCTCGGCGATCTCGATCGCCCGCTCTACATCGCCCCGCCGGCGCACGAAACCCTCCAGGATGAGATAGGAGCCGGATATGCTGACGGTGATTTCGCCGGCTTCGAAATCGGCGGCCGCATGAAGGGCGCTTTCCACCGAGGCGCGCGTCGCGGCATCGCTGTGGCCCTGCCGGCCGGGCTCGTCATGCCCCGTGAATGCTGGAAAGCCGAGCACCGTGAACGTTTCCTGATGTTGGTTGATGTCTGTTAACGTCGCAGGTACGCATTTCGTTGCGTCCCCCGGAAAAGAAGAGCCTGCTCGACAGCGATACCTGCGCGGTGGCATGGGCTACCCTTGGCGAAAGGTGCGGCGGCTTCCATATCTGGCTGCAGTCGAAAGAGGAATGATGACGATGAAAGCGCTTCTGCCTGCCTTGTTTGCCGGGGCATTGCTTGCCGGCTGCTCCTCGGCCGATACGCCGGCGCTGGAACCCATTCCCGGCAGCATTACCTATGGCGGCCAGCCGCGAACGAAGCTCACCAAGTCGCCGGTCGGCAGCGCCGTCTACAACCAGTTCTACAACGGGACGGGACAGCGCGTGGAGGAAACCTATATCCTTCAGCCTGACCGCAGCCTGAAGCTGGTGCGGCGCGTAGTTGGTCCGGATTTCCCCGACTGAGATGTTGCTCGCGCGCCAGATCGCTTGACAGGGACGGCAATCGCGAACATTCAAGGAACATCTAATCTTTCCCCAGTGATTCTGCGGGAGCCCGACCGGACGGCTGGATGTATCTCGAAAAGCTCAATCCGCAGCAGCGCATGGCCGTCGAGCACGGCACGCTCATCGACGGCAGCCATATTGCCGGGCCGCTGCTGGTCATTGCCGGCGCCGGCTCGGGCAAGACGAATACCTTGGCGCATCGGGTCGCCCATCTGATCGTCAAAGGCGCCGATCCCCGCCGCATCCTGCTGATGACCTTTTCGCGCCGGGCAGCGGCCGAAATGGCGCGGCGCGTCGAGCGCATCTGCCGCGATGTGCTTGGTGCGAATGCAGGCGTCATGGCGGATGCGCTTTCCTGGTCCGGCACCTTCCATGGCATCGGCGCGCGGCTGTTGCGCGATTATGCCCAACAGATCGGCCTCGACCCGGATTTCACCATCCACGACCGCGAAGACAGCGCCGATCTGATGAACCTGATCCGGCACGACCTCGGTTTCTCAAAGACGGAAAGCCGTTTTCCCACAAAGGGCACCTGCCTTGCCATTTATTCCAGAGCGGTGAATTCGGAGACCGCGCTCGACCTCGTGCTGCGCGACGTCTTTCCCTGGTGTGCGGCGTGGGAAAAACAGTTGCGCGAACTTTTCGCCAGCTATGTCGAGGCCAAGCAGAGCCAGAACGTGCTCGATTACGACGATCTGCTGCTCTACTGGGCACAGATGGTGGGCGAGACTGTCATTGCCGAGGATATCGGCAGCCGCTTCGACCATGTGCTGGTCGACGAATATCAGGACACCAACCGGCTGCAAGCCTCGATCTTGCTGGCGCTGAAGCCCGGCGGCCAAGGGCTGACCGTCGTCGGTGACGATGCGCAGTCGATCTATTCCTTCCGCGCCGCGACGGTGCGCAATATCCTCGATTTTCCCGCCGCCTTCAGCCCGGCCGCCAATATCGTCACCCTCGACCGCAACTACCGCTCGACGCAGCCGATCCTCGCCGCCGCCAACGCCGTCATCGATCTCGCCTCGGAGCGCTTCACCAAGAATCTCTGGACCGAGCGGCAATCATCGGAGAGGCCGCGCCTCGTCACGGTGCGCGACGAGGCCGAGCAGGCGCGCTACGTCGCCGACATGGTGCTCGACAACCGCGAGGAAGGCCTCACGCTCAAGCAGCAGGCCGTGCTCTTCCGCGCCTCGCATCATAGCGGGCCGCTGGAGGTCGAGTTGACCCGGCGCAACATTCCCTTCGTCAAATTCGGCGGGCTGAAGTTTCTCGACAGCGCGCATGTGAAGGACATGCTGGCCGCCCTTCGCTTCGCGCAGAACCCGCGCGACCGGGTGGCGGGCTTCCGGCTGATGCAGATCCTGCCGGGTGTCGGGCCGTCGACGGCGCAGAAGACGCTCGACCTGATGGCCGAGGATGCCAGCCCGATTTCTGCTCTCGCAGCCATGCCGGCGCCGCCGCGCTCCGGCGAGGACTGGACAATGTTCGTCTCGATGCTGCAGGAGCTGAAGGCCGGCAAGGCCGGCTGGCCGGCGGAAATCGGCCTGGCGCGGCAATGGTACGCGCCGCATCTGGAACGGCTGCACGAGGACGCAGCGACGCGGCAGGCCGACCTGCTGCAGCTCGAGCAGATCGCCGGCGGTTATGCCTCGCGCGAGCGTTTCCTCACCGAGCTCACCCTCGACCCACCGGATGCGACCAGCGACCAGGCGGGCGTGCCGCTTCTCGACGAAGACTATCTCATCCTATCGACCATCCATTCCGCCAAGGGCCAGGAATGGACGAAGGTCTTCATGCTGAACGTCGTCGACGGATGCATACCGAGCGATCTCGCCGTCGGCACCACCGCCGAAATCGAAGAGGAACGCCGCCTGCTCTATGTCGCCATGACGCGCGCCAGGGATGGTCTCGACCTTGTCGTGCCGCAACGCTTCTTCACCTATGGGCAGAACTCGCAGGGCGACCGGCACGTCTATGCCTCACGCAGCCGCTTCATTCCTGCGACCCTGCTGCAGTTCTTCGAGGCCTGCAGCTGGCCGCAGGTGAAATCGCAGACCGTCGCCCAACAGCAGGCGCGGCAGGTGCGCATCGATGTCGGCGCCCGCATGCGCGGCATGTGGCGATAACCGGATAGCGTTCAGAGTGAAAGCGGCGGTTCGGCCGGTTTCAGAAAATGCTCGACCATTTCGACCCCCACGGCCTCGACTGACGCCGGCGACCATTGCGGATTGCGATCCTTGTCGATGACGGCGGCGCGGATGCCCTCGAAAAAATCGGGATTATCAAGCATCTGCAGACAGGCGCCGAGTTCGCGGCCGAGGCATTCGGCAAGCGAGGCGCTGCGGCGGCCGGCCCTGAGCAGCCGCAACGCGAGCTTCAGACTGGTCGGTGAACGCGTCAGCATCACCCGGCGCGTCTCGGCGGCGAATTCGCCTTCCTCCCCGGCAAGCGCTGCCAGGATTTCCTCGACGTTGTCGAAACGGAATGCGCGATCGATCATTGCTGCGTTCTGCCGCAGCCGGCTTTCTCCCTGAGGCTCCGAAAGCGCCTGCA
>Ga0102590_1002975_pt1 | contig 18275 bp, 17 predicted proteins | sample AraplaMF_Col_mMF_FD_76859 | JGI IMG/M metagenome (GOLD analysis project Ga0102590, IMG submission 76859) | Arabidopsis root microbial communities from the University of North Carolina, USA - plate scrape MF_Col_mMF | ecosystem: Host-associated > Plants > Roots > Endosphere | place: USA...
CAAGGAAGAAGGCGGACAGCGCATCGAGCCGGAAATGGGCCCCGAGCCAGGGCAGCCCGACCGGCAGGGTCGCGCTCTGCGTCAGATGAGGGACATCGAACAGATCGGACAGCGCCGTAATACATAGCGCCGACGTGGCGATCAGGCATCCGCCGTAAAGGATGATCGAGCCGCGCGGGTGCCTCGACAGCACGATCCCTGCAGGCGCCAGCGCCAGCAGAACCGCCACTGACCATAGCGCCACCGCGATCATGCCCTCTCCTCGATCATGATCTGCGTGCGCGTTGTCATCGCTATTGGCCGCCCGCACTCGGAGGTGGAGACTTCAGCCGCACACCGCGGCCCCCGGCACTCGACGCTGCGCCCTCGCCGATCAATTCGATACCGGCCTCCGACAGCGCCTCGATCAGCTTCATCAGAGAATCGACATTGCCGCGGATCACCCCTTCGGAGGCCTCCATGCGTTGGATCGTCGGCAGCGACAGCGAACAGAGCTGAGCGAGTTCGCGCTGGTCGATCCTCAGCAGGGCACGGGCGGCTCTAAGCTGCGCGGCGGTGATCACGGGGGAAGATGTCCGTGGCAGTTACAGTGATTGACTTGCCAAGCTTAAGCTGCGCAAAATGATGTTTCAAGCATCATTTCCTATATGCAGCGCATCATTCCGTTCGACGCCCGTGGAGCTACGCTCCGGGCATGACACTGGTATCCGGGGGCGCGCGCGCACGCAGCCAAGCATAGGTGCCCCTCTCAGAACTCGTTCGCGATCTTCGACAGCATCTCGAGCAGGGCTTCGCGGTTGGCCTGGCCCAGCAACTCGTTGAGCCGGGACTCGTGCTTGGTAGCGACCAGCTTCTTGGCGCGGGCCAGCACGGCCTTGCCCTTGTCGGTCAAGACCAGGATATGCGAGCGGCGGTCATTGGTGGAGCGAATCCGGGCGCAAAGGTCGCGGCTCTCGAGATTGTCGAGCATGGCGACGAAATTCGGCCTGAGGATGCCGAGGGTCGAGGCGATCTCGGTCTGGTTCCGACCCGGGTTCTTCTCGACCAACAGCAGGACGGAGAACTGCGCCGGCGTCAGCTGGAGCGAGGCCATGCAGCGCAGAAAGTTCTCGAACACCTTGAGCTGCGCCCGCTTCAGCACATAGCCGAGCTGTTCGGAGAGCTCGCCGAGCTGGAGAGCTTCGGGTGATCCCCCGGCAGCGTCCTTGCGCCCCCGGGTCGCGTCACCGGCCTTTTCGGAGGACTTTTCAGCGGTTTTCGAAACGGTCATCGCCTCATGCTCGCAATCCCGCTAAATTTGGGACGGGTCGCTTCCCACCCTTGATGTTATATTTGATAATTGTTATGGACCATATCAAATATCGTCAGCGTATTTCAATGGCTGTGAACGGACCATCCACCGCAATCGCGCAGGACCGGTCCGGATCTTTAAGGGGGAGCGTCCGGTCTTGAACACCACCATTATGCTGTTCCTGCTGCAGGACGGCATCACCAATGGCGCGATTTACGCGCTGCTCGGCCTTGCGCTGGTGTTGGTGTTCGCCGTCACCCGCGTCATCCTCATTCCGCAGGGCGAATTCGTCACCTATGGCGCACTGACGTATGCCTCGCTGGCGTCGGGCCAGATGCCGGGCACCGCCAAGCTGGCGCTCGCCATGGGCATCGGCGCCTGCGCCTTCGACCTGTTCGTGGCTCGCAAAACGCTGCACGGCCGGCTGATCCTGCGCAGCGTCCTCGCCAATATCGCGCTGCCGGCCATCGTGCTGGCACTGACGATTTACTTCGCGGCCCAGAAGCCGCCGGTCGCGGTCTGCATCGCACTGTCGCTGGTGATCGTGGCGATGATCGGCCTCTACCTCTATCGCATCGCGTTCCAGCCGCTGGCGCACACCTCGGTGCTGGTGCTGCTGATCGCATCAGTGGGCGTGCATCTGGCGCTGCAGGGGCTGGGCCTGCTGTTCTTCGGCGCCGAGGGCCAGCGCGGACCGGCGGTGCTCTCCGGCGCCTTCACCGCGGGCTCGCTGCGCTTCACCGGCCAGAGCCTCACGGTCTACGGCATCACCATCGCCTTCATCGTCGGGCTCTGGCTGTTCTTCGGCCTGACGCTTTACGGCAAGGCGCTGCGCGCCACCGCCGTCAACCGGCTCGGGGCGCGCCTCGCCGGCATCCGCACGACGCTGTCTGGCCAGATCGCCTTCCTGCTGGCCTCCGTCATCGGCGCGCTCTCGGGCATCATGATCGTGCCGATCACGACACTCTACTATGACTCGGGCTTCCTGATCGGCCTGAAGGGCTTTGTTGCCGCGATCGTCGGCGGCCTCGTCAGTTATCCCCTGACCGCCGTCGCGGCCCTCTTCGTCGGCATCGTCGAGGCGTTCTCGTCCTTCTATGCCTCCAACTACAAGGAGGTGATCGTGTTCATGCTCCTGATTCCCGTGCTGCTGTTGCGCTCGCTGGCCGCGCCCGCGGTCGAAGAAGAGAAGGACTGAGGCGCATGCAGAGCCGGCTTCCCATTCTCGTCTTCGCAGCTCTGATGGCGGCGATCCCGTTCGTTCCGGGCGTGCCGCCGTTCTGGATCGTGCTGCTCGACAATATCGGCCTCGCCGCACTGGTCGCGATGGGCCTCGTGCTGCTGACCGGCGTCGGCGGCCTGACCTCGTTCGGACAAGCCGCCTTCGTCGGCTTCGGCGCCTACACCACCGCGGTGCTGACGACGAGCTACGGCTTGTCGCCGTGGCTGACGCTGCCGCTGTCGCTCGTGGTCAGCGGGCTGTTTGCGGTGCTGCTCGGCCTGATCACGGTCCGCCTGTCCGGCCACTATTTGCCGCTCGGCACGCTCGCCTGGGGGCTTGGCTTGTTCTACCTCTTCAGCAAGCTGGAATTCCTCGGCCGCAACGATGGCATCTCGGCAATTCCGCCGCTGTCGATCGGCGCGTTCAGGATGCTCTCACCGGGCTCGATCTATTACGCGATCTGGGTCGCCGTCCTGATCTCGGCGCTGCTCACCATGAACTTGCTCGACTCCCGCACCGGCCGCGCCATCCGCGCGCTCAGGCGCGGCCATGTCGCGGCCGAGGCGTTCGGCGTGCATACGCCGCGCGCCAAGCTCCTGGTGTTCATCCACGCTGCCGTGCTCGCCGGCCTCTCCGGCTGGCTCTACGCCCACCTCCAGCGTGCGGTGACGCCGACGCCGTTCGGCGCTCATGCCGGCATCGAATATCTCTTCATCGCGGTCGTCGGCGGCGCCGGCTATGTCTGGGGCGGCGTGCTCGGCGCGGCGATCGTCGTGATCCTGAAAGAGGTGCTGCAAAGCTATCTGCCGCTGATCCTGCCGGGCTCCGGCCAGGTCGAGACCATCGTGTTCGGCATCATGCTGGTGGCGCTGCTGCAGCTCGCGCCCGGCGGCGTCTGGCCGTGGCTGATGTCGTTCTTCCCCGAGCGCAGCAATGGCAGGAAGCCCGACACCTCGCTGAAGCTCGAGACGCGCACCCGCTCGCCCGGCCGGGGAAGCGTCCTGCTCCAGGTCGAGAAGGCGCGAAAGCAGTTCGGTGGCGTGGTTGCGGTCAACAACGTCTCCTTCGAGGTCCAGGCGCGCGAGATCGTCGCGCTGATCGGGCCGAACGGTGCCGGCAAGAGCACGACCTTCAACCTGATCACGGGCGTGCTGTCGGCGACCTCGGGCTCGATCTCGGTGCTCGGCAAGAAGGTCGATCGCGCGCCGCCGCAGGAGATCGTCAAGCTCGGCATCAGCAGGACCTTCCAGCACGTCAAGCTCGTCCCCGACATGACCGTGCTGGAGAATGTCGCGATCGGCGCGCATCTGCGCGGCCAGTCCGGACCTCTCGCCTCCATGCTGCGGCTCGACCGCGCCGATGAGGCGAAGCTGCTGGCGGAAGCCGCCCGCCAGATCGAACGTGTCGGTCTCACCGAGCAGATGCATCAGCTCGCAGGCAGCCTCTCGCTCGGCCAGCAGCGCATCGTCGAGATCGCGCGCGCTCTCTGCGTCGATCCGATGCTGCTGCTGCTCGACGAACCCGCCGCGGGCCTGCGCCACATGGAGAAGCGGCAGCTCGCGAAACTGCTGCGCGATTTGCGCGATGGCGGCATGAGCGTGCTGCTGGTCGAGCACGACATGGGCTTCGTGATGAACCTAGCCGATCGCATCGTGGTGCTCGATTTCGGCACCAAGATCGCGGAAGGCACGCCCGCCACGATCAAGACCAATCCCGAAGTGATCAAGGCCTATCTCGGAGTGGCGGCATGAGCGCGCTGTTGTCAGTCACCGACGCGCATGTCGCCTATGGCAAGGTCGAGGCGGTGCGCTCGGTCGGGCTCGAGGTCGGCGAGAACGAGATCGTCACCATCGTCGGCGCCAACGGCGCCGGCAAGACCACGCTGCTGTCGGCCATCATGGGCATTTTGCCGCTCAAGGGCCGCGTCGCCTTTGCCGGGCAGGACCTTGCCCGGCTCGACATCGAGGATCGCGTGGCGATGGGGCTCGGCCTCGTGCCTGAGCACCGCGAATTGTTCGTGACCATGAATGTCGAGGACAATCTCGAACTGGGCGCCTTCCGCATCGAGCGGAGCAGGGCCAAGGCTTCGATCGAACAGGTCTATACGCTGTTTCCGCGCCTGAAGGAGCGGCGCAAGCAGCTCGCCGGCACGCTTTCGGGCGGCGAGCAGCAAATGCTCGCGATGGGCCGCGCGCTGATGGGCGCGCCGAAACTGCTGATGCTGGACGAGCCGAGCCTCGGCCTCGCGCCGATCATCGTCGCCGACATCTTCCGCATCATCACCGAGCTGCGCGCCAGCGGCGTCTCGGTGCTGCTGGTCGAGCAGAACGCGCAGGCCGCGCTGAAGATCGCCGACCATGCCTATGTGATGGAGCTCGGCGAGTTCGTGCTGAGCGGCAAGGCCAGCGATATCGCGGCGAACGAGCGCGTGGCGGCGAGCTATCTCGGCTTCCAGCACGAAGGCGCAAGCGCGCTCTAATCAAGCTCGTTTCGCCGTCCGCACGAAGCCCCAGGCGGCGATGGCGGCCATCAGTAGCGAGATCAGCACGTTGTAGCCGGCGAGCGACAGGCCGAGGAAGCGCCATTGCACCTCGTCGCAGCGTACCACCTTGACGGTGTCGAGCCGTGACAGGAGGTCGCCGGCATTGCCGAGATTGACGACCGGACCGGTGCAATCGGTCGGCCCCTTCCAGAGCCCCCATTCGACGCCGGAATGGTAGGCGCCGAGCCCGGCATTGGCGAGCGTCGCCAGCGCGAGGATCGCGAGGCCCGCCAGCAGCAGCGGCCGCGGCGCCCCGCTCCGCGCCGCAAGCACGGTCAGCACGCCGACCGGAATCGCCAGATAATAGGCGTAGCGCTGCTCGAGGCAGAGCGGACAGGGCAGGATCTCCAGGACGAGCTGGAAGAACCAGGCGCCGGCGATCGTCGCCACCGCGATCAGGGTCACGGCCAGCGAGGCGGTCAGCGCCGGGCCGCCGCTAGCTGTGCGAAACGCAGGTATTGCGGCACTCTGGGTCGTCACGGCGGCCTCTTTCGGATAGGGCGGAGGTTTAAGCCTCTACCCCCCGCCCAAGCGCCTGTCGAGAACGCCGGGGATCACTTTGGCGCGGGTTGACCCCATCCTTCCCATGGCTATAGTCCGCCGGCTTCGCGACGCTCTCCACGGAGGGGCCGACCGAGGGCCCCTGTGGCGGAACTGGTAGACGCGCTCGACTCAAAATCGAGTTCCGCAAGGAGTGCTGGTTCGATTCCGGCCAGGGGCACCACGCTTCGTCCATTCGGGCTTTACGTGGCGCGCCCATGCGAGGCCGAAGCAGCAAAGCTTACCCGGCGAAGCCACTTGGCGAAAACGAACTGTCTTCGCTTCGCGTGACCAGACTTCCCGCACACCGCCGCCCTAGATCTAGTTGCGCAAGCCTCCACGCCGGCCGCCACCGAAATGACATCGCAACGGCCGGCTCACTTTGCCGTGCCGGCAAGACGCAGATTCGGTACGCCCACGCCGCGGGCGCGGATGGGTGCGGCCAGCTTGCCGCCGCCGACATCGAGGATGAAGCCGTCATTGTCGGGGCGAAGGCGGAGCTCGATGATCTTGCCTTTGCTGCGCCAATCCGCCGTCTCGCCGTCGTCGATATAGACAACGCTGGAGCCCGCGTGAGCTGATGTTCCGAACGCGATCGCCGTCAGTCCGTTCTCGTCTTCGACAGGGACGATCGCGCCCGCGCGCACGAACAGCGGCAGCCGGCCGAGCGGTGCCGCAATGCTGACCACTTGCCCGCCCTCGAATGGCGTCCCGTCATTCCAGTCGTACCAGCCGCCTGGATGGGCCGGCAGATAGACCTCGCGCGTCGTCGCGCCCTCCTCCAGCACGGGAGCCACGAGGAGATCGGGACCGAGCATGAAGGCGTCCTCGACGGCTGCGGCGATCGCATCCTCGGCGAAATCCCACAACAGCGGGCGCACCGCCGGCACGTCGTCTGCCGCAGCGCGCCACATCTGGGTATAGAGATAGGGGATGAGGCTGTGACGCAGGTTCATGGCAGATCGCACCTCGGGAAGCACGGAAGGATGCATCCAGGGCGTGTTGACGATGCCGCTCGTCTTCCAGGAATTCATCACCATGCGCGGCCACAGCGCGCAGAACTCGACGAATCGGCACAGCAGTTCCGGCCCCGGTGACGGCCCATGGAAACCGCCGACGTCATGGCCGATGTTGTAGAGGCCCGACAGGCTCATGTTGAGGCCCTGGGTCAGGTTGAAGCGCAGCGTCTTCCAGGACGTTTCGTTGTCGCCGCTCCAGGTCTGGCCGTAACGGGCAATGCCTGCGCTGCCGGCACGCGTGATCGTGTAGGGACGCTTGTCGGGCGCCTCGGCGGCCTGGGTCTCGTAGGCAAGCTTGTGCATCAACAACGCCTGCGCCGGACGAGCCAGCGCCTGCGGATACGGCCGGCCGTCGCCGTCGCACACCGCGTCTTCGTCCCAGATCTCGAATTCGTTGTTGTCGCTCCAGACCGACGTCACGCCATAGGCGAGCAGCGCATCACGGATACCGTCCGCCCACCACCGCCGTCCTTTCGGATTGGTGAAATCGACATGGAAGCCGAGGCCGTCCCAGAATTGCGCCACCGCAGGCTCACCGGTCTCGCCGTCGGCGACCAGGATGCGATTGGCCCTGGCTTCCGTCAGGCGCGGATGATCGTCGAGCAGGCAGGGCTTGATGTTGGTAACCGGCTGCATGCCGGCGGCCTTGAGCCGCGCCATGGTCGCCGCCGGATCGGGGAACTTGTCGCGATTCCAGTTGAACACGTAGCGCCGATTGCCGATCGAGGTATAGCCCGAGCCGAAGTGAAAGCTGTCGCAGCGAATGCCGTGGCGCCGACAATCCTCGATGAAGCCGGTGATGCGCGCGTCCGCGTCCGGCGCGTCGGCGATGGTCATCGTCGTCATGGCGAAGCCGAGTGTCCAGCGCGGTGCGAAAGCCTGTCCGCCGGTCAGCCAGGAAAAACGGCGCGTGACCTCCGGTACCGTCGGGCCGGCGAGCACATAATAATCGAGGTCGCCGTCCTCGGCACGATAGCTGCGGAACAGGCCGTGGTAATTGTCGAGCGTGCAGCCGAGGTCGACCGAGCCGAGCGCAAGATTGTCGTAGAAGATGCCGTGAGCGCCGCGCGCGCCGTCGACGATGAAGAACGGCAGCATCTTGTAGAGCGGATCGGACAGTTCGGCGTCGAAGCCGCAGGGATCGACCGCATCGATGGCGAAGCGGCGTCCTGTGCGATCGAGCGGACCGGCTTTATCGCCGAGGCCGTAATGGCGTTCGCCTTCGTGCCGTTCCATCGCATGCAGCACCGCACCGGTCCTGCGCGACAGGAAATAAGCCTGGGTCGGACGGTCGCGCAGGAATGGCTGATCCTCGCCGTCGCGGCGCCAGGCGATGCCGAACGGATCGAGCCGGACTTGCGCGCTGAGACCTGCGGCGAGGACCGTGACGATGGAGCCCTCCTGCGACACGGTCGGCGTCGGATTGGCAAAGCCTGCGAAGTCGTCGCGCAGCCGTCCCTCGAACGGCGGCTCGGAGCGATCAGGCGCGATCGCCCAGCCACGATCGAGGCAATAGCCCTCCGGCCGGCGCAAGGTGACGCGGCCGATGTCGCGCTCGAGAATGGCGATGCGGAGCGTGGCGAGCGGGGCTGCCGCCGGACCGGTCGAAAGGTCGAACAGCGCGGCATTGCCGTCGAGGCCGCGGAAGCGGCCGTGGGTCAGGGCTTTCATGAGATCAGGCTCCGGGTCTCTCAGGGCCGCGCGAGGGCCGCGCCCGTTGTTGCATCGAAGATGTGCAGATGGTCGACCGCGAAGCGGATCGCGATCGCATCGCCGCGGTAGAACTGCGATTGGCCATCCTCGCGCAGCGTGATCTGCGGCAGGCCGGGCGCCGAGGCATAGATGAAGGTCTCGCCGCCAAGCTGCTCGACGAGATCGACGGTGGCGGCAAGCATGCCATTGTCGGGCGCGACGTCGATATGCTCGGGACGGATGCCGAGCGTCACGTTCGCTCCTGCGACGAGGCCGGATGCCGCCCGGGGCAATGCGACTTCACGCTCACCAACGCTCAGGCGCAGCGTGCCGTCGTCCGACATCACCACGGCCGGCAGGAAGTTCATGCGGGGCGAACCGATGAAGCCGGCAACGAAGGCGTTCGAGGGGCGGTTGTAGAGTTCGAGCGGTGTGCCGACCTGTTCGATCCGGCCCGCGTTGAGCACCACGATGCGGTCGGCCAGCGTCATGGCTTCGACCTGGTCGTGGGTGACATAGATCATCGTGCCGCCGAGCTTGGCATGCAGCGCGGCAAGTTCCTTGCGCGTCGCGACGCGCAGCTCGGCGTCGAGGTTCGACAGTGGCTCGTCGAACAGAAAGATCTTCGGATCGCGCACGATGGCTCGCCCGATGGCGACGCGCTGGCGCTGGCCGCCGGAGAGCGCCTTCGGCTTGCGGTCGAGATAATCCGTGAGCCGCAGCATGGCGGCGGCACGCGCCACCCGCGCCTCGATCTCTGCAGGCTTGAGCCCCATGTTCTCGAGTGCGAAGGCCATGTTCTTGGCCACGCTCATGTGCGGATAAAGTGCATAGGACTGGAACACCATGGCGAGCCCGCGTTCGGACGCCGGCAGATGGGTGACGCGCTCGCCGTCGATATGGACCTCGCCGCTGGTGACGTTTTCGAGGCCGGCGATGACCCGCAACAACGTCGACTTTCCGCAGCCCGACGGGCCGACGAAGACGATGAATTCACCATCCTTCACCGCGAGATCGATGCCGTGCAGCACGTTGATGGTGCCGAAGGATTTGCGCGCGCCCGTGAGTGTCAGTTCAGCCATGGCCGGTGGTCCGATCGCTCATTTCATTCCCGTCGAGCCGATGCCCGTCGTGATGAAACGCTGGAGGAATACAAAAACGAGCGCGACGGGAATGAGTGTCACGACCGTCATCGCAAGCAAGTAATGCCACTGGGTCTGGAGCTCGCCCTGGAACGCATTGAGCGCGATCTGCAGCGTGTAGACCTCGGTCTTGGTCAGCACCGCGAGCGGCCACAGGAATTCGTTCCAGCGCCACATGATCGAGAAGATCGCCAGAACCGCCAGGGCCGGCAGGGTCAGCGGCATCACGATGCGCCAATAGATCTGCCACTCGGACGCCTTGTCCATGCGCGCCGCCTCGATCAGATCCTTCGGCAAGGTCAGCATGTATTGCCGGAGCAGGAACACGCCCGTCGGCGTCGCCGCGCCAGGCAGGATCACCGCCCAAAGCGAGTTGGTGAGGCCGAGCTCGGTCACCACCAGATAGACCGGGACCAGAATGATCGTCATCGGGATCATCAGCGTCCCGATCACCGCGATGGTCGCGACCTGCTTGCCGGGGAACTGGTAGACGGCGAGCCCATAGGCAGCCATCGAATTGATCAGCAGCGTGATCAGCGTGGCGACCAATGTCACGAACACCGAATTGGACAGGAATCGCAGGAAGGCGAAGCGCTGCAGCGGCTCGCCGTAGTTCTCGGTCGCAAGCGCGATATGGCGCACCGGTTCGCGCTTGTCGATCGCGACGCGGAATTGTTGCGAGGGATTGGCCGGATCGACCATCTGGGCGATGAGCCCGATGCGCCGGACCTGCGCCAGTTGCCGAACCGTGCCGTCAGGCAGTGTCACGCGGAACAGCGGCAGCTTCTGTGGCTGACCCGGTACCGTCACCTCGACCTGTGCAAATGGCAGCGCCGAGGGTGGAAATTCCAGCAGCGCGCTCTCGGTCTTGAATGACGACATCACCAGCCAAAGCACCGGGCCGAACATCAGGACGACACCGAGCGCGAGATAGACGTAGGCCGCGACGTCGGTCCAGTGCAGCGGCCGCCCTTGGCCGTTGCGACGTTGACCGAGCAGGCTTGAAAGGCGCGTGGTTGCCATCTCAGACCTCTTTGCGCCGCGCGGCGGCGAATTGCAGGAGCGTCAGGACGAAAAGGACGACGCCGAGCACGACGGAGGCGGCGGCGGCGAGACCGAAATTCTGCACCTGGCTGGAGAACGCGGTCTCATAGATGTACTGGACGACCATCAGCGTCGCGGTGCCGGGACCGCCACCGGTCAGCACGAAGACCTCATCGAAGGTCTGCGCGCCCTTGATCAGCGCCAGCACGATCACGACGATCATGTTCGGCCACAGCAGCGGCAGCGTGATGCGTATCAGCACGCGCCAGCGCGGCGTCGCGTCCATCTCCGCCGCCTCGTAGAGGTCGGCCGGGATCGCTTGCAGGCCGGCGAGCAGGATCAGGGTATAGAAACCCATATGCGCCCACACCGAAACGAACACCGCCCAGAACATCGCCCAGCTCGGATCGACGAAGAACAGGATCTTCTGCCCGCCGAGTGTGGTGATGGCGGCGTTGAGGAGCCCGTCGCGCTGCAGGATCCATTTCCAGATCAGCGCGACGACCACGGGGGACAGCAGGACGGGGAAGAAATACACCGCACGGAAAAAGCCACGTCCGCGAATCTTCTTGTTGAGGACGAGCGCGGTGACGAGCGAGAACAGCACCATCGCCGTCACCTGAAACACGATGAACTTCACCGTATTGGCGACGCCGCGCCAGAAGTGGTCCTCGCGGCAACTCGCCGGATCGAGATAGGAGCCGCAGTCGAACAGATAGGTGAACTGCTCAGCGCCGACATAGGGGCGCTGCGAGGGAAACAGGGCCGTGCCGCCGGTCAGCGAGAACACGACATTGATTCCGATCGGCAGGAACACGAACAGGCCAAAGAAGACGAAGTTCGGCAGCAGGAATACGTAGGCCATGCGCCGCGCGCCGATCACGCGCTGCATCCCGCGCATTGGCGGATCGAGCAGTCGCAGCGCGCCGCCAACCGGCAGGACGGCAACGCCGCCGAGCCATGCGAGCGCGCCGTTTGCTAGGCCGCGCTGCGGTCGAGTGGCGGACGGAATGTCCGACATTGCAGTGATCCTCCGGTCCGACGAACCAGTTGTCTTACTTCTTGTTGCGCTCGGCGATCTGCTGGGCGACATCTGCGGTGATGCGCTTGTAGGCGTCTTCAAGCGTCGTCTCGCCGGAGACCGCCTGCCCGAGCCGGCTAATGACGGCGTTCAGAATGATCCGGCTGTTGCCGTAGCCTTGGGTTCGATAGGCGATCGGGGAAATCTGGGCGGCGCTTGCGGTGAACACTTTCAGTGCGGCGGCAGCATCCGGGCTGGCCGTCGGATAGTCGATGCCCTTCTTCGCGAGTCCAAGGTGGCCGGGCACGAAGAGCGAGCGCGCGTAGAACTCCGCCAGCACCGGTTCGCTCGCGAGATATTCCATCACCCTGGCGACCTCCTTGGGATGCTGGGTCGTCTTGAAAGCGACGAGACCGGCGCCGCCCGGCATGCTGCTGCATCCGCCTGGCCCACAGGGATTAGGCACCGCCACCCAGTCGAACGCGTCACCGATGGTCTTTGCGAACTGGCTGATCTGCCAAGACCCGGACAGGTACATCACGACCTGCGCGTTCTTGAATTCGTCGTTGGCGCCGCGATAGGCGGTGCCCGAGACCGAGCCCCAGAGCTCCTTCGACATCACGCCCGACTTATGCCAGTCGTAGACGAGCTGCGCCGCGCGTTTGAACCCTTCGTCCACGACATCAGGCTCGCCGTTTGCGCCGAAGACCTGCGTGCCCTGGGACATCGCGAGCGCGTAGAATCGGTGGCCCGAGCGGTCGAGCGCGAGCGGGAACGGCGCCTGGACCTTGTCGGCAACCTGCTTCACCGCCTTCGCCCAATCCTCCCAGGTCGACTTCTCGCCCGGCATCGCGATGCCGGCCTGCTCGAACAGGGTCTTGTTGACGAAGGGGCCGGTAACGGTGAGCTGGGTCATGAAGCCCGGAATTGCCTTGGTATCGCCAGCCGGGCGCATCCATTCGAGGAAGGGGCCGAAGTTCGTTTCCCAATAGCCGGGGTCCTTGAGAAGGGGGCGCAAATCGAGTGCGAAGCGGGACAGGCCGCCCATATCGACGACGCGCGCCATGTCGGGGCCTTGGCCCGAGGCCAGCTGTACCGGCAAGGTCTCGTTGATCGCCTTGAACGGCACCTGATCGAGGACGATTTCGATGTCCTTGTTCTGCTCGTGGAATCGCTTGAGCAGGTCAGCCATCACCTCGCCCTCGTTACCGTCCGAGTACCAGGTCATTCGCAGCGTCGTGGTCTCAGCCGCGACAGGGCCACCGAACAGGGTGGCGACCAGCAGGGACAGCACAAAAGTTGTGAAAACGGGCGTAGCGACACGCATGGTCGTATCTCCTCTCCGCTCGTCGGCCCTCAAGCGGGTCCGCGCGAGATAAGCGACGGGTCCGTTCTCGGACGGATCCTCAGCGCAGACGTTTCCTTCGACATCGGCATCCGTTCAGATCGGATGCCTTACTCAGACGTTTGGGCGCATACAGGCCGCTGGGTGGTCGGATAACCCCCACCCTTGTGCAGGCTGAAAACAGCTTTGGCAAACGTTTGCCAAGATGTCAATCCTCATTCAAACTATCCCGCGGGTGGTCGGGGAGGAAGCTCGACAACGGACGCTGCGGATGTCTATGAAAAGACGATCGGATCAGACCCATTGGAAGCCGATGCGGGAAGACGTCTCACTTGCCACGGTTGCAGCCCGCGCCGGCGTTTCGGTTTCGACCGTATCGCGGATCGTCAACGGCGAGATGCGCCGCGCCTCCGCGGCCACGGTGGCGCGGGTGCTCGACGCGATTGAGGCGGTAGGCTACCGGCCCAATCCGGTGGGACGGGCGCTCCAGCGCGGTCAAAGTCAGCTTGTGGCGATGATCGCCGCCAATCTCGACAATCCGGCGATGGCGACCATCGCAAGTTCTACCGAGGCCGCGCTGCGCGAAGCCGGCTACGTGATGATCCTCTGCGACACGCACGACCGACCCGAGCTTCAGGATGAGTATCTCCATGCGATGCGGGCCCAGATGGTGCGCGGCTATGTCCTCGTCGCGGCGGTGCCCAGCGCCGGGTTGAGCGAACTTTCCGCGTCGGGCGCCCCGGCGGTGTTCGTGACCCGCCGCAATCCGACCGGCAGCGGCCCGTTCGTCGGAATCGACGATCGTGCAGCGGGTGCGCGCGCCGCCGACTATTTCGCCGATCTCGGGCGGCGAGCCCCGGCCGTCGTTTTTCCGCGGCTGGGCTCGTCCGCATCGCGGGACCGCGTGTCAGGCTTCCTGGACAGACTGCGGGAGCGCGGATGGTCGGACGAGGCGATCATCCGGGCCGACGGCGAAGGGCAATCGCACCTTCAAATAGGCTATGAGGCCGGTGCGCGAATATTCGGCGGCAGCCGGACGCCGGACGCCATTCTCTGTGTCAGCGACCAGATCGCCTACGGCGTGAACCGACGCGCCCTTGAACACGGCCTGAAGATCCCCGGCGATTGCGATCTCGTCAGCATCGACGGCACGCCTCTGAACCAGTGGGTCGCGCCCTGGCTGAAGTCGATTGAAATTCCCTATGCCGTCTACGGGGTGGAGATCGTCGCGGGCCTGCAAATGATATGGCGAGGTGAATCCTTTGGTGAACGCCTGCTTCCTTGCAAGTTCGACTGACCCACGACCGTTTACGGCAGGGGGCGGCAGGCCTCACACCACGCGCGTGTAGGTCGCGATCATCGTGTAGCCCTTGCGCGGACCTGACACGACGTGACGAATGACGAAGCCACCATCGCCGCGGAAGATGTAAGTCGATTGATAATGATCGAGATTACAGAGATGGTCAGCGCTTCCGCTCAAGGCGCCGCCATTGGATGCAGCGAGTTCGATCGTGTGAAACAGCCGCGGCGGGGTCTCCTTGAAGAAAACGTCAAAGCCCCGGTCTCGCGCGCGGAAGACGTATTCGCGCCCCGCCTCGAGCTCGGTACCGTCGAGGAGCCTTAAACGGCCCTGCTCGCGATAGGCCAGGCTCTGCGCGTCCAGCCGCGTGAAGGTCGCAAGGCCCTGCACGTGTCCCTGGCATTCGATGACCCGGCTGAACGACCATGCGCCGGGTAACCGCGCCATCACCTGTGACGCGTCACGCCAAGCATCGATCACAGTTCATCTCCTCTGGACCCAAGCGCAGCGCTCGATCGGCGGCTTCGTGACGTTCGACATCGCCGAGACAGTACCTATATCCTAGGTCAATGCGTGTCGATGCAGCGAGTATGTGATGGCCAGGAGACGCACGACGGACATCGAAGCCGACGATCTGCCCCGCTATTTCGTCTGGGTCCGCGGTCTCGAGGGGCCCGAGCCGCAGAAATGGGTGGCGATGGAGTTCGGCGTCGGCGACTGGAAACGGCCGCTTGTGCTGGCCTGGCGGGAGCTGTCGATGGACGAGCGGCGCCTGCCGCTGTCGATACTGGCGCGGCGATATCCGCCGCCGAAGGCGGAGACGTTGTAGGCGCGATCACTTCCCCCTTGCCGCAGTCGGCGTCAGGCCGAACCTGCGGCGAAAGCAGCGGTTGAAATAAGAGAGATCATTGAAGCCGCAGGCGAAGGCGATGTCGCTGATGCGACCTTCGCGGTGGACGAGCAGCTCGGCCGCCTTGCGCAAGCGCAGCTCGGTGAGGCGGGTGGTGAAGCTCGCACCGGCCTCGAACAGGAGCTCGTTGACGTAGCGTTCGGACAGACCGGCGGCGCTGGCGAGCTTTTGCGCGGAAAAATCCGGCTCATGGAAGCGCGCATCGAGGATCGACAGCACGCCCTTGAGCCGCACCGCGCGCAGACCGCGGCGCCGTGCCGCGGCGGCGACGTCGCGGCGGGCCCCAAGGCCGATCGCGGCGAGATCGAGCAGATGGGATGCGATCGCCATGCCGGCCTCGTCGGCAGCCGCGGGATGGCGAAGCAACAGGTCGCTGTAGTCCATCACCAGGGACAGCGCGCCGCCAGGCTCGAGTTCGCAGCCGACGAAGTTGTCGACGTCAGCGACCATCGCACGCAGCGAATCGACCGGCAGATGCACGTTGGTGAAGCGCTTGTGGCTCGCGCCATCGGCGGCGAAGAACGGCTCGTCCAGCTTGAGCAGCACCATCGATCCCGGCCGCATGGTGAATTCGCAACCGCGATGAACCACCTGCGAGGGACGATCGCCGGTGTTGCGCGCCAGGCAAAAACGGTCGTCGCCGGTCTCGATCACCTGGCGCTTTTCCCGCCGCACCGTGACGAAGCTGCCATCGCAGCGGCCGAGCAGGGTGGTGCCGATATGGATCGAGTTCATCGTGGCGCGGAACGGCACGTCGGACGCCGGGTCGAGTTCGCCGGTGTTGGAAAAATGCTCGAACAGCTCGGCGAAGCGGATGAAGCGCTGGCGGTCCGACAGCTCCTTCGGCAACATCTCGGTCGAGAGCGACTTCCTGATGACGGACATCGAGAACGACTTTTTCGAGAAATGGCTGACTCAAATTCTTCAAAACGAGTCCAAGCACGCGCCGAACCTCGCAGGCCGAAAATGAACGCCCGCTGAAACCGGCGCACGCAAGCTATCAGCCCGCCGACACGAATCAAGCTGCGCCGGTCAGTCCAAGCCGTGGCGCCTCCGGCACCGGACAGTCCAAGACGGCCCGCACACCGACGTCCTATTCAGGCTTCCGGATGCGAGCTCCCGCCATACGCGGATCGTGTCCGGGCAACCGGGCGGCCCCAGCCTGACGCCCGCTGGAGGAGACATCGACATGCGACCCTCTCTACCCCGCAGCCTCGTGCTCGGCGGCGCCATCGCAACCAGCCTCTGCGTCGGCTACGCGCTCGGCGCGCAACCACACATGGACGAGGCGATCGCGATCCTGCAATCGGCTCGTGCCGAACTCGTCAGGGCCGAGCCCAACAAGGGCGGTCATCGCGAACGGGCGTTGGGGCTGATCGACCAGGCGATCACCGAAGTGCGCGCGGGCATCGCCTTCGCAGCCACCCATTGACCAGACAGCATCAGGGAGCAAGACGGATGATACGAACCGCTTTCGCCGCAGCGCTCGCGCTCGGCGCTTTCGTGAGCTCTGCCCAGGCCGTGCCCCTGGCGCCTCTCGCCGCGCCGGCCAATGGCGATGCCATCACGGTGGCCGGCGGCTGCGGCGCCGGCTGGCACCGTGGTCCCTATGGCGGCTGCCTGAGGAACTACGCCAACCCTGCCGCGCATGCCTGTCCGCGCGGCTACCATATCGGCCCCGGCGGCGCCTGCCGCGGCAACGGCAAATAAGAGCCGGCCGCACTGCCGTTTCACACGAGCGGCCACTTCGCGAACAGGGGTCGTGCCCGGGCTCGCCCGGGCTTTTCTTTTGCCAATTGTGGCGCAGATCATAGACAGCCGGAGCAAGGCACCGCAATTTTTATTGCTACCTTAGCGCGCCCTCTGGCGGAATACACCCGCAGCTTATTTCATGACGCACTTATCGATGAATGTCGGAGGATGCTGCCCGACCGGAGCTTGAAGCATCCCCACTGATTTTTCGGAGGATTCCATGACGCACCAGGACGGGGCGCAGCATGGCGGCCCTGCGAGGCCAGCCCATCTGCACGATGATCCGAACGCCGCGCCGAATGCTGCCGACGCACGTCCGCCGCGCAAGCTGGTGCTGTTCGCCGATGGCACCGGCAATGCCTTCACGACCCAGGAATCCAGTGTCTGGCGGCTCTACGAGGCGCTCGATCACACCCGGCCCGACCAGATCGCCTACTACATCAAGGGTGTCGGCACCGCCGGCTGGGCGCCGCTCGCCGCTCTCGACGGCGCCACCGGCATCGGCGTCCCCGCCAACGTCCGCAAGCTCTACCGCTTCCTGTGCTGGAACTGGCGCGAAGGCGACGAAATCTACATCTTCGGCTTCAGCCGCGGCGCCTTCACCGCGCGCACGCTGGCGGCCATGATCGCAAGCCAGGGCCTGGTGCCGGCGGTGATCGACAAAGTAGCCGTGTCGCATGCGGAGATGCAGCGCAATACGATGGCCGCGTGGCGGAAGTACCGCGAGGAGTCCGTGGGCTTTTACAGCCTGCCGACGATCTGGCTCGCGCGGTGGCTGCGCAACATCCTGATCTATCTCTATCACTTCCTTCTCAGGCATCGCTCTTATGCCAGCGTTCGCGAGGCGATGGACGGCCGCAAGGATGTCAAGATCGAATTCCTCGGGCTGTTCGACACGGTCGAGGCGTTCGGTGTGCCGGTCGAGGAGCTCCGTGTCGCTATCGACTGGGCGATCTGGCCGATCTCGTTCCGAAACCACCGGCTCTCCGACAAGGTGAAGCAGGCCTGCCACGCGCTCGCGCTCGACGACGAACGCACCACCTTCCATCCGCTGCGGATCGACCAGGCCGACCTGGCCAAGGGGCAGATCGTGAAGGAGGTGTGGTTTGCGGGCGTCCATTCCGACATTGGCGGCGGCTATCCGGAATCCACGCTGTCCTTTGTGCCGTTGGTGTGGATGGCGGAGCAGCTCGGCAACCAGCTTCGTTTCCAGGACGGCACAATCGAGCATTTCCGCGAATATCAGTCGGCCATCGGGCCGATGCACGATTCGCGGAGCGGTGCTGGCGTGCTGTATCGCTACGGTCCGCGGCCGATCCATGATCGCGTCGAGGATGGCGGACCGCCGGTGGTGCACTTCGCCGTGGTCGAACGCATGCTGCATGGCTGCGACAATTACGCGCCACTGATGCTTCCGGCCGATGCCAGAGTGCTGCTGCCAAACGGAGACGTGCT
>Ga0102590_1002977_pt1 | contig 18265 bp, 13 predicted proteins | sample AraplaMF_Col_mMF_FD_76859 | JGI IMG/M metagenome (GOLD analysis project Ga0102590, IMG submission 76859) | Arabidopsis root microbial communities from the University of North Carolina, USA - plate scrape MF_Col_mMF | ecosystem: Host-associated > Plants > Roots > Endosphere | place: USA...
CCCGCGAATGTGGCGGCTGGACGACGACGCTCTGGGCCGGCTCGCCGCCCTCGGCCGGGATGTCCCGACGAGGAGGTGACCAAGCGGCGCGCGGCGCTCACCCCCGAGACGGTGGCGACGATCTGCTACACCTCCGGCACCACCGGCCGGCCCAAGGGCTGTGTACTCACCCACGCCAACCTGCACGCGGAGGCCGCCAACACGGTCGAGCTGCTCCACCCGGTCTTCAAGGAGGTCACGGGCCAGATCGCCTCGACACTCCTGTTTCTGCCGTTGGCCCACATCCTGGGCCGCTCGCTGCAGATCGCCTGCCTGATGGCCCGTATCGAGATCGGCCACTTCCCGAGCATCAAACCCGACGAACTACGGCCCGCGCTGCGCGGGTTCCGCCCCACGTTCCTGGTCGGTGTCCCCTACCTCTTCGAGAAGATCCACGACACCGGGCGCGCCACCGCCGAGAAGATCGGCAGAGGCGCCTCCTTCGACCGCGCCGACCGGATCGGGGTCCGCTTCGGCGAGGCGTACCTCCACCGGTTCCTGGGCTCCGGCAAGGGCCCCGGTGCCGGCCTGTTCGCGGCGTGGGCGCTGTACGACCTGCTGGTCTACCGGCGCATCCGCAAGGAACTCGGCGGCCGTATGCGGTACGCCGTCAGCGGTGGATCCCCGCTCGACCGCGATCTCAACCTCTTCTTCTACGCGGCCGGAATCATCGTCTACGAAGGCTACGGGCTCACCGAGACGACCGCCGCGGCCACCATCGTCCCGCCGCTCGGACCCCGCCCCGGCACCGTCGGCCTCCCGGTGCCGGGTACGGCCGTCCGTATCGCCGACGACGGCGAGGTCCTGATCCAGGGCGGTGTGGTCTTCGGCGCCTACTGGAACAACCGGGCCGCCACGGACGCGGTCCTCGGCGACGGCTGGTTCGCGACGGGCGATCTCGGCTCCCTCGACCAGGACGGCTACCTCACCATCACCGGCCGCAAGAAGGACATCCTCATCACCAAGGGCGGCAAGAACGTCTCCCCCGCCGTCCTCGAGGACCGGCTGCGCAGCCGCCCGCCCGTCGGGCAGTGCATCGTGGTCGGGGACAACCGCGCCTACGTCGCCGCCCTGATCACCCTCGATCCCGAAGCGATCGCCCACTGGTTGTCCGTGCACAGGCTGCCCCCGGACACCCCGATGTCCGAGGTCGTCCGTGACCCGCGGATCCTCGCCGACGTCCAGAGGGCCGTAGACCATGCGAACGCGGCGGTGTCCCGGGCCGAGTCCATCCGCAGGTTCGCCCTGGTCGAGGGCGAGTTCAGCGAGGACAACGGTCTGCTCACCCCGTCCTTGAAGGTCAGGCGTCATGCGGTGAGGACGGCGTTCGCACGGGAGATCGAGGCACTGTACGACGACTGAGGCCCGGGGGACCCGGACACGCCGGAGCGCATCGCAGGAGGGGTCCGCCGAACGGTTCGGCGGACCCCTCCTGCGATGTGCGAGACCCGGCTGTCGACGGCGCTGTCCGACAACGGCAAATGGCGTCGATCGGGCGTTTCCGCAGGTGCGGGTCACGCTGATGATCCTGTGCGCTTTCCGTATGAATCGAATCGCGGCATTCGGGTGAATTGAACGGCAACTGGGGCTGGGGGGTTGCTTCCGCGGCCGATTCCTCGTTTCACAGAGTGCAGGTCGTGCGGCGAGCTGTTCAAGTTGTGCTCGCTCGGCTTCAGCCGTCACAGGGGCACGACCGCACAGAAGGGAAATTACGTGAAGCACAAGAAGAGCGCTGCCGTTGTCGCCGGCGCCATCATGACCCTGGGACTGGCCGCCCCGGCCATGGCCGACTCGGGTGCCGAAGGTTCCGCGGTCAACTCTCCGGGCGTCCTTTCCGGGAACGTCATCCAGGTTCCCGTGCACGTGCCCGTGAACGTGTGCGGCAACACCCTCAACGTCATTGGCCTGCTGAACCCGTCCGCCGGGAACGCGTGCGCCAACAGCTGACGTCATAGCCGCCACGGCTGAGGCGTCACACACCAGCCGTGGCGGCGGTGTCAGGGCCGGCCTTGGACTGCTCCTTCACGGCGCCAGGGCCGGCTTTCCACTTCTCCCACCTCTACCAGCAGGAAGACAACTAGATTGCGACAGACCCTGAGCAGGGGAATGGTCGCGGCGGCCGCCGCGACGGGCATTCTGTCCCTGTGCGGCAGCCCGGTGTTTGCGGACTCGAACGCGGACAGCACCGCGGCCGGATCACCGGGCGTCGCGTCCGGCAACACCGTCCAGGTCCCCGTGAACATCCCGGTCAACATCTGCGGCAACACCGTCGACGTGATCGCGGCGCTGAACCCCGCCTTCGGCAACACCTGTGCCAACGGCACCAGCGTGCAGACCCCCGAGGAAGACACCCCGACCGTCCCGGAGCAGCCGCCCGGTGACAACACGGGCACCGACACCCCGGGCGGGTCGACCACCACTCCGGAGCAGCCCGTCGGCACGCCGGGCACCGGACAGGACCAGCCGGGCGACAACACGGCGCCGCCGACCGAGACCGTGGACACGCCGCAGATCGGCACCCCGGTGATCAACACGCCCAGCACGTCGTCGCACACGACGCCGGCCCTGGCCGAGACCGGCAGCGAGGGTCTGCTTGCGGCCTCGGCGGTCAGCGTGGCCATGCTGGCCGGTGGGCTCATCCTGTACCGACGCGGCCGGGCGACGTCCCACCGCTAGTGCACCGGGTGCCGGGCGCCGCGTGCGCCCGGCACCCGCGCCACCACCCCGAACGTTCCCTCTTCGGCCGACGGCCCGGGGGCCGCACCCTTCACTCGGGTGCGGCCCCCGGGCCGTCGCCGTGTGCGAGGGGGCGGCAGTAGATCCCCGGCGCGCAAGTACCCCCGCCGGGGCGGAATTCATCACCCCTGTCACAAACGCGTTGCCCGTGTCACACATGTCCCGTGGACGTGGCGCTTCTGTCACACCCGTTTCACAGGCACTGTCCGCCCGTCGAGGTGCGTCGTTGAGCGAGCACAGCCTTTGTGATCGCCAGCGCGCGTCCGGCTCCCCCGACGACCTCCCCCGGTCGCCGCCGCGGCGCGCGCGGGGAGGTGCTACTGATGACCGACCGCAGTCTCTGGTCGTACAAGGACATCGCGGCGCATATCCGAGTGCAGCCGGACACCGTGAGGTCGTACCGAAAACACGGACTGCTGCCACCACCCGACCATGTGGAAAGCGGAAAACCCTATTGGTACGCCGACACGGTCCGGGCATGGGTGGCCGCCCGGCCCGGCAACAGGGGCCGCACCGGTTCCTGACCACCTCCCGCCACCGTGGCCCGCCCCGGTCGGGGGCGGGCCGCACTGTCGTCTTCGGCCTGCGCGGTCGCCGACGCGCCGGCGCGGGCCCGGGCGGCAACGGGGCCTGGCGATCCGCCACGGCGGCCTCCCGGCCGGCTCAGCTCCACGGTTCGACGACCGTCACTCCCTGGCCCGGGGCCGTCCCCATCGCGGCCAGGGCCTCCGGGGACGCGGACAGCGGGATCGTCGATGTGACCAGCAGGTCGGGGCGCACCGCGCCGGAACGGACCAGTTCCAGCATGGGCGGGTAGGCATGGGCCGCCATGCCGTGGCTGCCGATGATCTCCAGTTCCAGGGCGATCGCCCGGGCCATCGGGACCGGACTCGTACCGGAGGAGGACGGCAGCAGGCCGACCTGGATGTGCCGGCCTCGGCGGCGCAGCCCGTTCACCGATGCGGCGCAGGTCGCCGGGGAGCCGAGCGCATCGAGGGAGAGATGCGCGCCGCCGCCCGTCAGGTCGCGGACCGCCTGCGCCGTGTCCTCGGTGCGCTCGGCGTCCACGCACTCGGCCGCGCCGAACTTCCGTGCCAGTTCGAGGGCTCGGGGCGAGACGTCCACCGCCACGACCCTCGCCCCCGAAGCCGCCGCGATCATCACCGCCGACAGTCCGACGCCCCCGGCGCCGTGCACCGCGACCCACTCCCCCGCGGCCACCCGGCCCTGCTGTACGACCGCGCGGAACGCCGTGGCGAACCGGCATCCCAGCGCGGCCGCCGTGCGGAACGACATCTCCGCGGGCAGCGCCACCAGATTCACGTCCGCGTGCTCCAGGGCCACGTACTGCGCGAAGGACCCCCAGTGTGTGAACCCCGGCTGTGTCTGGCGCTCGCACACCTGCTGGTCGCCCGCCGCGCAGGAGGGGCAGCTGCCGCAGGCGCACACGAAGGGCACCGTCACCCGGTCGCCGGGTCGCCGGCCGACCACCCGGGCGCCCACCTCCTCGACCACACCGGCCAGTTCGTGTCCGGGCACGTGCGGGAGAGTGATGTCCGGGTCGTGCCCCATCCAGCCGTGCCAGTCGCTGCGGCACAGCCCCGTCGCCTCGACCCGGACCACGACCCCGTGCTCGGACGGCTCCGGGTCCGCCACCTCACGTACCTCGGCCCGCTCCCCGTACCGCTCGAAGACCACCGCACGCATTAGCCCGCACCCTCCGCCCGTGTCCCCGATCCCCTGCCCCGGGGATCGTCCCTGTGGCGGAACGCTAGCCGTGCACCCCGGCGGTGTCCCGGTCCCGGTCCGCCGCCTTCTCCTCGACGGCCGCCGCCGGCTCCTCCTCACGCAGTCCGAACCGTCGGTGGAAGCGTCGCAGCGGGGCCGGGGCCCACCAGGTGGCACGGCCGGTCAGCCGCATCACCGCCGGCACCAGCAGACTGCGCACGACCATCGCGTCCATCAGCACGGCCAGCGCGATACCGAGGCCGAGCATCTTGGTGTTCGTCACCCGGGAGGTGCCGATCGCGACCATCACCACCGCCAGGATGACCGCCGCGGCCGTGATCAGCCCGCCGGTGCGCTGCAGTCCGAAGCGCACCGCCTCGCGATGGTCCCCGGTGCGGTCGTACTCCTCCTTGACACGGGACAGCAGGAACACGCCGTAGTCCATGGAGAGACCGAAGGCCACACAGAACATCAGCACCGGAAGGGTCGTCTCGATCGACCCCGGACTGGTGAATCCCAGCAGACCCGACAGATGCCCGTCCTGGAAGACCCAGACCACCGCGCCGAACATCGCCGTCAGGCTCAGCGCGTTGAGCAGTACGGCCTGGACGGGGATCAGCACGCTGCCGGTCAGCAGGAAGACCAGGATCAGGGTGACCACCGCGATGGTGCCCGCGGCCCAGGGCAGCCGCTCGGCGATCGCGTGCTTGGAGTCCACCAGGATCGCGGCCGTGCCTGTCACCGAGGTGTCGAAGGGGGCGGACGTCGCCCTCAGCTCGCCCACCAGCCGCTGCGCTCCGGCGTCCACCGCCTCGCCCCTGGGCTGCACCGTGAAGTACGCGTGCTCGCCCTTCACCAACGGGCCGTCCACCCGCAGCACCCCGGGCAGGGCCGTGATCCGGTCCTTGTAGGCGTCGTACTGGGCGGGGGTGGCCCGGCCCTCGGCCAGCACCTCCAGGCCTCCGCCGGGACTGTCCGGGAACCCGTCCCGTATGTGCTGCTGCACCACATGGGACTCGGCACCCGAGGGCAGCTGGCGGTCGTCCGCGGTGCCGAACTTCACTCCCATGAACGGCAGTCCGAGGACCACCAGGCCGACGGTGGTGGCAACGGCGAACAGTGGGGCACGCCGCATCACAAGGGTCGCCATCCGGCTCCAGCCGCGCCCCTGCGCCGTCGCCCGCGGAGTCCCGCGCCTGAACAGCCGCCGCAGGTCGAGCGCGTTCACCCGGTGGCCCAGCACCATCAGTGCCGCGGGGAGCAGGATCAGCGCCGCCGCGGCGGCCAGCAGCACCACCGCGATGCCGGCGTAGGCGAACGAGCGCAGGAAGTACTGCGGGAAGACGAGCATCGCGGCCAGGGACACGGCGACGGTCAGCGCGGAGAACAGGACGGTGCGTCCCGCGGTGCGCAGGGTGGTGGCCACCGCGCCCAACGGGTCGGCTCCGGCGGACAGTTCCTCGCGGAACCTGCGCACGATGAAGAGCGCGTAGTCGATGGCGAGGCCCAGTCCGAGGGCCGTGGTGAGGTTCAGGGCGAAGACGGAGACGTCGGTGACCTCGGTGAGGCCGCGTAGTACCGCGTTGGTGCCCAGAATGGCGACGATGCCGATGCCCAGCGGCAGCATGGCCGCGACCGCGCTGCCGAACACCGTCACCAGCAGCACCAGCGTGATGGGCAGGGCGATCATCTCGGCCCGGGTCAGATCCTCCTGGATGATCGTCTGCATCTCGGAGCGCACGGCGACCGGGCCGCCGACCTTGACCGTGACCGGCCCGTGCGCGCCTCGGTAGTGGGGCGCGATGCGGTCGAGGGTGTCGCTCGCGGCCTTCTCGTCGCCCGTGATGTGCGCGGCTATCAGCGCTTCGCGGCCGTCCTCGGCGCGCAGTGCAGGTGCTCCCGACTGCCAGTACGAGCCGACCCCTGTGACGCCGTGTTCGGAGGCGAGCCGCGCGGTCAGACGCCGGGCCTCCGCGACCACCGCCGGATCGTTCGCGGACCTGTGACCCGAGTCGACGAGGAGCAGCAGATTGGGCTGCGAGGCGGGGAACTCCCGCTCCAGCGCGTCGGTCGCGTAGGTGGACTGTGCGGCCGGATCCTGCCAACCGCCGCTGCCCAGCCGGTCCGCGACCCCGCTGCCGGCGACCACCGCGAGTGCGGTGAGGAGCAGCGCGACGAACAACGACAGCCGGGGCCGCGCCGTCACGAACCGTGTCCAGCCACCGGGCCCCGCCCCGCCCTCACCCGTGTGCCCGGCCCTTTTGGCCGGCTCCGGCGCACCCCCTCCGTCACCGGTCTCCCGGCCGCCCCTGCGGTTGACTTCGGCCATGATGCGGTGTCCCCTTCACCGTGACCCCGCATGCCGTGCATCCGTGCATCCGTGCATCCGTGCATCCGTGCATCCGTGCATCCGTGCAGGCAGCATGGGTCGTCGATTGCCATAGACTGGCAAACACGAGTGAGCGCTCGCGTTTCTCAAGAATGCGAGCGACAACTCGCGTTTGTCAATCGCGTTCCGAGAGGTGGGGACAACGCGTGCCCAGGAGTCAGAAGACCGAGGGGCCTGCCACCGGACCGGGCGCGGAGTCGGCCGGGCAGGAGCAGGAGGCCCGGCCGCGCCGCCGCCAGGCCCGGGGCGAGCGCCGTATCGCGCAGCTGCTGCAGGCCGCCGCCGAGGTCTTCTGCCGTACCGGCTACACCGCCGCGAGCACGAACGCCATCGCCCGCGAGGCCGGCGTCTCCCCGGGGACGCTGTACCAGTTCTTCCCGAACAAGGAAGCGATCGCCATCGGCCTCGGTGACCAGCTGCTCCAGCAGTGGCAGGAGTCTCAGGACCGCGCACTGACCGAGGAGAACCTCGGACTCCCCCTGGACCAACTGCTGGACGCCGCGCTCGACCCGCTGATCGCGTTCAACGTCGAGAACCCGGCCTTCGGCGTCCTGCTGCACGGCCCCGACGTCCCCGGGCCGATCGCACAGGAGCACAACACCCTGCACGAGGCGTCCCTCACCCGCATCGAGGGGATGATCGCGGGCTTCCTGCCGGACACCCCGCCCGACGAGCGCTCCCGCACCGCGAACATGCTGCTGGCCCTCTTCAAGGCCGGGCTCGACCTGATCATGTCCCACGACGGCGCTGCACGCGAGGCCTACATCACCGAGCTGAAGACGGCGATGTACCGGTATCTCGAGCCGATGCTGCACGACGACGAGGACGACAGCGGCGACGGCTCCACCGGCCACTCCCCCTGAAGCCCCACCGGCGACCACTCCACGGAGCCCCACCGGCGAGTCTGCCCCGAAGCCCCCACCGGCGAGTCCACCCTGAAGCCCTCGTCGGCGGTTTCCGCCCACGGTCGCCGCCGAGGAACCGGCGCGGCTCGCGGACTCGCGCCTGAATCCCTTGGATGAATACCCCCTAGGGGTATAGTCTGGTTCTCGTAAGCCACACGAGCCTCCCCGAGGAGTTGGAGAGATGACCACACAGACCGAGACTCCGGGTTCCGTGACGACCGTCTACAAGGTGAGCGGTATGAGCTGCGGGCACTGCGAGGGCTCCGTCTCCGGCGAGATCTCCGCCATCGCCGGCGTCAGCGCCGTCACCGCCGTCGCGTCCACCGGCGAGGTCACGGTCGTCTCCGCCGCACCCCTCGCCGACGAAGCCGTGCAGGCGGCGGTCGACGAGGCCGGCTTCGAACTCGTCGGCAAGGCCTGAACCAGCATCTGCTCCCCGCACCGGGCCGTACCGACCAGCTGATACTGGCTCCGCACGGCCCGGTCCGTTGTCTGGAGTCCGGACATGACCAGCACCGCAGCACCGGCCGCGATAGACGCGGCCACGCCCTCCGAGGTCGAACTCGCGATCGGCGGCATGACCTGCGCCTCCTGCGCGGCCCGTGTCGAGAAGAAGCTCAACCGCATCGACGGCGTCACCGCCACGGTCAACTTCGCGACGGAGAAGGCGAAGATCGCCTATCCCGCCGGGATCCAGGTCGCCGACCTGATCGCCACGGTGGTGAAGACCGGCTACACGGCCGAGGAACCCCCGCCGCCGCAGCCTGAGCAGCCCGCGGCCGCCGGGGAAGACCCGGAATCGGCCGCCCTCCGTCAGCGACTGACCGTCTCGGCGCTGCTCGCCCTGCCCGTCGTACTGCTCTCGATGGTCCCCGCCCTGCAGTTCGACAACTGGCAGTGGCTCTCACTGACGCTGGCCGCGCCCGTCGTCGTATGGGGCGGACTGCCCTTCCACAAGGCGGCGTTCACCAACGCCCGGCACGGCGCGGCCACGATGGACACCCTGGTGTCGGTCGGCACGCTCGCGGCGTTCGGCTGGTCGCTGTGGGCGCTGTTCTGGGGGGACGCGGGCATGCCCGGCATGCGCCACGGCTTCGACCTCACCGTCTCCCGCACGGACGGGTCCTCGGCCCTCTATCTCGAAGTGGCCGCCGGTGTCGTCGCGTTCATCCTGCTCGGCCGCTATCTGGAGGCCCGCTCCAAGCGGCGCGCCGGCGCGGCCCTGAGGGCGCTGCTCGAACTGGGCGCGAAGGACGTCGCGGTCCTGCGGGACGGCCGTGAGGTGCGCGTTCCGGTGGCCCTGCTGACCGTCGGCGACCGGTTCGTCGTACGGCCCGGCGAGAAGATCGCCACGGACGGGACGGTCGTCGAGGGCGCCTCGGCGGTCGACGCCTCCATGCTCACCGGAGAGTCGGTGCCGGTCGACGTGACCGTGGGCGACCGCGTGACCGGCGCGACCGTCAACGCCGGGGGCCGCCTGGTGGTCGAGGCCACCCGGGTCGGCGCGGACACCCAGCTCGCACGGATGGCGCGGCTCGTGGAGGACGCGCAGAACGGCAAGGCGGAGGTGCAGCGCCTGGCCGACCGCATCTCCGGGATCTTCGTGCCCGTCGTCCTGCTGATCGCCCTCGGCACATTCGGGGTGTGGCTCGGCGTCACCGGAGACACCGTCGCCGCCTTCACCGCGGCCGTAGCGGTGCTGATCATCGCCTGCCCGTGCGCGCTGGGGCTCGCCACCCCGACCGCCCTGATGGTCGGCACGGGCCGCGGTGCCCAGCTCGGCATCCTCATCAAGGGCCCGGAGGTGCTGGAGTCCACGCGCCGGGTCGACACGGTGGTCCTGGACAAGACCGGAACGGTCACCACGGGCCGGATGGCCCTCCAGGGGGTGCACACCGCCGAGGAAGAGGACGAGAAGGACGCCCTGCGGCTCGCCGGAGCCCTCGAGCACGCCTCCGAGCACCCGATCGCCAGGGCGATCGCGGCAGGCGCTCAGGAGCGCCTCGGCGGGCTTCCCGCCCCTGACCGGTTCGAGAACGTCCCGGGCCTCGGCGTGCGCGGGCGCGTGGAGGGGCACGAGGTCACCGTGGGCCGCTTCCCGGACGCCCTTCCGGACGCGCTGGCCCGGGCGAAGGCGGAGGCCGAGGCCGAGGGACGCACGGCGGTGGTGGTCGCGCGCGACGGCGTGGCACTCGGCGTCCTCACCGTCGCCGACGCCATCAAGGAGACCAGCGCCGAGGCCGTACGGGGGCTCCGGGCCCTGGGCCTCAGGCCCGTCCTGCTGACCGGGGACAACCGGGCGGTCGCCGGGGCCGTGGCGGGTGCCGTGGGCATCGCCGCGGGCGACGTGATCGCCGAGGTGCTGCCGGAGGAGAAGGTCGCCGTCGTCAGGCGGCTCCAGAGCGAGGGACGGACCGTCGCCATGGTCGGTGACGGCGTCAACGACGCGGCCGCACTGGCCACCGCGGATCTGGGACTGGCCATGGGGACCGGGACGGACGCGGCGATCGAGGCGAGCGATCTGACGCTGGTGCGGGGGGATCTGCGGGTGGCCGCGGACGCCATCCGGCTCTCACGGCGCACGCTCTCGACGATCAAGGGGAATCTGGTGTGGGCCTTCGGGTACAACGTGGCCGCGCTGCCCCTGGCCGCCGCCGGACTCCTGAACCCGATGATCGCGGGTGCGGCGATGGCCTTCTCGTCGGTCTTCGTGGTCACCAACAGCCTTCGGCTGCGGGCATTCTCATGACGAGAGGGTGAGAGTCCCTCTAGAGTCCGACGCGAGCCTCACATAAGCTCTTCACAAGGCTCGCGCATCATCCTTACGCTGGGGGCCTCGGTCGACGTATCGGGGCTCTTGCGTATCTTCAGGACATATGCAAGAGACACAGATCACAATGATGTGAACGTAACCAGCGGAAGGGTTCGTGAGTCTAAGTTGGCGGTGTCAGAAGCGTCTTGGGGGGCGTGACTGACATCCGGGGATGTCTTGGGGGACGTTCCCAGGAAACTGCGTTGCCGGGACACGTACACCGGGGAGCTTTGAGCGGCCCTCCCGTACGCGTCCCGGCAGACCGCACCGCAGTGTTATGCCGAGTTGTGCTCGTTTTGCTCACAGCGATTCAGGCGCTGTCCCGCAAACGCCCGGCCGGATCCCGTGGGGGGAATCCGCACCGGGACATGGGAAGGCGCCCTGCACGTCGGCCCGTGGGGGGACCGGCTGTGGGGCGCCTTCCGCTTTTCACAAGACTTTTCATACGGCTTGAGACGAGGATCCGTCACCGCACCTGGCGTACGTCGCTCTACGACGACGTACGCCCTGCCTACGTAATCCTGCTCAGCGCTCCTCGACCGGAACGAAGTCGCGCTCGACCACGCCGGTGTAGATCTGGCGCGGGCGGCCGATGCGGGAACCCGGCTCCTTGATCATCTCGTGCCACTGGGCGATCCAGCCCGGCAGTCGACCGAGGGCGAACAGGACCGTGAACATCTCGGTCGGGAAGCCCATCGCGCGGTAGATCAGACCGGTGTAGAAGTCCACGTTCGGGTAGAGCTTGCGCTCGACGAAGTAGCTGTCGGACAGCGCGTGCTCCTCGAGCTTCAGGGCGATGTCGAGCAGTTCGTCCGACTTGCCCAGCGCGGAGAGCACATCGTGCGCGGCGGCCTTGATGATCTTGGCGCGCGGGTCGAAGTTCTTGTAGACCCGGTGGCCGAAGCCCATCAGGCGGACGCCGTCCTCCTTGTTCTTCACCTTGCGGATGAAGGTGTCGACGTCGTTGCCGGAGTCGCGGATGCCCTCGAGCATCTCCAGGACGGACTGGTTGGCGCCACCGTGCAGCGGGCCCCACAGCGCGTTGATGCCGGCCGAGATCGAGGCGAACATGTTGGCCTGCGACGAACCCACCAGGCGCACGGTCGAGGTCGAGCAGTTCTGCTCGTGGTCCGCGTGCAGGATCAGCAGCTTGTCCAGCGCGGAGACGACGACCGGGTCCAGGTCGTAGTCCTGCGCCGGGACGGAGAACGTCATACGCAGGAAGTTCTCGACGTACCCGAGGTCGTTGCGCGGGTAGACGAAGGGGTGACCGATCGACTTCTTGTAGGCGTACGCGGCGATCGTCGGAAGCTTGGCGAGCAGGCGGATGGTGGAGAGGTTCCGCTGCTTCTCGTCGAAGGGGTTGTGGCTGTCCTGGTAGAAGGTGGACAGCGCGGAGACCACCGAGGAGAGCATCGCCATCGGGTGCGCGTCGCGCGGGAAGCCCGTGTAGAAGTTCTTGACGTCCTCGTGCAGCAGGGTGTGCTGCGTGACCTCGTTCTTGAAGGCGGAGAGCTCGTCGACGGTCGGCAGCTCACCGTTGATCAGCAGGTAGGCGACCTCCAGAAAGGTGGAACGCTCGGCCAGCTGCTCGATCGGGTAGCCGCGATACCGGAGGATGCCCTGCTCGCCGTCGAGGTAGGTGATGGCGGATTTATATGCGGCGGTGTTGCCGTAACCGCTGTCCAGGGTGACCAGACCGGTCTGGGCGCGGAGCTTCCCGATGTCGAAGCCCATGTCACCGACGGTGCTGTCGACCACCGGGTAGGTGTACTCGTCGCCGTCGTACCGCAGTACTACAGAGTTGTCGCTCACGTCTTCCCTCACCGACGTAGTGCCTCATCTTCGAGGTGCCCTGACTGTCTCTACCATCCCCCATTTGGCGCAGGAGAGTGCACTCGGGGTCGACCTTTGGGCGCATCGGCGGCACTGAGTGCCGTCAACCTGCTCATCCTGCCCCCCGTCGACCGGTTCCGGTAGTGCTCTGTGACCTTTGCGACTCGTTTGATCGATCATTTTTTTCAATGAAGGGTGCGGATGCGAACCGGGCTGGGGCTCAGCCCTCGACGGGCCTCGGCGACAGCCTGAAATCCAGGGCCGTGCAGCGCCGGCCCGCCGAGACCGTGCGGACCGCCTGCCCGATCGCCTTACGGGAACCGACGAGCACGACCAGCTTCTTCGCCCTGGTGACGGCCGTGTAGAGGAGGTTGCGCTGGAGCATCATCCACGCCCCGGTGGTGACGGGGATCACCACCGCCGGATACTCGCTGCCCTGCGAGCGGTGGATGGTCACCGCGTAGGCATGCGCCAGCTCGTCCAGCTCGTCGAACTCGTACGCCACCTCCTCGTCCTCGTCCGTCAGCACCGTGAGGCGCTGATCGACCGGGTCGAGCGAGGTGACCACGCCCACGGTGCCGTTGAAGACACCGTTCTTCCCCTTCTCGTAATTGTTGCGAATCTGGGTGACCTTGTCGCCGACACGGAAGACCCGGCCGCCGAACCGCTTCTCGGGCAGATCCGGACGGGCGGGGGTGACCGCTTGCTGGAGCAGCCCGTTCAGCGTGCCGGCGCCTGCGGGTCCTCGGTGCATGGGCGCGAGCACCTGCACGTCGCGGCGCGGGTCGAGACCGAACCGGGCCGGGATCCGCCGCGCCGCCACGTCCACGGTGAGACGACCGGCCTCCTCGGTGTCGTCCTCGACGAAGAGGAAGAAGTCCTTCAGGCCGTCGGTGAGCGGATGCTGCCCGGAGTTGATGCGGTGCGCGTTGGTGACGACGCCCGACTGCTGGGCCTGGCGGAAGACGCGGGTGAGGCGGACGGCGGGAACGGGACTTCCGTCGGTGAGCAGATCCCTGAGGACCTCCCCGGCGCCGACGCTGGGCAGTTGGTCGACGTCACCGACGAAGAGCAGGTGCGCGCCGGGCGGCACGGCCTTCACCAGTTTGTTGGCGAGCAGCAGGTCGAGCATGGACGCCTCGTCGACGACGACCAGGTCCGCGTCGAGCGGGCGGTCCCGGTCGTAGGCCGCGTCGCCGCCCGGCTTCAGCTCCAGCAGCCGGTGCACGGTGGAGGCCTCGGCCCCGGTCAGCTCGGACAGGCGTTTGGCCGCGCGGCCGGTGGGCGCGGCCAGGACGACCTTGGCCCGCTTGGCCCGGGCGAGCTCGACGATGGAGCGCACCGTGAAGGACTTGCCGCAGCCGGGCCCTCCGGTCAGGACGGCGACCTTCTTGGTCAGCGCGAGCCGCACGGCCTCCTCCTGCTCGGGCGCCAACTCCGTTCCCGTGCGCCCCTTGAGCCAGCCCAGCGCCTTGTCCCACGCCACGTCCCCGAACACGGGCATCCGGTCCTCGTCCGTGCGCAGCAGGCGCAGCAGCTGGGCGGAGAGGGACAGCTCGGCGCGGTGGAAGGGGACGAGGTAGACGGCCGTGACCGGGTCCCCGCCGTCCGGCCCGGGCACCCTCTCCCTCACGACGCCGGGGTCGGAGTCGTCCTCGGGGGGCGCAGCCAGCTCGGCCAGGCACTCGATGACCAGCCCGGTGTCGACCTGGAGGAGCTTGACCGCGTCCGCGATCAGCCGCTCCTCCGGGAGATAGCAGTGGCCCTGGTCGGTCGACTGGGACAGGGCGTACTGCAGACCGGCCTTGACTCGCTCCGGGCTGTCGTGCGGGATCCCGACGGACCGGGCGATCCGGTCGGCGGTGAGGAATCCGATGCCCCAGACGTCCGAGGCGAGGCGGTACGGCTGGTTCTTGACGACGGAGATGGAGGCGTCGCCGTACTTCTTGTAGATGCGTACGGCGATGGACGTGGAGACCTCGACGCTCTGCAGGAAGAGCATGACCTCCTTGATCGCCTTCTGCTCCTCCCAGGCGTCGGCGATCTTCTTGGTCCGCTTCGGGCCGAGCCCGGGCACCTCGATGAGCCGCTTGGGCTCCTCCTCGATGATCTGGAGGGTGTCGAGCCCGAAGTGCTGGGTGATCCGGTCGGCGAAGACGGGTCCGATGCCCTTGACCAGGCCGGAGCCGAGATAGCGGCGAATGCCCTGGACGGTGGCCGGGAGGACGGTCGTGTAGTTCTCGACGGTGAACTGCTTGCCGTACTGCGGGTGGGAGCCCCAGCGCCCCTCCATCCGCAGCGACTCGCCCACCTGGGCGCCGAGGAGCGCTCCGACGACGGTGAGCAGATCACCGGCGCCGCGGCCGGTGTCGACGCGGGCGACCGTGTATCCGTTCTCCTCGTTGGCGTACGTGATCCGCTCGAGCACACCCTCCAGCACGGCGAGGTGCCGCTCCCCGGCACCCGCCTGCCCCGCCCGACTCGACTCCTGGGTCATGATCCGACGCTACCGAAGAGGACCGACAGTGACGACGACATGGTCCTCACGGCCCCGGACTCCTGCATGCTGGGGCCATGGATCCGGTGCTGCGCGGCCTGCCGTCCGCCTTCTGGAGTGTTCCCTACGTGGGCTCACGCTTCCCGGGGTCGCCGGCAGTGGCGGCGCGCCCGGGCCTGGCGGCCGGCGCGAACTGCCAGCTGTTCGCGTACGAGGTGCTGCGCCACTTCGGACTGGTCCCACCCGCCCTGCGCTCGAGCGACCTGTGGACGGACACACGGGCCACGGTCCGTGTGTCCGCGGCCCGGCCTCTCGACCTGATGCTCTTCAACTCCACCGACGACGCCTACGGCGCGCACGTCGGGGTGCGGACGGGAGAGGAACGGGTGCTGCACCTGTGCGCGGAGGTGGGCCGGCCGGCGGTCTGGGAGCCGGCGGAGTTCGCGGCGCGGGAACGGTACCGGGTGCTGGTCGGCATCAAGCGGGTGACGGCGGGCCGGGAGAACAGGGGTGCCTGCAACAGTTACTGACAATCCGGGGGGCTCCGACGAGTGGCTTTCCCGTGGGCTCCCCTGCGGATCAGGTCTCGAACTCACCCAGCCAGCTGCGCTGGACGAGGTGCTTGGGAAGGTAGTCGGACTCGACCTCGATCGGGATCCCGCCGTCATGCGCGAGACAGACGACCGCCAGGAGGCCGAGGGCCACCAGTCCGTCGACCCGTTGGGCACGGTCCTCGTCCGCGGTCCAGTACTGTTTGTGCAGCTCAAGGGCCTCCACCAGGGCCTGGTTGAAACCCTGCTCGTCCTTGCGTACGAAGCGGTGGAAGAGGTTGATCGGCTGGTAGAGAATGTTCTGCAGCAGGTCGGGCGGGGTGATCGTCGCGGCTTCCGGATAGGACCCCTCGATGGCGGCCACCAGCTTCTCGACCAGTCCTGGACGCCTGAGCCAGTAAGTCTGCAGGGCATCCACCCAGTGGTAGACGTATTCGTCCACCTCGGCACCGGAAGCCCGCAAGAGCTCGATCGGGACCTCGCAGAGCTGAGCCATGCGGTTCTGTTCACGGCAGACGACCGCGAGCCAGAAAGCCGTGAGCCAGTTGCCCGCATCCGAGTAATCCTGCGGACCCGTCGCGGGAATGGTCCGCATCTCCCGGTTGATACGGCATTGCACCGATTCCTCGGTCGTCACCGCCGCAGCGAACATCGCCGAACCCACCTGCATCGCGGTGACCACGGCTTCCCATGTCTCCAGTTGCCCCGCCCGCGGATCGACGGCACAGCGCGCGTCCATGTGCAGGATCGCCTTGCCCAGCGTCGAGTTGAACATGCGGGGCGATTCTTCCAGCCATTGGATCGACTTCGCCGTGCTTTCACCGAGCGACTTGGCGTAGGCCTCGTCATCGGGGCCCGGAGCTCCATGCCGTGCCACTCGTACACTCACTGCACTCTCCCGATCACCCGATGTCGAACTTCGACATAGTGTACCCGGCATACTCGCCGACGTTACGATTGCCCTTGACGACGATATAGTCCAACTTGTTGTCCTTCAGGGCGCGTTCGAGTTCATCCGCCAGATCCATTTCCTTCGGGTTCTGTCGGCCTCGTCCCCGCATTTCGCGGAGAATATCGTCGAAGTACTTCCTCGTCCCCTGGGACACCCGCTCACCATTGGGCAGATTGCGCGCCCCCAGCTCCGTGTCCACGCTGCTCTTGGCCTCGACGACCACGTAGCCGCCGTCATCACGTCGCCAGACCTGGTCGAACTGGTCATTGCCGTTCAGGGGACCGTCCAGCGGTTCCCGGGTGGCATGTGGATAGTGCTCGGGTATGACGTGGTGTTCGGCTATGGATTCGCCGTAGGCTTCGGCGCTGTCCCGCATGTCACGGTGCGCCGCCTTGTACTCGTAGGTCCGCTCCGTCCGCGTGAGCTCTGTTTCCGAATTGGGCGCGTCGTGATGTGCCTGTACGGCTTCCGCCTTGTGACGACCGGCCGCCTGGTCGTAGTTGACCGCCTGGTGCCGATGAGCCGCCGCATCGTCAAGGGTCTTGAGCCCCTCGGGGGTGATGTGCTCCCGACCGCGCACCACGGAATCCTCGAGGTAATCGGGCTTCAGAGGCTCCGGGGCGTCCTTGGCCGAAATCCACTCGCCGGTGTTCATGTCCTTGACGAGTTGAGGAGGGACGAGGCCCGTGTGGTCGGGAATCTCGACGCTCTTACGATTGCCGTTGGATTTGTAGAACTCTTTGAAGTAGTCCGGGTCGTGGTTTGCCCGCGCCACCTGCTCCTGCATGATCTCGAGCTTGCGCTCGGGAGACATGTGCGCGGGGTCCTCGGGACCGTCATGGGCGACAGGAGCCTCGTCACCCGGATTGTGCCCGCCGGGTGTGTGCTCCCCGGCACCACCCATGTCGTCGGCCGTGTGACCGAGATCGTCCAAGGGCCCCCGGCCGGACGGCACGCCATGGCCATGACCCGGCATGGTGTCGGTGCCGCCGCCCGGCAGGTCGTGTCCGGTGCCGGGTTCGTGGCCGTGGCCGCCCGGCAGGTGGTCGTCCGCCCTGGTGGGTAGCGCGTTGTCCGGGGTGTGTCCGGGGGCGTGGGTGTCGAGACTGTTGGCCGGCATGTTGTCGGGTGCGTGTCCGCCGGGGAGGTGGTCTCCGGCATGCCCGCCGGGAAGACGGTCCCCTGTGTGCACGGTCGGGATGTTCTCGCCGCCGGCGTGGACGGTGGGCATGTCGTTGCCGGCGTGGACGGCGGCGTCGTCGCCGGTGCGGCCCACGTCGCCGAGGTCATGACCCGCGCTGTCGCCCAGGCGGATGTGCTGCCCGGCCTGTTCCGCGGCATGGGTGCCCGCGCCGACCAGCGCCGGTTCCTTCACCGGGGACGGTGTGTGCGGGACGTCGGAACCGGCGTGCGGATCGCCGAGGTCGGGCTGGTCCACGATGTCGCCCGGACCGTCCTCGGCCTTCTGCAGCACATCGCCGTGCTCGTCGAGGATGTTGCCGTGCGGGTCCATGTACTGCGCCGGCGCGCCGTGCTCGGTCGGCAGCTTCATGCTGCCCTCCGGCAGCACCGGCCCGTCGTGCGGCAGCTGGAAGTTGCCGTCCGGCAGCTTGACCGCACCCTCCGGGATCACCGAACCCTCGGGCAGATGCACGGTGCCGTCCGGCAGCTTCAACGCACCCTCGGGCAGCGTGATCGCATTGTCGGGGAGTTTGGGGATCTCGATGTTGCCGACGCCCTTCAGCGCCTTGCTGATGTCCCCGATCTTCGACAGACCCGCACCCGCACCCTTGGCGACATACGTCATCGGATCGATGACC
>Ga0102590_1002979_pt1 | contig 18263 bp, 15 predicted proteins | sample AraplaMF_Col_mMF_FD_76859 | JGI IMG/M metagenome (GOLD analysis project Ga0102590, IMG submission 76859) | Arabidopsis root microbial communities from the University of North Carolina, USA - plate scrape MF_Col_mMF | ecosystem: Host-associated > Plants > Roots > Endosphere | place: USA...
CCAGACCGCCACCTCCCCCGCGGTGGCCGCCCCGGCGGAGTGGACGGACACCACCTCCACCTCCGCGGCCCGCAGGAACGTGGCGAACAGGTCCGTCACGTCGGCGGGATACGGCGCCGCGACAGCCACCCGCCGCGCCTTGATCTCCCGGGCCGCGTGCACGAAGGCGAACGATGTGGCGGAGGCCGGCATGCCGGCCGTGCGCGCGAGGGTGCGCACCTGCTCGTGGGCGCCCTCCCAGCCGAGCACAAAACTCCCGCTGGTGGACGCCCACACCACCGCCTCGGCACCGGAGAGCCGCAGCTCCTCGACGCCCGCCGCGAGCGTCTGCGGCGAGCCGATCCGGCGGAGCGTGTCCACGCGGTGAGCGCCCTCCCCCGCGTCGGTGTGCACGAGGTCAACCCGGATGTCGCTGGCCAGAAGCTGCTCGATCCGGGGGTAGTCGTCCTCGGCGTAATGGCCCGGGTAGAGGAATCCGAGTGCGGTCATGCCCAACCTTCCTGTTCTTCCGGCAGTGCGGGACCCTGGTGTGCTGCCTGTCCCTCCCACCGCCTCCGGGGCGTGGGAGGCGTCCCCCCAGCAGAGCCTGATGGGGACGCGCCGCCCGGGTACCCAGGTGACGCTGAGCCGCCCGCCCCCGTCACCTGCTTGGCGGAGACGACGTCCGTCCCGGCGTGCTGGAACGCCTTCCCGAACCACGCGCCGAGTAACGCCGGCACGGCGGTCGCCGGGGCGTCCCCAGCGATTGACGGCCGTCGCTCCGGGTGCGACCGTGTTCCATCCGCGCATGTCGGACGCCCGCCCGGCCGCCCCCGGCCGTCTCCGCCGAACGGAGGCACGGTTCCCGAATGACCGCCCGCCCGCCCGGCCGTCCCACGTTGCTCGTCCTGGACGCCGAGCCGCTGCCCCGGCTCGGCCGGCTGACCGGTCGGGTGCGGATCGAGCACGTGGACGACTCGGCCCTCGCCCGGCGGCTGCCGTTCGCCGATGTGCTGCTGGTCTGGGACTTCACCTCGCGTGCCGTGCTCGACGCCTGGCCCGGTGAGGGCCCGCGGCCGCGCTGGGTGCACGCCGCGAGTGCGGGCGTGGACCATCTGCTGTGCCCCGAACTCGCCGCCTCCGACACCGTGGTGACGAACGCGCGCGGCGTCTTCGAGCAGCCCGTCGCCGAGTACGTGGCCGCGCTCGTCCTCGCGATGGCCAAGGACCTGCCCCGGACGTGGGACCTGCAGCGGGAACGCCGGTGGCGGCACCGTGAGACGACACGGGTCGCGGGCACGCGCGCCTGTGTGGTCGGCTCCGGACCGATCGGGCGGACGATCGCCCGCACGCTCAAGGCCCTCGAGGTGACGACGTCGATCGTGGGCCGCGTCCCGCGTACCGGCATCCACGGCCCGGCCGACCTCGACCGTCTGATGGCCCGTGCCGACTGGGTCGTGGCGGCGGCGCCGCTCACCGAGCAGACGCGGGGCATGTTCGACATACGCCGCTTCGGCGTCATGCAGCCCTCGGCCCGCTTCGTCAACGTGGGACGCGGGGGCCTCGTGGTCGAGGGGGCGCTCGCCGAGGCGCTGACCAAACGATGGATCGCGGGCGCGGCACTGGATGTCTTCCAGAACGAGCCGCTGGGCCCCGACAGTCCGCTGTGGCACGTGCCGGGGCTGCTCGTCTCCCCCCACATGAGCGGCGACACGGTCGGCTGGCGCGACGAACTGGGCGCACAGTTCGTCGGACTGTACGAGCGCTGGGAGGCGGGGAAACCGCTTGTGAACGTGGTCGACAAGAAACGTGGATACGTGCCCGGTCACTGAGTGCACACCGAGTGCAGTCGTGGCCGGTCAGCACCGCGGCGGAGCGGGGACACGGCCCTCGTGCGCACCACTGCACGGGCGCGGGGCCGATAATCGGCCTGAATACATCGCATGGTCCCGGGTAGCCGCGCGCCCATGGCTCCACCACGGACGAATGACGCAGAAAAACCCGGACCCACCAGACGGTCACTGCTCGCCGGCATCGCCGCAGTCGGCGCGCTGGGCGCCGCCGGCTGCAGCCGTGTCGCCACGGCGTCGACGACGCGCGGCGGAGATCTGCTCAGCCGGCTCAAGGCCCAGGGCGTCGTTCGCCTCGGCATCGCGGGCGAGATCCCCTTCGGTTACATCGACAAGAACGGAAACCTCACCGGCGAGGCCCCGGAGCTGGCGAAGGTCATCTTCAAACGCCTCGGCGTCGACCGGGTACAGCCCGTGCCGACCGAGTTCGGCTCCCTCATCCCCGGGCTGAACTCACAGCAGTTCGACGTCGTCTCCGCCGGGATGTACATCAATCCCGAGCGCTGCCAGCAGGTCATCTTCGCCGATCCGGACTACCAGATGCTCGACTCCTTCATCGTGCGCAAGGGAAACCCCAAGGGCCTGCACTCGTACAAGGACGTCGTCGCGAAGAAGGCGAAATTCGCCACCGGGACCGGATACGCGGAGATCGAGTACGCCGTCGAGGCCGGCTACAAGGAGAGCGAGATACTGATCGTCCCCGATCAGGTCGCCGGGCTGAACGCCGTCGAGGCCGGCCGGGTCGACGTGTTCGCGGGCACCGCGCTCACCGTCCGTGAGGTCGTCAAGAACTCCCCCAAGACCGAGGCCACCAGGCCCTTCGCCCCGCTGGTGAAGGGCAAACCGCACGTCGACGGCGGCGGCTTCGCGTTCCGGCCCACCGAGACGGGGCTGCGGGACGCCTTCAACGCCGAGCTGAAGAAGATGAAGGCGAGCGGCGAGCTCTTCCGTGTCCTGCGTCCGTTCGGCTTCAGCAAGGCCGAGATGACGGACATGACCGCGAAGGAGCTGTGCGGCGGATGACCTCGGGACTCTGGGAACTCGTACTGAAGGGCATATGGACCACGGTCCAGCTGCTCGTGCTCAGCGCGGTGCTCGCGACGGCCGTGTCCTTCGCGGTGGGCATCGCACGCACCCACCGGCTCTGGATCGTCCGATTCCTCGCCGGCTTCTACACCGAGGTGTTCCGCGGGACCTCGGCCCTGATCATGATCTTCTGGGTGTTCTTCGTGCTGCCGCTCGCCTTCGGCTGGCAGCTGGTGCCCCTGTGGGCGGGCACACTCGCCCTGGGCCTGACGTACGGGGCCTACGGTGCCGAGATCGTGCGCGGCGCCCTCAACTCCGTCGACCCCGCACAACGCGAGGGCGGGATAGCGCTGAGCTTCACGCCGTGGCAGCGGATGCGGAAGATCCTGCTGCCGCAGGCCGTGCCCGAGATGATCCCGCCGTTCTCCAACCTGCTGGTCGAACTGCTCAAGGGCACCGCCCTGGTCTCCGTCATGGGCATGGGCGACCTGGCCTTCAGCGGCAACCTGGTGCGGCTCGCGCTGCAGGAGAGCGCACAGATCTACACGTACATCCTGCTCATCTACTTCGTGATCGCCTTCCTTCTCACCCGGCTGATGCGCGGGCTGGAGAGCCGGCTCAAGGCCGGGGTCGGCAAGGCGCCTGAGCCTGCCGTCTCCGTTCGGCGGTCCGAGACGACGACGGTCGGAGGTGGTGTCTCGTGAAGTGGGACTGGGGTGCCGTCCGCGATTTCCTGCCGCATTTCTGGGACGGCCTGCTCGTCACCCTCCAGGCGCTGGTCCTCGGTTCGCTGATCGCCTTCGTCCTCGGCCTCGTGTGGGCGCTGCTGATGCGCACACCGACCCGGTGGGTGCGCTGGCCGGTGGGGGTCGTGACCGAGTTCATCCGTGACACGCCGCTGCTGGTCCAGCTGTTCTTCCTCTTCTACGTGCTGCCCGAGTGGGGACTCGCCTTCTCCGCGCTGACCACCGGTGTGGTCGCGATCGGACTGCACTACTCCACCTACACGATGCAGGTCTACCGCGCCGGCATCGAGGCGGTTCCGGCCGGCCAGTGGGAGGCCGCCACCGCGCTGAGCCTGCCGATGCGCCGCACCTGGACGGCGGTGATCCTCCCGCAGGCGATCCGCCGGGTCGTGCCCGCCCTCGGCAACTACGTGATCTCGATGCTCAAGGACACGCCGATGCTGATGGCGATCACCGTCCTAGACATGCTCGGTGAGGCGCGCCTCTTCTCCCAGCAGCACTTCCAGTTCACCGAGCCGCTCACGGTCATCGGTGTGGCCTTCGTCCTCATCTCCTATCCCGCCTCCCTCCTCCTGCGAGCCCTGGAGCGACGCCTTGTCCGCTGACACCCCTCTCATGAAAGAACCCGACGCCCACGCCAACCCGCAGGCGGCCACCGGCGAGCTGATCCGGCTGGACAAGGTGACCAAACGCTTCGGCGACCACACGGTGCTCGACCGCCTCGACTTCACGGTCGACGCGGGCAAGCACGTCACCCTGATCGGCCCCTCGGGCTCCGGCAAGACCACCATCCTGCGGATGCTGATGACCCTGACGAAGCCCGACGAGGGCACGATCACGGTCGCCGGGCAGCAGCTCTTCCCGGCCGGCGAGAAGCAGGTCCGCGAGATCCGCAAGAGCATCGGCATGGTGTTCCAGCAGTTCAATCTGTTCCCGAACATGAAGGTGCTGCGGAACATCACCGAGGCGCCGGTCACCGTCCTCGGCATGTCGAAGGACGAGGCCGAGCAGCGGGCACGCGAGCTGCTCGACCTGGTCGGGCTCGGCGACCACCTCGACAAGTACCCGAGCCAGCTCTCGGGCGGGCAGCAGCAGCGGGTGGCGATAGCCCGGGCCCTGGCGATGCGCCCCCAGGTGCTGCTGCTCGACGAGGTGACGTCCGCGCTCGACCCGGAACTGGTCGCCGGTGTGCTCGACGTCCTCCGTGACATCGCTCACTCCACGGACATCACCATGCTCTGTGTGACCCACGAGATGAACTTCGCCCGCGACATCTCCGACCGGGTCCTGATGTTCGATTCCGGCCAGGTCATCGAGGCGGGCGCGCCGGAGAAGATCTTCAGCGAGCCGGAGCAGCCGCGAACCCGGGAGTTCCTCAGCGCGGTGCTGTGACGTCGGGAAGCTGATCGAGGCACCGCCCGGCACGGGCGGTCGGTTCATGACAAGGGCATATGCCAGTGTGATGGGCCCCTGCTGAGGGGGCCGAATCACGCCACGAAGTTCGTCAACTCCCACTCCCCGTCGAGCCCTTGAGCCTTATCGTGGAGGCAGCCAAGCTGTCCCGAGTACGGCCCAAGAAGCGCAGGGGGAGACCGTGGCGCTGACCCATGAGCCGACCGCTCCGTACCACTCGACGCAGGACGCACTGCGCGTCCTCGAGACGGTGGCGGGGCGCCCCGCCGGCGTCACCGACACCGAGCTCGCCCGCCGGACCGGTTTCGGCACCCACCGGCTGACCTCACTCCTGCGGATGCTGAGCCGGGAGGGGTACGTCGAGCAGACCGCCGACGGCGCATACGTCACCGGCACCGCCCTGAGCCGTCTCGGCTCCGCCCACGACCGCGAGCAGGCACTGCGCGAGAAGCTCCAGCACACGCTCGACGATCTGCGCGAGTCGGTGGGCGCTGCGATCTACATGAGCCGCTACGTCGACGGCGAGGTGCTCGTCACCCAGTGCGCCGAGAGTCCGGCGACACCGGCAGTGCACGAGTGGGTGGACTTCCGCTCCTCGGCCCACGCCAGCGCGGTCGGCAAGAGCCTGCTCGGTCAGCTGGACGTCAACGGCCGCCGGGACCACCTCGCCCGGCACAAGATGGCCCGGCTCACCTCGCGGACGATCACCAGCGAGAAGCTGCTGCTGTCCCGCCTCGACGCCCATCCACCGACGGTCCCGGTCCTTGATCTGCAGGAGTACGCGGTGGGCACGGTCTGCGCCGCCGTCCCGATCACCGCGGGCTCCGCGGTCGGCTGTCTGGCCCTGTCCCTGCCGGTGGAGCACGCTCACCGGCTGCGGCAGGCGGCGGACCGCCTGAACAAGGGCGCGGCCCCGGTCCTGCTGTCGCTCGCGATCTGAGAGTGGTCACAAGCACCCCGGCGGACCAGGTAGTATTTCTTTTGTCGCCGGACGCCGAAGCGAAACGCGACAGAGTCTGCGCCGCTAGCTCAGTTGGTTAGAGCAGCTGACTCTTAATCAGCGGGTCCGGGGTTCGAGTCCCTGGCGGCGCACGTACGAGAGGCTCCTCGCGAAAGCGGGGGGCCTCTCCTCGTGTCACGGACGCCGATCCCCCACGGCGGGACGCACGACAGCCGGCGGCAGCAGCTCCTCCCGCCCCCGGGCCCGGTACTCCGCCACGAGCCCGGCCACGTCCCCGTCGGTGAGGCGCCGGTAGCCGGACTCCTCCGGTGGCCGCCACCACACCGGATCCGCGCACCGGAATCCCTCCCGTCGCAGCCCCACCCGGTGGATCTTGTTGGTGGCGGTGACCGGCATCACCTCCACCACCCGCACGAAGCGGGGTCCCATCTTCGTCCCCAGATCCGGCTGGGCTGCGAGGAACGCGGCGAAGACGTCCGGATCGAAGGACCCGGCGTCGTCCAACGCCATCGCCGCCATCACCCGGTCCCCCGCCACCGGGTCCGGCACCGCGTACACCGCCACGGAGAGCGCGCCCCGGTACCGGGCGAGGATGCCCTCGATCATCGCGGCGGCCAGGTTCTCGCTGTCGACGCGGAGCCGGTCGTCGGTCCGGCCGGCAAAGTACAGGAACCCGTCCGCGTCCCGGTAGAAGAGGTCACCCGTCCAGTACCGGCCCTCGCGGCGGCGTGCGGCGTCCGCGGCCGGGTTGCGCCAGTACCCCTCGAAGTGATGGGGCCCGCGATTGACCAGTTCCCCTATGGCCTCGTTGCCGTTCATCAGCCGGCCGTCCCCGGTGATGACCGCCGGCGGGCACTCCTCACGCGTGACGGGATCGACGACGGCGAGGTCGTCGCCCGGCGCGGCCCTGCCGATCGCACCGGCCGGGGTCCCCGCCGTCCGCTGCACGGCGGCTCCGCCCTCCGACGAGCCGTAGCCCTCCACGAGCCGCACCCCGAAGCGCCGCTCGAAGGCGGCGGCGTCCACCACGCCGGCCTCAGTGCCGAAGCCCAGCCGCAGGGGGTTGTCCCGGTCGTCGGGCCGCTCCTTCGTCGCCAGGACGTAACTCACGGCACGTCCGACATAGGTGAAGTACGTGGGCCCGCAGGTACGCAAGTCCTCAAGGAACCCCGAGGCCGAGAAGCGCCGCCTGAGCGCGATCGCGGCCCCCGAGACGAGCGCGGGTGCCCAGTCGGCGATCACCGCGTTGCCGTGGAACATCGGCATACAGATGTAGTGGACGTCGTCGGCGCCGAGCCCGAAGTGACGGACCAGGGAGCGGCCGGCTGCCACGAGCCGTCCCTGGGTGCAGATCGCGGCCTTGGGTGCGCCGGTGGAACCGGAGGTGAAGTACAGCAGGAAGCGGTCGGCGGGGGTGGCCCGCGAGTCGTCCGGCTCGGCCCCCTCGTACCCGGCGAGGAGGTCCGCGCAGTCGTCCGTGTCGGTCACCAGCACCCGGACGCCGGGCAGGTCGAGCCCGTCCAGCAGGGGGCGGAAGGCCTGCTCGGTGACCAGGACACGGCACTCGGTGTGCAGCAGGTCGCGGGCCGACTCCGCCCTTCCGCGGGTGGGGTTGATCCCGGCGACGGCCGCACCTGCGAGGGCCGCCGCACTCAGCCACAGCGGGTACTCGGGTGTGTTGTGGAGCAGCACCCCGAGGTGCGGCCGGTCCCCCGGTTCGAGCAGATCGGCGAACAGCGCCGCCCTGGCCGCGGCCCCCGCGGCCACCTCGTGCCGGGTGAGCGACCGCCCCTCGAACCACAGTCCCGTCCGGTGGTCGTTCCATCCCTGCATGACCAGTTCCGCGACGGTACCCCTCGTGGACTCCATGGGCGCGCAGATTAACTGACGGGCCGTCAGATAGGGAGACCCGTGGGACCCGCCGGGAGCGGGGCCTCCCTACGGCATGCCGGCGAACGGACCGTCCGCGGCGAAGACCTCGGCGTAGGTCACCATGAAGCCGACACAGAACGCGACGATCAGCGAGAGGAACACCAGTATGCCCACGGCGCCCGCCAGGACCCTGCCCCGGCCCGGGGCGTGCGCGGTGGCGCGTTCGGGGTGGGCTGCCGTGTAGCGCACCGGGACGATGTCGCCCTCGACCGTGGTCCGCGGGCCGCCCGTCTCCTCGAAGCGCACGGTACGGCCCTCGCGGGTGGCGAACTCGTACACATGGTGCAGCGTGGTGCTCACGGAGGTCTCTCCGCCCCCGCTGGTCGTCGTGTACGTCCGCAGACAGCGCGCCTCGGCGGTCAGGCCGCTGTTCCAGTTGCTGCGCAACCGCAGCGAGCGGCGGACCACCGCCACCGCCTGGGCCAGCGCCCCGATCATGATGAGGCCGGGCACCCCGTAGAACAAGTAGTCCATGACTCCCCCGAGTTGAGTACGACTCCACGCACGCCGCATGGTCATGTCGACGTGCGTGGAACGTACCCGCCCGGGGTGCCGGTGCTCCTCAAGGAAGGCTCAGAAAGCGAGCCGGGAGGCGGTACCGGTCAGAACGTGACGTCAGCGCACGAGTAGAACGCGTTGGCGGTGTCCGCGATCGTCCACACCCCGAGGATGACGTGGTGCCCGCTCAGCCCGGTCGGCAGCGTGCCGGCGTGGCTGAGCGTGGACGGCGGACGCTGACCGTTGTACGGGACCGTCAGGAACGGGGTGGTGTTGAGATCGGCCCGGGTCAGGGCGTGGTTCTGGTTCCAGCCCTGTTTGGTGACGTAGTACTTGAAGTCGGTCGTCGAGTGCGAGGCGGTGAACTGCCAGCGGAAGCTGTAGCTCTGCCCGCCCGTCACCTTGGTCGTCGGCCAGGCAGTGCCCGAGGGCGTCCTGGGCTGGTCGAGCGCGCCGAAGTTGGTGTGGTTGGCCGAACAGATCTGCCCGTCGCCGGGCCCCGCTGCCGGGAAGCCCTTGGGGCCCTCGACACTCTGCGGCTCCCACTGGATGTCGCCGCAGCCGGAGACGATGCCGCCGTTCGCGGCGCACATCTTCTGCCGGCTGAGCGGCTGGTCGGTGTAACCGTGGGCGCTGGCACCGCCCGTGGAGAGCACGAACGTGCCCGCGGTGGCGAGGCCGAGCACGGCCGCGTACCACTTCGCCTTCCTGGTCGTACGGATGCGCATGCTGCCGCTCCTGGAGGATGTGGGGAGTTCCTTGAGCCGTGCGCGCAGCGTTCAGGTCTAGACCAAGTCTCACGGTATTACCGGAAGTTGAACATGTCCATACCAATTCAACTCCCTTTCACGCCCCGTCACCCGTGCGCCCCGTGTAGAAGGCCACGGTCAGATCCTTCACCAGCGCCTTGCGCTCGTAGTCGTCGAGCTCGACCAGGCCCCGCGTGGTCAGCCGAATCACCGTGTCCTCCACCGAGTCCACGAGCGAGCTGAGCACCGTGTCGCGGTGTTCGGCGTCGAGCGCGGCGATACGGCGGCGCTGCATCCGCGCCGCGACCTCGGGGGCGTACTCGATCCGGGTCGGCTGCACCGCGAACACCTCCAGGCCGACCGGCTCCGCCTCCGAGGCCACCAACCGGCTGAGCGCGTCCCCGACCGCCTCGACGTTGCGCAGGCTCACGACGGCCGTCGTCCCCGGCAGGTCGGCCGGCACCTGGGGCAGTACCCGCGCCAGCGCGGACTCGACGCACTCCCGCAGATAGGTCTCGTGGTCGTCGATGCCGAGCACGGCCCGCGCGGTGTCGCTGACCCGCCAGGTCACCAGCACCACGACCTGCAGAGCGAGCCCGTTGGCGTCGACCGCGGCCATCGGCTCGCTGCGCCAGTGCCGCAGCCGTACGTCGGCCCGCCGGCGCAGCACCAGCGGGTTGACCCACACCAGCCCGGTGCGGCGGATGGTGCCCCGGTAGCGCCCGAACACGCTGAGCACCCAGGCGCCCCCGGTCTGCCCCCGCATGAGTCCGCCGAAACCGAGGAGGAAGAGCAGACCCGCACCGATGTACGCCGCCACCTGCGGCAGCCCCAGGCCCGTGGACGCCGACGGAGGCAACTCCAGCAGGCGCACGGCGGACGGCGACACGAAGCCGGCCCACCACGAGATGACCCCGCTGCCGACCGCTCCGCAGAGCCCCACCAGCACGCCCAGCAGCCCGGGCATCACCCGTGCCGGCCGCTCGACGAGTTGGGGGTCCACGTCGGGCGGCTGACGGCGCGGCGGAGCGGGCGGACGTACCCGCGGCTGTTCGCCGGTACCGAGCCGCCGCCCCACCACCGCAGGGGGGACGGTCGGCGCGCCGATGTCGGAGTCGTCCCGGAACAGCAGGTGGACGGGGATGTCGGTGGTCGACTCGCTCTGGATGAGCCGGGCGGGCGGAGTGTCGGCCTCCTCCGGCGCCCCTTCGGGCTCCGGATTCTGCGGTGTCTTCGTGTTCATGCGTGCCTCCATGCCTCCGCGCCGGCAGTCGTCGTGCTCGGTGCGTCGGGTTACGGACCGGGAGAGGGGATCGGGAACGTTGCGGGAGAAGGGTCAGGAGAACAGGCGCCGCCAGGTCTCCGGCCCGGGAAAGCCGTCGGCCGCACCACCGCGCCAGCCCTGGGCGCGCTGGAACGCCTCCACACTGCGCCGGTCCATCTCGCCCCAGCGCGGACCGGGTCCTTCGGTGTAGTGCTTGCCGAACCCCTTCTCGATCAGCCGGCGACCCAGCCGGGTGATGTGCGGGTTGTCCGCGCCCGGACGGAACATGCCCGGGCCCGGAAAGTCGGGCATGCCGCCCGGGGGGACGGATCGCGACCCGACGGCCAGGGCGGAACCGGCCGCGGCCACGCCCCCGCCGTTCTTCTGCGTCAGGGGCCAGGCCGAGGAACCGGGCAGCGCGACGGCGCCCGGACCTGCGACGGCGCCCGAGCCGCCGGGCAGGCCGGGAACACCGTCGGTCGCCGACAGCTGCTCGCCCTTGCTCTCCGCACCGGCCTTGCTGTCGCTCAGGTTCTTGTAGCGGTAGGGCACGTAGCGGCTGGAATTGGTCCAGTACGCGTACGGGGTGGCCAGCTTCCGCGCCCTCGGCGGGGTCTCCTCGTAGGCCGTGTACCTCTTGTGCGTGGAGTCCGTCCAGCCGCCGAAGATGACGACGTGTGAGCCGCTCTCCGGGTTGGCCGCGTTGTGGAACAGCAGGATGTCGCCGGGCTGCAGCTGCGCCTTGGAGATCCGGACGCCGAACTTGTCGAGACTGCCCGTCCATTCGTTGCTGCCGAGGTTCCAGGCCATCGAGACGTATCCCGAGCAGTCCTGCCGGTAACCGTCCGACCAGTAGTCGTCCATGCTGTACGGGACCTTGGCCGCGACCCACACCTTGGCCCGGTTGATGATCTGGGCACGGGTCGTCGCGGGGGCCAGGGCGGGGGCCGATGCCCCGGCACTGCCGTGCAGTGGAGCCGTCCGGCCCTGCGGGGTGTCCGGCGGCTGGTCACCCCTCGGGACACCCGGGCGGAGCGGAGCCTGGGCGGCGGCGGCCGCGGGCATCGCCTGGCCCGCGGCAAGGGTCGCGCCGGCGACCGCGGCAAGCGCGACGGCCTTACGGGCCGTCAGACGGCCGGTACGTCCGGAGCGGGAGGAGGCGGAGACGGCACGGCGCCAGAGGACGCAGCCCGCACACGCGCAGCCGGTCCTGGGGGCGAATTCCTCGAACTCCGGAGTCTCCATGCGACGCCCTTCACACTCCCTGTCCATACCCGGAATGATATGTCCTGTTTTCTGCATGTACGTCACTTTCCCCAACTGTGTACCTGAATCGCGTGGTGACGGCCCGAACGATGTACGTGTGCCGTTCCTCCGGGGGTACGAGGCGCCGCCGGACGGGCGCGGCCATGCGGTATCCGTGGCCGGGGGCAGCCTCAGGTGTCGGGTAAAGTTCTCCGGGTCGACAGGCGCCGCTAGCTCAGTTGGTTAGAGCAGCTGACTCTTAATCAGCGGGTCCGGGGTTCGAGTCCCTGGCGGCGCACGACCGGGAAGGCCTCTCGCATGAGCGGGAGGCCTTTTTGTGTCCACCCGCACCCGGGGCCCGCGCCGATCGGCCGGATACCCTCTGGCCATGGCTCGGGACCTGCAGGAGCGGATCAAGAGGCTCATCATCGAGCGTCGGCTGCCCTCGGGCGCCGTGCTGCCGACCGAACCCGAGCTGATGACACTGCTCGGCGCCAGCCGGAACTCCGTGCGCGAGGCCCTCAAGGCGCTCCAGGCGATGGGCATCGTCGAGATCCGGCACGGCTTCGGAACCTACGTCGGTCCGATGTCCCTGGCCCCCATGGTCGAGGGCCTCGCCTTCCGCACGGTCGCCGGACACCACCGCGGCGAGGACAGCCTGCTGGAGCTTCTCGAACTGCGCGAGGCGGTGGAGACGGGGCTGATCTCCCGCCTGGCGGGCCGGCTGCCGGAGCGGGACCTCGCCGAACTGGACTCGCTCGTCGATCGCATGGAAGAGGAGGCCGCACGGGGCGCCGGCCTCGCGGAGACCGACCGCGCCTTTCACGCCACGCTCTACCGGGGGCTGGGAAACGTACTCCTGAGCGAAGTGCTGGAGGCGTTCTGGGACGCGTTCCACCGTGTCCGCACCGACCTGGCCGAGGTGCCCCAGGACCCGAAGGTCACCTGCCGGCAGCACCGGGAGATCGTCGACGCCGTACGGTCCGGTGATGCCGTGCGAGCGGAGGCGGCCATAAGGCACCACTTCCTCAACATCCGTACACGTGCGACCTCAACTGTCCCACTGGATTCCAACAAGCGTCCCATTGAGCCGGTATGAGCGGTAAACACCGCGTTTCGCTCTTGCGATCATGCCGGAAGCCATAGAACCCTGGGCTCCAAGGGACTGCCGATGCACGGCAGTTGGGGGTAATTGGCCGGTTGTGCCGCTCGGGGAGGGTGGCCCGGCCGGGGGGATGCCGAGGGGGCGTTCACACAGGCGGGAGGTCGCGTTCCCGTGTCCGCAGCGTGCAGGTGACGCGGTGGCGGCGACCAGTCACTGACGCCCGTCATGGTCGAGGGGGACCTGACGCGGGCGAAACAACCACACAGACACGCAGCCGTGCGTGCGGGGGGATGACTCATGACGTCGACGCCGACGGGCGCCCGGCAGAACTTCGACCCGTCAGAAACGACCCGGTCGAGGCTGCCATCACACCGGACGGGGCACACCGGCACCGATCATCGGAGCCGGAGGACACTGCCGAGATACGACTACGAACACTACAGCCGGCTCGCGGGACCACTCACCCACCCGGACCCGTCCAAGCCGTACAGGGTCCGCTACCGCTCACTGCTCTCCCAGGAGCCGCACCGTGTCCGCGCCGCCCTGATGCTGTGCGCGGCGCCGCTGCTGTCACTGCTCCTGCTGGCCTGGCTGCTCCAGCCCAAACACTGGACCGAGCGCCAGTACCCGGCCTACGACTTCCTGCCCGCGCTCGACGTGGTGATGCTCGTCTCGATCGGCCTGATCGAGTTCTTCCGCTGCATGACCGTACTGTCGAACGCGCATGCAACCCTGGTCGCCCGCGACCCCGTCCCGGTGGTTCCGCAGACCGGCACGAGAGTCGCCTTCCTGACCACGTACGTCCCCGGCAAGGAACCCCTGTCGATGGTGACGAAGACCCTGGAGGCGGCCGTACGACTGCGCCACCGGGGGCTTTTGCACATTTGGCTGCTCGACGAGGGCGACGATCCCGAGGTGAAGGCGGTCTGTGAGCGTCTGGGCGTGCACCACTTCACCCGCAAGGACGTCCCCGAGTGGAACCGGCCCAAGGGCCCGCACCGCGCCCGGACCAAGCACGGCAACTACAACGCCTGGCTCCAGGCGCACGGCGACGACTACGACTTCTTCGCCTCCGTCGACACCGACCACGTTCCGCTGCCCAACTACCTGGAGCGGATGCTGGGCTTCTTCCGCGACCCGGACGTGGGCTTCGTCATCGGCCCGCAGGTGTACGGCAACTACGACACCTTCGTCACCAAGGCCGCCGAGTCGCAGCAGTTCCTCTTCCACGCCCTGATCCAGCGGGCCGGCAACCGCTACGGCTCCCCGATGTTCGTCGGCACATCCAACGCCGTGCGGATCTCGGCGCTCAAGCAGGTCGGCGGCCTGTACGACTCGATCACCGAGGACATGGCGACCGGCTTCGAGATCCACCGCCACAGGAACCCCGCCACCGGGAGGAAGTGGAGGTCGGTCTACACCCCCGACGTGCTCGCCGTCGGTGAGGGCCCCGGTGCCTGGACGGACTTCTTCACCCAGCAGCTGCGCTGGTCGCGGGGCACGTACGAGACGATCCTCAAGCAGTACTGGAAGGGCTTCTTCTCACTGCCCCCTGGCAAGCTCTTCAACTACACGATGATGATCGTCTTCTATCCGATGTCGGCTCTCAACTGGATCCTCGCGGCGCTGAGTTGTGCGCTGTTCCTGGGTCTGGGCGCCTCGGGTGTGAACATCGACCCGACGGTGTGGCTGATGCTGTACGGCAATGCGTCGGCGCTGCAGATCGGCCTGTACGTCTGGAACCGCCGGCACAACGTCTCGCCGCACGAGCCGGAGGGCTCCGGAGGCGTGGCCGGCATGGTGATGTCCGCGCTGTCCGCACCGGTCTACGCCCGCTCGCTGCTGGACGCAGTGCTGCGCCGCAAGAGCCGGTTCGTGGTGACCCCCAAGGGCGATTCGACGAGTCCCGACACGTTTTTCGGGACCTTCCGGATCCATCTGTTCTTCATCCTGGTCTTCGGCGGCTCGATCGTCGCCGGCTTCGTCCTCGGCCACGCCCACCCCGCGATGCTCGTCTGGGCCTCGATCGCCCTGCTGATCACCGCGTCCCCGGTCTTCGTGTGGCGCTGGACCCTGCGTCAGGAGCGGCGGAAGCGGGTGATCGCCGATGAACGGCAGGACACCGTGGTGACTCCCGGGCAACCCGCCGGGGCCCACGCACCGTCGCCGCGCACCGCGTGGAGCGGCCACCCGGGCCCTGACCAGACCATGCAGATCGCTCTCGGGGGACACAAGAAATGAATGACCCGGCCGGTCACCGTCGTGTTCGTCGTCTCGCGATCGGCACGGCGGTGGTCATCGCACTGGGCGGAATGAACGGACCGTGGCTGTACCGCTTCGGGTCGGAGCGGTACCACGAGTACACGATCAACAAGCCCGAGTACAAAGCCCGGAACGGCTACTGGCAGACCGTCGAGTTCCCCGAGGAGTACCGGCAGGACACCATCCACGCCGTGCTGCTGCACACGGGGAAGGTGCTGCTGATCGCCGGCTCGGGCAACAACCAGGACAACTTCGACAAGAAGCAGTTCGACAGCCGTCTCTGGGACCCCGTGAAGGGCACGATCAAGAAGATCCCGACGCCGAACGACCTGTTCTGCACCGGCCACACACAGCTGGCGGACGGCAGGATCCTGATCGCGGGCGGCACCAAGCGCTACGAGAAGCTGAAGGGGGACGTCACCAAGGCCGGCGGCCTGATGATCGTGCACAACGAGAATCCGGACAAGCCGATCACGCTGCCCGCGGGCACCACGTTCACCGGCAAGGCGAACGGCAGGACCTTCCTCTCCAAGGACCCCGTGCTGGTGCCGCGGGCCAAGAAGGTCTTCGACAAGAAGACCGGCCGCTTCCTGCGCAACGACCCCGGGCTCGGCCGTATCTACGTCGAGGCGCAGAAGAGCGGCTCCCGGTACGAGACCGGCACCCAGGACAACTACCGCGTCCAGGGCCTGACCGGCTCCGACGCGCGCAACACCTATGGCATCGCGCAGAAGCTCGGCCTCGACAAGAAGGACTTCCAGGGCATCCGTGACGCCTACGAGTTCGATCCGGTCGCCGAGAGGTACATCAAGGTCGACCCGATGAAGGAGGCCCGCTGGTACCCCACGCTCACCACCCTGAGCGACGGCAGGGTCCTCAGCGTCTCCGGGCTCGACGACATCGGTCAGCTCGTCCCGGGCAAGAACGAGGTCTTCGACCCCAAGACCGGGAAGTGGACGTACACCTCGAAGATCCGCCAGTTCCCGACCTATCCCGCACTCTTCCTGATGGAGAACGGCAAGCTCTTCTACTCGGGTTCGAACGCGGGCTACGGCCCGGACGACGTGGGTCGTGACCCCGGCATCTGGGACGTGGACACCAACAGCTTCACCGAACTGCCAGGGCTGAGCGCCCCCGGGATGATGGAGACGTCCGGCACCGTACTGCTGCCGCCGGCTCAGGACGAGAAGTACATGGTCATCGGCGGCGGCGGGGTGGGCGAGTCCAAGCTGTCCACCAACAGGACCCGGCTGATCGACCTCAAGTCGGCGGCCCCCCGCTTCGTCGACGGACCCGCCCTGGAGAAGGGCACCCGCTATCCGCAGTCCTCGGTCCTGCCCGACGACACCGTGCTGGTGTCGGGCGGCTCGGAGGACTACCGGGGCCGCGGCGAGTCGAACATCCTCCAGGCTCGGATCTACCACCCGGACACCAACACGTTCCAGCGGGTGGCCGATCCGCTGGTGGGCCGCAACTACCACTCGGGCTCGATCCTGCTGCCCGACGGCCGCGTGATGTTCTTCGGCTCGGACTCGCTCTACGCCGACAAGGCCGACACCAAGCCCGGTGTCTTCGAACAGCGCATCGAGATCTACACGCCGCCGTATCTGTACCGCGACTCGCGGCCCTCCCTGTCGGGCGGACCGCAGACCATCGCACGCGGGGCGTCGGGCACCTTCACCTCGCAGCACGCCCCGACCATCAGGAAGGTCCGGCTGATCAGGCCCAGCGCCTCCACACATGTCACGGACGTGGACCAGCGCTCGATCGCGCTGGACTTCACGACGTCCGGGGACAAGATCACGGTCACGGTCCCGAAGAACCGCAACCTCGTCCAGTCGGGCTGGTACATGCTGTTCGCCGACGACGACCAGGGGACGCCGTCGACCGCGCAGTGGGTCAAGGTGCCGTAGCCGTCCCGGGCTCGGGGGCGCCCTGCGTCCGGCGGAGGGCGCCCCCGGCTCCGCACACGCTCTACGAGCCGCCGTCGGTGAGGTCGAGCGCGTAGGACGGCCACCATTGCCCGGCCTTCGGGCCGCCCTTGCACGTGCCGTCCGACTCGCCCGGCCGCTTCACCCACAGGTAGGCGTCCACCAGCGGGTCCGCCGTGTCGGTCGTCGGGGCCTCGCCCAGGGCGCGGCCCGGCGGATTGCACCACCGCTCCTGTGGATCCCCGTCCGTGTAGGGGCCGTTGCCGTTGCGGCTGGTGTCGATCACGAACGGCTTGCCGCCGATCCTCTCCGACAACTGCTTGCCGTACCCGGTCGAATCCTGTGTCGAGTAGAAGTTGGAGACGTTCACCGCGAAGCCGTCCGCCTGCTCGACACCCGCCCGCTGGAGGGGTTCGAAGATCCGGTCGGCGTGCTGCCAGCCCGCGTTGCCCGCGTCCAGGTACACCTTGGCGTTCTTCAGCGCCTTGAGTGCGGTGATCGCCCCCTTGAGCAGGTCGTACCGCTCCTCGTGGAACTCGGCCGGGGTGCAGCCGTCCACCATGTGCAGCACCGCGTCCGGCTCCAGGACCACCATCGCCCGCCGGTCCCCGATCCCGCGGGCCACGCCGTCGATCCACGCCCGGTACGCGTCGCCGTCGGCCGCGCCTCCCTGCGAGAACTGGCCGCAGTCGCGGTGCGGGATGTTGTAGAGGACCAGGAGTGCCGTACGGTCCGCCCTCGCCGCGGCCTCGGTGAACCCCCGCGCCTCCTGCGCCGGGTTCTCCGGGCCGATCCACTCCCCCGTAGGCTGCTCGGCGATCTTTCTGATCCGGTCCGCCTCGGCCGCCCTGCCGGCCTTCTCGTACGCGGTGACCTGCCGGGCCGCGTTCCCTCCCGGGTTGACCCAGAACGGGTCCGAAGCCTTCGGCTGCTGGGTGACGGTCCCGCTCGGGCGCTCTTCGCGGTCCTCCCCGTTCCCGGTGGAGGAACACCCGGCCAGCAGCAGCGCGGCCCCCACCGCCGCCGCCGCGGCCCGCGGCCCCCCACCCCTCGTCCCGTACATCCAACTCCCCCTTGGGTGTACCACTTTGGGCGTTCCGCCTTACTCCCCAATCCTGACATACCCGTCGCGTCCCGCCCATGAGATCGCGCGGCTGTTGCGGGAGACCTGTGACCGCGTCACCGGCCCACGCCCGTCAGATAGGCCGACACCACCACGTTCGCCGAGTAGGTGTGGCTCGCCCGGTCGTAGCTTCCGCCACAGGTGATCAGCCGGAGCTCGGCCCGTCCCGGCTCCCGCGG
>Ga0102590_1002982_pt1 | contig 18258 bp, 9 predicted proteins | sample AraplaMF_Col_mMF_FD_76859 | JGI IMG/M metagenome (GOLD analysis project Ga0102590, IMG submission 76859) | Arabidopsis root microbial communities from the University of North Carolina, USA - plate scrape MF_Col_mMF | ecosystem: Host-associated > Plants > Roots > Endosphere | place: USA...
TCTCGACCGTCTCGCCGGCGATGATGGTCAGGAGCTCGTCGCGCGACACCACCGAGCGGGCATGGTCGGCCAGGGTCGACAGGATGGTGAACTCGCCGGGGGTCAGCAGCAGCAGCACGCCGTTGGGCGCGGTCAGCTGGCGGGCGGCGGCGTCCAGCCGGAAGCCGGCGAACAGGCGCACGTCGCTGCGCGGCCCCTTGCCCCCGGCCCGGCGGCGCAGCAGGGCCTTGACGCGGGCCAGCAGCTCGCGGGGCGGGATCGGCTTGACCACGTAGTCGTCGGCGCCCAGCTCCAGCCCGACGATGCGGTCGACCGGATCGCCCAGGGCGCTGAGCAGCAGGATGGCCGGCCCGTCGGTTCCCGACACCTGGCGGCACAGCGACAGGCCGTTCTCGCCGGGCAGGTTGACGTCCAGCACCAGCACGTCGACGGGCCGGGTCTCCAGCACCTCGCGGGCGGCGGGCACGTCGGCGGCCTGGCGCACGGCGTAGCCCTGGCCGGTCAGGTAGCCGGCCATCTCCTGGCGCAGCACCTCGTCGTCCTCGACCAGCAGGACGGTGGCGGTTTCGGAAGGGGCGGGCTGGATCATGGCGGCTGGCATATATCCAGAATAGGGCGGAGCCTGGACCTTCGCTATGGGCGAAGCGTCGCGACTTGGAGGTTTGTCAGCTTTTCAGGCGCCTTTTTCATCGCGCATTTGTATCGGCTCGAAACATTACTGTATTAATTGGAAACATTACTGTTCCTCGGTTCGCGCGGGACGTTCCCAGGCGTCTCATCCGTCGGCTTCGCCAGGGCCCTTTCCCGCAAGGGTCGAAGGACGAACCGCCAGCGCGGCGACATAGGCCTCCATCAGCCGCACCAGCTCGTCCTCCAGCGCCGCTGGGTCCAGCGCCAGGGCCGGCTCGGCGGCGGCGGCGCGCAGCAGGCCGATCGCGGCGTGGGTCAGGACGAAGGCCGACTCGTTGGTCAGGGCGATCTCCAGCCGCGCCTTGCCGGCGATCGAGGCCAGGAAGGCCTGGTGGTGGTGCGCCAGCATCCCGTCCTTGCCGGTCTGGAACAGGGCGTCGAACAGCACCTGGCCGGTGGCGGGGGAGCCCTCGACGCCCTTCATCAGGGACCGGACGATCGCCCGGACGCTGCCGATCTCCGGGCGCTCGATCACCGTCTCGGCGATGGCGTCGCGCACGCTGGAGGCGCGGCGCTGGGCCAGGGCGGCCAGGATGGCCTGCTTGCCGGCGAAGTACTGGTAGAGGGTGCCGATGCTGACCCCGGCCCGCTCGGCGATGCGATTGGTGGTCAGCCGGTCGACGCCGTCGGCCTCGAGAAGTTGAAAGGTCGCGTCCAGGATCGCGTCGATCGTCGATTCCGAGCGGGCCTGGCGCGGCGTTCTGCGTTGTCTTTCAGCCACTTGCCATCCCTCGTCCCTCGGCTCGTCCCCGCCCTGGGAAGGCGAGTAGGAACCTGAACGACGCTTACATAACCTTGAGCTCGACGCCAGGGCTCGCCCGTCGCGGCGGATTTCGCAACTTCAGGAGCGCCGATGAGCCTCTCCATCGACCAGGTCCGCGCCAAGGTGGCGTCGCAGAAGACCCTGCTGCCGGCGCTGTACGGAAACGTCGATTTCGACGCCGTGCCCGAGCGCTTCACGCCGGACGCGTCCAGGGCGGTGGTGCGCGACCGCGCCCCGCTGGGCGTGACCGTCACCCAGGACGACCTGGACCGGGTCCAGGCCTATACGATGCTTGGCGACATCGTCGCCGACGGCTACGCCGCCCTGATCCCGCGATACGGCTTTCGCCGGCTGATCGACATGCTGGCCACGGCCTGCGAGCACGGGGTCGAGGCGGTGGCCGACGCCCCGCCGCAGCTCGCCGCCTTCATCGCCGACATGGAGGCCACGCCCGACTGGATCGACATGGACCTGGTGCGCGAGGGGGCGCGGCTGGATCTCAACGCCATGGCCCACCTGGCGCCGTTCGCGATCCGCGGCGCGTTCGTGGCCACCTTCCTCAACAAGTACTCGGCCCTGCCGATGGCCCTGACCGGGACCTTGACCGACGACAGCGCCGCCCGCCGGGTCAACGAGACCGCGACCTTCTTCGCCACCACGGTCCTGCCCGGCGCGCTCGAGCGCCACGGGGCGGGGTTCAAGGCCGCGGCCATGGTGCGGCTGATGCATTCGATGGTGCGGTTCAACGCCCTGCGCTCGGGCCGCTGGGACGTGTCGGTCTACGGCGTGCCGATCCCCCAGGTCGACCAGATGCCGGCCGGGCTGATCCCGATCTTCCTGATGTCGTTCGCGATCATCCGGAAAGGCCGCCGCCGCTTCACGCCCGAGGAAAGGGCCAAGGTCGAGCTGGCGCGCTATCGCTGCTTCCTGCTGGGCCTGCCGGAGGACCTTCTGGCCGATACGCCGGAGGGCATCGTGCGGGCCATGACCGCCCGCAACTCCACCCTGCGCCAGGGCTTCGACGACGAGACCTGCGGCGCCCTGATCCGCGCCACCCTGGCCGCCTACCTGCCGCCGGACCGCTCGGCCGCCAACCGCCTGCATGATCGCATCGAGCGCCGGTTCGCCAAGGTCTTCTTCCTGCGCCACTTCATGAACGGCGACCGGGCGGCGGCGGCGCGGATGGGGGTGGAGGTCGAACCCCTGGACTGGCTGGTCTTCGCGATCGTGGCCCTGGGCGTGACCACGCGGATGGCGGCCTTCCGCGCAGCCGGCCGGACGCCGGGCCTGCGCGACGTGGCCGACGCCGTGCTGGAGCGCCGGGTTCGCAAGCTGCTGGCCCGCTACGGCCACGCCGAATACGTCACCGACGCGGCGCGGTATCGACCGTCGCGGGCGGCGGCCGCGGCGGCGTAGGGGATCCGGCTGGAAGGCCTACTCCTGAACCCGGTCCACCCGCGCCGCGAAGATGTAGCCCACATGGCGCACCGTGCGGATCAACTCGCCGCCGCCCTCGACGCGGTCGAGCTTGCTCCTCAGGCGGCTGATGGCGACGTTGACCTGCTGGGGCGCGGGACGGGCATAGGCGTCGGGCGGGCCCTGGCGCAGTTCGTCGCGGGTCAGCACCTGGTTGGGCCGGGCGACCAGGGCCCACAGCACCAGGAACTCGGCGGTCGACAGCGGCACGGGCCTGCCGCGCGGATCGAACAGCGCCTGGGTGGCGACGTTCAGCCGCCAGCCGTCGAAGCGATAGACGGTCGGCGGCTCGCGGGCCGGTTCCTCGGGGCGGGCGTCGTCATGGCGGCGCAGCACCGCCTTGATCCGGGCCAGCAGTTCCCGGGGGCGGTAAGGCTTGATCACATAGTCGTCGGCCCCGAACTCCAGGCCCACGACGACGTCGCATTCCTCGCCGGATTCGGAGACCATCATGATGGCCGGCGGGGAGGGCAGGCTGAGCAGGCGCGAGCAGACCGACAGGCCCGAGGCGTCGGGCAGCATCATGTCCAGCATCACCAGGTTGACCTGGGTCTCGCGCAGGATCTGCTCCATCTCGCGGGCGCTGCCGGCCCCCAGCGTCGTCAGGCCATAGCCGGCCAGCAGGCCCGTCATGTCGTGGCGGGCGACCGGGTCGCCGTCGAGGACGAGGATGCGCTTGTCCATGGTCAGAACATCGCCCTCCCGGTCAGTCGCGCGGTGTACTTGGTCTGCTTGCGCGAGGCCTCGGCCCCGCCTTCCAGGGCCAGGTAGGAGAGCGCCGAGCCGGCGCGGATGGCGAAGCCCAGGGTGACCGCGCCGGTCTTCTCGCTCGAGGCGGCCAGGGTGAAGGGCGTTCCGCCCGCGAAGCTGGCGATGGTGTCGCCCATGGCGCCGGCCAGGGTCTGGCGATAGCCGACCCGCAGCTCGGGCCGCACCCAGACGTCCTTGCCGTACTGCTTGCCCAGCACCAGGCCGAGGTCGCCGCTGAGGTTGTCGGCCTTGCGCGAGGCCACGGTCAGGTCGAAGCCCGAACCGCCGCCATGCTCCTTGCGCTCGCCCTCCCACAGCCAGACATAGTCCAGCCGGGCCTCGGGACGCAGATAGACGTCGCCGAGCCGGGCCTCGTAGGCCAGCCCCGCGAAGGCGTTGGCGACCATGCCGTTCCAGGCCGCGGTGTTGGTCAGGCTGACATCGACCGTCCCGTCGCCGTCGACGTCCTCGCTGACGAAGCTGCGGTCGCCGTTGAAGCGGCTGTAGCCGACGCCGCCGCCCAGGTTGAACCGCCAGCCGCCGACCGACCGACGCCAGTAGAGGCCGGCCTGCAGCATCGAGGCGGTGGTCTTCTCGCCGGCCTTGGCGACGGTGTCGTGCTCTTCCAGGCTGACCGCCGCCAGGGTGACGCCCAGCGCCCCGCCGGCGTCGCCCATCGCCTCGTAGCCCGCCACCACGCCCAGGGCCTGGGTGTCGGAGCCCTGGCTGTCGCCGTCCTCGCGGCGGACCAGGACGTTGATCTCCTGCAGCCAGACGCTGTCGGGCCCGTAGCGGTCGCCGATGTCCGGGCGGTTGGCGGTGGCCGCCGAGATCTGCTGCTGCACGCTCTGCAGGGCCGAGAACAGCCCCTCGCCCTGGCTGGGCAGCATCTGGTCGTAGAGGTTGAAGAAGCCGTCGTGGGTGCTCTGGTTCAGGAAGGCGCCGGCGATGTCGGTGTTGTTCGACAGGGCCGCGAACACCGCGTCATAGGCGCTGGCCTGGCTGCGCGACATCGACGCCTCCGAGGCCGTGCGCCGCCGCACGTCGATGTCGATGTCGTTGCCCGAGGCATAGGCGTTGGCGACATACATGTAGGCCGTGTGGCCCAGCAGGTCCTGGTTGATCGTTCCGGCCGTCAGGCCGCCCGCCTGGATCACAGTGTATGTGGTCGGGTCGGTCAGCAGGCTCTTGAAGTTCAGGCCCAGGGTCGCGCCGGTCTCGATCGTGGCGGTGTCGACCACCAGCCTGGTCTGGGTTCCGGCGGTGGGGTCGACCGAGAAGACCAGCGTGCTGTCGGCGCCCAGGGTCAGGCTGGTGGCCTTGATGGTCTCGGTGTTGGTCAGGCCCAGCGAGCCGTTGCCGATCCTGATGTCCAGCAGGCCGTCGCTGTCGGTCAGGGCGCCGATCATGTAGCCGGTGCCGTCAATGGTCAGGCTGTCGGCGCCGGCCCCGAATGAGACGTCGCCGATCAGGCCGCCGTTCAGGATCGACAGGCTGTCGGCGCCCGAGCCGAACAGCACCTTGCCGCGGATCAGCGGCTCGTCGCCGTCGTCCACGCCATCGCCGTCGGTGTCGGTGTCGGCCACGCCGTCGTCGCCGTCGTCCCCGTCATCGACGCCGCTCTGGACGATGGTCACGCCCGTCGTGTTCTTCGACACGTCGATGGCCGTGGCCACGCCGGTGATCGTCTCGTTGCTGGCGTCGGTGTCGTCGTCGTCGGTGTCGTATTCGTCGTCGGTGGCGTAGACATAGGCCGCGATCGTGCCGGTGTTGGTGATGGTCTTCAGGCCGCCGCTCTCGTCGATGATGGCGTAGGACGAGCCGCCCTCGCCGGCGACGGTGGCGCTGATGGTCCCGGCGTTGGTCACGCTGGTCATGCCGGCGCCGGACGCGATGCTCAGGGCCTTGGCGGTGACGGCGGTGTCGCCGGTCACCGAGGCGCTGAGCGCGCCGGTGTTCCACAGGGTGTCGGCCACGGCGCCGGCGTTCAGCTTCAGGCCCACGGCGTCGCCCTCGTAGGCGCTGGCCGAGATCGAGCCGGTCAGCTTCACGCCGCCGGTGACGATCGTCGACAGGCCCGCGTCGCCGCCCAGCTGCAGGCCGGTGGCGCTGATCCCGTCATGGACGCCCGCCGCCGTCACCGAGCCCTTGATGATCAGGCCGTAGGCGTCGTCGCCCGTCCCGACCGCGCCCAGGGTCACCGTCCGGGTGTCCGAGCCGATCAGCAGGGCGGGGGCCGAGCCATAGGCGGTGATCGAGGCCGTGCCCTCGCTGCTGTCGGTCGTGCCGTCGCCGTCCTCGTCGTCCGAGGTGTCGTCGTTGGTGTCGGTGGGCGGGGCGTCCAGCAGCACGCCGCCGGCCACGTCGGCCGTGACCTTCACGCCGCCGCCGCCCTGCAGCAGGTCGTCGGCGTCGAGCAGGGCCTCGTCGTCCGGGTCGGAGTAGCGCGAGGTGACGCGGTAGCCGGTCGCATAGACCGAGCCCTGGATGACGACCGCCCCGCCGACGTCGCCGTCGACCGCCAGGCCGACACTGCCGCCGCCCAGCACGCTGATCGAGCCGTTGCTGGTCAGGCCGCCGCTGATCGTCCCGGTGGTGTGGATCCCATAGCTTCGATCGCCGGTGACGCTGATCGAGCCGCTGTGGACCAGGGAGCCGGTCAGGGGCGCTTCCAGGCTGATGCCCGCCGAATCGTTGCCCTCGATGGTGATCGCGCCGGACGAGTCGTTGGTGAGGGTCCCGACGAACGGATCGGTCCCGGTCAGGCGGATCCCGTAGCGGCCCGAATCCTTGGCGAACGCGCCGTCATAGTCGCCGTCGCTGTCGTCGTCCGTGTAGGTGTAGTCCTCGGTCAGGCTGATCGTGGCGCTGTTGAGCAGCGTCCCGGCGTGGCCGCCCAGCACCAGGACGCCGATCGAGTTCGAGACGCCGACGCTGGACAGCGTTCCGGCGTTGGTCAGGGTGTTGTCGCTGTCGAGCGTGGCGATGGCGCCTGACGCGCTAAGCGTGATCGCGCCGTCGCTGGTGATCTTGACGTCGTCGGCGGCCCCGGACGCGGCCGTCGAGGTGGCGATCGGCGTGGTGCGCGAGCTGCTGGTCACCTGGGTCTCGGCCGCCGCGCCCCCCGCGCAGAGCAGCAAGGGAGCCAGGGCGGCCGAGGCGAGAAGTTTGCGGGACATGAACGGCCTGTAAGGTGAGCCGTCCTTGCCTAGAGCGCCGCCATGGCCGGCGGATGACCCCCGGGTATCGACGCCGATAAGCAGGCGCGCGCGAAACCGGCGCAGTGTTTCGGGCGTGTATCGGTGGGGAGGCGGAGGCCATCTGGGCCCGGTGAATAGGCCCTCCCCCCGTGGGGGAGGCTCGGTCTAGCCCCCGTTCGACCCCAGCGCGTCCGACACCAGCGCCAGGTTCATGATCGCCGCCAGGCCCCATTGGGCCGTGCCGTTGGTGGTGACCCCGGGCGCCTCGTCGATGGGGTTGAGCACGTCGGGGCCGACGAAGGGCTTGGTGGCGGTCGACAGGTTCAGGTCCTCGACCACGCCGTGGCCGAAGAACTCACTCCAGGCCCGCTCGGCCAGGGCCTTGTCGCCCAGCCGCGAGGCGGCGTAGGCGGTCAGGCGCGAATGGCCCTGGCGCAGGCCGTTGGCGCCCAGCGGCCGGCCGAACTGGGCGATCTGGTCGGCGCGTGGGGCGTTGTACCAGCGGCAATAGTCCAGCCAAGCCTTGTCGTAGGCGGGCTCGCGGATCAGGGCCAGCATCTCGACGTGGATCTCGGGGGCGCCGAACGCGGCGTTCAGGTGCCCGACGGCCAACTTGTCGCCCGGTCCGGAGAACGTGCCGGTCTTGACGTCGTAGGTGGCCGACCCCGCGAACCACTGCTTCTGCAGGGCGGCGATGGACTTCATGCCGGCGATGATCCGGTCGCGCCAGCGCGGGTCGCCCGTCCGCTCCCACTCGGTGAACCAGGCCCCGCACAGCGAGCTCCAGTCGGTGCCGAACGAGGCGCGGATCTCGCCCTTGGGCCAGGCGCCATCCTCCAGCTTGCGGCCGATATTGACCCGGGTCAGGGCCTCGTCGCCGTCGATCAGGTCGCGCATCAGGTCGCCGACCCGTTCGTCGGCGGTCAGGTAGTAGTAGATGCGGCGGTAGATGGCGTTGCTGACGCGCGGCTGCTTGGAACTGTCGCCCCAGTGCTGCACGCCGTGCCGGGTGCCCAGGCCCCGGTAGGGGCCGACGTGATAGACGTCGACCTCGCCGGTGTGGCGGGTCATGGCCTCGGCCATCCGGAACACGTCGGCCCGCCCGCCGCGCAGATAGCTCAGCCACAGCCACAGGTCGGTCGACAGCTCGGAGTTATCCCAGGCGAAGCCGCCGATGTCGTAGCGCCAGACGTGGCGGTCGACGTCGTAGCTGTGCATGACGTCGCCATAGTCCCAGAAGCCGTACCAGCGCCGCTGCTCGATCTGCGAGAGATAGAAGTTCAGCAGCTGGTCCTGGCGGTCCTCGATCTTCGCCTTCTGCGGCGTGGTCCGGTCGGGCAGGCTCCAGGCGCCCAGCACGCCGGCGGCGTGGATCCGCTCGGGCGTCGCCATCAGGCGCGGGGGCCGGTCGTTCAGCTGGGCCATCTTCGGGAACTGGTCGCGGGCCGGGGTCGTGTCCAGGGCCCACAGCCGCAGCTCGGTGGTGCGGGCGATCCCCGTGGGCGTGCCCCAGTTCTTTTCGTAGTCCTCGTAGGTGATGTTGAGGCCCTGGGTCTCCTGGGCGTGGGTCTCCATGCCCAGGCCGTCGTGATAGAAGCGGGTGTCCATCACCGGGGCGTCGGGCGACCACAGCCAGGCGGTCAGTTGGGCGACCTCGCCGGCCGCGCCGCGGATCTCCAGGGCGGTCGGCGGCGCGCGCCAGAAATTGCCCAGGCCGATCGCCGCTCCGCCGGCCGCGCCACCGACATAGGCCACACCGGTGGCGCGCTGGCCGCCGTCGGAATGGATCCAGGCGTGGCCCGGCGCGGTGCGCTTGCGGATCGTGAAGCCGTCGGCCGTCGGCTGCGACAGCAGGAAGTCGCCCCAGGCGGGGATCAGGTGCAGGGCCGAGCGGACCGGCGCGGCCATCTGGTCGGCGGGCGGCGTCTTCCCGCCGGCGATCTGGGCGTCGCGGAACGCCGCGCCCGGGTCGCGGCGCAGGCCCGTCAGCGGCTTGACCGCCTCGGCCCACAGTCCCGTGTTCTGGCCTTCTTCCTGTCCGGTGAACCGGACGTGGCGGTCGTAGAGTTCATCCGCCATCGGCACGTCGGCGGTGACGCCCAGGCCGCAGACGAAGTCCTTGGCCGCGTCGCCGTCGAAGATGAAGGTGTGCATCATCCGCAGCGAGTCCGCGCCGGCATAGGCGTAGAAGCGGACGATGAAGGGCGCCCAGGCGCGGTCGGCGTTCCTGTGGCGGCCCTCGACGCGGATCACGGCGCGGACGGGACCGGCCTGCTCGACGGCCACCTTGTCCAGGACGCTCTCGAAGGTCTTGCGGCCCACCGGGGCCTGGTCGATCTCGGGCGCGTCCTGGGTCTGCAGCACCAGGCGGACGTTGCGCAGCACCTCGCGGCCGCCCCGGCTGGCCGAGGCGATCAGGGCCGAGCCGTCGCGGGGGAAGCGCCAGGTGGCCGGGCCGGTCGAGACCTCGACGGCGGCCGGGCCCTCGGTCACGCGGACGCCGGGCGCGTCGGGCCCCGGCTTGCCCGGCTCGATCGTCAGGCGCTGGCCCAGCTCGCCGGCCCCGACCGCGTGGGCCGTCCACTTCAGCGAACCGTCGGGCCAGTAGGCGATCGGCCAGGTCTGCAGGGCCACGGTAGAGCCGTCGGCTGCCCTGGCGCGGAACGCCTGCTTGCGGGGACAGGCCCCCTGCGGCCAGGGTACGCCCCAGGTCTGGCCGGCGTTCAGGGGGGGCGGGGCGCCGTCGATCCACGCCGCCTGCGTCGGCGGCAGGGGCTTGGCGGACGCGGCCCGGGCGGGGGCGGCCAGGGCCGGGCCCGCCAGGCCGGCAGCGGCGCCGGCCAGGGCCGTCTGGGCCAGCACCTCGCGTCGGGTGGGAGAGTTCATGGCGCGCTTCCTCCTGCGCGCCGCCTTCGGCGTCGCCGGCCGGATCAGCGCGATCTTGCCAGCGACGCTAATTCCATATTCTGTAACGTCAATCCATTTTATGAGATCTTTGGGAGGGTGCGATGCGGCGGATCGGAACGCGGCTTTTGGGGCTGGCGCTGTGCGTGGGGCTGGCCTGGCCGGCGGCCGCCGCCACCTCGCCGCCGGCCTGGACCGGTTCGTGGGCGACCGCCCTGGTCCCCACCGACGCGGCCAACCTGCCCGCGCCGCAGGGCGAGGTCACGATCCGCCAGGTGGTGAGGCTGGGCGCGGGCGGACCGCGCCTGAGGCTGCGGCTGGCCAACACCTTCGGGACGGCGCCGCTGCGGATCGACGGGGCGCGGGTGGCGCTGTCGGCCGCGCCGGGCGGCTCGGCGATCGTGGCGGGAACCGACCGGGCGGTGACCTTCGACGGCCAGGCCGGGGTGACCCTTCCGCCCGGCGCGACCTGGCTGTCGGACCCGGTGGACCTGCCGGTCGAGGGCCTGGCGCGGCTGGCCGTCAGCCTGCGGCTGCCCGAGGTCCCCCGCCAGGCCAGCGTGCACCGCTCGGCCCGGACCACGGCCTTCGTCGTGGCCGGCGACCAGTCGGCCGCGCCGGAGCTGGCGGGCGCGGCGACCTTCACCCAGTGGGCGCAGCTGGCCGGCGTCGACGTCGAGCGGCCCGCCGGCAAGGGCGTGGCGATCGTGGCCCTCGGCGACTCGATCACCGACGGCTCGGGCGCGGGCGTCGACGTCTACGAGCGCTGGCCCGACGTGCTGGCCGCGCGGCTGCAGGCCGACCCGCGGACGAAGGGCGTCTCGGTGCTGAATGTCGGCATCGGCGGCAACAAGTTGCTCAAGGACGGCAGCGGCCAGGCGGCCCTGGCGCGCCTGGATCGCGACGTGCTGGCCCAGCCGGGGGTGAAGGCCCTGATCGTGCTGATCGGCGTCAACGACATCGGCGGCCTGTCGCGCGAGGGCGAGGTGACGCCGGAAAAGCGGACCCAGGTCGTCACCGGCCTGATCGCCGCCTACCGCCAGATCGTGACGCGGGCGCACGAACGCGGCATCCGGGTGATCGGGGCGACGATCCTGCCGTGCGGCGGCACCAAGATCTACCGTTCCGACGCGGACGCCGACGCCGACCGCCAGGCGGTCAACGCCTGGATCCGGGGTTCGGGCGTGTTCGACGCGGTGGTCGACTTCGACCGCGTGACCCGTGACCCGGCCCATCCGGAACGCCTGTTGCCGGCCTATGATTCCGGCGACCAACTGCACCCCTCGCCGGCGGGTTACCGGGCGATGGGCGAGGCGGTGGCGATCGGGTCGCTGGTCAAGCGCTAGACGCCCGCCGTCACGCTCACAGCGGCGGCCTTCAGCCCCGGCGCCGAAGCGGTGATCCGCAGCGCCCCCGCCTGGCCGCGCCGTGTACGGACGATCGCCTGGCACAGGCCGTTGAACGCCTTCCTCCGGCTGGCCACGTCGGCCTCGTGGCTGGTGGGGTTGCCGTTGCCGACCCCGATTACCTCGCCGGGGCCGGACACCGTGAACGACACCAGGTCGTCGGCGCGGGGAACCGGGCGGCCCTTGGCGTCCAGCACCTCGACCTTGAGGATCGCCACGTCCTGGCCGTCGGCGCGCAGGCTCGCGCGGTCGGCGGTGAGGCGCAGGGCGGCGGCCGGTCCGGCGGTCTCGCGGCGCTCGCGCAGGACGACCCTGCCGCCCTTGTAGCCATGGGCCTCGATCACGCCCGGCGCATAGGGGACCGACCATTCGACGTGATGGTTGGGGACGACGTCGCGGACACCCTGGCTCCTGCCGTTCAGGAACAGCTCGACCCGGTCGCAGTTGCTGTGCGCCCAGACCGCGATCGGCTGGCCCTCGCGGCCTTCCCAGTTCCAGTGCGGCAGCAGGTGCAGCAGCGGTTCGGGCCGCCACCAGGCGCGGTAGTAGTAATAGTTGTCCTTCGGGAAGCCGCAGGTGTCCAAGGCGCCGAAGTGCGAGCTGATGCTGGGCCAGCGGTTGAACGGCGTCGGCTCGCCACGATAGTCGAAGCCGGTCCAGATGAAGCCGCCGGCCATCCAGGGGCGGTCGGCCGCGTGGCTCCACCATTTCTCGGCCGTGGTCGCCCACCAGGGATGCTCGGTGTCGTAGGCCGGCACGTACAGCCTGGCGTCGTCGCGGGCGTATTCGCCGCGGGTGGCCACGGTGCTGGCGCTCTCGGTGCCGATGATCGGCATGTGCGGGAACCTGGCGTGGAAGTCGTCCATCTTCTCGTGGCGATAGTTGAAGCCCTGGACGTCGATGACCGCGCTGATGCCCTCGCCGAAGCCGTTGTCCATGGCGGCGATGACCAGGCGGGTGGGGTCCAGGCGGTTGACCTGGCGCTTCATCGTGGCCGCCACCTTGGCCCCGCGCGCCGTGCCCTGTTGGGGCTCCTCGTTGCCGATCGACCACAGGATCACCGACGGGTGGTTGCGGTCGCGGCGGACCAGGCGCTCCAGCTCGTCCAGGGAGGTTGGGTCGCTGGACATCCGCCGGGTCTCGTCGATCACCACGACGCCCAGGCGGTCGCAGGCGTCCAGCAGTTCCGGCGTCGGCGGATTGTGCGCGGCGCGATAGGCGTTGCAGCCCATGCTCTTCAGCTGTTCCAGCCGCCAGACCTGCAGGGCGTCGGGGATGGCCGCGCCGACCCCGGCATGGTCCTGGTGGTTGCAGGTCCCCTTCAGCTTCACCGGCTGGCCGTTCAGCAGGAAGCCCCTGTCGGCGTCGAACGCGATGGAACGGACGCCGAAGCGGGTGAGGTGGCGATCGACGACGGACCCGCCGACCTTGATCTCGGTGACCAGGCTGTAGAGGTGCGGGGCCTCCAGCGACCACAGCACCGGGTTGGGCAGCGAGACGGTCAGCGACAGCGACTGGCGCTCCCAGGCTGGCAGCAGGCCCTCGGCCGGGGCGGGGGCCAGCACCGGCCTGCCGGCGGCGTCGAGCACCGTGTGGGCGACGGCATAGGCGGCGCGGGCGTCGCCCTCGTTGACCAGGTCGGTGTCGATCGACAGGGTCCCGTCGACCTTGGCGCGGACGAACACGCCCCATTGCGGCACGTGGACCGGGGCGGTCTTGACCAGCCAGACGTGGCGATAGAGGCCCGCCCCCTCGTAGAACCAGCCCTCGCCCAGGCTGGCGTCAACGCGCACGACCAGGCTGTTGTCGCCGCCGACATTGGCGATGTCGGTGATGTCGACGCGGAACGGGCTGTAGCCGCTGTCCTCGCGCTCGAGGATGTAGCCGTTGACGATCACCGTGGCGTCGCGGAAGGCGCCGTCGAACTCGATCGACAGCCGCTTGCCGGCGTCGGCGGCCGGCAGGGCGAAGGTCTTGCGGTACCAGCCGACGCTGGTCTCGGGAAACTCGCGGCCCAGGGGCTTGTAGCCGTGGGCGGCGCGCAGGTCCTCGTCGTCGGGCTTGCCGGACGGGACGAAGGCGGGGTTGTCGACGAAGGGCAGCTCCACGCCCCAGTCGTGGGGCAGGGTGACGGGAGCCCAGGCGCTGGCGTCGAACTTCGGGTCGGAAAGCTGGCTGACGGCCCAGTTGGCGGCCGTGGCCCCGGCCTTGGCGAAGGTGCGCTGGTTGGCCCCGAAGCCGAAGTCGCGGGCCGGATCCTGGGCGTGGCCCAGCTTGAACCGCCAGTCGAAGTCCAGCGACAGGCGCTCGCGCGGGGCCAGGTCGACGACGGGCAGGGGGGCGAGCGGAGGCGCGGCGGGCACTGTGCCTTTCGGCGTGGCGGCCTGGACGGAAGCGGCGGCCCCCGCGCTGACAAGGGCGGCGGCGCCGGCGGTGGCGGCCAGGGCTTGGCGGCGGCTGAAGTCGACCATGGAGTCCTCACGCGGAAGGCAAAAAAGTGGGGAGGAAGCGGTGTGCTTCCTCCCCAGTCGCAGGATCTTTGGGGAGGCGCGAGCCTAGAACTTCAAGGTCACGTCGACGAGGTAGCGACGGCCGTAGCTGTCGTAGCGGCCGATCCGGTTGGGATCGTTGTCGCGGTACATCCGCAGCGCCTCGTTGGTCAGGTTGTTGACCTGGAAGCGCACGGCGACGTGGTCGTTGAAGGTGTAGGACGAGCTGAAGTCGAGGGTCTTCTCGCTCTCCAGGGTCTGCAGGTCCGAGCCGTTCCAGCCATAGATCACGGTCATCGGCGAGTGGTACTTCCAGCCCAGCCGCGCCTCGATCGGGCCGTTGGCGTACCACAGGTCGACCGTGGCCGTGTTCCTGGCCAGGCCCGTCATCGAGAGCGGGTTGTTGACCGGCGAGAACTCCTTCAGGTCGGAGTCGACATAGGCGTAGTTCGAGTAGATCCCGAACTTGCTCAGCGGACCGGGCAGGAAGAAGAAGGGCGTCTGGAAGGTCAGCTCCAGCCCCTGGATGTAGCCGCCGCCGCCGTTGGCCGGGCTGGCGACCGTGTAGGTCTGGCCGCCGAAGGCCACGGGGCTCTGCTTCCAGCCGATGTAGGAGTCGACGTCCTTGTAGTAGTAGGACGCGGCGATCAGGGCCTCGGGGCGGAAGTACCACTCGGCCGAGGCGTCCAGCTGCCAGGCCTCGAACGGCTTCAGCTTCGGATTGCCGGCGCTGCCGGTCCACGGGGCCCAGTTGGCCAGGGTGCGGCTGGCGCGAAGCTCGTCCAGCGGCGGCCGGGCGATGACCTTGGCCAGGCCGAAACGCACCACCTTGCCGTCCCCGAAGTCGAACTTGGCGTTCGCCGAGGGCAGGAGGTCGGTGTACTCGTTGTCGACCGTCACGGCGTTGAAGGCGCCGGCGGTGTCCTGCTGCATGCCGTCGCTGCTGGTCTCGGTGTGCACCACCCGGGCGCCGACATTGCCGGTCAGCCACGCGCCGCCGACGCTGTCGGCCGCGAAGTTCAGCTTGCCGTAGCCTTCGAAGACCTTCTCGTTGACGCTCCAGCGCTCGCCCAGCTCCTCGGCGGCGTTCGACAGGGCGAAGGCGTTGGGGCCGTAGGCGACCGCCGCGATCTTGTCGATGTCGCCGGTCAGCAGGGCCGGCACATCGGCGCCGTCACTGATCTTGTAGGCGGTCAACAGGTTGGCCGGCACGGTCGCGCCGGTCGCGGTCGGCGCGAAGCTGTAGCTGTCATGGTCCTTGGTGCGGTCCGAGGCGCGGACCCCGAACTGGAAGCTCTTGAACGGCGAGCCCTGCAGGTCGCGGGTGACGTCCAGGGCTGCGGCCTTCAGCTCGTCGTTCAGATGCTCGGGACCGTCGTGCGAGCCGGCCAGGTCGGCCGTCTGGCTGAGGCTCAGGCTGTCCTGGCTGGTGGTGATGGTCGGCGTCTTGCCGTCGCGCCAGTCGAAGCTGGTCCAGGCCGGCCAGGCCTCGAAGCGAACAGCCTTCCAGGTGTTGGTGCGCTTGGCCTTCGAATAGGAGGCGTCGGCGACGATGGTCCACTGGTCGCCGGTCCACTTGCCGTTCAGGCCGCCGGCGAACAGGTCCTTGTCCTCGCTGTACTTGGCCAGGACGGTCTGGACCGAGCTGAAGGGCAGGGTGGCGGCCACCACGGTGTTGTCGACCAGGGTGAAGGACGACCCGGCGGCGTGGTAGTCGGCGTCGTTCCAGCCGGTGTTGGTGCCGTCGCCGCGGTTCCAGTTGCCCCAGTTGTTGGCGCCCCAGACGGTCTGGTCCTGGACCTCGGTGATCTTGATCTTCGAATAGAGGGCGTCGGCCTTCAGCTCGAAGTGGTCGGTGGGCTTGTACTGCAGGCCGCCCGAGACGCCGGTGCGCTTCTGGTCGATGCGGCTGGCCGACATCTGGGCGCCCCACGGCGTGTAGTCGACGACGCCGTCGCGGTTCAGGTCGCTGCTGTAGTCGCTGGCGCCGGCCGGCGGGCGGGCGTTGGAGTCGTTGTAGCCCCAGCCCGTGAACGAGCCGTAGCCGTTCTTCTGGCGCTGGCTGGTCAGGCCCAGCACCACGGCGAGGTCGTCGTTGATCTTGTGAACCCACGAGCCCGAGGCGCGGTAGCCGGTGGTCTTGTAGTTCGGAATGTCCTTGCCGCCGTCGTAGAACACCGGGCCGGCGCGGAGCACGAATTCGGGGCCCTTGTAGTCGAGCGGCGCGATCGTATCGATGTTGATGGTCGCGGCCACGCCGCCGGCGATCAGGTCGGCCGACTGCGACTTGTAGACCTGGACGCCCGAGACGACCTCCGACGGATAGATTTCCCAGCGGACGTTGCGGTCCGGCTCGGACGAGGCCACCTCGCGGCCGTTGATCGTGCCCAGCACCAGGCGGGCGCCCAGGCCGCGCACGACGGCCTGGCTGTCGTTGCCGCGGTCGCGGGTGGCGTTGACGCCGGGCAGGCGGGCGATCGACTCGGCGATGGTGACGTCGGGCAGCACGCCGATGTCCTTGGCCGAGATGGCCTCGACCACCTTGTCGGAGCCGCGCTTCACCTCCAGGGCTTCGCGCAGGCTCTTGCGCACCCCGGTGACGACGACTTCATCGAGGGCGACGCTCTCTTGCGCCGGGGTCGACGCCTGCGCCTCGGCGGCCGACCCGGCCATGGACGACGCCGGCGGCGCGCCCTCGCGGATCAGGACCACGTTCGAGGCGGTGCGCTGGTAGTTGAGGTCCGACCCCTTGAGCAGCAGGTTCAGGGCCTCGGCGCTGGTGTAGCGGCCGCGCAGCGCCGGGCTCTTGCGGCCCTGGACGACGGCCTTGGTGAACAGCACCTGGGTGTTGGACCGGTCGCCGAACGCCTTCAGGGCCTGGTCGAGGTCCTTGGCCGGAATGTTGAACTCGTAGGTCTGGGCGACGGCGGCCTGGCCCTGGGCCAGGGCCGGCGCGGCGGTCGCCAGGCCGGTCAGCAGAATGGCGCTCGCGGCGCCGGCGCACAGGCCGTGGCGGTGCCCGCGTGGACGATAGGCAGTCATCGTTTTCCCTCCCTGTCCGCGGTTCGCTCTGGCGGCCGTCTTGGCTCTTGAACCAGCGGATATGGGTTACGACGCGGTTCCTCGCGGAGCCCTCAAAAAAAACTTCACAATGGCCTGGGCCGGGTCCGGCGATCAGCTCCGCGAGCGGATCTCGACGGTGGATTCGCCGGTCGAGACGTCGACGGGGAAATAGCTCTGCACGGCCTCGACGAAGGCCGGAGTGTCGCCGGCGTTGAAGATGCCGCTGATCTTCAGCGCCCGGGCGGGGGCGTCCTCGACGATGATCTTCACCCGCGAATAGTTGTTCACCCGGGCCACGGCGTCGGCCAGGCTTTCGTCGTCGAACACCAGCTTGCCCTCGCGCCAGGCCATGGCCCGTTCCACGTCGACGGCCTCGTGCATGAGCGGCGTGGCGTTGGCGGCGAACACCAGCTGCTGCTGCGGCGCCAGTTCCTTCGCGGGCGGCGCGACCCCTCGGGCGGGGGCGGTCTCGGTCACCGCCACGCGGCCCTCGACCAGGGTGACGACGACGCGCTCGCCCTCGCGTTCGACGGTGAAGGCGGTGCCCAGGGCGGTCACGGTGCGCGTGCCGGCCCGCACCTTCATCGGGCGGGCCTTGTCCTTGGCCACCTCGAAATGGGCCCGGCCCTCGACCACCTCGGCCAGCCGCAGGGCGGGCGAATAGGCGACCTTGACCAGGGTGTTGGCGTCCAGGGAAACCCGGCTGCCATCCGAGAGGGTGACCGTGCGCTGCTCGCCCACCTCTGTTCGCAGGGTCTGGCGGCCGTCGGGGCGCAGCCGACGCCAGCCGTAGATCGCCAGGGGGCCGGCGGTGAGGGCGGCCAGGCCCGCGGCGAGGGCGCGACGGTCGAGCTCGAACCCGCGCCGTCGCCCGATCCCGCCGGCCCGGCCCAGGGCGTCGCGGCGCAGGACCAGCAATTCCGGCGCGGCCGCGTGGTCGCCGAACAGCGCCCAGCTTTCCTGGACGGCCTCGAAGGCCTGGCGGTGTTCGGGGGTGGCGTCGCGCCAGTCCTCGAAGGCCTGGAAGATCGCGGCGTCGTCCGGGGCTTCGCCCAGGCGCATCAGCCAGCGCGCGGCCTCTTCATGAACGATGCTGTCGGACAAGGATCGGGCCACGGACCTGCTCTAGACCGCGCGAGCGCGCCTTGCCAGGTGCGCCAGCGCCTTGATCATGTACTTCTCGATCGAACTCGCCGAGACGCCGTAAAGCGTCGCGATCTCGGCGTGTTTCAACCCTTCCAGTCGATGCAGGATGAACACGTCGCGCGTGCGGGCGTCCAATTCCTCCAGGGCGGCCAGCGCGGAACGCAAGGACTGCCTGCCCTGTAAGACGCGCTCGGGCGACCGCACCTCAATAGTTTCGTCGCGGTGGGCCGCTTCGGCCAGGTGTTCGGCGAAGGTCCTGGCCCGGCGCGCCCGGTCGCGCAGCAGGTTCACCGCGGTCCGGAACAGGAAGGCCTCGGGATTGTCGATCCGCTCGCCGCCGTCGCGATCGGACCGTTGCAGGCTGCGGACCA
>Ga0102590_1002985_pt1 | contig 18241 bp, 17 predicted proteins | sample AraplaMF_Col_mMF_FD_76859 | JGI IMG/M metagenome (GOLD analysis project Ga0102590, IMG submission 76859) | Arabidopsis root microbial communities from the University of North Carolina, USA - plate scrape MF_Col_mMF | ecosystem: Host-associated > Plants > Roots > Endosphere | place: USA...
CCTCGATGCGGCGCTGCGCATCTCGATGCGGGCCGAGATCAAGCATCTGCACAACGCGATGCAGACCACCTTCGTCTACGTCACCCACGACCAGGCCGAGGCGCTGACGCTGGCCGACCGCATCGTCGTCATGAAGGACGGCGTGATCCAGCAGATCGGCACGCCCGACGAGGTCTATGAACGGCCGCGGAACATGTTTGTCGCGTCGTTCCTCGGCAACCCGGCCATCAACTACCTGGAGGGATCGATCGAGCGCAGCGGCGCCGCCAAAATCTTCCGGCGCGGTGATCTTGCCATCAAGCTGCCGCCGGCGCTGGCGGCCCGGATATCGCGGCAGCCGGAAGGCAACGTGGTGCTCGGCTTGCGGCCGGAAGACGTTGCCACCACCGGCGAACCAGGCTCCGGCGCATCGCTGTCGGGAATCGTCGACACGGTGTTGCCGGTCGGCTCGGACCGCTTCATCGGACTGAAGGTCGAGGGCTGCGACGTCTATGTCCGTGTCGCCAAGGAAGCGCGGCATCGCGAAGGCGACAGCATCAGCCTCGGACTGGTCGCCGAGCGACTGCACCTGTTCGACAAGTCGACCGGGGTAACCCTGCTCGAAGGTAGCGCGCCATGAAGCCTGCGCGGTTCTCCTACGAGGCACCGGAAACGATCGAGGACGCGCTGGCTAGCCTGGCTTCGCGCGGCGACGACGCCAAGCTGATCGCCGGTGGCCAGAGCCTGGCGCCGATGCTGAACATGCGCCTGGCCCGGCCCGCGCACCTGATCGACATCAACGGCCTGAAAGGGCTCGGCGGGATCGAACGAGATGGCGAGCGGCTCTCGATCGGCGCGATGGTGCGGCACGCAGCGCTCGCCCGCAACGAGCAGGTGCTGCGGCATTGTCCTATGCTGGCCCACGCCGCCGCGACGATCGGGCACTATGCCATCCGCCAGCGCGGCACGATCGGCGGCAGCCTCGCCCATGCCGACCCGGCGGCACAGTTGCCGCTGGTGGCGCTGGCGCTCGACGCACAGATCGAATTGCGATCGGCGGCCGGGACACGCATGGTGCCGGCGCGCGCGTTCTTCGTGTCGATCTTCACCACCGTCGTCACCCCGGATGAATTGATTGTCGGGGTCCATGTGCCGCTCGCAAAGCCGGGACAGGGCTGGGGCTTTCGTCTGTTCAACCGCCGCGCCGGCGATTTCGCCATCGTCTCGGTCGCTGCCACGCTGACACGGGAGGATGACACGATCCGCGATTTGCGGCTGGCGATGGGCGGAATAGCTCCGGTGCCGGTCCGGGTGGAAAATCTGATCGGCGCCGACGTCGCAGGCCGGCTGTCGCAACAGTGGTCGACGCGTGTTGCCACCGCCGTCGCCGACACCGTCGATATCGAGGACAACGAGCGCACTCCGATTGAATTTCGCCGCGAATTGGTGGCGGCCCTGACAAAGGATGTGCTGGACCAGGCACTGGAGAACGCGCAGTGAGCGGGCCGCCGACCATCGCGCTGTCGTTGCGGATCAACGGGCAGGCCTATCGTGTGTTCGCCGAGCCGCGCCGACTGTTATCCGACGTGCTGCGCGAGGATTGCGGTTTGACCGGCACCCATGTCGGCTGCGAGCACGGCGTCTGCGGCGCGTGCACCATCCTGCTCGATGGCGCACCGGCGCGGGCGTGTTTGCTGTACGCCGTGCAGGCGCAGGGCAGCGACATCACCACCATCGAGGCATTCGGCACCGACCGGCTGTCGCCGGTACAGCAGGCCCTGCACGAGGAGCACGGCCTGCAATGCGGGTTCTGCACCCCCGGCATCGTCGTCACCATGGAGGCCTGGCTTTCCGAAAACCCCGATCCCACCGAGTCCGAGGTCCGTGAGGCGCTGTCCGGCAATCTGTGCCGCTGCACCGGCTACCACAACATCGTCTCGGCGGTGATGAAAGCGGCGGCGCGGCGCCGCGAAAGCGCCGCATGACCGCCAGCAAAGGGATCGGCGCGGCACTGCCGCGCAAGGAAGACGAGCGGCTTCTGACCGGCCACGGCCGCTATCTCGACGACATCATGTTTCCGGGCTGCCTGCACGCCCATTTCCTCCGCTCGCCGCATGCCCATGCCCGGATCCGCGGCATCGACGTCGCCGCGGCGCGCGAGGCCGAAGGCGTCGTCGCCATCGTCACCGGGCGGGAGCTGGCCGAATGGACCAATCCGGTGCGGATGGCGCCGCCGATCGAGGGATTGCATCCGGTCGAGTTCACCACGCTGCCGATCGACAAGGTGCGCTTCATCGGCGACCCGGTGGTCTGCATCGTCGCCACTGACCGCTATCTGGCGGAAGATGCCGCCGAACTGATCAGCATCGAATATGAGGCGCTGGGCGCCGTCGCCGATCTCGATTCCGCGCTGGCGGCCGGCGCACCGCTGGTCGACGACAGCGTGCCGGGCAATCTGGTGTCGCGCCAGAGCTTTTCCGCGGGCGATCCCGCGCGCCGGTTCGCCGACGCCGAATTCGTCGTCGAGGCAAAATTTCATCAGCATCGCCAGACCCACGCGCCGATCGAAACCCGCGGCTGCTGCGCGCTGTGGGACCGGGGCCGCCGCCATCTGACCATGCACATCGGCAACCAGGTGCCGCACCCGTTCCGCACCCAGCTGGCCGGCCGGATGCGTCTGTCGGAATCGCAGGTCACGGTCATTTGCCCGGATATCGGCGGCGCCTTCGGTCAGAAGATCGCGCTGTATCGCGAGGAGCTCACCGTTGCGGCGCTGGCGCGGCAACTGCGCCGCCCGGTGCGATGGCGCGAGGACCGCGCCGAGAACCTGCTCGCCGCCAGCCATGCCCGCGAGGACATCGCCCACACCCGCGCCGCCGTCGACGGCAACGGGCGCATTCTCGCCCTCGAGCTCGACCTTGCCGAGGATTTCGGCGCTTATTGTTTCTATCCGGCGAATTACCTGGCCCGCGTCGTCGCCATGATCCTGACTGGTCCGTACCGGATCGCGGACTACGCTTTCGAAATGAAGGTCGCGCTCAGCAACAAATGCGGCAACGGACCGATGCGCGCGCCGATGGCGATCACCAGCTGGATCATGGACGGCACCATCGAAGCGATCGCGCGGCGGCTTTCGCTCGACCCGATCGATGTCCGCCTCGCCAACATGCTGGGGCCGGCCGACCTGCCCTACACCATGGCAACCGGCCTCGTGGTCGAGGACGTCACGCCGCGCGAAACGTTGCAGACCGCGCTCGACGCGTTCGATATCGCGGCGTTTCGGGTGCGCCAGCAGAACGATCGCGCCCGGGGAATCTATCGCGGGGTCGGCCTGTGCTGTGTCGTCGAATCCACCACCTACGGTTCGGCCTTCTACAAGGCTGCGGGCATTGCCGGCTCGGGCCACGAAGCCGGCTGGGTGAAGATCGAGCCATCCGGCGCGATCAACGCCTCTGTCGGGCTGATGGCGTCCGGCCAGGGCTATGAGACCACCTTCGCCCAGGTCGTCGCGGACCGGCTCGGAGTCGATCCGGATGACGTGCAGATTCATCTCGGCAACACCGATACGGCGCCTTATGGCATGGGCAGCCGCGGCGCCCGCGGCGGCACCGCCGGCGGCGGGGTGCTCAAGATCGCCGCGGACGCGTTGCGCGACAAGGTTCTGAGCATCGCGGCGACCCTGCTGGGCTTGAACAGCAGCGGCGAACTGCGGCTCAGCGATTCCCGGGTCGAGCGGCATCTTGGCGGCGTCTGGACCGATTCCGGGCTGTCCCTCGCCAAGATAGCGCATGTCGCCTATCTCGATCCGCTGCGACTGCCGCCCGGCATGGAGCCGGGGCTGGAAGCGCACCGCGCCTACGACCCTCCGCCGATGACGTTCTCCAACAGCACCCATGTCTGCGAGGTCAGCATCGACATCCGCACCGGCGGGATGACGATCGAACGCTATCTGGTGGTCGAGGATTGCGGCACCGTGCTCAACGCCGCCATCGTGCGCGGCCAGCAGCAGGGCGCCGTCGCGATGGGCATCAGCGGCGCGCTGCTCGAGGAAGTCATTTACGACGAAAACGGCCAGAACCGCTCCGGCAGTTTTGCCGATTACCTGTTGGCCACCGCGGTCGAGATCCCGCCGATCGAGGTGATTTCGCGGCATACGCCGAATCGCCGGACGCCGACCGGCAGCAAGGGCATGTCGGAAGGCGGCGTGATGGGCGCCACCGGCGCGCTGCCGAGCGCGGTGAACGACGCGCTGGCGCCGTTCGGCGTCGTCGCCGACCGGCAACCGCTCAGCCCGGCCTATCTGCGCGCGCTGTTGCGGGGAACGAGCGACAGGGAGAAAGCCGATAGCGTCGCCGCCCTGACTCAATAGCGGCGATGCACCGTCGCCGGACGCAAGACTGGGCCGAGGGCGCGTTGGGCGGGAGCACAGCAGCCAGGCCATCGCTTGGCCTAGCCGCCTCACCCCGGCTGAAGCATCTCCGCTGTCTTGACTTTTTGTTTGGCTCCTAACATGATTGTTAGGTGCCTAGCAAATCGAACGAGGAGCAATACCGTCAAGTCGCCGCCTGGGCGAAGCGCTGCTACCTCGCGGGTCGAACTGCGATGGAGTCGCTGCTCAGGCCTTTCGATCTCGGGGCGACCCAATGGTACGTGCTGCACCGGTTGGTCGAAGCTCCCACGATGCAGCGCGATCTCGTTCGGATGCTGCAGATCGAACGCGCGACGCTCAGCGCGATCGTCAGCACATTGGCTCGCAAGGGCCTCATCGAACAGGTGCCGGATCGGATTGACAGGCGGCAGAACTTACTGCGGCTGACGCCGGAGGGTGTGAAGCTCTGGGCCGAACTACCGGACCTCGGATTCATCCGGCTCGTTGCCTTCGAGGGCATCGATGAAGCTGACCTTGCAGTCGCGATTGACGTGCTGCGGACCGCTACCGAGCGCCTCGACAATCTTGTGAAAAAGGAGCCCGTGTGATGACGATATTGGTCACCGGCGCGACCGGTTTGGTTGGCGAGCGGCTACTGCCGCGCCTCGTCGATGCGGGAATCGATTGCCGCGCGCTCCTGCGCGGCGGCAAGAAGGCGCCGGATGGGATCGAAACGGTCGAGGGTGAATTATTCGATGCAACGTCGCTCGAGCGCGCGTTGGCCGGCGTTTCGGCAGTCGTCCACCTCGCAGCCATCTTTCGTACCCAAGACCAGGACCTGATCTGGAAAAGCAACCTCGAAGGAACCCGCAACCTGATCGACGCCACGAAGAGGTGCTCCCCTACGGCCCGCTTCATCATGGCGAGCACAGGCAACATCTACGATTTAAATGCGTCGCGGCCGGGCCGCGAAGACGATGCCGCCACGCCCCAGCGGGCCTATCCAGCAAGCAAGCTCGCCGCCGAAAAGGAACTGCGCGAAAGTGGGCTGACGTGGTCCGTGCTCCGGTTCGCCTTCGTTTACGGCGATAAAGATGGACACATAGAGTCGCTGCCGAGGATCGCAGCCCAAGGACAGCTGACGTTTCAACCCGCGGCCCGGATGAGCATGATCCACCATAGCGACGTCGCTCATGCCGTAAGGCTGGCGCTCTCCGGTGCGCTGGATGGGCAAATAGTCAACATAGCGGACGACGCTCCGACGTCGATGTATGAGTTATTCAGTCTTGTCGGCGCGGCGATGGGGCCTTCGGCAGAACCGCTTCTCAACCCGTGGCACCTGCACCTCGACAATACCCACGCCCGCGCGCTCGGCTTCAGGCCGCAAATGAGGACCGTGTTCCAAGCCGCCGAGGAAGACGCGTTGTGATCTCGTCTCGAGTGTGGGGAATGGCTGGTTCTGACGGACTTTCCAATGCGCACCACGCAGTTGACGTCAGGGACGTGCGTCAAGTTGAAGCTGCCTGTTGCGCTGGAGGATTGCTTCTTCGGTTTTCGGAAACAGCGTATCCAACCCGAATCGTATGGCGTTGCCCTGAACCTCTTCTACAAACGGCCGCAGGTTTCGATTGTAGTCCTGGAACGCCTGTTCCCAATTTCCGCCGTGGCGTGTGAATGCGTCGGCCAGCGCGGTCGCCCCGACGATGGCGAGCGATCCACCCATGCCCGCCGCCGGAGAGGCGCAGTAGCCGGCATCCCCGACCAGAGACATCCTGCCGCTGGTCCACGATGGCATCCGGATCTGACAAAATTTGTCGAAATAGAACGTCTTCGCGTTCTTCATCTCGACCAAAGCTTCCGGAGTTCGCCATTTCACTCCGGCGAATTGCTCAAGCACGATTTCGCGCTGCTGCGCCTCGTTACGGTAGTCGTAGGAAATCTCCTTGTCGGATGAGAAGCACAGTACGATATCGGTCTTACCGTTGTAGGCGTTCAGCATGACTGCCCTTCCCGGCACGTTGAATAACTGCATGGTGTCTTCTGGGATCAGAAGCTTGTCGACGATCGTGATCGAAAAATACTGGCCCAGATAATGGGAGAATTGGGCTTCGTCTCCGAAGCAAAGGCGCCTGACGGCGGAATGGATACCGTCGCACCCGAAGACGAGGTCGAATGAGCGGCGAATGCCGGATTTGAAAGACACCGCCACGTCTTCGTCGGTCTCATCCAGCGCGGCCACGGAGTTGCCGAACATGAACGCGACATCGTCTTTGACGGAATTGAATATCATGTCGAGGAGAAGGTCCCGTTCGATTTCATACCCCTCGCCCCCATTGCCCTCCTCTGCGTGGGACATCGAAGCCACCGTGACATCGTCGGCGTTCCTGACCTCCATCGTCCGTTTGTTCAGGGTATGCGCCCGGATGCCATCCAGAAGGCCCATGCGCTTCGCGATATCGACACAGCCTTCGCGGATATCGACGGGGGTGCCGCCCCTCTTCAGATCTTGCCCGATTTCTACGACGGTGACTTTGTAACCCAGGCGGTTCATCCACCAGGCTGTCGACAAGCCCGCAAAACCGGCGCCGGAGACAAGCACACGTTTGCCGAGGCCGACCTTCGCCACGCGATTGTTGGTCATTGATTTATCCATTCAGCCGACTATATTTATATACTAAGTACTAATATATACTGAGTATAGATTTTGGCAAGAAGGAGCCCGTTGTCAACGATGCAGGCGCGACGTACTCGCAAGAAGCTGGCGACACGCCAGCGCATCTCGGATGCGGCAACCCGGCTCTTCGTCGAGCGGGGATTCGACAATGTAACGGTCGATGAAATCGCGGACGCCGCCGACGTTGGACGAATGACGGTTTTCAATCACTTTCCGCGCAAAGAGGACATGCTTTTCGATCTCGACGACGAGGGCCGCGAGGATGTGCGCGACGCTCTGCGCACGCGGCCCGACGATGTCGCGCCTATCGAAGCGTTGCGTCTGTTCGCACACAGGGCGTTTCAGGAACAGCGGCCGTATACCCGGTTCTTGGAAGGAGGCGGGAAATTCTGGGATACAATCGAGTCCAGCGATACGCTCAAGGCGAGAGCCAGGGCGATACGCGATGAACTCGTGCAGGTCGTGGCCGAGGCGCTCTCCGAAGGTGCTGCACGCAATGGCTGGGACCCCGACGCGCGTTTGGCAGCGGGTCTTCTGCTCGCCACCTGGACCACCGCGCTCATTCAAGCCCACATGTCTTTCCGGGAGAGCCACGATGTGAAAAAAGCGAATGCCGCTTTTCTGAAGATCGTCGATCAGGGAACTCTTGGTCTAAGAGCCGCAATGGCAGGTACGCCGTACGCCTGAGAGAATCCTCTGCTTCCGCCCGCTCGCAGAGGAGGTTTGGAGGACCTAGGCGCCCAGCCTTCCGTGCATTGGTTGATCAGGTGACGCCCACGAGGCCGAGCTGGCAATCGTGCTGCACGGCGATCTGGCAGCCATCCTGCGGTTCGCAGCGAACAAGAAAAACCCCGGCGTCCTTTCGGAGGCCGGGGTTTTGGGTGCCTTGCTTTCGCAAGAATATTTGGTTGCGGGGATAGGATTTGAACCTATGACCTTCAGGTTATGAGCCTGACGAGCTACCGGGCTGCTCCACCCCGCGTTAAACCATTGCGCGCCTTCGCGAAAACCTGAGCCGAAAAACGGTCGATCCACGCCCGAGGGCGCCGATCGGTCTGGTCCGGAGGCTTCCTGAGAAGGCAACCCGGGCAAAGCCCCTGGGTGCGTGCGGTATGTACCAATGCCGGGCGGCTTTGGAAAGGGCTAGCCGGCATCTTTTCCGGATTTTATGACGGTGTTGTTGCGGTCTCGGGCCGCAGGGCATTTTCGCCGCAAAAGCGCGATTTTCCGCTTCACTCTTGCCAGACACCCGGCGACAGCTCAGCGTCGGGACAAGAACGTCGGAACCGGAGGGAGGCCAATGGAACAGCCGCTGAAAAGCCCGCTCCGGGCGACCACGCACGGTGCCGGCGCGGCCGATGGGATGGTGGACCTGTTCCGGCGCATGACCACGCTGTCCCGCACCATGCCGCCGCCCACGCGTGCGGAACGGCAGGACCGGCTGGCGCGGCTGCGGGCGGTCATCCTGGACAATGAGGCGCGGTTCGAGGCGGCGATTTCGGAGGATTTCGGCCATCGCTGCGCCACCGAAACCGCGATCGCCGAGACCCTGCTGGTGCTGGGTGAAATCCGCCATGCAGCGGCGCACCTCAAGGCCTGGATGGCGCCGCGGCGGATTGCGACCCAGCTCCAGTTCCTGCCGGGCAAGAACCGGCTGATGCCACAGCCGCTGGGCGTGGTCGGGATCATCGCGCCGTGGAACTATCCGTTGCAACTGACGCTGGCGCCCGCGGTCGGCGCGATCAGCGCCGGCAACCGGGTGATGATCAAGCCGAGCGAGTTGGTACCGCGATTTTCCGCGCTGCTGGCCGAGACGATCGCGGAAAAATTCGATCCCGCCGAGATGACGGTCACGGCGTGCGACGGCGACACCGCGCAGGCGTTTGCCGCGCTGCCGTTCGATCATCTGGTCTTCACCGGCTCGACCCGGGTCGGCCGTCTGGTGGCAGAGGCCGCCGGCCGCAATCTGACGCCAGTAACGCTGGAGCTAGGCGGCAAATCGCCTGTGATCGTCGACCGCTCCGCCGACCTGGCGCAGGCCGCCGCGCGCGTCGCCTATGCCAAGCTGCTCAACGCCGGACAGACCTGCATCGCGCCTGACTACGTACTGGTGGCGCATGAGGCGGTGGATGATTTCAGCGAAAAGCTGCGTGAAAACATCACCGCGATGTACGGCAGCGATCCCGGCAACGCCGACTACACCTCGATCATCTCGGAGCGTCACTACGCGCGGCTCGAGCGGCTGGTCGCCGACGCCGCGGCGCAGGGCGCGCGGGTCGTGCAGCCGGCCCCGGCCGACGCACCGGCCTGGAAATCCCGGCGAAAATTTCCACCGACCATCGTCGTCGGCGCCACCGCCGACATGACGGTGATGCAGGAGGAGATTTTCGGACCGGTACTGCCGATCGTCGCCGTCGCCGACCGCAACGAGCCGATTGCCCTGATCAACGCCAGCGACCGGCCGCTGGCGCTGTACTGGTTCGGCACCGATGCCGCAGCACGCGACGAGGTGCTGCGACGCACGGTCTCCGGTGGCGTCACCATCAACGACTGCCTGATTCATTTCACCCAGATCAACCAGCCGATGGGCGGCATCGGCGCCTCCGGCAGCGGCGCCTATCACGGCGAATGGGGGTTTCGCACACTCAGCAAGTTGAAGCCGGTGTTCTATCGCTCGCGGCTGAACCGTTTTGCGGATCTTTATCCGCCTTACGGCGCGAAGATTGCGCGGCTAAAGAAGATGCTGCGCCTGTTGTCATAGTTATCGTCTTGGCCGGGTTCGTCCCGGGCATGACGGATCTGGCGACGGCGCATGAAACCAATAAAGGGGGGCGCGTCATGGGGGATATCTTCGATTTCATCGTCGTTGGCGGCGGATCGGCGGGCTGCGCGCTCGCCGGCCGGCTGTCGGAAGACGCCAAAACCTCGGTGGCGCTGATCGAGGCCGGCGGCACCGGCGACAACTGGATGGTCACCACGCCGTTTGCCCTGGCGCTGATGGTGCCGAGCAAGCTCAACAACTGGGCGTTCGCGACGGTGCCACAGCCTGGCCTCAATGGCCGGATCGGCTACCAGCCACGCGGCAAGGGGCTCGGCGGCTCCTCAGCCATCAATGCCATGGTGTATATCCGCGGCCACCGCAGCGACTATGATCACTGGGCCTCGCTGGGCAACACCGGCTGGTCGTTCGATGACGTGCTGCCAATCTTCAAGCGCAGCGAAGACAACGCCGACTTCGACGGCGCCTATCACGGCACGGGTGGTCCACTCCCCGTCAACCGCCTGCGCACCCATAATCCGGTCCACGAGACTTTCCTGCAGGCCGCGGGCGAAGCCCAGTTCCGGATCCGCGACGACTTCAATGCCGACGACCATGAAGGCCTCGGAATTTATCAGGTCACGCAGCGCAACGGCGAACGCTGGAGCGCGGCGCGCGCCTACATCCATCCGTTCATGGCGTCGCGGATCAACCTCAAGGTCGAGACCGGCGCCCATGCAACGAAGATCCTGTTCGAGGGCAAGCGCGCGGTCGGCGTCGAATTCCGCCGCGGCGGCGAAACGCGGCAACTGCGCGCGCGGCGCGAGGTGATCGTGTCATCCGGCGCATTTCAGTCGCCGCAGCTGTTGATGCTGTCCGGCATCGGCGACAGTGCCGAACTCGCCAGACATGGCATCGCCACCACCCACCATCTGCCCGGCGTCGGACAAAATCTGCAAGACCATCCGGATTTCATCTTTGCCTATGCGTCCGACAGCCCGCACTTCCATGGCACCTCGCTTCGCGGCATCGGGCGTCTGATCGCAGGCATCTCGCAATACCGCCGCGAGCGTCGCGGCCCGATGACCTCCAACGTCGCCGAATGCGGCGGCTTCCTCAAGACCCGGCCCGATCTCGCGGTGCCGGATATCCAGCTCCATTTCGGCATGGCGATGACCGACGATCATGGCCGGAAACGACATTGGCAGACCGGCTTTTCCTGCCATGTCTGCCTGCTGCGTCCGAAGAGCCGCGGCAGCGTGGCGCTGAGCAGCGCCGATCCGCTGGCGCCGCCGGCGATCGATCCGAATTTTTTCGGCGAAACCAGCGATCTGGAGACGATGGTCGCCGGATTCAAGACGACGCGGCGGCTGATGGACACGCCGGCGCTCAAGGCGCTGCAGACAAAGGACATGTTCACCGCCGACGTGCACAGCGACGACGACATCCGCGCCGTGCTGCGGGCGCGGGTCGACACCGTGTATCACCCGGTCGGCACCTGCAGGATGGGGATCGATCCGATGGCGGTGGTCGATCCGAAACTCAAGGTGCACGGGCTCGAGGCGTTGCGCGTCGTCGACGCCTCGATCATGCCGACGCTGATCGGCGGCAATACCAACGCGCCGAGCATCATGATCGGCGAAAAGGCCGCAGAGATGATCAAGGCGGAGATGCACTGACGTCACCACCCGCGACAGCGGGTGGCCAGTATTGCAGGGCTTGCGAATGATCATCAGCGCGCTGGAATACTGGGTCGCCTGGTCGAAGCCGGGCGATGACGGCTCTGCGTAGATCAATTCAGCAGGTAGCCGCCATCCACCGTCACCACGCTGCCGGTCATGTAGCGAGAGGCCTTCGAGGCCAGCAGCAGGATGGCGCCGTCGAGATCGGCCTCGGTACCGACGCGGCGCTGCGGAATCCGCCGGGTGAGCTTCTCACCCGATGGCGTCGACCAGAAATCGTGGTTCATCTCGGTGTCGATATAGCCCGGCGCCAGCGCGTTGACGCGGATATTGGCGGCGGCGAGTTCAAGCGCCATCGCCTTGGTGGCCTGGATGACGCCGGCCTTGGAGATGGTGTAAGGCGAGAGGAACTTGCTGACGCCAAATCCAAGCACGGAGGCGATGTTGACAATGTTGCCGCCCGCTTTGCGCGCGGTCATCCGGCGCGCGATTTCGGTCGCGGTGAAGTAGGCCCCCTTGAGGTTGGCGTTGATCACCGCGTCCCAATCCGCCTCGGTCTGATCGACCGCGAGTTTTTCCACAGCGATGCCGGCATTGTTGATCAGCACGCTCACCGGGCCGATCTGCGCCTCGGCGCTCTCGATGGCGCGGCCGATCGACGCCGTGTCGGTGACGTCCATCGCCACCGCCACGGCGCGGCCGCCGCGACCGGAAATCTCCTGCTGCAGGTTTTCGAGTTTGGCCACCTGCCTCGCCGCCAGCACCACGGCGGCGCCGCGCGCGGACAGCACGCGGGCGAACTGCCGCCCCAGCCCCTGGCTGGCGCCGGTAATCAAAATGGTTTCCTGGCTGACGTCGAACAGGTCGGACATGGCGTTTCCCTGGGATGGTTTCCTCATTGATACAGGGCATTTCCGCCGCGGCAAAATCGCGGAATGCCCTGCATGCGCCGCCGGGCGCTTATCATCGCCGCCAAGCTTGGCTAAACTGAAGCCGAGGACCGTCCGTCCATCATCGGCATTTTGGGAGTGAAACAGTGGATCTTGGGATCAAAGGCCGTCATGCGCTGGTATGCGCATCCAGCAAGGGACTTGGCCGCGCCTGCGCCGCCGCACTGGCGGCCGAGGGCGTCCACGTCACCCTGACCGCGCGGGGCGCCGAAGCGCTGGCCGTCACCGCGGCGGAGCTGCGCAAGGCCTATCCCGGGGTCGAGATCACCGAGATCGCCGGCGACATCACCACGCTGGCGGGACGCGAGGCGGCGCTCAAGGCCTGCCCCAACCCGGACATCCTGGTCAACAATGCCGGCGGTCCGCCGCCCGGCGATTTCCGCAACTGGACCCGCGACGACTGGATCAAGGCGATCGACGCCAACATGCTGACGCCGATCGAACTGATCAAGGCGACCGTCGACGGCATGATGGCGCGAAAATTCGGCCGCATCGTCAACATTACCTCGGCGGCGGTGAAGGCGCCGATCGACGTGCTCGGCCTCTCCAACGGCGCGCGTAGCGGCCTCACCGGCTTCGTCGCCGGACTGTCGCGCAAGACGGTGCGTGAGAACGTCACCATCAACGCATTGCTGCCTGGCCCGTTTGACACCGACCGGTTGCGCGGCGTCTCCTCCGCGCAGGCCAAGGTGGCCGGCACGACGATGGAAGAGATCATCAAAAAGCGCGCCAGCGAAAATCCCGCCGGCCGGGTCGGCGACCCCGAGGAATTCGGCCTCGCCTGTGCCTTCCTGTGCGGCGCCAAGGCCGGATTCATCACCGGTCAGAACATCGTGCTCGACGGCGGGGCCTTCCCCGGAACGATGTGACGAACGGGTCGCGGATCACACCGGGGTGGTCCGCTCGTCGGCCCAGGTGAGGCCGAAAGCATCCAGGCCTTCGGCGAGGTAATCGCTGATCAACGGCTCGCCGAGGAGATAGCGCGCGGTGCGGCCGTTGCGGCCGTCCGCAGCCTCACGGCGCAAGTCTGCCCATTCCTCGATGGTGCCATCGCCACGGCCAAGCCGCATCAACGCGACGAGGTCGATCTGCTCGTCCTCGGTCATCGCGCTGATGAAGCCGGTGATCTCGCGCACCACCGGATCCTCGCCATCGTCCTCCAGCACGTCGATCATCCCGTCGTCGGCGCCATCCGATCCGGAATCCGGATCGGTCTCGGCCTCCTTGACGTCGAATTCGCGGGTCTTCTCGATCAGGAATCGGACCTTGTCGGCGGAAATAGCGAGTTCTGGCATCACGCGCTCCTGGTTCGGGCCGCCCCGACAACGCACGGCGGCGCGAGATGATCCATCGCCGGTTCCGCTTCGGTGGCGATGCCCTATACTGAGGCACAATTTGCCGTGGGGTGCGAGGGTACAGCGGATGCAGTGGACCGTCGGCAGGGTCAAAATCAGCAGGATCGTCGAACTTGAAACCACCGGCGGCACCCGTTTCATCCTGCCGCAGGCCGGGCCGGACGACATCAGGAAGCTGCCCTGGCTCGTTCCGGATTTTGCCACGGACGAGGGCCGGCTGAAGATGTCGATTCATTCTCTGGTGGTGGAAACACCCACCCAGCGCATCGTGGTGGACACGTGTCTCGGCAACGACAAGCAGGGCCGCGCGGTGCCGACCTGGAACAACCTGCAGAAGCCATTTCTCCAGGACATGACCCAGGCGGGTTATCCGCCCGACAGCATCGACGTGGTGCTGTGCACCCACCTGCATGTCGATCATGTCGGCTGGAACACCCGGCTGGCCGGCGGCGCGTGGGTGCCGACCTTCGGCAATGCGCGCTATGTGTTCGGCGGGATCGAATACGAGCACTGGCGGATGCACAGCATCGAGCCGGAGCGCGCCGCGGTCTTCAACGATTCCGTCAAACCCATCATGGATGCCGGAAAGGCCGAACTGGTCGCCAGCGACCACCGGCTATCCGATGAAATCGCGCTGATTCCGACGCCGGGACACAGTCCCGGACACATGAGCGTCCATATCCGTTCGGACGGCGAGGAGGCGCTGCTGACCGGCGACGTTGCACATCATCCCTGCCAGATGGCGCACCTCGACTGGTCATCGACCGCCGATCACGATCCGGCGCAGGCCGCCGCCACCCGCCGCGAGCTGTTCTCACGCTTCGCCGGCACGCCGACCCTGGTGATCGGCGGTCATTTTGCCGGCGGCCGGCTGCAGCGCGATGACGACGCCTTTCGGCTCGCGATGTGAGCCCTGCTGCGGCGCGGGTTGAATTTCGCCGCGCCCTGTTCCATGACACATCCAAGGAAACGCAGCGGGAGTAACGACAATGAAACTTGTGAGATTCGGCGCCATGGGCAGCGAAAAACCGGGCCTGATCGACAAAGCCGGCAAATTGCGCGATCTGTCGGGCCAGGTGAAGGATCTGTCCGGCGAGGCGTTCTCGCCCGCGAACCTGGCCAAACTCGCCGCCCTCGATCCCGCCTCGCTTCCCGAGGTCGGCGGTTCGCCACGGCTGGGCTCGCCGGTCGGCGGCGCGCCGAAGTTCATCGCCATCGGGCTCAACTATGCCGATCACGCCGCCGAATCCAACATGCCGATTCCGGGCGAGCCGATCGTGTTCATGAAGGCGGTCAACAGCCTGTGCGGGCCCAACGACGATGTCGAGAAGCCGCGCGGCTCGACCAAGCTGGATTGGGAGGTCGAGCTCGCGATCATCATCGGCAGCCGCGCCAAATACGTCACCGAGGCCGACGCGCTGAAGCATGTCGCCGGCTATGCGGTCTGCAACGACGTGTCGGAGCGCAATTTCCAGCTCGAGCGCCTCGGGCAGTGGACCAAGGGCAAGTCGCACGACACGTTCGGGCCGCTCGGTCCCTGGATGGTGACCCCGGACGAACTCGCCGACGTGCACAAGCTCAACATGTGGCTCGACGTCAACGGCAAGCGCTGCCAGACCGGCTCGACCTCGACCATGATCTTCAACGTGCCGCAGATCGTCTCCTACCTGTCGGGCATGATGACACTGATGCCCGGTGACGTCATCACCACGGGCACGCCGCCCGGCGTCGGCCTCGGCATGAAGCCGCCGAAATTCCTCAATGTCGGCGACGTCATGACGCTCGGCATAGAGGGCCTTGGCGAGCAGAAGCAGACCGTGGTCGCGGCGTAACGTCATGAAACTGACCTTCTCGCCAGCTTCGCCGTTCGCCCGCAAGGTGCGCATCGCCGCCATCGAACTCGGCCTGATCGACAAGATCGAATTCGTCCCGGTCAAGGTGGCTCCGGGCGAGCCCAACGACGCGTATGTGCGCGACGTCAATCCGCTGAAGAAGCTGCCGGCGCTGATCCTCGACGACGGCAGCGTCATCCTGGATTCCTACGTCATCGTTGAATATCTCGACGAGCTCGCCGGCGGCGGCAAGCTGATCCCGGCCTCGGGTCCGACGCGCTGGCGGGTGAAAAGCGATCACTCGCTGCTGCAGGGCATGCTCGATTCGATGCTGCTGTGCCGCTACGAGAGCATGGTGCGTCCCGCGCCGCTGAAATGGCAGGCCTGGGCCGACGACCACTGGAACCGGGCATGGGCCGGCATGGCGCGGTTCGACAAGCATCCCGAGGCCCTGTCGGGACCGTTCGACATCGCGCAGATCAGCCTGGTCTGCGTGCTCGGCTATGCCGACTTCCGCTTTGCCGACAAGAACTGGCGCCAGGCGTTTCCGAAACTCGCCGCGTTCCATGAGAAGGTGCTGGAACGACCGTCGGTCAAGATTTCGGTGCCGCCGCCGGCGTAACGGCAACGGCGCAAGCTTCGGTTCTGATTGGATCAGAACCGAAGCTTCTGATTCGTGTTTGACGCGTTTTCTTCACGCGAACCGGTATCCACTTCGCTCGAAAACGCTCTGGTTCTCAATCGAACAGCGATGGCGTGTGGTTCACCGCCGCGCCCTCGATCGCCAGCATCTTGAGCTTGGTGGCGACGCCGCCATTGGCGGAAAAGCCGCCGGGCTTGCCACCGGCGGCGAGCACGCGGTGGCATGGCACGACGATCGGACAGGGGTTGTGGCCGAGCGCCTGGCCGACGTCGCGTGACAGCTGCACTCCGCCGAGACGTTTTGCGATGTCGCCGTAAGTCAGCGTCTTGCCGGGCGGGATCTTGCGCGCGATGTCGTAGACGCCGCGGTCGAAGTCCGGCACGCCCTCGAGGTCGAGGGTAACATCCGCAAGGTCGTTCGGCTTGCCGGACAGCAGTTCGACCATGCCGTCGATGGCGCGTTGCACCGCGGGCGGCGGCGGTGCCTCCTCGATTTCGCCAAAACGCTGGTGGATGCGCTTGCGGGTCTTGTCCTCGCTCGACATCGGCAGCTGCACGGCTACGATGCCGCGCTGGCCCCAGGCGATGCCGCAGGGACCGATTGGCGTTTCAAACATTGCAAAGCTGTTTTTGGTCATGGCTCGCTCCCATGCCTCGATATCTTCGATGCTGCAAGCAATCTAGGCAGGGGCCGCGGCGGCGGCCACCCGATATCCGGAAGTTTTTGCGCTCTGGCTCACGGCAGTGGTCTGCATGCAAATGACGAAAAGCCGCCCCGGATGGAGGCGGCATTTCGCGTCTGTGGATATCCTGGGGATGTCCCGGGCGGCGGGACCTACTCTTCCGACATCGCCTCGGCGAGCTTGTCATAGTACTTGCCGACCAGATCGATGTTGGCCTTGTTCTCGACCGCGGGGGGCAGGCTCTTGAGCTGATCGTTGATGTCGGCGAGGGCTTCCTTCTTGTCCTTGGCCGGCATTTTCTTGTCGGCCTGGACGGCGGCGAGCTGCTGCTTGAGCACGGCTTCGGGGCCGACGTATTTCTTGGTCTGCGGATCGAAGCCGCCGAGCACCAGGCTGATGTTGTCGATCACCTCGTTGTAGTCGTCATAGCCGGCAAAGCCGTATTTTTTCGCCACGCCCTCGAGTTGGGCGGTGATCTTGGGATCCGGCTTGGCATCATCCGGCAACTTTTCGGTGATGGCGTCCATCTCCTTCTGCGAGGCCAGCACGCCCTCGATCTGCTTTTCGGTGAGCGCGATCTGCTTGAGCGGCGCTTCGGCGGGCGGCGCCGCCTGCGGAGCAGGCGCGGCCTGCTTGGCCGCAGGGGCCTGCTTGGCTTGCGCGAGGGCGCCGGTCGTGGAGACGACGGCGAGCGACAGGGCAAGGCCGCCAAGGCTCAGGGCCGCGGTCAGGGAGCGAAGGATCGGACGCATGGGATTCTCCTCGGAGCTTTCGGGCAGGATCTGGAGTGTATGTGTCATCGTGTCGCGGCGCGGGGTTCAAGGCAACGCCGGCCGGCGCACAGGGAGCCGCAATGCGGAATCTGGCGGCAAATCATGGCCGAAAAATTTCGGCGACGGCGCGGACGCGATCGAAACGGCGAACCGCAGACAACAAAAAACGCCGCCTCCCGAAGGAAGCGGCGTTTTTGTTTGATCATGACATCGAAAGAGGAAGTCTTTGTCCTTGGCAGGCCTGGCAGCGACCTACTCTCCCAGGGCTTAAGCCATAGTACCATTGGCGCTGAGGAGTTTAACGGCCGAGTTCGGGATGGGATCGGGTTCAAGCTCCTCGCTAGAACCACCAGGCCGGCGAAGGACAAAGATACGAAGCAAACTGTTTTGGTCTTTTGCGCATGACGCGCGATGGACACTGAAAATGAGAGCAATCAAGCCAATCGAACGATTAGTACCGGTAAGCTACATGCATTACTGCACTTACACACCCGGCCTATCAACGTGGTCGTCTACCACGGTTCTCAAGGGAATTCTCGTTTTG
>Ga0102590_1002991_pt1 | contig 18206 bp, 14 predicted proteins | sample AraplaMF_Col_mMF_FD_76859 | JGI IMG/M metagenome (GOLD analysis project Ga0102590, IMG submission 76859) | Arabidopsis root microbial communities from the University of North Carolina, USA - plate scrape MF_Col_mMF | ecosystem: Host-associated > Plants > Roots > Endosphere | place: USA...
GCGCGGAACCGCCGATCGCCGGATGGCACTCTGGGCGTCGTTCGTTTTGTCGACTCCAGCCGGAAAAATTTATCACGTCGGAGATACGGGCTTTCACCACGGCATCAATTACAAAGCGGCACAGCAGAAGCATGGCGGCTTTCGTTTGGCCATTTTACCCTTCGGCGCATATGAGCCGCGCTGGTTCATGAAAGGGCAGCACCAGAATCCGCAGGAGGCGGTGATCGGGATGAAGTTGGCAAATGCTGCCTATGTGGCCGGGCATCACTTCGCCACGTTCCAGCTGACGAATGAAGCGGTCGACGCGCCGGCAAGAGCGTTGCAAGACGCAATGAGCGAGCATGATATTCCCCCGGAACGGTTCCGGCCGCTCAGGGCCGGCGAGGTATTCAATGTGCCGGCGGTCTAATCGGTATCCGTTTGCTCCCGGACTGGTGTTGGTGTCGGCCTGCTTGCCATAGATACTTCGGAAACGACCGAGATCGCCGCTCAGCGGCGCATGAAGGCTTCGAAGGCCGCCCGGGCCTCGGCGCTTTTCAGCCGCGCGGAGAAATGGCGGGCCTCCTCGTCGATGCGGGCGATGATCTCGCCACGATCGCCACGAATGAGGTCGCGGGCAATGCGCAGCGCCTCCGGCGGCTTGGCGGCGAGCTTTGCGGCGAGACCAAGCGTCAGTGAATCGACCTCGCCACTTTCAACGACCTTCCAGACCAGGCCGGCTTCCTTCGCTTCTGCAGCCGAGAATGCTTCGCCGGCGGCAAGCATGGCGAAGGCGCGCTGATGTCCCATCAGGCGCGGCGCGACGAGGCTGGAACCTGCCTCCGGCACCAGCGCCAGATCGACGAAGGGTGTGCGGAACTGGCTGCGGCTGGAGGCGATGGTCAGGTCGCAATGGAGATGGATCGTCGTACCGATGCCGACCGCCAGACCGTCGACGCCGGAGACGACGGGTTTTTCGGCATTCACCAGCGCATAAAGGAAATCGAGGATCTCCTGCTCCAGACCGCGGCCGCCCATTGCGGCAGCCAGAAAATCGTTCAGGTCGTTGCCGGCCGAGAAGCAGCCCTCGGTGCCGAGGAAAGCGGTGGCGCGGATGTCGGGGCTTGTGTTGGCCGCATTCAGCGCATCGGCCATTATGCGATACATGGCGCGGGTGATGGCGTTCTTCTTTTCCGGCCGGTTGAAGCGGATGGACTGGACGCCGGGATAGGCGGAAGGCTGCTCGACGATGATGTAATCGGTCATAAGGTCTCCTCAGGCAAGCAGGATGCAGGCGGCGGCAAGGCTTGCCGCGCCATTGACGACCCGGTCGCGAAGGGCTGCGGTTTCGGCGAGCAGGTTTTCGGCGGCGAAGCGGCAGAGCGCGATACGGTTTTCGGCCGCGCCATCGGCACTTTCGGCAAGCCCGCCCTTGGCGAGGTAACAGCCGGTGAGCACGAGGCCGAACAGCCGCTGATAGGGCGTGGCACCCGAGAGCGCCTCGGCGGTCCTGTTCTCGGCAAGCGTCTTCATCAGCCAGGCGGTCGCCTGCTCGAGATCGGCGATCGCAGCGTCGAGCCTCGCAGCGGTTTCGCCGAAACCGTCGAGATTGGAGCGGCGGACGCCATCGGCGATCTCTCTGAGCTCGGCGATGAAACCCTTCACCTGATCGCCGCCGGAGAGCGGCAGCTTGCGGGTGACGAGGTCGATCGCCTGGATACCATTGGTGCCCTCATAGATCGGGGCGATGCGGGCATCGCGGAGATAACGCGCCGCACCCGTCTCCTCGATGAAGCCCATGCCGCCATGCACCTGAATGCCGAGCGAGGCGACGTCGACGCCGGCATCGGTCGAAAAGGATTTGGCGATCGGGGTCAGCAAAGCGGCGCGCTCCTGCCAATGGCGGCTGGCGTCACCTGCCCGATGCGACATGTCGATCGCATGGGCGCAGGCATAGGAGATGGCGCGTGCCCCTTGGGTCAGCGCCTTCATGGTGAGGAGCATGCGGGCGACATCGGGATGTTCGACGATCGGGCTCATGCCGGCGCCGCTTGCGCCCGGCGCCCTGCCCTGGGTGCGTTCCCTGGCATAGGCGAGCGCCTTCTGGGTGGCGGCTTCCGCGATCGCCACGCCCTGCATGCCGACGGCAAGGCGGGCATTGTTCATCATCGTGAACATGCAGGCCAGCCCCTTGTTCTCCTCGCCGACCAGCCAGCCGACGGCGCCCTTTTCACCGCCGAATTTTCCGTCGCCGTAGATCATCGTGCAGGTCGGCGAACCATGGATGCCGAGCTTGTGCTCCAGCGAGTGGCAGAACAGATCGTTGTGGGGCCCAAGCGATCCGTCGTCGTTCACCAGGAATTTCGGCACCAGAAACAGCGAGATGCCGCGGGTGCCGGCCGGCGCATCCGGCAGGCGGGCCAGCACCAGATGGATGATATTGTCGGCCGCATCATGCTCGCCCCAGGTGATGAAGATCTTCTGGCCGAAGAGGCGGTAGCTGCCGTCGTCGCTCCGCTCGGCGCGAGCCTTGAGCACGCCGAGATCGGAGCCGGCATGCGGCTCGGTCAGGTTCATGGTGCCGGTCCATTCGCCGGAGACCATCTTTTCCAGATATTTCTGTTTCAGCGCGGCACTGCCGTGGGTGCTGACGGCCTCGATGGCGCCCATCGTCAGCGTCGGGGCAAGCGCGAAGGCCATGGAGCCGGAATTCCACATTTCAAGCGCCGCGACATTCAGCATATGCGGCAAGGCCTGGCCGCCGAAGGCCTCCGGCGCCGTCAGGCCGTTCCAGCCGCCGGCGATCCAATGGCGATAGAGATCGCGCCAACCATCCGGCAGCCTGACCTCGCCATCGATCAGGCGGGCGCCCTGGCGGTCGCCGATTTCGGCGAGAGGCGCCACTTCGTCTGTGGCAAAACGCCCCGCCTCGGCCAGGATGGCGTCGACCAAGTCTTCGCCAAGATCGCCGAGCAGCCCTCTTGAAATCGCCTCGTCCATGCCCGCTACGTGCTTCAACGTGAACGCGATTTCCTCGACGGGCGCCTTGTACATGGTTTTTCCTCCGCAGACCGGCCTGCACTTGGGCAAGCCCCTCCGAGGCAAGGGCTAATTGATTTTTACGTAAACGTCAATTTCGATTTCCTCGGCCGCCATGCGATAAATCGCCTGACAGGGCGCTTTGCTCTTGCACCTTTGGACAAATGGACGTCATGAACAATCTCTAAGGGAAGACATCGCCTTCGCAAAGGACCGGCGAACAATGGATACATTGCCCGTCAACATACCCGGTTTCGTCTGGGCCTATCGCTTATCGCCCGAAGAAAAGACCGCGGTGCGACTGAACAATAGTGCGACGGTGGCGGAACTGACCGCCGACAACTGTTTCTACTGGCTGCACCTCAACCTTGTCGACGCCCGCGTGCCGGCCCTGCTCGATACGCTGGACGGGCTGACAGAGGACGCGAAATCGGCGCTGACGACGCGCGATACGCATGCGGCCATCACCGTCGACGAGCAGATGCTCTATGGGACGCTCGTCGATTGCCAGCGCGATTTCGCCCAGGATACCAACAATCTCGGCTGGCTGCATTTCGCCATGTCCGACCGCTTCCTCATCACCACGCGGCTGCAGCCGCTGCGCAGCGTCGAACGGGCGCGGGCGCTGATCGCGAAAAACCCGGGCAAATTCTCCCGGCCGGTCGATCTCTTCGAACTGCTGGTGATCGAGTTCCAGCGCACGCTGATCGCAATCGTCATCGAACTCACCGAAGAGCTGAACCAGATCGAGGATATCGTCTACGACAGTGCGCAGCGCGACGAGCGCCGGCGCCTGGCGCCGGTCCGGCGAACCGTGGTCAGGCTGCATCGGCACCTGCGCACCGTGCTGGCGCTGATGCGCCGGGCGGCGGCGGCCGACGACGACGAGATGCCCTTCGGCTTCGACGATGTGGCGCGGCGGCTGACGAGCCGGCTGGAAACGGTCGACCACGATATCTATGCGCTGCAGGACCGGGCACGCCTGCTGCACGAGGAAATCGATTCGAAACAATCCTCCGAAACCAACCGCCACCTCTATCTGCTGTCGATCATGACGGCCTTCCTGCTGCCGCCGACGCTGGTGACGGGCTTCTTCGGCATGAACACGGCAAACCTGCCCTTCGCCGTCGGCGACTACGGCACCGAATACGCCGTCGCCCTCATCGTCGCCTCCATCGCCTTTGCCTGGTGGCTGCTGAGGCGTGTGGATATTCTTTGAACGCGAAACGCCCGGCATGACTGCCGGGCGCCTGGTTCTTATCTTAGCTCGATATCACGACATGCCAAAACCGCTACGCGGTTTGGGGTGACGTCAGTAGGGCGAATAGCACTGCTGACGCGGGCCGTTATAGGGCTGGAAGGTGTTGTCGTAGGCGCGATAAGACCGGTAGCGGTTTGCGCACCAGGCGACGTGGCTCGAACCCATGCGGGGCGCAGGCTCGACGTAACGCGGCTGCGCGACAATCGCGCCGCCGATCACTGCGCCGGCGCCGAAGGCGGCAAGCGGATACCAGTAGCCGTTATAATGGCGATATCCCGGGCGGTAATAGGAATATCCGCGATAGCCGCCATAATAGCCGGGCCGGTAGTAGGCGCCGGGACGATAGCCAGGCCGGTAATAGGCGCCCGGACGATAGCCGGGGCGATAATAGCGGCGGTACTGGACATTCTCGACTGCGGAGGATTTTTCCACCTGCGGGGCGGTGGGCATCTGGATTGCCTGCGACGGCGCAAAGCCCGTCAGGACCACGGCGGCAGCCAGCACTGCGGTCGCGATCTTGTTTCTCAGCCCGATCATTGCTTCAACTCCCATACAACAGCGATCACCGCCTGCCTAGCAACGCCTTTTCGCCTGAATGGTTCCAAAAGCAGCCGGGGCCGGCTACTCTCCCTTTTAGATCAGCTGAACTGAACCGGACATTAACCGGTGCGGCAAAGCGCTATCAGGCAACGACGGAGAACTTCGCCTGGTCACCCTGCAGGCGGTTCACCATGAAGTTCGAATACCATTCCAGGAACTGCATGACGCCGCCCTCGTGCAAGGCGGAATAGGGGCCGGGCTCATAGGCGGGTGAGTGAATGCCGAAGGCGTTTTCCTCGACGATGCGGCGATCCTGATCGTTGGTCTCGGTCCAGACGTGGGTCAGTTCCTCGAGATTGTAATCCACGCCTTCGACGGCATCCTTGTGGACGAGCCACTTGGTCGTCACCGCCGTCTCGTTGGCGCTGAGCGGCAGCACGCGGAAGGAGATGGCGTGGTCACCAAGCAGATGGTTCCACGTCGTCGGGTAGTGGAAGAGCAACATGGTGCCGATATGGCTGATCGCGATATCGTCGGAGAGCTGACGCTGGACAGCGCGCTTGCCCGACATGGTGTAGCTCTCGGCATCTTCGATCAGCGGCATGCGGGCGGTGCGGAACTGACCGTCCGGCGAAATCTGGAACTTGCTCGGCAGGCCGGCAGCCTCGCAGCGCGCCCAATGGCCGGCGATCTCAGGATCGTCGGCGCCGCCATCCGTGCCGGTGACACTCGGGGCTTCGGGATAGGTGCGGCAGAGTTCGGGGTGATTGGCGGCGCAGTGATAACACTCGCGGTTGTTTTCCCAGACAAGCTTCCAGTTGCCCTTCTCGATGATCGTGCTCTGGAAGGCGACCTTGCTCTCACTGATCCGGTGCGGCGCGACATAGGGTTCGATCTTGTCGCGCACCGGCTGGAAATCCGGGGCGGTATTGGCAAGGCAGATGAAGACATAGCCTGCGACGGTTTCGCAATGGACGGGTTTCAGGTTGAAGCCGGTCTTGTCGAAATCATCGCCCATGTGGCGGGCAAAGGCGAGCTTGCCTTCGAGATCATAGGTCCATTGATGGTAGGGGCAGACAAGACGCACGGAGGAGCCGTGCTCCTTGGTGCAGACGCGTGAGCCGCGATGGCGACAGCTGTTGTGGAAGGCGCGGATGATATTGTCGCGGCCGCGGACGATGACGACGGGATAGTTGCCGATCTGGACGGTGAAATAGGCGCCCGGCTTCGGCAGCTCGCAATCATGGCCGATGAACAGCCAGTCGCGATAATAGATCATCTCCATGTCGAGCTGGAAATAATCCTCGTCGATATAGAACGGCTGTTCGAGGCTGAAGCCCTCACGGCGGCTCTTGAGCTGACGCAAAACGTTGCTGCGAATATCCATCTTCATGTCCTCGTGCACCCGGTTGCCACCCTCGCGTGGGAAGGCCGGCGGAAGCGCGCCCGCTTCCTTCTCCTTCGGGAGAATTGTTCATGGCGCCATTTAATCACCGAGCATGGCTGCCGCTTGGTTGTAATGCGACATCGGCTTCGACATTGACGACAGGATGCAGCAAGCCACAAGCTGCCCATCCCGGTCGATGACATCGCCCGACTCTCCCGGCAATTATCGTCAATTGCGACATGGCGTAAAGACCCGTTGCGCAAAGAGGTCGGCTGCCTGATATCGAGGTCAGTCGCGTTTGCGACATCTCCCGGCATTTGCCTTTCAGCCGGCCGGCTGCCGTGGCGATTTTTTAACATCGCCTTAAGCATACCGCCCTATCCTGCTGCTGATTCAGACCGACCGAAGAACGCGAACCATGGCCAAACTCCGTTATTTCGACGCGAAAGAAGCAAGTAAACTGCAAGAGCCGCAGCTGATTGCCGCGCATTCCGAATTTTTGCGCACTGGTCGCATCCCCCGCGAGCGGCGGCACTGGCTGGCCGAGGAAAAGCGGTATTTCACCCATGACGAGGTCGCGGCAAAGACCGGCCGCAAGCTGCAGGTCGCCGGCGAAAAGACCCATCAGCACATCAACGGCTTTCACCACTCGATCCAGTTTCCGAAGATGATCTTCCACCGGACGCTGGAGGACAGCCCGCATCTCGGCTATTGCCATGTCACCGCCGCGCGGACGAAATTCGCCCATTACGAAGAGGTCAGCTGGGCCTTCTACATCTCCAATTTCTATTCCGACATCGGCGAGAACGATAATTTCTTCGAGCGCATCGATGTCGGTTATTCCCGCATGTATTTCGCCGTCGCGATCAAACCCGGCGAGAACTCCGCGGAAAAGATGACCATCGACCGCTCGGTGCGCGGCAACGGCCTGCTCTTCCGCACCCATGATCCGCAGGCTGCGATCCGCAACATCCTCTTGCTCGGCGCCCGCAACGAACAGCTGCGCGAAATCATCCGGCAGCTCTAAAGCGATTGATCGCCGGCGGCGGAAAGCCTAATGACTGCCGACCTACAGCGCCGTGCGTCTTTCCAGACGCGCAAAGGACGCTGTGGCACTTTGGATTGCTGGGCAGAACATGGCACGCACGATCGACATAAGGACCGACAGGCAAGCAGCGCTCGAGGCGGCCTCAGCCACTCTTGCCGACGGCTTTGCCATCGCCATCCCGACTGAGACCGTCTACGGCCTGGCAGCCGACGCCACCAATCCCGCAGCCATCACCCGTATCTACGAGACAAAGGGGCGGCCGCGCTTCAACCCGCTGATCTGCCATATGGCCGACCTCGCCATGGCCGAAGAGCATGCCGAATTCGACCCGGTCTCACGGGCGCTCGCCAGGGCCTTCTGGCCCGGCCCGCTGACCCTCGTGCTGCCGCTGAAGCCTCAGAGTTCGATCCATTCGTTGGCGACCGCCGGACTCGACAGCGTCGGCATCCGTGTGCCGAAGGGTTTCGCAGGCGCGTTGATCGGCGCCTTCGGACGGCCGCTCGCAGCCCCCAGCGCCAACACCTCGGGCGGGGTAAGCGCCACGAGTGCCGCCCATGTCGAAGCCGATCTCGGGGCCAGGATCCCATTGATCCTCGATGCGGGCCCAAGCGCCGTCGGCGTCGAATCGACGATCGTCAAGGCAGAGGGCGGCCGGCTGAGGCTGCTTCGGCCGGGTGGACTGGCGGCGCGCGAGATCGAACGCGTCGCAGGCCAACCGCTGCTGCGGGCGAAAACGGCATCGGCGGCAATCGAGGCGCCGGGCATGCTCGCCTCGCATTATGCGCCGGGTGCTTCCGTGCGCCTCAATGCGACGGCGGTGGAACCCGGTGAGGCGCTGATCGCCTTCGGCAGCGCTGCGGTCTCCGGCGCAAACAGTGCACGGATCGTGCTTGATCTCAGCCCGCGCGGCGACCTGGCAGAGGCGGCGGCCAATCTCTTCGACTACATGAAGCGAGCCGATGCCAGCGGCGCCCAGAGCATCGCCTTTTCGCCGATTCCCGAAGAGGGGCTGGGCGAAGCGATCAACGACCGGCTGCAGCGGGCGGCGGCACCCCGCGACTGAAAAGACTGCGCATGACGATGGAGGACCGAGTCCGAATGAGCAATTCCAGCATTTCCACCGAACTCCTCAACCGCTTCGCCGCAATCGTCGGCGAAAAATACGCGCTGCGCAGCGAGGCCGATCTTGCGCCGCATCTGATCGAAAACCGCGGGCTCTATCACGGCTCCTCCCCTCTTCTCCTGAAACCCGGCTCGGTCGAGAAAGTCTCTGATATCATGAAACTTGCGACGGAGACCGGAACGGCGATCGTGCCGCAAACCGGCAATACCGGCCTCGTCGGCGGCCAGACGCCGCGTCAGGGCAAGTCAGATATCATCCTGTCGCTCGAGCGGATGAACAAGATCCGTGATGTCGATCCGGTGGCCAACGTGCTGGTGGCCGATGGCGGCGCCATCCTGGCCGAGGTGCAGAAGGCGGCCGAGGCGCATGGGCGGCTGTTTCCGCTGTCGCTCGGCTCAGAGGGTTCCTGCCGCATCGGCGGCAACCTTTCCACCAATGCCGGCGGCACCGCCGTGCTTGCCTATGGCAATATGCGCCAGCTCTGCCTCGGCCTCGAAGTGGTGCTGCCGACCGGCGAGATCTGGGACGGCTTACGCCGCCTGAAGAAGGACAATACCGGCTATGATCTGCGCGATCTCTTCATCGGCGCCGAGGGCACGCTCGGCATCATCACCGGCGCGGTGCTGAAGCTCTTTCCTCAGCCGCTCGGCCATCAGGTGGCCTTCGCCGGCCTGAATTCGGTGGCGGATGCGCTTGCTCTGTTCAACCTGGCCGCCAGCCTCTGCGGCGCCTCGCTCACCGGTTTCGAGCTGATGCCGCGTTTCGGTGTCGAGATCACCACCCGCCACATCGACGGCGTGCGCGATCCGCTGGACGCGGCCTATCCCTGGTACGTGCTGATCGACATTTCGACCTCGGATTCGGCCGAGACGGCGGAGCGGATGATGAATGGCGTGCTGGAACAGGGTTTTGAGGCCGGGCTGGTGCTGGATGCCGCGATCGCCGCATCCGTGGCCCAGCAGAAGGCGATCTGGCACATGCGCGAGAGCATGTCGGATGCTCAGAAGCCGGAAGGCGGGTCGATCAAGCACGATGTTTCCGTGCCGGTGTCGAAGATCCCGCATTTCATGGCCGAGGCTGAAGAAGCTGTGATGGCGGCGATGCCGGGCGCCCGCATCTGCGCCTTCGGCCATATGGGCGACGGCAATATTCATTATAATATTTCCCAGCCGCTCGGCGCCGACAAGACCGCCTTCATCGCCCGCTGGCGCGAAATGAACCATATCGTGCATGGGCTGGTGCTGGCGCATGGCGGCTCGATCTCGGCCGAGCATGGCATCGGCCAGCTGAAGCGCGACGAGTTGGCGGCGATCCGGCCGGCGATCGAAATCGAGCTGATGCGCCGCATCAAGCGCGCCTTCGATCCCGCCAATATCATGAACCCGGAAAAGGTTGTCAGCCTCGATCCTTGAGGCCGACGGTCAGAGCGATCAGGCCTGCTGCGTGCAGCAGGTCGGGGCAATCAGCTTTGCTGCGTGCCGCCGCCGGTCAGGATCATCAGCGCCGGCGACTGCTGGGCAGCGTTCTGGACATCGTACATCGCGGTGAACCGGCGCAGCAGCTTGTCGACCTTCTTCGGATCCTGGAGATCCTCGAGCTTGACGAAGCGGTTGATCAGATCGGCCTGCTTGGCGACATCCATGCCCGAGATCTGCGATGGCAGGCTGTAGGCTGTGGTGATGACCTGATAAAGCGCCTTGTCGCCGAGGATCGAATAGATCGAAGTGATGCTCGAGGCCTTGCGGCTGAAATAGAGCGCCAGGCGCACGCCGTCGTTGGTTTCGCCTTGCTGGGCTTCCATCGTCTGCTGGACGTAAAGTTCCTGGGTGTGGTCCTCGGCCGCCTTGTTCTGAATCGTGCCGATCTTGGCGCGGGTCAGATTGCCGTCCTTGTCGAAGTTGAAGGCGGCGACGATATCCTGGAAACGCGCATCGGCCTTGGTGTTGAGGTAGCTCTTCTTGTCGTCGGGATCCGAGGTGAAGATCTTCTTCAGCGTGGCCTTGTCGTAATCCTTCGGGTCAAGGTTGTTCGCCTTCAGCACCAGGTCGGTCAGGCGGCTATCATCCAGGAAATCGTCGAGCGACTTCACCTTCGCCATGCCCTTGGCGAAATAGTCGACTTCGGCCGTCGCATCTTTCGAGGCCTTGTCCTTCACCGGACCGTCCTTCATCAGCATGGTGATATGCGATTTATAGTCGGTGGCGTATTTGGCCATGGTCGCGTCGGGAAGCGCCTGGAAGGGCGATGCCGCCTTCCCGTCGGGGCCGAAGTTGAAGGCGCGGGCAAGGTTGGTGATGCGTTCATCCTTGAGCGAGGCGATATAGCCATCCGGATCATAGGCATCGCTCGTCAGGATCTTGCGCATCATCGAGCGCGGGACGTCCTGGTCGGTCAGACCGAAAGCCTGCAGCGCCACATGGTAGAGATCCGGCAGATTGTCATTGCCCTTGCTGAAATCGGCGGACGAATTGCTGCGCAGGAAATCATTGACGGTCTTGACGTCGGAGAAGTTCAGCAGGCTGCTGCTGTCGGCCATAAGCTTCTGGTAGTTGGATGCGACCTCGTCGATCGCCTCGTCGCGTTCGTCGTCATAACGCGCCGCGTAATTGTCGTTGGTGGTCTGCGCCTGGTCGGCCGTCTGGACCGAACTGACGACAGGAAGCGATCCGTCGGCGGCGAAGTTGAAGTCGGCGTTGAGATCGGCGTGGCCGGCTGCGGCAGCCGCCGTCGCATCGGTCAGGATGCTCTTCAGATCGGCGTCCGAGATATCGAACGGCAGATTGTAGGTGCTCTTCAGGAAATTGGTGATCGTGCCATCGGCGATGAGATCATCGACATTGCCGATCGTCGCCATCCGGGCGGAATAGTCGTCCGTCCGCGCTGAGGCAGTAAATTTCGTGCTGCTGATCTGGGTGGCCGTCTGCGCCGCCATACCGTCCTCAAGCGTGCCGTCCGCCTTGAAGTTGAAGGCGGCGGCAACGTCGGCATAGGTGCCGGTGCCGCTCTGATCGGTCAGGATATTGCGAAGAGCGACGTCGCTGATCGTCGACGGGATGCCGTAGGCGTTGCGCACAAAATTGTTCAGCTTCTGGTCCGTCAGCAACTGATCGACGTTTGAGATGCCCGCGATGGTCGACTGGTAGTAGACTGCCGCATTGTCGGCCTTGCTGGCAGTGCTGGCACTTTGGGTTGCCGTCTGCGAGGCGTAAAGGGTCGCGACCGAACCATCCGCTTTGAAATTGAAGAGATCGTGAACGTCGCTGTAGCCTTGGGCGCTGGCAGCCGTGCGGTCGACGAGGAAAGTCCTCAACGTCGCATCGGAGACACTGTCGGCGATCTGCATGCTGTTTCTGATATAGCTGACCGCAACAGCATCGGACATGATGTCATCGACATTCGTGACATTGCCGATCATGCTGTTGAAATGCGCTGCGTTCGCCGCCGACTTGTCGGTGGTCGACTTCCGTTGCGCCGCGGTCTGGATCACGGAACCGTTGATCGAGCCGTCTGCCTGGAAGTTGAAGTCGGCATTGAGATCGGCATGGCCCTGGGCCGCTGCATAGGCGGAATCGGTCAGGATGTTCTTCAGGTCGGCATTGCTGAAACTCGTGCCGAGACCATAGGCATCCTTGATGTAGCGGGCCAGCACACTGTCGGCGAGCAGGTCGTCGACATTGGTGATGCCGGTCGACTGCGAGGTGACGGTATAATAGTTGTTGGTGCTCGATGCCGCCGCCTTCAGGCTGTTTGCCTGGTCGACCGACTGGACGCGCGCCGTGCTGGAGGTCGACCCGTCAGCCTTGAAGTTGAAAGCATTGTAAACATTGGTAAAGCCCATCAGCTGGGCATAACCGGGATCGGTCAGCACCGCGCGCAGCGCTGCCGCGGTGAAGTCGGCGCCCATGCTATAGGCCGTCGTGATGTAGGAGGTCAGCCGCTTGTCGGCGACCAGATCGTCGACATTGGTGATCGTGCCGATCTTCGCGGTGTAATAGGCCTTGTTGTAGTCCGCCGCCGTCTGGCCGACGTAGTAGACATCCGAACCGACCGAATTGTCGATGATGAGGGACTGGGAATTCAGAGTGTAGGACTCGATGACCGAGGCCTTCTGCGCGGCGGTCTGCGCCGTGCCGTTGACGGTGCCATCCGCATTGAAGCTGAACTGGGCGGCAAGCGCCTTGTACTTGTCGCCGCCTTGCGTGTTGACGACGCTCGTGGGGTCGCTGAGATCGCTCGTCAGCACCTGCCGCAGAAAATCCTTCGACGCATAGGTCGGATCGATCTTGAAGGTCTTCAGCACATAGGTGCGCAGCCGGGTGTTGTTGACCAGGTCGTCGACGGTCTGCACGCTATCGATATTGTTGCTGTAATAGGTGCTCTCGGCGGTCGCGGCCTTGTCGGCGTCGATGAAGGACTGCTTGTAGAGGCCGATGAGGTCGTCCTCCTGCGCGTCCGTCTGCACGTCCTTGGCCGGCTCGTTGAAATTGAAGGCGGCGGCGAACTCGCGGTAGCGCGTATCGGAAAGCTTGTTGGCGTAGCTGTTGGGATCGGTGAGATCGCTCTCGAGCACCTTCTTCATGAAGGCCTTGGCGTAGGTCATGTCCTCGAGACCATAGGCCTTCATCGCATAGCTGTAGAGCTTGTAGTCGCCAAGGAAGTCGTCGACTGACGTGACCTTGTTGATATGGTCAGCGTAATACTGGGCATCCTTCTTGACCGTCGCTTGCGACGCAACCTTGTTGAGGCTGGACGTCATATCTCGCGACAGGATCGTGTAAGCGAGGGAAGCCGTGATCATAAAAAGCGCCCTTTTCGGCAAAATCTCTAAAAGAACGACGAACTGCCGGTGAGCACATTTTGCCATGGAAAACTTACCTGAGGCTTACCTCTGGATGCATCATTTCAGGACACCACGCCGTTCACCTTCCGGAAACCCTGCCGGATTCGGTTTTGATAACCATCAGAGGAGGCAAAGTTTTCTTAACCGCAATTTTTAAGCTGTACGGAAGGGCGGCTGCCTATTGTCGGCCATAGAGGACGAAAAGTCCCAAGGAGAAGACCGGAAATCGGCTCTCAGGTAAGACAAGGGTAGAATGAAATGAACAATCCCGTTATGAAGCCCGCTTGGGCTGGCACGACGTTACGCCTCGATCCGTCCCGCTTTCCCCAGCAGGTCAGCTACGCCATCCACGATTGTTCGGATGACGTCAATATCACGATAGATGAACGCGGTGCGGTCCTGCGCAAGGTCCTCCCCTCCAGCGGCCTGCCGCTCTCGATTGCGCTGCCGAAGCGCGTTTTCAAGGGCGTGGCCGCCCGCGCCATCGACCATGGCGACGGCGATGTCACCGTAACCCTGGAACTCCACCACGCCGATCCGGAGCTCTGCATTCCGCTGCTCGTCGCCCATGATCTCAGCGACATCGCCGCCGACTGGCGCAGTTGGTCCGAAGCCTTCCGCATTCCGATGCTGATGGTCGAGGCCGACGGCGTCGCCCGGCCGCTCGAAGACCATATCGGTGCCTTGCGCACCAGCGATCTCAAGCCTCGCCGCCGTCATTCCTACTTCGCCAATCGCCGTCCGCGCTTCCTCGTGCGCCGTACAACCGGCCGGCTGGGCGTCGCGATGAAGATCGAAGGTAAGGAAATCATCGCCCGCAACTGAACAAAAACGCGACAGTTCCATTTGGCAACGTCGCTTCGGAACCATTTTGAAACCCGGCGCCCGCGCCGGGTTTATCGTTTCATTCGTCGTCCCAATCAGGGAATGGCAAACAACAGCGAGATGAAGAGGCCGAAGAAGATGATCAGGCCGACGCGGTTGTTTGACTTGAAGAGCGCCAGGCACTGGTCGGCATCATCGATATCGAGCCGGACGATCTGCCAGGCGAACATGCCGGCCGCACCGAGCAGACCCAGAAACGCGATGAGATTGGCGCCGGCGAGAGCGAAAGCGATGAACATCAGCACCAGCGTCAGTCCATAAAGGCCGATCAGCCATTGCCGCGTCCTGTCGCCGAACAGGCGCGCAGTGGACCGGACGCCGATCAGCTCGTCATCCTCCTTGTCCTGATGCGCATAGATCGTGTCGTAACCGATCGTCCAGGCGACGGAGGCGGCGTAGAGCAGGATGGCTGCAAAGGAGAGGCCGCCGAAAATGCCGGCCCAACCCATCAGCGCGCCCCAGGAAAAGGCGAGCCCCAGGTAGAATTGCGGCCAGTCGGTGAAGCGCTTGGCAAAGGGATAAAACGCCACGATCCCGAGCGAGAGCACGCCGAGGAAGACGTTGAGCCAGTTGAACTGCAGCAGCACGAAGAGGCCGACCAGCGCCTGCAAGCCGATGAAGATCTTCGCCCGACGGCGGGTGACGCGGCCGGAGGGGAGCGGACGTGACCGCGTGCGCGCCACTTCCATATCGATCTCGTGGTCGACGAGATCGTTGTAGGTGCAGCCGGCGCCGCGCATGGCGACCGCGCCGATGAAATAGAGGAACAGGTGAGATACCAGCAGGCTGCCGGAATAGATCCCCTCGCCGATCGCCGCATTGGCGGCAAGGGTTGCCGACCAGAAGCACGGCCACATCAAGAGCTGCCAGCCGATCGGGCGATCCCAGCGCGCGAGCTGCGCATAGGGCCAAAGCCATGGCGGCAGGATCCGGTAGACCCAGTTGTCGGAAGGTGCGTCGGAGACGCGATCGTTGAAGTCGCCAGTATCGTGCATGCCGCTCATCTAGCGGCGGGCCGCCGATCCGGTCAAGAAGCGATCATTGTATTGCCAGTTGCATCATTCCTTGGATCGAAATCGATTTAAGGAGGAAATTACACGTAAATTCAAAGTGTTACAGCGCCGCGCGTCTGAAAGGACCCGCGGCGCCGTCAATCACTGCAGTGAGAAATTGAACTTGTAGGTCGCCGAGACGCCGATCAGGACCTGGTTCTTCGAGCCGCGCTCGCGCACGAGGCTGCTGTCGGCGGCAGGACCTGCCAGCCGCTTATATTCGAGGAAGGAACTGGCCGAGAGGTTTTCCGTCGCCTTCCAGGTGAGCGCCGTGCCGGCGCCATAGGACTGGATGCCCGACGAGGGCTTATAGGGATCAAGGCCGCTTGCCGCCGCCTGCTTGGCGTTGACGCCGTAATAGGCGTCGTAATAGCCGCTGGTGGCGAAGGTCGCACGCGGGCCGCCCGATAGTTGCAGGTCGGGCGCGATATCGGTGAAGGCGTCGACCGCGAGATCGGCAACGATACCGTCATGCGAGCGGATGCCCTGGCGGACTTCGGCGCGGGCGCGAAGGAAATCGGTCGGGTAAACTTCGACAAAACCGCCGGCTTCCGCCCCCCATTTGACCTTCTTCAAGCCCTTCAGCTCGCTGCCGTCGCCGTCATCGCGCGACGGGACGAACCTGCCGACGATGCCGGCACGGAAGGCGCCCTTGTCGATGAGGGCGAAAGAAGGATTGTCATTGCGCGAGGAAAAACGCGGGCCGGCGCCTTGGCGGCCGACCGAGATCAGCGGGCTGAACTTGAATTCATTATGCGACGAGCCCTCAAATTTCGGGGCGGAAAAGCCGGCGACGCCGACGCTCAGATACCAGTCGCCGGACCAGAAGTGCTGGCCGCTTTCCTGGGCGGCGGCGGAACTGGCAGATAAAAGGGCAATAGCCAAAGAGATCGATACGACTGATCGATGAGACACGTCCGCACTCCAGAAAACGCAAAAACAAAGCCGCGGAGGGCGGCGGCCGCTACATTTATCCCGATCTCGTTACCCCAATGTTAACCACGGCGGGGAGGGAGACGATTGTATACTAACGCTGGTTCCAGCGGCGGATGACCGGTTCGGTCAGATCGTGTTCGTAGCCGAGCACGCTGATGCTGGCCGTATCGAGCACGAAACGGGAGCCATCTTCCGGCGGCAGGCCGAGCCAGCGGGCGGCGAGGACGCGCAGGAAATGCGAGCTCGAAAAGATCAAAATGGTGCCGCCCGTTTCGCGAAGCGCATGGATGACGGCGTCTGCGCGGGCACCGACATCGGCGGCGAACTCGCCATTCGGGCAGCCGTCGCGAAAGAGCTGCCAGCCGGGGCGGTCGGCAAGGATCGCCTTGGTGGTGATACCTTCATAAGCGCCGTAGTCCCATTCGGCGAGATCGTCCTTGATCACCGCGCCCGATCCGAATCCGGCGAGCGTGCAGGTCTTGCGGGCCCGCGCGGACGGGCTCGACCAGACGGCGGAGAAGGTAGGGCCCGCCAGCCGGTCGGCGAGTTTGCGGGCGGCCTCCTCGCCGTTCGCCGTCAGGGGAATATCGCTGCGTCCGGTATGGCGCCCGGACAGGCTCCATTCGGTTTCACCGTGGCGGACCAAGTAGATCTCGGGAAACGCACTGCTCATCGGCACGTCCTTTCATTGGAAGCGGTCCCTCGGCAAAACCGCCAGCGGAAGCGGCCCTTCCGCGGGATCAGAACGTCACCTTTTCCAACGGTGCGCGCCTCGCCTCGAACTCCTTCAGCTTGGCTTCGTTGCGAGCGATGTAATTGCGATTGTCGGGAACGGCAAACTGGTTCTTGGCGACCTGAATCTGCAGGATGAAGAGCTCGTCCCAGCGGAAGCCCATCTCGGAACCCGCAAGATAGAATTCCCACATGCGGAAGAATTGCTCGTCGTAAAGCGCCACCGCTTCAGCCTTGCGCGCCACGAAACGCTCGCGCCAATGGCGCAGCGTATAGGCATAGTGCATCGGCAGGATTTCGATATCCTTGACCAGTAGCCCGGCTTTTTCGAGCGGCGGCACGACCTCGCCGACGGAGGGGATGTAGCCGCCGGGGAAGATGTACTTCTCGATGAACGCATTGGTGCCGAAGCTTGGCTTCGGACGGCCAATCGAATGCAGCACCATGACGCCGTTGTCATCGAGCAGATCCGATACCTTGCGGAAGAAATTGCCGTAATTGCCGATACCGACATGTTCGAACATGCCGACCGAGACGATGCGGTCGAACTTCCGGCCCGTCATGGTGCGGTAGTCCTGCAGCTCGAATCGCACACGGTCGGCAAGGCCGCGCTTTTCGGCGCGCAAACGCGAGACCTTGAGCTGTTCCTCGCTCAGCGTGATGCCGGTGAAATCGGCACCGTCGGTCGCTTCCGTCAGATACATGCCCATGCCGCCCCAGCCGGAGCCGATCTCCAAGATGCGCTGGTTCGGCTCGAGCAGAAGCTTGGCAGCGATATGGCGCTTCTTGGCGAGCTGCGCCTCGTCGAGACCAATGCCCGGCGGCTCGAAATAGGCGCAGGAATATTGCCAGTCCTCGTCAAGGAAAAGATCGAAGAGCTTGGCCGACAGGTCGTAATGATGTGCGACATTGTGCTTGTTGCGATTGACCGGCACGCGGCTCTTCAGCTGCTGCCAGGCAATGCGGCCGAGGAGCAGAGCCGCCATCTTGAAATCGAAGATTTCGTTGGTGGTGTTCTGTTTCACCAGCGACAGGAAATCGTAAATGTTGCCCTGTTCGAGAATGAACCGGCCCTGCATATACATTTCGCCGAGCTTCATGGTCGGGTCGCGCCGGATGGCGTCCTCGGCCTCCTGATCGGCAAGGCGGGCGACAACGGTTTCACCCGTGCCGTCGCCGATAGTATGGGTTTCGCCATTGGCAAGGGTAAGTTTCAATGAACCCTTGCGGACGATTTGCTGGACGATCGATAAGAATGCCGACGCCATGGACGCCTCGCAAATGTGACAGGATGGTCACATCAACTTAGTAGCTCTCTTTCGCCTTACAAGCGCCGGATTTAGCACTCCGTTCAGAACGCTGCCAAACTGTTGCATTTTTGCCG
>Ga0102590_1002994_pt1 | contig 18180 bp, 15 predicted proteins | sample AraplaMF_Col_mMF_FD_76859 | JGI IMG/M metagenome (GOLD analysis project Ga0102590, IMG submission 76859) | Arabidopsis root microbial communities from the University of North Carolina, USA - plate scrape MF_Col_mMF | ecosystem: Host-associated > Plants > Roots > Endosphere | place: USA...
ATCCGGAGGTGCGCGTGCTCCTGATCGAGGCCGGCGGGACGGACGAGGTCCCGGAGGTCATGGACCCCGCGCAATGGCCGCTCAATCTCGGCTCGGAGCGCGACTGGGCATTCACCGCGGAGCCCAACCCGCACCTCAATGGGCGATCCATCCCTTTCAACATGGGCAAAGTCCTGGGCGGCAGTTCCAGCATCAATGTCTCGGTCTGGGCGCGCGGCCACAAGAACGACTGGGAACACTTCGCGCGTGAGTCCGGCGATCCGGCTTGGGGATACGAAGCGATTCTGGAAATCTACCGCCGCATCGAGGACTGGCAGGGCGCGGCCGATCCGCTGCGCCGCGGCCGCGGCGGTCCGGTTCACGTGCAATCGGCGGCCAATCCGCAGCCGGTCGCCGTTGCCATGGTCGAGGCGGCCAAGTCGCTCGGCCTGCCTGTATTCGGCACGCCGAACGGCGAGATGATGGAAGGCCGCGGCGGCGTTGCGATCAACGACCTGATCGTGTGCGAGGGACGGCGCCGCTCGATCTTCCGTTCGTATGCGCATCGGCGGTCGGGGCAGCCCAACCTGACCGTGCTGACCCATGCGCTGGTCAGCAAGCTTCTGTTCGAAGGCACCAAGGTGATCGGCGTCGAGGTGATCGAGGGCTCGTCGCGGCGCCGCTACACGGCGGACAAGGAAGTCATTCTCTCGCTTGGCGCCATCAACACGCCGAAGGTCCTGATGCAGTCCGGTATCGGTCCGGAGGACGAGCTTCGACGCCACGGCATCGCGGTGGTTCAGCATTTGCCCGGCGTCGGCCGGAACCACCAGGACCACGTTTCGTTCGGATGCATTTTCGAATACCGCGAACCACAGCGGGTCGGGAACGGCGGTTCGGAAGCGACGCTGTACTGGAAGAGCGATGCCGCTCTCGAACTGCCCGACATGTTTCACTGCCAGGCCGAGTTTCCGGTTCCCAGCGCGCAAACGGCGTCGCTTGGCGTGCCGGAGCACGGATGGACCATGTTTGCAGGATTGGCTCACCCGAAGAGCCGGGGCGAACTCCATTTATCCGGTCCCAATGTGCAGGATCCGATCCGCATCGAAGCCAACACGCTCTCACACCCTGACGATATCGAAAACGCCCGGAAAACCATCGAACTGTGCCGCGAACTCGGCAACGCCGCCGCCTTCGACAGGGTGGTGAAACGCGAGGCCCTGCCGGGCAGGCTGGACGCGCGCGCGATGGACGATTTCGCCCGCAACGCGGCCGTCACGTTCTGGCATCAGTCGTGTACCGCCAGGATGGGGCGCGACCCGATGTCCGTCGTCGACCATCGGCTCAAGGTCTACGGCATCGAAAACCTGCGCATCGCCGACGCCTCGATCATGCCCGACGTCACCAGCGGCAACACCATGGCGCCGTGCGTCGTGATCGGCGAGAGAGCGGCTGATATGATCAAGGCGATGCACAATATCTGCCGCGACTGGTGAGCCGGCCAGGGCATGATGCGGAAAAGCGGAAACCGGTTTTCCGAAAAGATCATGCTCGAACAAAAAGATGGCGACAGCGCATGATTCAACTCGGTTGAAGCATGCGCTAGCCGCGCCCGCGATACGGCGCCACGCCCTGTTCCGGGAGCCACAGATCCTTCGGCGCCCGGCCGGTCTGCCAGAACACGTCGATCGGAATGCCGCCGCGCGGGTACCAGTAGCCGCCGATGCGCAGATAGCGCGGCTTGATCACCGCGGCGATCCGCTTGCCGATCATCACCGTGCAGTCCTCGTGGAACGCGCCATGATTGCGGAAGCTCGCGACATAGAGTTTCAGGGATTTCGACTCCAGCAGCCAGGCGTCCGGGACGTAGTCGATCATCAGATGGGCGAAATCCGGCTGCCCGGTGACCGGGCACAGCGAGGTGAATTCCGGCACCGTGAAGCGCACCAGGTAATTGGTGTCCTTTTGCGGATTGGGCACCCGGTCGAGCTGCGCCTCCTCGGGGGTCTGCGGCCAGTCCACGGCGCGGCCGAGCTGCAGGGTGGGTGATTTTGATGATTTGCGGGGCGATTTCGACATGGCGGTCTCCAATTGCCGCGTTATTAGAGCATTTTCGAGCGAGGTGGATACCGGTTCGCGTGAAGAAATGCGTCAGGCCATGAATCCGGAGCCCATTCCGATTGATCGGAAAAGGCTCCAGACAATCGCCGCGGCAACGTCACGAGGGCCGGCTACCTTTTCCGGCGCAAGGCATTGCTGTAGAAGCACCGCCAATTGCCACCCCCAGACTCCCAATGAGGCTCCCATGACCGCCATCGTCGACATCATCGGCCGTGAAATTCTCGACAGTCGCGGCAACCCCACCGTCGAGGTCGATGTCGTGCTGGAAGATGGCTCGATGGGCCGCGCGGCGGTGCCGTCCGGCGCTTCGACCGGCGCCCACGAGGCGGTGGAATTGCGCGACGGCGACAAGGGCCGCTATCTCGGCAAGGGCGTGCAGAAGGCGGTCGAGGCCGTCAACGGCGAGATCTTCGACGCGCTGAGCGACATGGCGGCCGAAGAGCAGGTCCAGATCGACCAGGTCATGATCGAGCTCGACGGCACCCCGAACAAGTCTCGGCTCGGCGCCAATGCCATTCTCGGCGTCTCGCTCGCGGTGGCCAAGGCGGCGGCGGAATCCTTCGACATGCCGCTCTACCGTTACGTTGGCGGCACCTCGGCGCGCACCCTGCCGGTGCCGATGATGAACATCATCAACGGCGGCGTGCATGCCGATAACCCGATCGACTTCCAGGAATTCATGATCATGCCGGTGGGCGCGGCGAGTTTTGCCGAGGCGCTGCGCTGCGGCTCGGAGATCTTCCACACCCTGAAGAAGGCGCTGCACGACGCCGGCCACAACACCAATGTCGGCGACGAGGGCGGCTTCGCGCCGAACCTGAAATCCGCCGACGAGGCGCTGGGCTGGGTGATGAAGGCGATCGAGAGCGCCGGCTACAAGCCCGGCCACGATGTCATGCTGGCGCTCGATCCGGCTTCCACCGAGTTCTTCAAGAACGGCGCCTATGTCTATGAAGGCGAGGGCAAAACCCGCTCGGTCGAGGAGCAGGCGAAGTACCTCGAGGAATTGGTCAAGCGCTATCCCATCGTCTCGATCGAGGACGGCATGGCGGAAGACGACTTCACCGGCTGGAAGCGGGTCACCGACCTGATCGGGTCGAAGTGCCAATTGGTTGGCGACGATCTGTTCGTCACCAACGTCAAGCGCCTCGAAGACGGCATCAAGAACGGTCGCGCCAACTCGATCCTGATCAAGGTCAACCAGATCGGCACCCTGACCGAGACGCTGAGCGCCATCGAGATGGCCTACAAGGCCGGCTACACCGCCGTGATGTCGCACCGCTCCGGCGAAACCGAGGACTCCACCATCGCCGACCTCGCCGTCGCCACCAATTGCGGACAGATCAAGACCGGCTCGCTCGCGCGTGCCGATCGCACCGCCAAGTACAACCAACTGCTGCGCATCGAACAGGAACTCGGCACCCAGGCGAAGTTCGCCGGCCGGGCGGCGCTCAAGGCGCTGGCATAACGACCGGAGCGCTGCAGCACGGCTTTACCGAAAAACATTAGGGAGATCTCAAGATGACCGCCGACACCGCAACCGGACTTCAACTGCGCTCCCTGATCAAGAAGAGCGGCGAACTCGAACTGTCTTTGGTGCGGGTCCCGACGCCGGAGCCCGCGGCCGATGAGGTCGTGGTGCGGGTCGAAGCCGCGCCGATCAATCCGTCCGACCTCGGCCTGCTCACCGGCCCGGCCGACATGTCGACGGCCAAGGCGTCCGGCAGCGGCGACAACATCGTCATCACCGCCAAAATTCCCGAAATGGCGATGAAGGCGATGGCGGCGCGCCTTGATGAGTCGATGCCGGTGGGCAACGAGAGCGCCGGCGTGGTGATCGGGACCGGATCGTCGGATGCGGCGAAGGCGCTGCTCGGCAAGACCGTGGCCATGATCGGCGGCGCCATGTATTCGCAGTACCGCGTCATGAAGGTTCAGGACTGCCTGCCGTTGCCGCCCGGGACGACGGCCGCCGAAGGCGCCTCGTGCTTCGTCAATCCGCTGACGGCGCTCGGCATGGTCGAGACCATGCGCCGCGAGGGGCACAAGGCACTGGTGCACACCGCGGCGGCCTCCAATCTCGGCCAGATGCTCAACAAGATCTGCCTGAAGGACGGCATCGATCTCGTCAACATCGTGCGCAGCGAGGAACAGGCGAAGCTACTGCGCGGGATCGGCGCGAAATATGTCTGCAATTCCACCGCGCCGGCCTTCCTGGAGGACCTGACGGAGGCGCTGGTCGCAACCGGCGCCACGTTGGCGTTCGACGCCATCGGCGGCGGCAAGCTGGCCGGCCAGATCCTGACCTGCATGGAAATCGCCATCAACAAGACCGCCAAGTCCTACAGCCGCTACGGATCGAACGTCCACAAGCAGGTCTATGTCTATGGCGGGCTCGATGTCCGCCCCATCGAACTCAACCGCGCCTTCGGCATGGCTTGGGGCGTCGGCGGCTGGCTGCTGTTTCCGTTCCTGCAGAAGATCGGCGCGGCCGATGGGGCAAGGCTTCGCCAGCGCGTCGCCGCCGAGCTCAAGACCACCTTCGCCAGCCACTACACCAAGGTGGTGTCGCTGCAGGAGACCTTGCAACTCGACAACATCGCCGCCTACAGCAAGCGCGCCACCGGCGAGAAGTTTCTGATCGACCCGAGCAAGGCGGGCTAATCCTGCTGGTCATGCGCAGTTTGAGCCGCGTATCATCAATCCCGGCACGACACTGATGTTCGAGCGGGCAGTTTCGCGCGCCCGCGTGCGTATCGATCGGTGCAGGGAAGACGCAGGGCGCGATTTCATGCACTTGCATCTTTCTGCGGGTCCGCTAGGTTGCGCGCCAAGCCACCTCGGCTTTCGTCGCAATCGCTCTGGCAGTTAAAGGACCTCACATGGCCAATACCGCGCTCATCCTCGTCGGCAGTCTGCGCAAGCAGGCGTTCTCGCTCAAAATCGCCAACGCCCTGGTCAAGTTGTCGCCGGACACCTTGAAGCTCGAGGTGGTCACCCTGCATGACCTCAGCCTGTTCGACGGTGATCTCGAAGCGACGCCGCCCGACACCTGGCTGGCGTTCCGCAACCGGATCAAGGCTTCCGATGGCGTGATCATCGTCACCCCGGAATACAACCGTTCGATTCCCGGTGTCCTCAAGAACGCCATCGACATCGCCTCGCGCCCCTACGCGCAGAGCGCGTTCAACGGTCTCCCGGTCGGCTTCGTCGGCAATTCGCCGGGGGCGCTCGGCGCGGTCAGCGCGGTCAAGCACCTGCAGCAGATCATGCCCGGCATCTGCGGGCCCATCCTGCAGCAGCCGGAGATCTATCTGAATGCGGTCGGTGATGCCTTCGACGATAAGGGGGAACTGATCAAGGAGCCGGTCAAGGACCTGCTGGCGAGTTACCTCAAGGCCTTCGCAGCCCACGTCGCCCAGCACAAGAAGTAAGCAGATCACGGCGGTCTGGTTGTTGCAGACCGATTGCGGCGGCGCCTGTACTCACCTCTCCCCGCCAACGGGGCGAGGTGAGGGATCCCCCCGCTCAAATGCGATGGTTGTTAGCAATGCCTTAACCGAGCCGTCGCATCGTCCGGCCATGGTTTCTCGCACCCGCCTCAAGGCCGTACTCACCGGGCTCGCCCTCTATGCGATGGCGGCGGCGATCATCGGCTATTTCGGCGTCAACGCCTACACCGGCAAATACGGGTTGAACGCGCGCCAGGATCTCGACCAGGAGATCATCGCCCTGACCGCCGAACTGGTGCGGTTGCAAAAGGAACGCGCCGAGGGCGAGCAGCGGGTGTCGCTGCTGCGTTCCGACCGGGTCGACCCGGACATGCTTGACGAGCGCGTCCGCTATCAGCTCGACTACGCGCATCCGCGCGAACTGGTGCGTGCGATCAAGCCGAACTGAAGCGCCGCGCGACGCGCTGCCCCGGCATACTGTGCGCAACCGTGCCGGTAATTCCGCAAATTACAAAACGACATCAAATCGGTTTCAAAAATTGCGTTCGCTGCAGTGCGATATGGCCGGCTGATAGGCGCGGCGACGCGATCCTTTCATGCCGATTGGAGTTGGGGTAGAGAGGACCGATCCGCTCTCTCATCCGGAATTTTTATGGCCGCACCGAAGAAAAGCGCCGCGCAGGCAACCGCGCAAGCAACAGGCAATGGCTCGACGGAGCCGTCAGGTCTGGAATTCACCCGGGAACAGGAACTGCGCGCGCTGCGCGACATGCTGCTGATCCGGCGATTCGAGGAAAAGGCCGGTCAGCTCTATGGCATGGGCGCGATCGGTGGCTTCTGCCACCTCTATATCGGTCAGGAAGCCATCGTCGTCGGCATGCAGATGGCGCTGAAGGACGGCGACCAGGTCATTACCGGCTACCGCGATCACGGCCACATGCTGGCCTGCGGCATGGATGCCAAGGGCGTGATGGCCGAGTTGACCGGACGGCATGGCGGCTATTCCAAGGGCAAGGGCGGCTCCATGCATATGTTCAGCAAGGAGAAGAATTTTTACGGCGGTCACGGCATCGTCGGCGCCCAGGTCTCGCTCGGAACAGGTCTGGCCTTCGCCAACCGCTACCGCGGCAACGACTTCGTCAGCCTGGCGTATTTCGGTGACGGCGCCTCCAACCAGGGCCAGGTCTATGAGAGCTTCAACATGGCGGAGCTCTGGAAGCTGCCGGTGATCTACATCATCGAGAACAACCGCTACGCCATGGGCACCTCGGTGACCCGCTCCTCGGCACAGACCGATTTTTCCAAGCGCGGCATTTCCTTCAACATCCCGGGCGAGCAGGTCGACGGCATGGACGTCCGCGCCGTCAAGGCGGCCGGTGACAAGGCCGTGGCATGGTGCCGGGAAGGCAAGGGGCCTTTCATCCTGGAGATGCAGACCTACCGCTACCGCGGCCACTCGATGTCGGATCCGGCCAAGTACCGCACCCGCGAAGAGGTCGACAAGGTCCGCCACGACCAGGATCCGATCGAGCAGGTGCGGGGGCGCCTCTTGGCCGCCAAGGTCGGCGAGGCGGACCTCAAGGCGATCGATGCCGAAGTCCGCGACATCGTCAACGCCGCTGCCGATTTCGCCCAGCACGATCCCGAGCCCGACGCGGCGGAATTGTGGACCGATGTCTATCGCTGAAGCCGTGGTTGCGCTGCCCGCCGGCGCAACACGGCTTTTGAAGTCGAAATGCGCGCAGCCTGGAGCAACCAGCCTGTAGAATGAGTCCGGAGCGAATATGCCAATTCAAGTGCTGATGCCTGCGCTGTCCCCGACCATGGAGAAGGGCAACCTTGCAAAATGGTTGAAGAAGGAAGGCGAGGCGATCAAGTCGGGCGATGTCATCGCCGAGATCGAAACCGACAAGGCCACCATGGAGGTCGAGGCCACCGATGAGGGCACGCTCGGCAAGATCCTGATCCCCGAAGGCACCGCCGACGTGGCGGTGAACACCCCGATCGCCACCATCCTCGCCGACGGCGAAAGCGCCGCCGATCTCGGCAAGGCTGCCGCCCCGGCGGCACAGGCCAAGGCTGCCGAATCCGCGCCGCCGGCGGCCGAGGCGAAAACCGCTCCCGCCGAGGCCAAATCTGCCGCGGCTCCGACGCCGGAAGCTCCGAAAGCCGCCGCCGCGCCCGATCCGGAAGTGCCTGAAGGCACCGAGATGGTGACCATGACCATCCGCGAGGCGCTGCGCGACGCCATGGCCGAGGAGATGCGGCGCGACCCCGACGTCTTCATCATGGGTGAGGAAGTCGCCGAATATCAGGGCGCCTACAAGGTCACGCAAGGTTTGCTGCAGGAATTCGGCGCCAAGCGCGTGATCGACACCCCGATCACCGAGCACGGCTTTGCCGGCGTCGGCGTTGGTGCGGCGATGTCGGGATTGAAGCCGATCGTCGAATTCATGACCTTCAATTTCGCCATGCAGGCGATCGACCAGATCATCAACTCGGCGGCCAAGACGCTGTACATGTCCGGTGGTCAGATGGGTTGCTCGATCGTGTTCCGCGGCCCCAACGGCGCGGCGGCCCGCGTCGCCGCCCAGCACAGCCAGGATTATTCGGCCTGGTACTCCCAGATCCCGGGTCTCAAGGTGATCGCGCCGTTCTCGGCCGCCGACTACAAGGGCCTGCTCAAGGCCGCGATCCGCGATCCCAATCCGGTGATCTTCCTCGAAAACGAAATGCTGTACGGCCATTCCGGCGAGGTGCCCAAGCTCGACGATTATGTGATCCCGATCGGCAAGGCGAGGGTGGTGCGCAGCGGCGGCCACGTCACCCTGGTGTCCTGGTCCAACGGCATGAGTTACGCGCTGAAGGCGGCCGAAGAACTCGCCAAGGAAGGCATCGAGGCCGAAGTGATCGACCTGCGCACACTGCGTCCGCTCGACACCGACACCATCATCGCCTCGGTCAAGAAGACCGGCCGCGCGGTGACGGTCGAGGAGGGCTGGCAGCAGTCCGGCGTCGGCGCCGAGATTGCCGCCCGGATCATGGAGCACGCCTTCGATTATCTCGATGCGCCGGTGGCGCGGGTGTCGGGCAAGGACGTGCCGATGCCCTATGCGGCCAATCTCGAAAAGCTCGCGCTGCCGTCGGTCGCCGAGGTGGTCGCGGCGGCCAAGGCGGTCTGTTATCGCTGAACCTCAAACGCGAGTGAACCGTCGTGGCCATCGAGCAGTCCCATTACGATTTCATCGCCGAGGGCGCCATCGGCAACTAGTCGAGCCGGCGCGTCCGTCGTCTTTCATCATTCACGTGCTTGAAGTCCTGTGAGGTCTCTATGCCGATCAACATTCTGATGCCGGCGCTGTCGCCGACGATGGAAAAAGGCAACCTGGCCAAGTGGCTCAAGAAAGAGGGCGACAAGGTCAAGTCCGGCGACGTGATCGCGGAGATCGAGACCGACAAGGCGACCATGGAGGTCGAGGCGGTCGACGAGGGCACGCTGGCCAAGATCCTGGTGCCCGAGGGCACCCAGGATGTGCCGGTCAACAATGTCATCGCAGTCCTTGCCGGCGACGGTGAAGACGTCAAAGCCGCGGGTTCGGGAGCCGCCGCGGCGCCGCCGAAGCCGGCGCCGGCGGCTGAAGCGCCCGCCGCCAAGCCGGCCGCCGCCGCGGCACCCGCCGCGGCACCCGCCGCCGCCCCCGCGGCCAAAGCGCCGGCACCGGCCGCTGCTGCGCCTGCGCCCGCTGCCGCGTCGCAAGCCAACGGTCACGCCCGGACGTTTTCATCGCCGCTGGCCCGTCGCCTGGCCAAGGAGGCCGGCATCGAGCTTACCCGCATCAACGGCTCCGGTCCGCATGGCCGGGTCATCGCGCGTGACGTCGAGGACGCCAGATCCGGCAAGGGCCTGAAAGCGCCGGCCGCGGCGCCCTCGGCCGCGCCGGGTATTGCGCCTTCCATGTCGGACCAGCAGATCCGCGCGCTGTTCGAAGAGGGCAGCTACGAAGTCATCCCGCTCGACGGCATGCGCCGCACCATCGCACAGCGCCTGACGGCCTCGGTGCAGACCGTCCCGCACTTCTACCTCACGATGGACTGCGACATCGGCAAGCTTTTGGCGGCGCGCGAGGAGATCAATGCCGCGGCGCCAAAGGACAAGGAGAAGAAGCCGCTCTACAAGATCTCGGTCAACGACTTCGTCATCAAGGCGCTGGCAGTGGCGCTACAGCGCATTCCCAACACCAATGTGAGCTGGACCGACAGCGGCATCCTCAAGCACAAGCATTCCGACGTCGGCGTCGCGGTGGCGATGCCGGGCGGCCTGATCACCCCGATCATCCGCAAGGCCGAAACCAAGTCGCTGTCGACCATCTCCACCGAGATGAAGGACTACGCCGCCCGCGCCCGCGCGCGAAAACTGAAGCCCGAGGAATACCAGGGCGGCACCACGGCGGTGTCCAATCTCGGCATGTACGGCATCAAGGATTTCACCGCCGTGATCAACCCGCCGCACGCCACCATTCTGGCGGTCGGCACCAGCGAGGAACGCGCGGTGGTGCGGGCCGGCAAGATCGAGGCGGCGCACATCATGAGCGTAACCCTGTCCTGCGATCACCGCGCCGTCGACGGCGCCCTCGGCGCCGAACTGATCGGCGCCTTCAAGGTGCTGATCGAAAACCCGGTCATGATGATGGTGTGATTTCTTTCTTCCCTCTCCCCTCGTGGGAGAGGGCGGATGCGCGCCGCTTGGCGCGCAGACGGGTGAGGGGCATGCGTCGACAGGATGATACCCGATTGAATCCCTATGACGGCGGAGGCGGCGCCGACCTACGTCTGGCTGACGCATGACCATCAGATCGCGCTGGCCCTGGGTCACGATGCTGCTGGCGGCCGTCGCCGGGCTCAATCCGATCGGCCAGGATGTTCTGTACAGCGGCTTTCTTTCGGGGGAGCAGCTCGCGCGAAACATCTGGCAATCGATCGCGCTGATCGCAATCGCCATCCTCGCAACGCTGATCCTTGTGGAATGGACGCTGCGAACGATTATCTTGAGACGTCGCGCAAGCGGCACGCCTACTGCCTCGCGTTGAACAGGAGCCGATCATGGCCGACACTTCCTTCGACATCATCATCATCGGCTCGGGTCCCGGCGGCTACGTCGCGGCGATCCGCGCGGCACAGCTCGGCTTCAAGACCGCCATCATCGAGAAATCCTATCTCGGCGGCATCTGCCTCAACTGGGGCTGCATCCCGACCAAGGCGCTGCTGCGGTCGGCGGAGATCTATCACTACATGCAGCACGCCAAGGATTACGGGCTGTCCGCCGACAATGTCTCGTTCGATCCGGCTGCGGTGGTCAAGCGCTCGCGCGGCGTGTCCAAGCGGCTGAACGACGGCGTCGGCTTTCTGATGAAGAAGAACAAGGTCTCCGTGATCTGGGGCGAGGCGGCCATCGATGCGCCCGGCAAGATCACGGTGAAGAAGTCCGCGGTCGAGGCGCCCAAGGGCGCGCTGGGGGAAGGGTCGTACCAGGCCAAGCACATCATCGTCGCCACCGGCGCGCGCCCGCGCGTGCTGCCCGGTTTGGAGCCCGACAAGAAGCTGGTCTGGACCTATTTCGAGGCGATGGTGCCGGACAAGATGCCGAAGTCGCTGCTGGTGGTCGGCTCCGGCGCCATCGGAATCGAGTTCGCCTCGTTCTACCGCACCATGGGCGCGGAGGTGACGGTGGTGGAGGTGCTGCCGCAGGTGCTGCCGGTCGAGGACGCCGAGATCGCCAAGTTTGCCCACAAGGCGTTCGAGAAGCAGGGCATCAAGATCCTCACCAACACGAAAGTGACGAAACTCGACAGGAAGAGCGACAGCGTGGTCGCCACTCTGGACGACGGCAAGGGCAAGCCCGTGACCGTCGAGGTCGACCGGGTGATCTCGGCGGTCGGCGTGGTCGGCAACATCGAGAACCTCGGCCTCGAAAAGCTCGGGGTCAAGCTTGAGCGCGGCTGCATCGTCATCGACGGCGCCTGCAAGACCAACGTGCCCGGCCTCTATGCCATCGGCGACGTTGCGGGACCGCCGATGCTGGCGCACAAGGCCGAACATGAGGGCGTGATCTGCGTCGAGGGGATCGCCGGCCTGCATCCCCATGCCATGGACAAGAACATGATCCCGGGCTGCACCTATTGCTCGCCGCAGGTGGCGTCGGTGGGCCTGACCGAGGCCAAGGCCAAGGAAAGCGGCCGCGAGATCCGCGTCGGCCGCTTCCCGTTCGTCGGCAACGGCAAGGCGATCGCGCTCGGCGAGGACCAGGGCCTGGTCAAGGTGATCTTCGACAAGAAGACCGGCCAGTTGCTCGGCGCCCACATGGTCGGCGCCGAAGTCACCGAATTGATCCAGGGCTATGTGGTGGCGATGAATCTGGAGACCACGGAAGAAGAACTGATGCACACCGTGTTCCCGCATCCGACCCTGTCGGAGATGATGAAGGAAGCCGTGCTCGACGCCTATGGACGCGTGCTCAACATGTGAGGCCGTTCCGACCGTGCTTGATCAATCAAAACAAGGAAGCCCCTTTCCGTGAAAGACAACGACAACCTCGTCACCGAACGCCCGACCTTCGTCACCCATCTCGAATGCGCCATGGAGGGCGATCATTATCCAGCCGACCAGATCCACAACCTGTCCAAGGCCGGCAAGCCGCTTTTGGTGCGTTACGATCTCGCGGGCGTCAAGAAGGCGCTGACCAAGGATGCGCTGGCGCAGCGCCCGGCGGATCTGTGGCGCTATCGCGAGCTCTTGCCGGTGCGCAAGACCGCCGACATCGTCAGTCTCGGCGAAGCGATGACGCCGCTGATCCGGCTGCCGAAGCTTTCCAAAAAACTCGGCGGCGGTGAGATCATCGTCAAGGACGAGGGCCGGCTGCCGACCGGATCGTTCAAGGCGCGCGGTCTGGTGATGGCGGTGTCGATGGCCAAGGCGCTCGGCATCAGGCACATGGCGATGCCGACCAACGGCAATGCCGGCGCGGCGCTCGCCGCCTACGCCACCAATTGCGGCATCAGGACCACGATCTTCTGTCCCGCCGACACCCCGGAAGTGAACGTCAGCGAGATCGAGTTGCAGGGCGCCACCGTGTACCGCGTCAACGGCCTGATCGACGACTGCGGCAAGATCGTCGGCGAGGGCAAGGCCAAGGCCGGCTGGTTCGACACCTCGACCCTGAAGGAGCCGTACCGGATCGAGGGCAAGAAGACCATGGGCCTGGAGCTTGCCGAACAGCTCGGCTGGGACGTGCCTGACGTGATCTTCTATCCGACCGGCGGCGGCACCGGCCTGATTGGCATGTGGAAGGCTTTTGCGGAACTCGAGGCGATCGGCTTCATCGGCTCGAAACGCCCGCGCATGGTGGCGGTGCAGGCGTCGGGCTGCGCGCCGATGGTGCGCGCCTATGAGGAGGGCACCGAGCATGCCAGGCGCTGGGAAGACGCCCACACCATCGCCGCCGGCATCCGCGTGCCGCAGGCGGTCGGAGACTTTTTGATCCTGCGGGCGGTGCGCGAGAGCAAAGGATTTGCCATCGCGGTCGATGACGAGAAGATTTCTGCTGCGCTCAACGATGTGGCGCGTGAGGAAGGCCTGCTGCTGTGTCCGGAGGGCGCCGCCACCTACGCTGCCTACAAGGCAAGCCTCGCCGACGGCCGCGTCAAAAAGACCGACCGCGTGATGCTTTTCAATTGCGCCACCGGCCTTAAGTATCCGTTGCCGAAGGTCGACCGCACGCTCGACCGCCACAAGCCGATCGACTACGCTTCGCTCTAATAATTCGCAATCGGCATCGCGCGTAGGCGCGGTGCGGGGAGGGGTGATGAGAAGCGCAATTTGGGCCGCGTTGATTGCGATGCTGGCGTTCGGCGGCGTCGCAGCCGCGGCGGACAATTATCCCTCCCGACCGATCACCATCATCGTGCCGTTTTCCGCCGGCGGCCCGTCGGATGCGATGGCGCGCATTCTCGCCGAGCGCATGAAGACCTCGCTCGGCGAGGCGGTGCTGATCGAGAACGTCACCGGAGCAGGGGGCTCGCTGGGCGTCGGCCGCGCCGTGCGGTCGCCGCCGGACGGCTACACCGTGAGTTTCGGCCATCTCGGCACCCACGTCGCCAACGGCGCGGTCTACAAGCTCGGCTATGACCTCGTCGCCGATCTCGAGCCGGTGGTGCTGCTGCCGTCCAATCCGATGATCGTGGTCAGCAAGAACGCGGTGCCGGCCAAGTCGCTTAAGGAGCTGCTGGCCTGGATCAAGGCCAATGCGACGCCGGTCACCGCCGGCACCGCGGGGGCGGGCTCCGGCGCGCACATCGCCGGGCTGTATTTCGAGAACGTCGCGGGCGTCAAACTGCAATACGTGCCATATCGCGGCACCGCGCCGGCGATGAACGACCTGATCGCGGGGCAGATCGACCTGATGATCGACCAGACGTCCAACTCCATCACCCAGGTGCGCGCCGGCTCGATCCGGGCCTACGCGGTCACCGACGACAAGCGCGTCGATTCGGCGCCCGACGTGCCGACCACCGATGAGGCCGGCATGCCCGGCTTCCACATGACCCTCTGGTCGGGGATGTGGGTGCCGAAGGACACGCCCAAGGACATCGTCACAAAACTCAACGCCGCCGCCATCGAGGCCCTGAACGATCCCGCGGTCCGCAAGCAGCTGGAAAACCTCGGCCTGCGGATGCCGCCCGCCGATCAACTGTCGCCGGCCGCGCTCGGCACCTGGCAGAAGGCCGAAATTGCAAAATGGTGGCCGATGATCAAGGCCGCGAACGTCAAGGTCGATTAGGGTCGCGTGCCGCGGCCGCTTCTCCGCTGAATGTCCGCATCGTCATAGCCGGGCATGATGCGTGGGGAGGAATCGACTAAAAACAGTCGCACAGGTCTGCCGTGGCTTGGCTTAGACCCCATCCAGACCGTTGCCCTGGGCCCACAAATGTTGCAGCCAGGCAACAGTTCCCGAGCATCTCACCCTAAAACCGGCCGGCTCGCATCGGCGCCGCTTTTTAGCCACACCCCTCTATGAAATCATCTCTCGCGAGCTGGAGCCACGGCTCCCGAGGCGATGGAAACCGGTGTGTCCGGATTCGTGGTCGGGAGGCGGGGAAGCGGGATTTCGATGGACGCCACGACCGACATTCACAAAGGACTGCCGGGCCGTCACGTGACGGAGGGGCCGGGATGCGGCGCGCTCGATGCTGCGCTGCACCTGCCTGTCGCGCATCCGTGCGATATCGAATTCGATCTATTTGATGTGGCGGAAATCTTCAAAAAGACACCATATGTCGCGGATTTGAAGCCGGGCCGTCGTTATGTCGCCAAAGACATGTTTCAAGTTGGCGACATAACGCTTTTGATGAAGACATTGCTCGATCACGGCTTCCTACACGGCGACTGTCTGTCCGCTACCGGCCGGACCATCACCGAAAACCTGAAGAACGTGAAGTGGAATCGCCATCAAGGCGTGGTGCGTTCGGCTGACCAGCCGATCACCGGGACCGGTGGCGTGGTCGGCCTGAAGGGAAATCTCGCGCCAGAAGGCGCGATCGTGAAGGTCGCCGGAATGTCGAACCTGAAGTTGACCGGACCTGCCCGCCGCTCCGATGGCGAAGACACCGGCACCCTTAACATAAAATTGACCGGTGCCGAACGCGACCAACGCAAGACCAAATGGCGGCCTCGCGCGACAAAACCTATGTCAGGCGCGCTGTGGACGTATGCCCAGCAGGTGGGATCGGCGGTTGATGGTGCGGTGACCCATCCGGGCGGGGCGCACGAGAAACAGTGTCATGCGGATATTTGAGCGTATCATTTTTGTCGCGTTGTTGGCGGGCGTAGCGTCCGCAGGGCCGGCGTTTGCCTTCGATGGCGCGCCGGTCAGCCAGGATGCGCCGATTCCGGTGGTGTCGGCCCAGCCCGGGACCGTGCCGGCGATGAAAAAGGCCGTTGCGCCCGATACCTCGCTCACCACCCTGCAATACGCCGCGGAAGGCGGCCACCCCGGCGCGCAGTGGAAGCTCGGCCGCATGTACGCCGACGGCGACGGCGTCGCCCAGGACGACCTGCGCGCATTCGAGTATTTCAGCCGCATCGCCAATGCCCACGCCGAAGACAACCCCTCGGCACCGCAGGCGGCGATCGTGGCCAACGCCTTCGTCGCGCTGGGCCGGTATTATCTGGCGGGCATTCCCAATTCCAAGATCAAGCCGGACGCCGACCGGGCACGCGAGATGTTCTCCTACGCCGCGTCGTATTTCGGCAATGCCGACGCGCAATACGATCTGGCGCGGCTGTATCTGAAGGGCATCGGCGCACCCCGCGATACCAAGTACGGCGCGCGCTGGCTCGGCCTCGCCGCCCAGAAGGGCCAGCATCAGGCGCAGGCCATGCTCGGCCAGATGCTGTTCAACGGCGAGCAATTGCCGCGGCAGGCGGCGCGCGGCCTGATGTGGCTGACGCTGGCGCGCGACAGCGCCACGGCGGACGAAACCTGGATCAAGGACAGCTACAACAAGGCCATCGCCAAGGCCTCCGAAGACGACCGCGCCATGGCGCTGCAGATGCTTGAGCACTGGGTGTCGGGCCGCAAGGACTGAGCGCAGGTCGGGATCGATTAGCCCTGCACGGGTCCCGAACCATCCGGCGTCTTCGCCGGGACGAACCCGTGATGGCCAGCCACATATCGTTCAACGCCGATGTCGGTTGCCCAGGTCCTGGCCTCGGCCGCCGCGATGTACGGTCGGATCGGCGCCAGCCGTTCGCGGATCGCGGACAGTTCGCGCAACAGGTCGGGCATCACCTCCGCGACGTCGCGGTAGAGCGCGTCCTCGTCGACCGTCAGGATGCGGCGTTCGCTCATCACCAGGCGGCCGTCGATGATGACGCTCTCGACGGCCCTGCCGCCCTCGGTGAAGACGAGCTGGCGCGCGACGCTGTTGAGCGGCACGTATGAAATGTCGCGCAGGTCGATGATCGAAAGGTCGGCGCGCATGCCGACCGCGATCTCGCCGAGGTCGGTTCGCCCGGTGCTGCGGGCGCCTCCCAATGTCGCGGCGCGGAGGGCGTCTTTGGCCCACGGCGGACCTTCCTCCGGATCGCAGACGGCGGGAAGGCACGTATAGAGCTTCATCGCCTGGAACATGTTCTGCACATCGCTGCACGAACAATTGTCGCAGCCGATCCCGATGTTGATGCCGGCATCGAGCAGCGCCCGGGTCGGCGCGATGCCGCTGCGGGTCTTCAGGTTGCCGATCGGGTTGAGCGCCACGTTGGTTCCGGTCTGCGCGATGATCTCGATTTCTTCCGGCAACAGCCAGACGCTGTGCGCCAGGGTCAGGCGCGGCCCCAGCACGCCGCAATCGCCGAGGTAACGGATCAGCGAGCCCTGCCAGTCGCCGTAGGCGGTCCGCGCGATATGCGTCATGCCCTTGTTTTCGTAGATGTGCGTGTAGATCGGCAGATCGCGCCGCGCCGACAGGTCGGCGAGCTTTTCCCACAGATCGCGCGAACAGCTCTCCGGCGAACTCGGGCCGAGGCCGAAGGAGACCAGCTTGCGCTTGCCGAGCCGGTCGACGATCGCCTGTTCGACCAGGTCGACGATGTCGGCGCCTTCGGGAAACTGCCGGCCCGGTCCGGACAACCGCCAGATCTGGTCGTCGGGGATGAGGTCCTTGTAGAAGGCGCGCACCTTCATCCGGCCGACGTTGGCGAATTGCGGCGCAAACACGCAGCGCAGGCCAACCTCTTCGTAGGTGTCGAGCACGATGTCGAGATCGTCGCCGTCGAACGGATTGAGCGACGTCATGTCCTGAACGGTGGTGATGCCGGAGCGGATGCATTCGAGGGCGCCCACCAGGGTGCGGGCGCGAAGTTCCTCGCGAGAGCGCCGCCCATAGGCATGCGGCATCGCGATCGCGCCCCAGTGGTCCAGCGTCAGCGTTTCGAAGCAGCCTTTTTGCAGCGTGTCGTGCGATTGGTAATGGGCGTTGAAGAAACCCGGCAGCAGCAGCCGGCGATCGGCGTCGATGACGCGGTCGACTGGCCCCAGTTCGCCGCGCGCGTGCATCGCGCGCAGGCCGGGTTCGACTCGGGCGAATTTGCCGTCCTTGATCAGGACGTCGGCGACCGCGGGCAGGTCGGTGTCGCCGTCGTGCCGGTAGACGCGGCCGCCGCAAATCAGGATCGTCTCGTCGCGCTCAGTTGGCATGGGGAATCATCCGGTAGCCGGGACCGGGTACGAACCGTCCGCCGGCGCGTTGTGTCAAATGGCCGTCTTCCGCGACGATGCTGCCGCGCAGAACCGTCAGTATCGGCCAGCCGGTAAGGGTCTGCCCCTCCAGCGCGCACCGCTTCATCTTCGAATGGAGCAGGTCGGCCGCAACGACCCGGCACAGCTCCGGATCGATCAGGACGCAATCGGCGTCCAGGCCGGCGGCGAGGGCGCCTTTATGACCTGCAATCCCGAAGGTGGTGGCGGGCGCTGCGCAGAGCAGGCGGCAGATATCGGGATAGGAGATGGTGCCGGCGTCGGCCAGGGTCATCATCGCTGCCGCCAGCGTATCCAGCCCCGGCGTTCCATTGCGCG
>Ga0102590_1002996_pt1 | contig 18175 bp, 18 predicted proteins | sample AraplaMF_Col_mMF_FD_76859 | JGI IMG/M metagenome (GOLD analysis project Ga0102590, IMG submission 76859) | Arabidopsis root microbial communities from the University of North Carolina, USA - plate scrape MF_Col_mMF | ecosystem: Host-associated > Plants > Roots > Endosphere | place: USA...
AATGCTCTTTGGTTGCCGAGCGTCCCAAGCGCAGGAAAAAGGCCAAGGTGAGGTCGCGGAACCAGCTTCCCGCCGTCGATGCGACCTTCCGGTCGCCGATCTGCCGCCCGAACTCCACGATGCTTTCGGCGCGCGCTTTTAGCACATCGAGCTATCGCTCGAACGCTGTCTGAGGCTCCGCGTTATCACGCAAGCACATAGCGAGAACTGCCGCGTCTTCGATGGCGAGGCTCGCGCCCTGTCCGGTCGAGGGGCTGACGGCATGGGCTGCGTCGCCGATCAGGCAGACGCGCCGGGTGTGCCAAGTCGGCAGGGGCGGCATGTTATAAAGCGGCCATGCGCCTATGGCGGAATCCGCCATTGCGAGAATATGCCGGACCGGCTCGACCGCATCTCGATTGAGTTCGCGTACCTTGGTCAGCCAGACCTCTGGCGCGATTTTTTCCAATTCGCCCGGTTCCGGCGCAATCGCTTCGGGTATGTTGGTAAACCAGTATGCGGTCTTGTCCTTCACCGTATAGCCGAAGAAAGCCCTTCGCCCGAAATGCATCTGCTGGCGCGTGGTGTCGGGTAGATCGACCTCTGCCCATCCCCCGCAATCGACAATACCGGTGTAGAGTGGATTGGGCGCCTGAGGCCAAGTCGCGCGCCGGACCCGCGACCAGATACCATCCGCACCGATGACGATATCCGCCTGTTCGCTCGATCCATCGTCGAAAGCGACCTTCACGCTATCGCCGGTTTCACTGACCGACTTGACCTGCCGACCATACTCAATCGGGATTTCCGCCTTCAGCGCCGCTGCTTCAAGCATCTCCTGTAAGCGGGCGCGTCGCATCACCACGCCGCACGCACCATAGACGCTCAAATCATTCTCACCCTTGATAGCCGCTATTTTCCGACCATTGGCGTTGAAGAATTCGAGACCGGACTGCTCGAAACCGCCTGCACCCTCGAGCATGCTTTCGAGGCCCAGCGAGCGGAGCGCCTTGATGCCGTTCGGAGCTAGGGTGAGAAAGGCACCGCCCGCCGTCGTCGGCGCGGGCTTCTGATCCACAAGCTTGCAGGCAATCCCCGCCTTCGACAGCGCAAGCCCCAAGGCACAACCGGCAATGCCAGCCCCAATCACCAGGATTTTCATGTCGCGTTCTCAAGTTATCACGACATTCATATATTACGAGATTCGTGATAAATCAACCTGACGATTTCCAACATGTCGGAAGGTGAATCGACCGGATTGCGGAGGCGGGGAAGATGTTCAGTGTAAGCCCACACGCTACGAATGACGCTGTTCGTGGCGTGAGCAAAGCTCCCGTTACCTACCCGCCGATTTCTATCCTTCACTAGCCGTTCTTCCTACGCCAATTGAATAGGGCTTCCCTTCCAGCGCGCCCGTAGTGCATCCATTTCCGTGCAGCAGCGTGAGCCGCCGGAGACCGGCAAGCCCAGCGGTGATACTGAGTGACAGTGCCGCTCAGATGAAGAACCTCGCGCTCAACTATCATCCCATGATCGACTGCGCTGCGCCGAAGCGCGTCGGGTGCAGGAGGCAGCATTGTCAGAGACAAAATTTCTCACCCCGGAAGAAGTCACAGACCGCTATCGCGGGGGTGTATCTGTGGGAACTCTTCGTAATTGGCGCGCCATGAAAATTGGACCGTCGTTCGTTAAGATCGGCAAGGCCGTCCTCTATCCGATCGATGAGCTTGAAGCGTGGGACGAAAGGAATAGAGTGCAGTGCCGTGCTTCAAAGCGACTCGATGAGCCTGTCGGTGATCCGGCGTGACGATCACGAGCAATCATTGTGGACCTGCCCCACTCCCCGGCACCAGTTCCCGATGAAATCTAAAAAAAATTAAGCGATTTCATTATGTTATGAGATCAGCTAGAGTGGTCCACAACCACCCCTCGGGCGATCCCTCCCCCAGCCGCGCCGACATCGAGATCACCAGGCAAGTCGCAGAGGCCGGCAAACGCCTCGGCATCGCGGTGCACGATCACATCATCCTGGGCGCGGAAGGCCATACCAGCCTGCGCGCGCGGGGGCTGATCTAGTCGTAGTTCAGCGATAGCGTGGCCGTCTGGCACGCCCCTCCCTGTAAGGGAGGAGAATGAAGAATGACTGCACCCGACACGAAACCCCCACATGCCAAACGGCCGCCGGATATCCGGCGACCGCTCGGGAGGTGCGCCATGCGTGCGGCGCGGTGAGCTTAGGGCTTCGGCGTCAGGAACTTCGCGAGCTCGGCCTTGTCGACCGACTTGCTCTGGTCGGTGTCGGCCTGCGCGAAGGCCTGGCCGAGCCAGACGCCGGCCTCGGGCGAACCCGGCACGAAGGCAGGCTCCGACGCCTTGCGCAGCGTGCTCATCCACGCACCGAATTCGACATCGCTCAGCGAGCCGTTCGAATCCTTGTCATAGGTGCCGAAATCGCGGCCGACTGCCTGGCCAACCTGATCCGGCGTCGCTGCGGGCTGCGCGGTGCCGGCGCCACTGGTGCCGCTCGGCGTCGTGGCGCCCGGCTGCGCGGGCGTGGCGGGCGTCGCCGGCTGGGCCGGCGCGGTGCCCGGTTGTGCCGGAGTCGCAGGCTCTGCGGGCGTTGCCGGCTGGGTCGGCGTAGGCTGCGCGGCTTCGGTGGCCGGCGGAGTCGTAGCGGGCGGAGCTTCCTCCACCGTGCCCGAACCCTGCGTTCCCGGCGCGGCGTCGTCGGTCGTCGCCGGGGTCTCAGGCTTGGACTGAGTCGCGGCCGGCGTTTGCTGCTGCGGATGCGTAGTCTTGGTCGCAGGCTTGTCCTGCGCAAAGGCGGGCACAGCAACAAGCATAGACGTGGCCAGAATAACTGTCTTCAACATCGGGCGAATCTCCTGTGATTTGCTTCATCAGATCTGAGTCGACGAAGCATGAAACTGTCTCTATTCGCAGCCATGAACATCTAAACTGGCACTGTAGTTCCCAATTTCCGCCGTTGCGGTCACGGCTCACCCCTGCTAGGTGGCGCCTCGTCGCATTTCGATTGCCGTGTTGCGTTCGCGCAACGCCCGTCCACGGAGTATAAGCATGGTCCCCCGTTATTCGCGGCCCGAGATGACCGCGATCTGGTCCCCCGAAACCCGCTTCGCGATCTGGTTCGAGATCGAGGCGCATGCGACCGAGGCGCTCGCCGAACTGGGCGTGGTGCCCAAGGCGGCGGCCAAGGCTTTGTGGGACTGGTGGGCGACCAAGCCGGCGATCGACGTCGCCGCGATCGACGCCATCGAGGCAGTGACCAAGCACGACGTGATCGCCTTCCTCACCTGGGTCGCCGAGCAGGTCGGCGAGGAAGCGCGCTTCATGCACCAGGGCATGACCAGCTCGGACGTGCTCGACACGTGCCTCGCCGTCCAGCTCGCCCGCGCGTCGGACATCCTGCTCGCCGATCTCGACAAGCTCCTCGAAGTGCTCGAGCGCCGCGCCAAGGAGCACAAGTTCACGCCGACGATCGGCCGCAGCCACGGCATCCATGCCGAGCCGGTGACCTTCGGCCTCAAGCTCGCCGAGGCCTATGCCGAGTTCAAGCGCAACCGCGCCCGCCTGCTCGCCGCCCGCGAAGACATCGCCACTTGCGCGATCTCCGGCGCGGTCGGCACCTTCGCCAATATCGATCCGCGCGTCGAAGCGCATGTCGCCGCGAAGCTCGGCCTCGCGGTCGAGCCGGTCTCGACGCAGGTCATCCCGCGCGATCGCCACGCGATGTTCTTCGCGACCCTCGGCGTGATCGCCTCTTCGATCGAGCGCCTCGCGGTCGAGGTCCGCCACTTGCAGCGCACCGAAGTGCTCGAAGCCGAGGAATATTTCTCACCCGGCCAGAAAGGCAGCTCGGCGATGCCGCACAAGCGCAACCCGGTGCTGACCGAGAACCTCACCGGCCTCGCCCGCATGGTCCGCAGTGCCACCATCCCCGCGATGGAGAATGTCGCCCTCTGGCACGAGCGCGACATCTCGCACTCTTCGGTCGAGCGCTATATCGGCCCCGACGCGACGATCACGCTCGATTTCGCACTCGCCCGCCTCACCGGCGTCGTCGACAAGCTCCTCGTCTACCCCGCGCGGATGCAGAAGAATCTCGATCGCATGGGCGGCCTCGTCCATTCGCAGCGCGTGCTGCTCGCGCTCACCCAGGCCGGGGTCAGCCGCGAGGACAGCTATCGCCTCGTTCAGCGCAACGCGATGAAAGTGTGGGAATCGGACGGCGAGCTTTCGCTGCTCGAACTGCTCAAGGCCGATCCCGAAGTCACCGCGGCGCTTTCGGTCGAGGAACTCGAGGACAAATTCGACCTCGGCTATCACTTCCGCCAAGTCGACACGATCTTCGCTCGCGTCTTCGCCTGATTGCTCCCCTCCCTGCAAGGGAGGGGTTGGGGGTGGGTGCGAGCGTAGCGAGCCCATCGGGCCGCTCGGAAAAGAAGGAAAGGCCGGGCATCGAGCCCGGCTTTCCTTACCCACCCCTAACCCCTCACTAAAAGGGAGGGGGAAGTAGCGCCGCGGCGCTTTCCACTGCACGCGATCGGGCGTATCCTCCGCCAGGGCAAAGGGGAAATGCCATGGCGATCGGCGCATCGGTGGGCAAAGGCGGAGTCAACGAACTCGCCGACGTGATCGTCGTCCAGCACCTGCTGAACGGCTGGCTCACCGCCACCAGGCAGGAGCTGATCCCCACCACCGGGATCTGCGGCCCGCTCACGATCGACGCGATCAAGACCTTCCAGTCGCGCATGCTCGGCGCCGCGAACCCCGACGGGCGCATCGATCCCGGCGGCAGGACGTGGCAAGCGCTCACCGCCGGAACCTCCGCACCCGCGCCCGCGCCCGGGCCGACCCCGACCGCGCTCAGCGGCGCCGTCTGGTGGCGCGCCAATCAGGCCCAATTCCCCAACAGCGCCGCGATCACCGATCTCGTGCCGCCGTTCCGCGACAATGTCACTGCGTTCGTCAAGGCGCTCCGCGATGCCGGCGCCGACGTGAAGGTCTCGGCCACGCGCCGCAATCGCAGCCGGGCGCAGCTGATGCATTTCTGCTTCCGCGTCGCCAACGGTTCGATCGCGCCGCGCGACGTCCCCGCCATCGCCGGCTGCACGATCCAATGGGATCACGGCGATCTCGCCAAATCGAAAAAGGGCGCGCAGGAGATGGTCGATCTGTTCGGCATCGCCTTCCAGCCCTCGCTCACGTCGCTCCATATCGAGGGCCGCGCGATCGACATGACGATCAGCTGGACCGGCACGATCAAGGTCCGCGACAAGTCCGGCAATGCGCGCACGGTCTCGACACCGCGCTCGGGCAACACCAACAAGGACCTCCACGCGATCGGCGCGAGCTACGGCGTGATCAAGCTCGCATCGGATCCGCCGCACTGGAGCGACAACGGCCATTGATCATCGGCCGGCCAGGCGCTCCAGCGTTTCCTCGTCGGCGGGAAAGAATGCCTCGATCGCCAGTTCATCGAGCGTCACGTCGCGCGGCGTTCCGAACACGGTGGTGGTGCTGAAGAACCGCAATTCGCCCAGCGGCGAATCCAGCCGCAGCGGCACGACTACCTCGCCGAAGCCATCGGCCTCGCCAGTCCCTTCCGCCGACGGATAGCCGCAAAGCTCGTCGAGCAATGCCGCCAGCGCCGGATCGCTGGTCAGCCACGCCTGCCGCCGCAGCCGCTCGAGCAGATGTCCGCGCCATTCGCCGAGATTGCGGATGCGCGGCGCCAGCCCTTCGGGATGCAGGCTCAGCCGCAGCACGTTGACGCGGCCTTCGAGCAGATGGCCCGCCACCCCCTCGAGCAGCGGCGCCACCGCCGCGTTCGCCGCGACCATGTGCCAGTGCCGATCGACGGCGAGCGCCGGAAACGGCTCGTGCCCTTTGAGCACCAGATCGACAGCGCGCCGCGCCGGCGCCAGCTGTGGGTCGTCGAGCGGCCGCTCCGAATAGACCGGCGCATAGCCGGCGCCGAGCAGCATCGCGTTGCGTTCGCGCAAGGGGACTTCGAGCTGCTCGGCGAGCAGCAGCACCATCTCGCGGCTCGGCTGCGCGCGCCCGGTCTCGATGAAGCTCAGATGCCGCGTCGAGATCTCGGCATCGAGCGCGAGGTCCATCTGGCTCAGCCGGCGCTGCTGGCGCCAATGCTTGATCTGCTCGCCCAGCGGCCGAACCTGGTTGTCCATCGCATGTCTCCCTCCCGCCGCTGGTATCGCGGCGCGCGCACACATTCCATTACGTCTCGGGTAATCGACCTGCGTCCGGCGATCGCCATGCTTGGGGCACCTCAAGCAAGGGAGATACGATCATGACTCGCAACCAGTTGCTCCGCCCGGTGATGCTGTTCGACGCCGCCACCTGCTTCGCAATGGGCGGCCTTCTCGTCGCCGTGGCCGGCCCGATCGCCGGCTTGACCGAACTGCCCGTGCCATTGCTCCGCGAGGCCGGCCTTATCCTGTTCCCCTTCGCGTTGTTCGTGCTCTGGGCAGCGCGGCGCGGCGGAGGGTGGCCTGTTCAGGCAGTGATCGCCGCGAACGTCGCCTGGGTGGCGGCCAGCCTGGCGCTGATCGCGAGTCCGTGGAGCGGCAGCGCGCTGGGCATTGCCTTTGTCGGTGCGCAGGCCGCCGCCGTGGCGCTCCTCACCGCGCTCCAGTGGCGCATGCTCGGACGTGCAGTCGCGACGACTGTCTGAGAGCCAGCCAAGCCCTTCCCTTCAGGGGAGGGGCTTTATCCGCCTCACGACTCGGGCGTCGGCATTTCCATCTTGGCGTCCCCGATCGCGCCTGGAGTCCCGCCGACGATCCTCCTGCCCGCCAGGTTGGGAAGCGCGAAGGCCGGGCCGCTGCCGCCATAGGCATAGCCGATGAGCGAGAAGAGCGGCTGGAACTGCGCCACCGGAAGCATCGCGCCGTCGCACGCCATCCACCCCTTGGGCAGCGCCGACCCGGCATAGGCCAGCACCTGGCCGAGGACGGGATCGTCGTCGGGGAAGGCGCCGCGGCCGTCCGACGAAGGGTAGATGCCGGAGCCGGCGCAGATCGCATAATTGAGTCCCAGGCCCGGCACCGTCCCGGCGACCTTCTGGCCGAGCGCCACGCCCGCGCCGGTGCCCACCGCCGCGGCGCCGTCGAGGTTGGGCAATGCGAAGTCTTTCTCGCCGTCGCCGCCGAAGGTCGTGCCGATCGCGTCGAACAGCGCGGGACAGGCGCCGGGCGAGACGAGCGCGCCGTCGGCCGCCAGCCATCCGCTCGGAATCACGGTGCCGCCAAAAGCGACGACCGCGCCGACGAAAGGCGCCACCTCTCGGCTTCGTGTCGCGATCAGATAGGTCATCGTCAGGCTGCCGGGCCCGTCCATGCCCCGCTGCTGCCCGCCGACGATGCTGCGCCGGTCGAGGTCGGGCAGTGCGAAGGTCACCCGGCCATCGCCGCCGAAAGCCGTGCTGATGATCGGATAGAGCATGGAAAATCGCGAGATCGGCAGCAACTGGCCCCGGGCGGGCGGCGCACCGAAGATGGCGACTCCCCCGGCATAGCTCTGGATCATTCCGGCGGTGAAGGCGGCAGACCAATCGCCGGGGCTGGGATAAAGACCGCTGATCGCGACGAGCTGCGACATCGAAAGCGTCGACATGAAATTCCCCCGGGGAGCGCGGGATCGCCCCGGGGGATGCTAAGCTTTCCTGGATGTTCCAGCAATCGCGCAGGGCCGACTACCCGGCCCCGCGCGCCGTCACCCCAAAGCCGATTTGATCTTGGCAAAGAACCCGCTCGTCTGCGGGCATTCGTCGCCCGTTTCGGTGCAGCGGAATTCCTCGAGCAACTCGCGCTGCTTCGCGGTCAGCCTTGTCGGCATCTCGACTTCGAGCCGCACGACGAGGTCACCGCGTCCGCGGCCCTGCAGCACCGGCATGCCGGCGCCGCGATGGCGGACTTCACGGCCCGGCTGGGTGCCCGGCGCGATCTTGATGACGTGCTTCTCGCCGTCGAGCCCGGGCAAAGTGATCTCGCCGCCCAGCGCCGCAGTGGTGAAGCTGATCGGCGCATTGGCGAACAAGGTCGTGCCCTGCCGCTCGAAGATCGAGTGCCTGGCGACGTGGATGAAGATGTAGAGGTCTCCCGCCGGTGCGCCGCGCGCGCCGGCCTCGCCTTCGCCGCTCAGCCGGATCCGCGTGCCTTCGTCGACGCCCGGCGGCACGTTGATCTTGAGCGTCTTGGTCTTGTCGGTGCGGCCCTCGCCGCGGCAGTCGCGGCAGGGATCGGCGATCACTTCGCCGGCGCCGTGGCAGACCGGGCAGGTCCGCTCGACCATGAAGAAGCCCTGCTGCGCGCGCACCTTGCCGTGGCCGTTGCACTGCTTGCATGCATGCGCCTGCGTTCCCGGCTTCGCGCCGGTTCCCGAGCACGTATCGCACATGCCGGATACATCGACGGTGATCTCGCTCGTCCGCCCGTGCCAGGCATCCTCGAGGCTGATCTCCATGTCGTAGCGCAAGTCCGCGCCACGCAGGTTCGGGCGCCCGCCGCGGCCGCCCATGAACTCGCCGAACACGCTTTCGAAGATGTCGCTGAACGCGCCGAAATCCTGCGCGCCATGCCCTGGTCCGCCGCCCATTCCGTTCTTGAACGCGGCATGGCCGAAGCGGTCATAGGCCGCGCGCTTCTGCGGATCCTTCAGGACGTCATAGGCTTCACTGACGGCCTTGAACTTGGCCTCGTGATCCTTGCATCCGCCATTCTTGTCCGGGTGATATTTGATCGCGAGCTTGCGATACGCCGATTTCAGCGTCGCCTCGTCCGCATTGCGCTCGCATTCGAGCAGCTCGTAATAATCGACTTCGGTGGTCATTCAAAAAAGCCCTCTCCCCGCTCGCGGGGAGAGGGTTGGGAGAGGGGCAGTCCGTCAGCAATCACCGACATCGCTCGCCTCTCTTCCAGCCCCCTCTCCCCGACCCTCTCCCCGCAAGCGGGGAGAGGGAGGGAAGCCCAAGAGTTACGCCTTGTTGTCGTCCACTTCCGAGAACTCGGCATCGACGACTTCCTCGCCGCCCGCCTCGCTCCCGGCAGCCGCACCGTCCGCGCTCGGCGACGCGTTCTCGGCAGCCTGCTTCTCGTAGATCGCCTGGCCCAGCTTCATCGCCACCTGGGCGAGGTTCTGCGCCTTGGCCTGCATGTCGTCGGCGTCGCCGCCTTCGATCGCAGTCTTCGTCTCAGCGATCGCCGCCTCGATCTCGCCCTTCAGGCTCGCATCGACCTTGTCGCCATTCTCGGCGAGCTGGCGTTCGGTGGTGTGGACGAGGCTCTCGGCGTTGTTCTTCGCCTCGGCCGCGGCACGCCGCTTCTTGTCCTCTTCGGCGAAGCTCTCGGCGTCGCGGACCATCTGCTCGATGTCGGCGTCGCTGAGCCCGCCCGAGGCCTGGATGCGGATCTGCTGCTCCTTGCCGGTGCCCTTGTCGCGCGCCGACACGTTGACGATGCCATTGGCGTCGATGTCGAAGGTGACTTCGATCTGCGGCACGCCGCGCGGCGCCGGCGGGATTCCGACCAGGTCGAACTGGCCGAGGATCTTGTTGTCCGCCGCCATCTCGCGCTCGCCCTGGAACACGCGGATCGTCACCGCCTGCTGATTGTCGTCGGCAGTCGAATAGACCTGCGACTTCTTGGTCGGGATCGTCGTGTTGCGATCGATCATCCGGGTGAACACGCCACCCAGCGTCTCGATGCCGAGGCTCAGCGGAGTCACGTCGAGCAGCAGCACGTCCTTGACGTCACCCTGCAGCACGCCAGCCTGGATCGCCGCGCCGATCGCCACGACTTCGTCGGGGTTCACGCCGGTGTGCGGCTCCTTGCCGAAGAACTGCTTCACGATCTCGCGGACCTTGGGCATGCGGGTCATGCCGCCGACCATCACGACTTCGTCGATCGCGTTCGCCTTGATACCGGCATCGGCCAGCGCCTTGCGGCACGGCTCGAGCGTGCGCTGGATCAGGTCGTCGACCAGACGCTCCAGATCGGCGCGGCTGATCGCCTTGACCAGGTGCTTCGGCCCATTGGCGTCGGCGGTGATGAACGGCAGATTGACTTCGGTGGTCTGCGCCGAGCTCAGCTCGATCTTGGCCTTTTCGGCGGCTTCCTTCAGCCGCTGCAGCGCGAGCTTGTCCTTGGTGAGATCTATGCCCTCGGCCTTGCGGAACTCGTCCGCGAGGAACTGGACGACCTTGGAGTCGAAATCCTCGCCGCCGAGGAAGGTGTCGCCGTTGGTCGCCTTCACTTCGAACACGCCGTCGCCGACTTCGAGCACCGAGATGTCGAACGTGCCGCCGCCAAGGTCATAGACCGCGATCGTCTTGTTCTCGTTCTTCTCGAGGCCATAGGCGAGCGCCGCCGCGGTCGGCTCGTTGATGATGCGCAGCACTTCGAGGCCTGCGATCTTGCCGGCGTCCTTGGTCGCCTGGCGCTGGGCGTCGTTGAAATAGGCCGGAACCGTGATGACGGCCTGCGAAACGGTCTCGCCGAGATACGACTCCGCCGTCTCCTTCATCTTCTGCAGGATGAACGCCGAGATCTGCGACGGCGAATAATCCTCGCCGCCCGCCTGCACCCATGCGTCGCCATTGCCGCCGCGCACGATGGTGTAAGGCACCAGCTCGGTGTCCTTCTTGGTGATCGGATCGTCGAAACGGCGGCCGATCAGGCGCTTGACTGCGAAGATGGTGTTGTCGCCGTTGGTCACCGCCTGGCGCTTCGCCGGCTGGCCGACCAGTCGCTCGCCGTCCTTGGCGAAGGCGACGATCGAAGGCGTGGTACGTGCGCCTTCCGCATTCTCGATGACCTTGGGCTTGCCGCCTTCCATTACGGCAACGCAGCTGTTGGTCGTGCCCAGATCGATACCGATTACTTTTGCCATGGTCCCTCGTGGCCCCCAGTGTTCAATTGCTCAGTGTTAAAAATCAAAACCTTGGCTCCCCTCGCCCCCAAAATCAGGCAGCGCGGGAACCATGTCCGAAAGCGATATAGGTGCGCTTCCGCTTGCCGCAAGAAGGGTGGAATTATAGGAACTTTCCCGAAACGGGAGTTGAGTGGATGCGTGGAATTTCGGGGATCGTTGCGGCGGCGTTGCTGCTCGCCGGGTGCGGCAAGCCCGCCGAGCTCGGCGCGGACCATGGCTGGGTGCGCCTCCCCGCGGTCGCCGGTCGCCCCGGCGCGGCCTATTTCACGGTCCATGGCGGAGCGCAGGCGGATACCTTGCTCACGGTCTCGACACCCGCGGCGCTGCGTGCCGAGCTCCACGAGACGATGGATCATCAAGGCGTGAAATCGATGCAACCGACGCGCGACGTCCCCGTCCCGGCGAAGGGCGAAGTCGCATTCATGCCCGGCGGCCGCCACGTCATGCTGTTCGATCTCGGCCCAGGCGTGAAGCCGGGCACGCGCATTCCGCTCACGCTCGCCTTTGCCGGCGGAAAGCGGCTGGAGATACAGGCCCAGGTCGTCGGCGCAGGCGACCCGCCGCCGAACCAATAATCGTCACCCTGGCCGAAGTGCCGGGGTCTACTGTGCCTCACACGAAATGTTCGAGCCTCTTGCTCTTCGCTTGCCTCCCGGTGGCCCCCGGCACTTCGGCCGGGGTGACGGGAGAAATGTCAGACGCTATCCTCCCCCCAAAGGGAGGCCCGTTCATGCCTGAGACCGTCGATCGTTTCCGTTCGTCCACGCTGGGCTGGCTTCGCGGCACGCTCGCCGGCTGGGGGACGATCCTGCTGATGCTCGTCGGGCTGGTCGGTTCGATCTGGGCGCTCGCCCAGCGGCCGGTGGGGGGCTGGGCATGGCTGTTCCCGATCCTGCTCGTCGCGGGGCTGCTGCTCCTGTTCGCCCGCTGGATCCAGAATCTCGCGACTACCTATGAAGTGACCGAGGACCGGCTGATCCTCCACCAGGGCATCCTGATCAAGTCGATCGACGAGATCGAGCTCTACCGCGTCAAGGACGTGCGCATCGATTTCACGATCATCAACCAGACCGCCGATCTCGGTACGATCAGCATCACCTCGTCGGACGAGACGACGCGCGACGGCCCCCTGGTCATCCGCGACGTCGAGCGTGCCCGCGCCCGGCGCGAGGAGCTCCGTTCGCTCGTGAACACTGCCCGGCGCAACCGCGGCGTCCGCGAAATCGATATGGTTCAGGAGAATCTGACTGATATCTGAACGCCCTCGCCCGATCCCGAGAATCGCGGCCCGGCATAAATTGCTGGCAACATAGCGGCTTAGGCGCGAAATCCGGCCGTCGCCCCGGCGCAGGAGAGGCGCCGGACAACGCATTTTCCCTCCCGCGGTTCCGAATCCCTGGCGGTTTCGGCGCAAATGACTTGATGATTGCGTTCCCGGCGCTGTATGTGACGGGCCGATGACATCTCCTCCCCCGGACGGATCGCGGGATCGCCGGATCGAGGATCCGACCAACCTCTGGATCATTCACCCGGCAGGGCGAGCCCTGCTCCCCTGGTTCGTCGCGCGCGGAATATCGGCGAATGCGGTGTCGGTAATCGGGCTGCTGCTCGGCGGATTCGCCGCGCTCGCTTATGCGAGCTGGCACGCTTGGCCCTTCGCATTTCTCGGCCTGCTTTTCTCGATCGGCTGGCTGATCGCCGACGGGCTCGACGGCATGGTCGCACGCGCGACCGGGACCGCGAGCGCATTGGGCCGCACGCTCGACGGCATCTGCGATCACGGCGTGTTCGCCCTGATCTACATCCTCATCGCCAGCTCGATCGGCACGCTCGAAATCTGGGCCCTCGCCATCGCCGCCGGCGTGCTCCACGCGGTGCAGTCGAGCCTCTACGAAGGCGAGCGCGCCCGCTTCCACCGCCGCTGCAAGGGGCTGGTGTCGCCGCCGCCCGCGCCGAGTCGCAACCTACTGGTTCGGCTCTACGACGGCGTCGCCGGCAGCGTCGATCGCATCGCCTTCGTGTTCGACGCGACGCTCCAGCGCGCGGCCGATCCCGTTGCGCTCGGCCAGGCCTATGGCGCGCGCGCCGCGAAGCCGATGCGGCTGATGTCGCTGCTCAGCGCGAATGTCCGCGTCTACGCGATCTTCCTCGCCTGCCTCGCCGGCAATCCGCGCTATTTTTTCTGGTTCGAGCTCATTCCGCTGACGGCGATCCTCGTCGTCGGCCTGACCTGGCACCGTACCGTCGAGTCCCGTCTCCTCCGCAATGCGGGGGCGGCATCCGAGCATCCTTCTTCTTCACAATCACATATCCAGAGGACCTGAACTCCAATGAAGAGCATCAACATCGCGATCGTCGGCATCGGCAACTGCGCCAGCTCGCTCGTCCAGGGCCTCAGCCATTATCGTGACGGCGCCAACGACACGATCGGCCTGATGCACTGGGATCTCGGCGGCTACCGTCCCAGCGACATCCATGTCGTCGCGGCGTGGGACGTCGATGCGCGCAAGGTCGGCAAGGACGTCGCCGAGGCGATCTTCGCCAAGCCCAATTGCACCGCGGTGTTCTGCGCGACCGTCGAGCCGACCGGCACCAAGGTCCAGATGGGCCGCGTCATGGACGGCGTCGCCGAGCACATGTCGGACTATAATGACGACCGTACCTTCGTCGTCGCCAACGATCGCGAGGCGACCAAGGAAGACGTCATCCGCGTCCTGCGCGAGACCAAGACCGACGTGCTGATGAACTACCTCCCCGTCGGGTCGCAGGAAGCATCCGAATTCTACGCCGAATGCGCGCTCGAGGCCGGCGTGGCGTTCGTCAACAACATCCCCGTCTTCATCGCCAGCAACCCCGAATGGGCCGATCGCTTCACCGCGGCGGGCGTGCCGATCATTGGCGACGACATCAAGGCGCAGCTCGGCGCGACGATCGTCCACCGCGTGCTGACCGACCTCTTCGCCAAGCGTGGCGTCAAGCTCGATCGCACCTATCAGCTCAACACCGGCGGCAACACCGACTTCCTCAACATGTCGAACCACCGCCGCCTCGCCTCGAAGAAGATTTCGAAGACCGAGGCGGTCCAGTCGGTCGCCGCGGAGCGGCTCGAGGACGAGAACGTCCATATCGGCCCGTCGGATTACGTGCCGTGGCAGAACGACAACAAGGTCTGCTTCCTGCGCATGGAAGGCTCGATGTTCGGCGGCGTGCCGATGAACCTCGAGCTGCGCCTGTCGGTCGAGGATTCGCCCAACAGCGCCGGCGTCGCGATCGACATGATCCGCTGCGCCAAGCTCGCCAAGGATCGCGGCCTCGGTGGCCCGATCGACGCCGCCTCGGCCTATTTCTGCAAGCATCCGCGCACGCAGATGACCGACGACCTCGCCCAGACCGCAGTCGAGCAGTTCATCGCCGCCGCCTGAACCGGTGATCACCACCGCCATCCTGCTCGCCGCGGGCGAAGGCAGCCGCCTTCGCGCCGCGGCGGCCTCCAAGCCTTTGTGCCCGGTCGGCGGCAAGCCGCTGATCGAGCATGCCATCCACGGCTTCGCCGCGGCCGGACTGGCACGGGTGGTGGTGGTGCTCGGCTATGAGGCCGATCGGATCGAGGCGCACCTCGCCGCCGGCGACTGGCCGATCGCCGTCGAGACCGTCCGCACTCGCGACTATCGCCAGCCCAACGGCGTCTCGGTCCTCGCGGCCGAAGCCGCCGTGGCGGGTGAGGAAGCCTTGCTCGCGATGTGCGACCATCTCGTCGATCCTGCGCTCTATGCCCGCGTCGCGCAGGCCGGCGCCGGTGGCGGCGCCCGCCTCGCGATCGATCGCAACATCACCAGCGACCTCGTCGATCTCGACGACGTCACCGCCGTGCGCACCGAGGGCGAGGCGATCGTCGCGATCGGCAAGCATCTCCCCGATTACGACTGTTTCGACACCGGCGTCTTCGCGATCGGCCCCGGCCTGTTCGCCGCGCTGAACGGCCTCGAATCGCCCTCGCTCACCGAAGGCATGCGCGTGCTCGCCGCACAGGGCACCGCGCTGACGATCGACTGCAGCGACCTCGACTGGATCGACGTCGACGATCCCGCCGCGCTCGACAAAGCGGAAATCTGGCTCCGCGCCGCCTGAATTGCATCGCCCCGCCGAGCCGATATGATGGGCCCGGGCACGCGCAATCACTGCGCGTCAACAGGGGAACAGCGATGAGATACCTGCTGATACTCGCGCCGATGGCGCTTGCCGCGTGCAATTCGGGTCCCTCGGTCGAGGCGACCAATGCCACCACCAAGGAAGTCGCCGCCAAGGTCACCGCCGCCGGCGGTACGCGCATGTCCCCCGGCCGCTGGGAGGGCACCGCGACGATCACCGACATGCAGGTGCCCGGCATGCCTGCCGAGATGGGCGAGAAGATGAAGGCCCAGATGGCCAAGGGCCACAGTTTCTCCAACTGCCTCACGCCCGAGCAAGCCAACAAGCCCACCGCCGATTTCTTCGCCGGCAGCAACAACAGCTGCGTCTACGACCATTTCAGCATGGCCAATGGCCAGCTCGACGCCGCGATGACGTGCAAGGGCCAGGGCCCGGGCGGGACGATGCACGCGACGATGAAGGGCAATTTCTCGAGCGACAGCTTCCAGATGGCCATGACCAGCAAGAGCGCGGGAACGCCGGGCCAGCCGATGACGAACATGACGATATCGATGAAGATGGAATCGAAGCGCGTCGGCGAATGCACCGGCAAGGAAGACAGCTGACCCGGAAGACGTGACGGCGGCTTTCGGCGCAGTTGCGGACCGTCATTCCCTCTCCCCTTCAGGGGAGAGGGTGGCAAGCGAAGCGAGCCGGGAGAGGGGCAGGAATCGCCACTTTGCCGCACTTCCCCTCTCCCCGACCCTCTCCCCCTGAAGGGGAGAGGGAGAACTGGCGGCAATGACAGCCATCCCCGTCCCCCGGACAAACCCCGGTGACAAGCACGCACCGAATGGCCATGCTGCCTTCATGACCGTCCGCCCGCTCACCGAAGGTGAAATCCGCATGTGCGCCTCGGTCTTCGGCGACGCGATCGACTATTCCAGGGCGCGCGTCGCCAACAGCAAGTGGATCTTCTTCCAGCCGTCCAACACCACGATGGCGCCGCGCGGGACGATCCACTTCCACCCGAAGAGCGGCATCTATCACGAAGACTTCAGCGCCGCGCCGCTCGGCGTGCAGGGCCTTTTCATCCATGAGATGACGCATATCTGGCAGCATCAGAAGGGCATCTTCCTGCCGATCAAGCGCCACCCCTTCTGCCGCTATGATTATGCGCTCAAGCCCGGCCAGCGCTTCGAGAAATACGGGCTCGAGCAGCAGGCCGAGATCGTCCGCCACGCCTTCCTGCTGCGCCACCGCGCGATCATCCCGGCGGCGCCTGCGCTCGCGCAATATGAGAGCCTGATTCCGTTCAAGTCGGCCTGAGCGGAGGACTCACTCGGGACCGGGCGCTTGCCGCTTTCCCGTCTGCACCGAGATCGGAGTCCTTGGCTCGCGCGGCGGTGGAGGCGCAGCGCTCGGTGCCGGCGGTTGAGAGGCGCGGGGTTCGCTGGAGGGACGCGGCGGCTGGGGCCGGGGCGCGCTCGAGTCCCGCGATGGCCGCGGCCCATTCCACATTCCGCCTCCCCGCGGCGCCCGCGGTGTCGGTGGGGCATCCGGCGTCGCCCCCGCATCCGGGCGCTGGCGGAACCATCCGGGCCGCGCGCCGTCGGGGCGCGGCGGGTGCGGACTGGCGCCTTCCGGGCGCTGTGCCGGGCTGTCGGCCCCGCCCTCGCCGCCGGTCGGACGCGGGCGCCCGCCCCAACCGGGCCGACGGATCGGCGCCGCGCCCGGAGCGGGGAGCGGAAGCGTTTCCGCATCGCCCGGCCGCACCACGGGGGAACCGGGCATCGCCGGCCGATCGCGCCAGCGCCACCCGCGCCGGGGCGGCGTTCCGGGCTGCCCCGCATCCGGCCGCGGCGGACGCCCCGCGCCGGGGCCGTCCGGCCTGCCCCATTGTCCCGGCTGGCGCGGACGCCATGTTCCCGGCTCGCCCGGCCGTCCGGGCCGTCCCGCGCCGGGGCCATGCTCGCCCGGCCGATGGAAACGGCCCGGCGGCGGCCCCTGGAAGCCGCCTTCGCGCCAGCGCCGGAATTGCTCGGCCAGTGCGCGACGGCGTGCCTGCTCCGCCTCGGACCGCCGCCGCCACTCCGCGTCGCGCCACCGGTCGTGATGCCGTCCCCAGCCCGGATGACGCACGCGCCCTTCGTCCCAGATCTGCACGCTACCCCAGAGGATCGGGCTCGTGTCGATCCACGCCTGGCTGTCGACTTCGCGCCATTGCCGTTGCTGCATCGCGCGCCGCAGCGATCGGCCGCGCGCATAGAGCGCCACGCCTTCCTCGAGATGCGCCGCCCCATCGGTACGCGGCATCGCGCCGCCGTCGGGGCCATAGACCACCGCCACTGTCTCGCCGGAAAAGCCGAAGCTCATTCCCGGCCGCACCGCGAGGAACGGCCCCTGCGCTTCGGGGCCGAAATAATAGCTCTGGATGCCTTCGGGCGTCTCCTCGACGATGATCGAATCGCCGTCCTGCAGCTGCCAGGCCCAGGGCTCGGCCCCCTCGAAGGGAAAGGCATAATCGGGCGGCGCATTGCCGATCACGTCCCACAATGAATCCGCACGGTCGATATAGGCATAGGCGTCGGGACTCTCGTCGGCGCTGTACACCGGCAGCGGCGGTGCCTGGTACGGCCCCCCGTCATAAGGCATCATGCATGCCGAAAGCGCGAGCGCGCTGCCCAAAATGCCCAGCCGCGTCGCGCGCTTATACTGCATGGCCTGCCTCTCCCCATGTTCTCGAACAAGAACATCTGCCCCGATCGCTGAACGAACGATGACCACCTTAGGGAGAGGAAGTCGCGCCGCCGCGAGCCCTCGGCGAAGCGGACGGCGTGCAACGGCCACATGCGGCCTTGATCCAGCCAGTTTGAAACGAATTGTTCACCGGCGGAGGTCGGGGCCTCCGCCGGAGAATAAGTTCAAGCAGGCAGAATGGGACTCCAGATCACCCCTGCCGCCCTTGTCTCGATCAGAACAGGAAATCTCCGCTGGCCAAATTGTTCAGCTGGACTCCCGCGAGTTGAAGGATGTTCCCCGCGTCGAGCGTGATGACGACGTCACTGCCCTGTTGCGTCGCGTGCGCCATCAT
>Ga0102590_1002998_pt1 | contig 18162 bp, 23 predicted proteins | sample AraplaMF_Col_mMF_FD_76859 | JGI IMG/M metagenome (GOLD analysis project Ga0102590, IMG submission 76859) | Arabidopsis root microbial communities from the University of North Carolina, USA - plate scrape MF_Col_mMF | ecosystem: Host-associated > Plants > Roots > Endosphere | place: USA...
TGGCAGGCCGCCGTGGCGTGGAGCACCAGCTGGGCCGCCTCAGGGATGGTCATGAAGAAGCGGGTCATGTCCTGGTGGGTCACGGTCACCGGACCGCCGCGCTCGATCTGCGACTTGAAGATCGGCACCACCGAGCCCGACGAGCCGAGGACGTTGCCGAAGCGCACGGCCGAGAAGCGGGTGTCGCTGTTGCTGGTGGCCTGCTGGGCCTGGATGACCGCCTCGGCCAGGCGCTTGGTGGCGCCCATGGCGTTGGTGGGGTCGACCGCCTTGTCGGTGGAGATCAGCACCATCTGGCCGGCGCCGCAGGCCTTGGACGCCTCGGCCACGTTCCAGGTGCCGATGACGTTGGTGAGAATGCCCTCGGTGGGATGGCGTTCGACCATCGAGACGTGCTTGAGCGCCGCGGCATGGAAGACCAGGTCGGGCATCTCGCGCCCGAAGGCGGCGGCGATGCGATGGGCGTCGCGCACGTCGCAGAGCACGGCCTTGACCGAGATGTGCGGGAAGGTCTCGCGCATCTCGCGCTCGATCTCGAAGAGCGCGGTCTCGGAGAAATCGACGACGCTCAGGTGGGCGCAGTTGTACGCGGCGACCTGGCGGCAGAGCTCGGAGCCGATGGAGCCGCCGGCGCCGGTGATCAGGACGCGGCGACCCTTGATCAGCCCGCCGATCGCGCGGCGGTCGAGCTCGATCGGCTCGCGGGCCAGGAGCTCCTCGATGTTGATGTCGCGCATCGGGAGCAGGGTCAGCCCGTCGTGCTGCGAGAGCTCGACGATCGAGGGCAGGCGCAGCAGGCGGATGCCGTCGGTCTTGAGGCGGCCCAGGACGTCGGCGGTCAGGCCCTTCAGCTTGCCCGGCTCCTCAAGGAAGAGGATGGCGCGCGGATAGCGGTTCCAGCGGCGCAGGTCGGCGAGCGCCTCGTCGAGGCGGTCGATGGCTTCGAGGATGCAGACGCCGCGCACCTGGGCGCCCACGTCGCGGCGGTCGGTGCCGATGATGCCGACGGGGGTGTAGGTGTGGTCGTGGCTGCGGGCGACGTCGCGCAAGTAGGTGTCGGCCAGCGAGGGCGGGCCGATCAGCAGCAGGGACGGCGCCTGGGTCAACCGCTCGGTGATGGTCTTGAGCGGCGAGAAGCTCTCCAGCGCATGCTCGTGCAGGGCGCGGCGCAGGATGCGAACGCCCATGGCGCTGACCATCTGGAACAGCGGGGCCATGACCAGCGTCGAGCGTGGCAGGCCCTCGGCGCGGTCCAGGACGAAGACTGACAGCAGGAAGACGCCGACCGTCAGCAGCGCGCTGCGCGCCAGGACCAGGGCGTCGGGGATCGAGACGTAGCGCCAGGGCGACAGCTCGCGCCGGAAGATCAGGCTGAAGCCGCCGGCGATGGCGGCGTAGAGGGCGGCGAGCTGGAAGAAGCTGAGGGCGCCTTCCTTGCCGAAACCGAGCTCGGGCTGGGTGGGCGCGACGAAGAAGGCGATCGCGAAGGCCAGGGCGGCGAGGACCATGTCGAAGACGACGGTCTGGGCCCGGACGGCCATCCGCTCCATGCGCCGTACTCCGCTCACGTGTCGATTCCCAACCATAGGCCCGGTCGCGCGGGCAGCCAGCAAAACTTGGACTTGGCGGAATTTTTCCGCGATCAGAGCGCCCTCTACTCATGGAGCAGGCGTTCGGCGAGCGCGGCCGAACTTAGGAACACGCGTCCCCTGGCGCAACGGAAAAGCCGCCGCGGGATCCGCGACGGCTTCCGTAGAGCCTCAAAGGCTAAGCTTTGGTTTCGACTAGAAGACCAGCTTGATGCCGCCCACGACCCGGCTGTCGCCCAGGCCGCCGGTGACCGCATTGCCCTTGTTCGTGTCCCAGTAGCGGACGTCGAACGAGATGTGGTCGGTGAGCGCGTAGCCGAGGCCGACGTTCCAGGTGGTGTAGTCGAAGGCCTTCTCGACTTCCTGGCGTCCGATGGCGCCGTTGATCGTGAACTTGGTGTCCGGGATCGTGACGGCGGCGTTGGCCTCGTAGTACCAGGCGTCCCCCGTCTTCCCGAAGAACTCGGGCGAGTAGTAGACCGCCGCGCCCAGGGTCGCCGGGCCGGCCGGGACCGAGGCGGCGACCTTGCCTTCGAAGTAGTCCTCGTGCGAGCCCGACGGCTGGTCGACGTAGCCGTAGTAGATGATGCCGATGTCGAAGCTGACCGGGCCGGCGGTCGGCTTCAGACCCGCATAGAGGTCGAACTCGGCGTCGGTGCCGTTTCCGAAGTCGACGTTCGACACCCACACGCCGGCGTAGCCCAGGCCCATGGTCATATCGACGCCGCCGAAGACCTGCGGGTCCTCGTCGGTCTGGCTCAGGCCGCGGAAGACGTAGTCCGTCGCGGCCCCGACGTTAAAAGCGAACTTCGGGCTCTCGTCCTGCGCCTGTGCGGCGCCGGCCAGCGCCAGCGAGCCGACAGCGGCCGCCAGCGCGATTTTCAGCGTTCTCATTCTCGTATCCCCTCTCACGTCCGTCCGGCCGAAGCCGACGGGCGTCGTCATCGTCGTCGTGCCTGACGGCGGATAACAACGTGACGAACCCGCGACAGCCGAGCCATAGAGGGGGTGATGTGAGATTGGGCGCCTGAAGATAAGGGCGCCGTAAAAATATGCAGCTCGGTGGGACGGGGACGTTACCGTGCAACCAGGGGTGCGAATCCCAGGTGGGAGCCCGCGTCGACCAGCAGCGTCTCGCCGGTGACGTGGCGCGACGCGGGCGAGGCCAGGAACACCGCCGAGGCGGCGATGTCCTCGGGCGTCGAGGCCGCCTTGAGCGGAGTGCCGGCGGCGGCGTTGGCGCGCACGCGCTCGGCCGCCGCTTCGCCCAGGCCCTTGCCGAACCAGGGCGTGTCGATGAAGCCGGGGCAGATCGCGTTGACGCGGATCTTGGGGGCCAGTGCGCGGGCCAGCGACAGGGTCATGGTGTTGAGGGCGCCCTTGGACGCCGCATAGGGCACCGAGGAGCCGATCCCGGTGACGCCGGCGATCGACGCGGTCATCACCACTGCGCCCGGACGCGGCGCGGCCTCCAGCAGGCTGCGACAGGCGCGGACCATCTGGTAGGCCCCCACGACGTTGACCGAATAGAGATCGAGGAAGTCCTGGGCCGAGACGCCATCCAGGTCGGCGTGGTTGTTGAACCGGGTGACGCCCGCGTTGTTGAAGAGCGCGTCGACGCGGCCGTAGGGCTGGGCGGCGGCGGCGATCTTGCGGCAGTCGTCGTCGTTGGCGACGTCGCCCTGGACGAGGACCGTCTCGGCGCCGTGAGCCTGGCACTGGCGGGCGGTCTCTTCAGCGTCATCGCGGCTGCGGGCGTAGTTGATGACCACCGCCTTGGCGCCGCGAGAAGCCACTTCCACGGCCACGGCGCGGCCGAGCCCGGTGGACGCGCCCGTCACCACCACCACGAAGTCCTGATAGTCGCCCTGGGCCATGCGTCCCTCCCGCTGTTGTTTGGGGTGCTAGTAGCCGGTAAAGCGCCCGCCATGGAAGAGACCCATCTCACGCAACTGGGCCGCGAGACGCGGGGCTTCGACAGCCCCGAGCAGGCGGTCCTTGAACGCGTCCCCAACCCGCACTCCGGAACGACCTATCTGGTCCGCTTCACCGCGCCGGAGTTCACCTCGCTGTGCCCCGTGACCGGCCAGCCCGACTTCGCCCATCTGGTGCTGGACTATGTGCCCGGCGACTGGCTGGTCGAGTCGAAGTCGCTGAAGCTCTACCTCGGCTCGTTCCGGAACCACGGAGCGTTCCACGAGGACTGCACCGTTGCGATCGGCAAGCGGCTGGTCGGCGAGCTTTCGCCGCAATGGCTCAGGATCGGCGGGTACTGGTACCCGCGCGGCGGGATACCGATCGACGTTTTCTGGCAGACGGGCGCCGCGCCGGAAGGACTATGGCTGCCCGACCAAGGCGTCGCGCCCTATCGAGGTCGTGGTTGAACATCTTCACGTTCATAATTGAGATGGGCGTCAGTTTGACAGCTTAGGAATACTGTAGAGCCGCAAGCAACGTAGCTGGGGCTCGGCTGTTGTGCGCCAAGTCGGGTCAACATACCGTGACGCGAGATCGGGTGGGTCCTGTTCTCGCCCTACGGGAAAAATGCAGGCTGACTCAGGGCGCGGGCCATTCGGGCTTCCCAAAACCCGTGGAGAGGCCTATACCTGAACCTGCCCAACTCTCCTCGGGCGTGTCACCTCAGGCCGGGCGGCGCGGCGCGTCGTCCGGCCGCCGTGTTTCTGGACCTGGAACTCAGGCTTCCCAGCGGGTGACGAGGGGATCGAGGTCGGGCCTTTCCCGCTCCAGAGGCGCTTCCCGGGCCGTCCCGATCAGCATGAACCCCGCGACCTTCTCGCCGTCGGCCAAGCCGAGGATCGCGGTCGCGTCGGCGTCATAGCTGTACCAGTCGGTGATCCAGTTCGCGCCGAAGCCCATGGCGAGGGCCGCGTCGAGCAGATGGGTGCAGACGGCGCCCGCCGAGAGCAGCTGTTCCCACTCTGGGATCGCCGCCGCCTTGGGGGCCGAGACCACGACCACCGCCATGGGCGGGACCTTCAGCTTGCCGAGCTTGGCGACCAGGGTGGGATCGCCGCGCTGCTGGGCGAGCGCCTCGAGCTTCGCGGCGAAGGCGGCCTTGCCGGCGCCCTCCAGGACCACGAACCGCCAGGGCGCGAGCTTGCCGTGGTCGGGCGCGCGGCCGGCGATGCGCAGCAAATCCGCGAGCTGGTCGGCGCTGGGCGCGGGCTGCACCAGGGTCAGCGCCGGCGTCGAACGCCGCAGGGCCAGGAAGCGCAGCACCTCGGGCGAGGGGCTGAGCGCGATCGGCGCGCCGAATTCGGGGACGGGCGGCAGGGCTGACGGCAAGGGGGCTCCGGCGTTTAGGATGCCGATACGGGAGCCTCTTTATGGGGGCGCGAACGCGAACCGCAAGGCGAGGAGACCGAAACGATGGGGGATAAGCCCGCCTGGCTGCGATCGCACGGCCGCCCCTGGGCGCGGGGCGAGGGGCGGGCGATCTTCGACAACCCCTGGATCCGGGTGACCGAGTACGCCGCGACGGCCCCGACGGGCGCACCGGCGCAGTACGGGCTGGTGAGCTTCAAGAACTACGCGGTGGCGATCCTGCCGCTGTTCGACGACGGGACGACGGTGCTGGTCGGCCAGAACCGCTTTCCGGCCGGGGACTATAGCTGGGAGATCCCGGAGGGCGGCGGGCCGATCGAGCACGACCCGCTGGAGAGCGCCAAGCGCGAGCTGGCCGAGGAGACCGGGCTGCAGGCGGCCGAGTGGCACGAGGTGATGCAGGCGCAGCTCTCGAACTCGGTCACCGACGAGACAATGTTCGGCTACCTGGCGTTGGGCCTGTCGCGGGCGCGGGCCGGGCAGGAGATGGACGACACCGAGGCGCTGGAGACCGCGCGGGTCCCGTTCCGGGAGGCGTTGGACGCGGCGATGGCCGGCGATCTCAAGGACATGCTGACAGTGGCGATGCTGCTCAAGGCTTACCATATGGCCCGTGAAGGGCTTCTGGCGCCTGCTTTGGCGCGCGCCATGCTAGGGTAGGGAGAGAACCCTATGGGTCGGGAGGAGACCATGAGTCAGCGTCTTGAGGTGGTGAACCCCGCCACCCCGCCGCCTGTCTGGGCCGCGCTGCGGAACGAGGCCTACGCCGCCGCCAAGAACGAAGCCGCGCTGGCCAGCCTGCTGGCGGCCGTGATCCTGAACCACGACAGCCTGGGCGACGCGCTGAGCTATCAGCTGGCGCGCAAGCTGGGCGACCAGGAACTGCGCGCCATGAGCCTGCGTGACACGGTCGAGGAAGCCTACGAAGCCGATCCGTCGATCGTGGAGACCGCCGAGGCCGACCTGAAGGCGGTGTTCGAGCGCGACCCCGCCTGCAAGGGCTATGTCCAGCCGTTCCTGTTCTTCAAGGGCTTCCTGGCGCTGCAAACGCACCGCGTGGCGCACTGGCTGTACAACGAGGGCCGCGAGACGCTGGCGTTCTACCTGCAGAGCCGCTCCAGCGAGCTGTTCCAGGTGGACATCAATCCGGCGACAAAGATCGGCCGCGGCGTATTCGTCGACCACGGCACGGGCATTGTGATCGGCGAGACCGCCGTGATCGGCGACGACGTCTCGATGCTGCAGGGCGTGACCCTGGGCGGCACAGGCGCCGAGCGGGGCGACCGCCATCCGAAGATCGGTAAGGGCGTGCTGCTGGGCGCGGGCGCCAAGGTGCTGGGCAACATCGAGATCGGCGACTACGCCAAGATCGCATCGGGCTCGGTGGTGCTGAAGCCGGTGCCGCCGGGATGCACCGCGGCGGGGGTGCCGGCGCGCCTGGTGAACTGCCCGACGTGCGAGGAGCCGGCCAAGAGCATGGACCATACGCTCGCCGATGCTGTGTACGACTACGTGATCTGAGGTTTCGCCGCGGAACGGCTTTCTGTAGGTTCGCGCCGAAACTGACCCCCCTAGGAGCGTTCGCGTGGACGAAAGAGCTATCCGCAAGATCGAAGGGCATCTGCGCGGGACCTTCGCCAACGCCCGGATCACGCTGATGCCCCGGCCGAAGCAGAAGGATTCCGCCGAGGTCTACATCGGCGAGGAATTCATCGGTGTCGTCTTCCAGGACGAGGACGAGGACGGCTCGTTCATGTTCGAGATGGCGATCCTGGCCGAGGACCTGCCGTAGGGCGCCGCAGGGCGCGGCGGGCGGCCAGCCAGTGCGAGCGTCCCGGCGAGGCCGAGGGCGAAGGCGAGCGTTGCGGCTTTCATGAGGACGGGCTCCCGACGTTTTCGGACGCGGGAGAAGCGCGCAAGCTGGGCCGTGGGTTCCTGGAGCCTGTCTGGACAGGCTCCAGCTCAAATCGTGGAGCGCGTCGAGCGGGCCAACCGGCTTCCACTTAGCCCTGACGCGCTCTAGCGAATCCGCACGACCTTGAGCGCGCCCGCCGGCGCGGGGGCCAGCGGCGGCGAGGGGCGGCCGGTGTCCAGCCAGGCGGCCCAGTGCTCGCGCGGGAGGATCACGATCTGGCGATCGTGGTAGGGCGCGATGTCCGGCCCCGGCGGGCCGGTGAGCAGGGTGAAACGGTCGTCGCGGATCAGGCCGGCGACGCCCAGCACGGCGCCGTCGGAGGCGGTGAACCGCCACTTGGACTTCGGCGCCTTGGCCCCCGTGAACTCGAAGAACGCGTCGATCGGCACGAGGCAGCGACCCTTCGGGAAGCCGCGGCCGTCCGAGCGGAAGTTGATGATCGGCCCGCGCGGACCGGGGAAGCCCCAGCGCATCTGCGAGATCACGGCGCCGCCGTCGCGGCCGGTGACGATGTAGCTGGGGTCGGTGGGCCGGATCGAGGCGCGCGGCTCCATGTTGGGCGCGCCGCCGTCCCAGGTCAGCGGCAGCTCGAGCTGGCCGAACTCCCGCAGCAGCTCGTCGAGGGAGCGCTCCTGGGCGTATTCGTTGCACATGTAATCTACAGTCCTTGGGTGGCGGTCTGTGGATATTTCCTACGCCGCGCCGCGCAGGATGCGGCGGGCCTGGAAGGGCGGGATGATGGCGGTGATGTGGGCGGCCCAGCGGAGGCGGGCGTCGTGGCGCATCGGCGCGGCGGCGCTCTCCAGGTCGTAGAGACCGGGCCGAGAACCGCGGAGCAGACGCTTGACCAGCACCTCGTCGGTCTCGAGCTCGACCACGACGACGTGGCCCAGCATGTCCGGCGAAGGGGCGGTGCGCTGGTCCTCGAAATAGATGATCGCCCCGTCGTCGGCGACGCCGCGCATGGAGTGGCCGACGACCTTCAGGGCGCGGGCCTGGTCGCTGCCGCCCGGCGGGATCGGGACCAGGTCGGCGGGGTCGTGGCCGAGGGCGAAGAGCACGGTGCCGTCGGGATTGGCGCCGACCGAGCCCACCACGGGGACGAAGCCCTCGACGGCCGGCCGGGCCGCGCCGGCGGCGTCGTAGAGCCATTCCGGACTGACCCCGAAGGCGGCGGCGTACTCCTTGGCCCGGCGATAGGAGAAGGGGGCGTTGCCGTTCTCGTTCGAGGCGTAGGTGTTGCGGCTCCAGCCATGTGCGTCCGCAGCTGACGCAGCTGTGTCGTAGCCTCTGTCGATCCGGGCCTGTCTAAGGCGTTGTGCGCGACCGTCCATGGGGCTGTAGATAAATTACAGAGAAAGGTTGCGCAACAGAATGTAGTTTTCATACATTCTGCATATGGCAACTTCATCCCACATACCTTCGAGCTACACCGCGCTCCGGTACGGCGGCGCATCCCCCGGCCGCGCCCAGGCGGAGCTGGCCATCAGCGCGGGCCACGCCCAGAAGCTGGAGGCGATCTTCAAGGTCGCCCGGCCCGGCAAGGCCATCGACCGCATGAAGCCGCGGTTCGCCCGGCACGACGAGCACGTCGCGGCCGCCGCCGGGGCGGGCGGTTTCCCGGTCCTGCGCCGATGAGGGGGCAGGAGGACGCCGCCGCGCTGGTGGCGGGCGCGCTGAGCCGGCGCGGGGCGGGCGAGCGCGGGCGGTTCCTGAGGGAGCTGCTGGCGCACACGGCCGCCGGGCTGGTGGTCATCGAGGGCGAGGCCGAGGCGTCGGAGGCGGTCTATCGCCTGGCGGACGCGGTCGTCGCGCGCAGGTGCGGACGATGAGCGGGCCCAGGACGCAACGCGATCCGACCTTGAAGGCGCAGCGCGCGGCGCGCGACCGGCTGGTGCGGCTGGAGCGGCAGGCGAAGGCGCGCGCGGAGGCGACGGCCGTGGCCCAGGGCGTCGCCGAGACGGTGGCGCTGTCACGGGCCCGGGGCCAAGCGATCGAAGGGCCGGAGCCCGGGCGGCGCGCACCACGGGCGCAGCCGTATCGCCGGCAGACGGGACTGGAGTGGCTGGAGGGCCGCGGGCGGATCGACGCCGCGGCGAAGGCGGCCGGCGAGCGCTACGGCTGGGCCTATCGGCGGGTGAAGATGGAGAAGGCGATCCCCTCGACGCTGGCGCCGCGTGTCCGGGGCGAGTTCGTGGTCCCGGAGATCTCCGAAGTGCTGGCGCAGGGCGAGCGGACCGACCTCGCGCGGAAGAAGCTTTCGGAGTTCCGCAACCGGCTGTGGCGGCAGGCCGACCTGGTCGCGGCTTGCGACCTGATCTGTGGCGAGGAAAAGACGCCGCGCGAGGCGGCCGCCTGTGACCGCGAGGCGGGGCGGCTGGAGGCCGTGCTGAAGGTGGCGCTGGACATCCTGGCCGCCGGCGTCGGCGCTTGATGTTCGCATTTTGTTCTTGACATCCTCGCGCAAATCTGAGCTTTAAGATCGGCGGTTCGGCGTCGAAGACCAAGACGAGCTCGACCGCGAACAGCAGTTCCACCACGACGCCAATCGTACCCGAGTGGGCGAGCTCGCTTACACAGGGCGTCGCAGGCCGGGTCAGCAACCTCCTCGGCCAGGATCCGAACAGCTTCGTTGCCCCGCCCAACGAGCTTCAGACGCGGGCGGCCACGGGCGCAGCGGCGTTGAACACCCAAGGCTCGCCGGGCTGGCTTCAATCGGCGATGACAGCGGACACGCCATTCGCCTCGGGCGGGAAGGCGTATGACTATGTCGACCGCTACATGAACCCCTATCTCAAGGACGTCGTCGACACGTCTGCGGCGGACTTGGACGCCAACGCCGGAAAGGTTCGCGCGCAACAGGCGCTGGATCTGGCAGGGTCGGGCGCCTTCGGCGGCTCGGGCGCGGCGCTGACCCAGAGCCAGACGGAGGGCGAGCTTGCCCGAGCGCGGGCCTCGACTCTCGCGGGCCTGAGGTCGCAGGGCTACCAGACGGCGCTGACCGCCGCGTCGGGCGACGCTGACCGGGCAACCCAGGCGCGGATGGCGAATGCACAGACGAACCTTCAGGATCGAGCGCAGAAGGCGGGCTTCGCTTTCCAGGCTGACGAGAACCAGCGAGCGAACATCGCGACGCTAGCGTCGGCCGGACAGACCTTGCACGACCAGGATCAGCAGCAGCGGCGCGCGCAGGTCGACAATACGCAGCAGCTCGTCGCCATGCTGCAAGGGCTGCCGATTGGTCTTTTCAGTGGTGAGCAGAAGACAGGAACGGAGAGCACCAAGGGGACGAGCAAGACGATCGAAGGCAACGTCGGCCTGGAGGTCCCGATCCCATGAGCACGCAGTCAGAACGCATCGCGACCCTGGAACAAAGGCTCCAGGACCACGAAGCGCGTTGCGAGGAGCGCCTTGCCGAGATCAAGGCGACGGCCGCCTCGACCCTGCAGGCCGTAGAGGGGCTGAAGAGCCGCTCGTGGGGCATAGCCGCGGCCCTGCTGGCCTGGGCGCTAGCCCAGCTCTGGAGCGCGAACGCAGCCAAGCTGGAGCAGCTGGAAGCCGCCCGCGCGGCCAGGGTCGAGGTCGCCGCGGCGGCCGCCGTCACATCAGGAGACATTCGATGAAACCCATCATCCTGGCGGCGGCGATGCTGTGCGTCGGCGCCTGCAGCCCGCTGTCCGCGATCACCGGCGGTCCCGGACAGTCCAACAACGTCGAGGTGATCAAGGCGCTCGGCGATCATATCGAGACCTGCGACAGGCGATATCAGGGTGGCATCGGCGTGGGCGGAGGCTTCACCTTCAGCATCGACTGCAAGGCCCAGCCGCCCAAATCCTAGGACGCTGAAGCCAGGCGCAGAACGTAGTCCCGGACATCGGACGGCCAGGCTGCCGCCTCGCGCGTGACCTTTTCGAGGTCGCTTGCGAAGAGCGCGCGGCTGGCTTCCTCGAAGCCAGGCTGGTCGCCGGCGAGGGCGGACATGACCCGGTAGGCCGCGTCTCGCACCTCGCGTTGACGGTCAGCGCCCTCGTTGGTCCGCCGGGCGTCATCCACCAGGCGGCGTAGCGCGGCCGAAGCGCCGCCGGGCTGGGCTGCCAGCCAGTCCCAGTGACGGGGCAGCAGGGTAACCTCGCGGGCGACGACGCCGAGCTTGGGACGGCCGCGGCCTTGCCGGGACGCCGGTGCGGCCGGAGGCGAGGTTCTCGCGCGAAATTCCGAGACCGCGTGATCGGGACCGTCGCGAAGGTCGAGTTCGACCTGTCGCCCGGTGGCGTCCTCGAAGATCAGGACCGGCAGGTCGCCGCCATGCGTATTGATGGCGGTCGCAACGACCTTGATGGATGCGCTCGCCAGCAGCCGTCCATCGACGAAGGCGGTGTAGGTCTCAGGCTCGCTCATGCTGCATTGGCCATGAGCCGCGCGCGCCGCGTCGTCAATATAGCCCGGATAAAATCAGCCGCCTTTCAGGTTCTGAACGATCGGCTGACCCTTGGCCTCCTTGTAGGCGGACGTGACGATCGGTCCGAGCCAGTAATCGGCCGTCCAACGGCGAAGCCAGGGGTCGTCGCCGACAAAGGTCTGAAGCTGGGCGGAGGCGTCAACGCGTTTGCGCGCTTCGTCGAGGGTGAGGCCTTGCGAGGCCAAAGGGCCGACCTGTGATCGGATATCGGCCAGCGCGCCGGAGACCTTGTCGAGATAGGCGCGGTCGTGCTGCGGCGTGCCGTGCCCCGGAATCAGGGTCTTGAAGGGCAGGGCCCGCAGCTTGGCCAGCGCGCCGATCCAGTCCGCCGGATAGCTGCCGAAGCCGAAGGGGAAGGGCGCGACGACGATGTCGCCGGTCGCCACGATCTTCTGCCGGGGCAGCCAGACCACCGCGTCGCCGTCGGTGTTGGCGCGACCGAAGAACCGGATTTCCACGGGTATTCGCGGGTCGGGCAGATCGAGTCGTTCGTCGAACGCCTCGGCCACCGGCACGGTCGTCGCGCCCTGCATGTCGAGGGCGTACTGGTTGAACAGCCGCTCGCCAGCCTCCCAACCCGCCTTCTCGCGCGGGGTCGTCGCGGCGGAAGCCATGACACGAGTGTAGGCGGCGAAGCCCTGGACCTGCTTCTGGAACGCGGCGTCCGCCGCGGCGTCGAAGGTCGCCGGCGTGTTCATCGTGGCGGGATCGCGCAGGTGGGCCTGGGTCGCGCGCGTCGCGATGGTGCGGGCCCTGGGCCAGGCCTTGAGGATCTCGGAGAGCCCCTGAGGATGATCGCCGTGCCAGTGGGTTATGATGACGGCCTTAACCGGCTTGGCGCTCAGCGCCTTCACCATCTGGACGATTCGGCGGCCGGCGCCGGGCGACCCGCCCGAGTCGACGAGGACGAGGCCGTCCGACTGCTCGATCAAGGTCACATTGCCGATCGGCTGGACCTGGAAACTGGGCTCCATGAAGACCCAGACGCCCTCGGCGACCTTCGTGGACACCTGGAAGTAGCCGTCCTCGGGGCGCGGGAGCGCCGGCGCGGCGACGGCGGTTGCTGGGGCCGCGCCCAGGGCGGCGGCGATCAGGAGGGCGGCAAGGCTCAGCTTCGACACGCGAGCAGGGGGCGCGCGGCCTACCGGACCGTCAAATGAAACTGATTCATGGGAGGATCGAGAGGGCCCGGACCGGTGTCCGAACCCTCTCGCTGGTGCCGCCGGGCAGGATTGAACTGCCGACCTCAGCCTTACCAAGGATGCGCTCTACCACTGAGCTACGGCGGCGAAGGCGGGCGCTATAGCGGTAGCCGGGCGCGGCGTGAAGCCCCAAATCGTATCCGAGGCGCTTGACGGGCGGGACGCCTCGCCGCACCTCCCGGACATGGCCGAGGGCAAGAACGACAAGGCGGGCGGGGCGCAGTCGCGGGAAGCGAAGCTCGCCCAGGCCCTGCGCGCGAACCTGCGCCGTCGGAAGGCCGGGGGTGCGCCCGCCCCTGCGCAGAAACCTCACAAGCCCAAGACGGATTGACGACTTGGCGCGTTCGGCGCCCGCAGGCTAGATACGCGCAAGCAGCCGCGGCGGGACGCGGCCCGAATGTGCTTCGAAGGATATCGATTGGACCGCATCGCCATCATCGGCGGCGCGCGGCTGGAGGGGGAAATCCCCATCAGCGGCGCCAAGAACTCGGCCATCAAGCTGATGGCGGCCAGCCTGCTCACCGAAGAGCCCCTGCGCCTGACCAACATGCCCCGCCTCGCGGACACTCGCTTCCTCGGCAAGCTGCTGCAGCGGCTGGGCACCGAAGTGGTCGAGGCGGACGGCGCCGACGGGGCCGAGACGCTGCTCACGACGCGCGAGATCGTCAGCGGCTTCGCGCCCTATGATCTGGTCCGCCAGATGCGGGCGTCGTTCAATGTGCTGGGGCCGCTGCTGGCGCGCAGCGGCCAGGCGAAGGTCTCGCTGCCGGGCGGCTGCACCATCGGCGCGCGTCCTGTGGACCTCCATCTGAAGGCCCTTGAGGCCCTGGGCGCTCATATCGAGCTTCACGAGGGCTACGTCTACGCACAGACCCCCCGCGGCCTGAGGGGCGGCGAGGTGGAGTTCCCCTTTGTCTCCGTAGGCGCCACGGAACACACCATGCTAGCCGCCGTGTTGGCCAAGGGCGAGACGGTGATGCGGAACGCGGCCTGCGAGCCCGAAATCGTCGATCTGGCCGACTGCCTCAACAAGATGGGCGCCAGGATCACCGGCGCCGGCACGCCGACCATTCGCATCGAGGGCGTCCCACGCCTCGGCGGTGCGACCCATGAGGTGCTGCCTGACAGGATCGAGACCGGCACCTACGCTCTGGCGGCGGCCATGGCCGGGGGCGAGGTGCGTCTGACCCGCACCCGCAGCGATTTCATCCAGCCCGTGCTCGACAAGATGGTCGAGGCGGGGGTCGAGGTGACGCCGCACAACGACGGCCTGACCATCAAGCGCAACGGCGGCAAGCTTCGGCCGGTGGAGATCACCACCGATCCCTATCCTGGCTTCCCCACCGACCTGCAGGCCCCGTTCATGGCCTTGATGACGTTGGCGGATGGCGAGAGCATCATCCGCGAAACCATCTTCGAGAACCGCCTCATGCACGTGCCCGAACTCGGCCGGCTGGGAGCCGACATCGCGGTGCACGGCGGCGAGGCGCGGGTGCGCGGTGTCGCGGCGCTGGAGGGCGCGCAGGTGATGGCGACCGATCTGCGGGCGTCGGTCAGCCTGGTCATCGCGGGCCTGGCGGCGCGGGGCGAGACGATCGTCAACCGGGTCTACCACCTGGATCGCGGCTTCGAGCGGCTCGAAGAGAAGCTGGGTGCTTGCGGAGCCCAGGTGCGTCGCCTGAAGGGGGATGGCGCCGAGGCAGAGGTGGAATAGGCCGATGGCCGATCCCCAGCCCCTCCAACTTCTGGCCGAGGACCCCGACGACCTGGCGGTGATCTCGGCCGCTCTGCAGGACGCCGTGGCGAAGATCGGCGACATTTCCTACGAGGCCAAGGCGCGGCGGCTGACCATCGCGCTCAACCGCTTCCGGTGGGAGACCGGCGCGCGCCAGCGGGTGCGCTCCGCGCTGCAGATCGGCGGCGTGATGTCGCTGCAGGCGCGCAAGATCCGCCGTGATCGCCGCGACGCGGTGGTCGAGTTGCTGACCATCGGCTTCGAGCCGGGCGAGCCGCCCGGCGGCGTGCTCACCCTTAGCTTCGCAGGCGGGGGTGACCTGCGCGCCCAGATCGAGTGCGTCGACGCCGTGCTGGCCGATGTGTCGGAACCCTGGCCCACGCCGCGCGCGCCGTCGCACGAGGCCTGACGGAGAGTGGCCTTGCGCGGCCTGCGCCGCTAAAGAGCGGCCATGCGCCGCTTCCGCTTCTCCGATCCTGGGTTCCCGGCCGCCTTCTCCGCCTTCGTCGCCGAGCGGCGTGAGACGCCTGAAGAAGTCGATGCCATCGTGCGCGATGTGCTGGCCGCGGTGCGCGCCGAGGGCGTGGCGGCCCTGCTGCGCTATGCCCGTGAGTTCGACAAGGTCGAGCTGGACGAAGCCACATTGCGCGTCAGCGCCGACGAGATCGCCGAAGGGGCCGCGGCTTGTTCGGCCGAGGTCCGCGACGCCATCGCGTTCGCCGCGGCGCGCATCCGCGCCTATCACGAGCGCCAGCGCCCTGCCGACCTGCGCTTCGTCGACGAAGCGGGCGTCGAGCTGGGCTGGCGCTGGACCCCGCTCGAGGCCGTGGGCATCTATGTGCCGGGCGGCCGCGCGGCCTACCCCTCCACCGTTCTCATGAACGCCGTGCCGGCCCAGGCCGCAGGCGTCTCGCGCATCGCGATGGTTACGCCGCCCGGGCGTCTGCAGCCGGCCGTGCTGGCGGCGGCGCAGGCGGCGGGTGTCTCGGAAATCTGGCGGGTCGGCGGCGCTCAGGCCGTGGCGGCGCTGGCCTATGGCGCCGGGCCGATCAAGCCCGTGGACAAGATCGTCGGCCCCGGCAACGCCTTCGTCACCGCCGCCAAGCGCCGCGTCTATGGCGCCGTGGGCATCGACGCCCTGGCCGGGCCCTCCGAGATCGTCGTGGTGGCCGACGGCGCCAACGACGCGGACTGGATCGCCGCCGACCTGCTGTCGCAGGCCGAGCATGACCCTGCCGCCCAATCCATCCTCATCACCGACGACGAGGGCTTCGCCGCCAAGGTCGAGGCCGCGATCGAGGCCCAACTCGGCACGCTCAGCACCGGCGAGGACGCCCGTGCGTCCTGGCGTGACCACGGCGCGGTGGTGATCGCCCCGCTCGACGAGTCGCCGGCGCTGGTGGACGAGATCGCCCCCGAGCACGTCGAGTTCGCCCTGGACGCGCCCGAGCGACTGGCCGACCGCGTGCGGCACGCCGGCGCGATCTTCCTGGGCCGCCATGCTCCCGAGGCCGTGGGCGATTACGTCGCCGGCTCGAACCATGTGCTTCCGACCAGCCGGGCGGCGCGGTTCTCGTCGGGCCTCTCTCTCTACGACTTCCTGAAACGCACCTCGATCGTGAAGTGCGACGCCGAGTCGTTCAGCCGCCTTGCGCAGGCGACGATCGCGCTGGCCGAGGCCGAGGGCCTGCCGGCGCACGCCCGCTCGGCCGCGATCCGGCTGGGGCAGGGCCGCTAGTGGTCGCGCCGGCCGCCGACGCGGCGGTGAAGGTCGCCGCAGCTGCCGAACCGGCCAAGCCGGGTTTCACAGAACAGCTGGTGGCTTCGACCAACCAGGCGCTGGACCACATCCTCAATCTCGATCCGCAGATCGTCGTGCTCGACGCGGTGCTGTCGGTGGCCGTCGCGGCAGGCGCCTATGGGCTGCTCTGGGTGCTGCGCCGGCTCTCCGACCGCTGGCTGGACCGGGTCCATGTGGGCGGCGACCAGCACGAGGTCGCCCGCACCCAGCAAGCGGCGCGCTTAACCTGGGGCCTGCTGCGCCTGGCCGCGATCGTAGGCGTGCTGTTCCTGGTGCTCGGCATCTGGGGCGTCGATGCACGCGCCTGGTTCTCCGGCCAGGCGGGCGAGCGGCTGGTGCGGCTGGCGCTGGTCATCATCATCGCCACGGCGCTGGTCGAGATATCGGGCTTCATCATCAAGCGGCTGGTGGGCGGCTTCGCGCGCCGCAGCGCCGACGCCCGCCGAGCGGCGCAGCTGCGGACGCTAGGCCCGATCCTGACCGGTTGCGCCCAGACCGTGCTGGTCGTGGTCGGCTGCCTGACGGTCCTCACGGAGCTGGGCCTCAACCTTGGCCCGATCCTGGCCAGCGCCGGGGTGCTGGGCATCGCGGTCGGCTTCGGCGCGCAGACGCTGGTGAAGGACTTCCTGACCGGCCTCTTCCTCATCGCCGAGGACGTGGTCTCGGTGGGCGACAATGTCGACATCGGCGGCTTCAGCGGCGTGGTCGAGGCGATGACGCTGCGAACCATCCGCCTGCGCGACATGAACGCGACGCTGCACATCTTCCCCTACAGCGAAGCCCAGGTGATCCACAACCGGACCAAGGTGTTCTCAGCCTACCTGGCTGACATCCCGGTCAGCTACGACACCGACCTGGATCGCGCGCTGGCGGTGGTCCGCAGGGTGGGCGAGGAGCTGCGGTCCGATCCCAAGTTCAAGAAGCTGATCACCAAGCCCTTCGAGCTGATGGGCGTCGATCGGCTGGCGGATAGCGCCATTTACATCAAGGCGCGCTTCATCACCGAGCCGCGGGCCCAGTGGGACGTGGGGCGTGAGTTCAACCTGCGGCTCAAGAACGCGTTCGACGCCGAGGGCGTGCTGACCCCCGTGAAGACCACACCCGTGCAGGCGCAGCCGCTGCCCGGTCAGCACCCGCCGCCCCCGCCGGCCACCGCCGAATCCCCGCCGCGAAGCTGAACAGTTCCTGTCAGCGCACCTGAAAGTGCGTTCAGGCAGGGCCGTCTAAACCTCCGTCATCGATTGACGCAGAAGGACGGAGACAAGCCATGCGTAACCTGAAGAGCAAGACGATCGGCGGCGGCGCGGTCGCGGCGATCCTGGTCGGCGCGCTGGCCGTGGGCGGCGCCACGAGCGCCAGCGCGGGCGTGACCAGCTGCTCGGCCCCGGGTGGCAAACAGGAGGCCGGCGCGGTCATCGGCGGCCTGCTGGGCGGTGTGATCGGCAACAAGGTAGGTGGCCGCCATGCCACGGGTGAGACCGTCGCCGGCGCGGCGTTGGGCGCCGCTGCGGGTTCGGCTATCGGCTGCGAGGCGCAGAAGAACCGCGCCCAGAACGCCGGGACGTACACCCGAGGCGGCTACCGGCTCTCGAACGCCATCTCGCCCGCCAGCTACAACCGTATCGGCGACACCTTCGTGGCCGAGAGCGGCGTGAACCTGCGCGCCGCCCCCACCACGAACTCGGGCCGCGTCGGGCGCCTGCAGGCTGGCGAGCGGTTCCAGGCCTTGGCTGAGGTCCGGGGCAGCGACTGGATCCTGGTCGGCCAGAACGGCGTCGGCGTCGGCTACGTCCGCGGCGATTTCGTCCGCCCGGCCGCCGGCCATCGCTACGCCTCGCGCTAAGCCTTAGGCCTGACAGAAATGACGCCCGGCGCCTCGCTGCGCCGGGCGTTTTTTCGTATCCGGCCGCAAGCTTCGCACCTGCGGGATGACGGCGCCCCCCGGATTGCAATAAAGCTCGGCTTCGAAGCCCATGGCCGACGACACGAAGAAGATCCACCGCCTGCAATCCGTCGAGCTCGACGAAGAGTCGCTCGCGGCGGTTTCGCGCGACCAGGAGCAGGAGCGGCAGATCGCGATCTTCGATCTGCTGGAGGAGAACTTCTTCTTCCCGGA
>Ga0102590_1003000_pt1 | contig 18155 bp, 14 predicted proteins | sample AraplaMF_Col_mMF_FD_76859 | JGI IMG/M metagenome (GOLD analysis project Ga0102590, IMG submission 76859) | Arabidopsis root microbial communities from the University of North Carolina, USA - plate scrape MF_Col_mMF | ecosystem: Host-associated > Plants > Roots > Endosphere | place: USA...
GGGCTCCGGCGTCGGCCCGACGAAGATCAGCCGGGTCATCGGCATCCTGAAGGCGTACACGACCCGCGTCGGTTCGGGCCCCTTCCCGACCGAGCTGTTCGACGACGACGGCGAGGCCCTGCGCCGCATCGGCGGCGAGCGGGGCGTCACCACCGGCCGGGACCGCCGCTGCGGCTGGTTCGACGCGGTGATCGCCCGCTACGCGACCCGGGTGAACGGACTGACCGACTTCTTCCTCACCAAGCTCGACGTGCTCACCGGCTGGGAGCAGATCCCGGTCTGCGTCGCGTACGAGATCGACGGCAAGCGGGTCGAGGAACTCCCCTACTCCCAGACGGACTTCCACCACGCGAAGCCGGTCTACGAGTACCTGCCGGGCTGGCAGGAGGACATCACGAAGGCCAAGACCTTCGCGGATCTGCCGAAGAACGCCCAGGGTTACGTCAAGGCGCTGGAGGAGATGTCCGGCGCCCCGATCTCCGCGATCGGTGTGGGCCCGGGCCGTGACGAGACGATCGAGGTCAACTCGTTCCTGTAGACCGCGGATCCGCCGTCCGCCCCTGCCCTCGGTGTGACTCCGGCCACATCCGGGGGCAGGGGCGTTCCACGGCCCGTCCTGAAGCCCGTGCGCGGCCGCCGGACCGCCTCAGCTGAAGACGATCATCGAGCCCTGGGCGAGGCTCCGGGTCACCGCCGTGTGCAGGCCCAGCCACACGTGCCGTTCACGCGCGAAGGGGCTCGGGTCGTACGGAGCGGGAAGCGCCGGTTCCTCCAGCTCCGTGGGAGCGGCGGGGGGTTCCGGCGCGGCGGGCGGGTTCGCCGGGTCGATGCCGATGGCCGGGGCCACCAGCTTCAGCTCCCGCAGCAGCCCGTGGGAGGAACCCAGGGGACCGCCGCCCGTGAGGAGTTCGTCGTTCGACAGCGGGTGCGGGAAGTCGACCGGGACGTACGCACCGGCGTGGTCGTAGTGCCAGACCAGATGGGACTGCTGGGCCGTCGACTCGAACATCTCCAGCAGCTGCTCGTAGTCGCCGCCGAGTTCGTCGACCGGGGTCACGGCGAGACCGCACACCTGGAGCAGGTACGCGCGGCGCAGGAAGTGCAGCGCGTCGTAGTCGAACCCCGCGATCGGGGCCACCTCACCGGTCAGCCCCGGCATGTACTGGTACACCGGCACCGGCGGCAGTCCTGCCTCGCCCAGCACCTTGTCGTAGAGGGCGAGTTCTTCCGCGAACGGATTGTCGGGTGTGTGGCACAACACGTCGACGAGCGGGACCAGCCACAGGTCACAGGCCAACAGTCAGCTCCTCCGGTTATCGGTGTGGTCCAGGCAGAGTAGTGGTCGCGAGGGCGGTTCGCCTCAACCGTGCAGGTCCCATACCCATACTCCGCCGACCCACCTACCCGGCCGCCCCACCAGCTTGTCCACGGCCTGGCGCAGCTGGTCCTGGTACTGCTGCGGGGGCAGCACCAGCACCCCCGCCTTCCAGTAGGCGAAGTCGGCGCGGGCCTGCGCCTGCCAGTTCCTGCCGATCACGGGGACCCGGCCGGTGAAACTGACGTCACGCAGCATGTTGGACGTGTAGCGGGGGGACGCGGTGTAGATGCCGATGCGCTCACTGCCGTAGGGGCCGTTGAAGTAACCGCCGGGCAGCCTGAACCCCAGGCCCGCCGCGGTCTGCCAGTGCAGTGCCTCCGCGTTGCCCGAGTCCGGCAGCGGGATCGGCACGAGCGTCTCGTCCTTGCCGAGGTACGACCTCCAGGTCCCGTCCGCGATGAAGGCGGGCACCTCGGCGCGGTCGACCGACTTCAGCGGGGCCGGGACGATCGGGATGAGGGCCGCGGCGATCGCGGTGAGGCCGATGAACTGGTTGCCGATGTTCGGGGTGCGCACCAGCCGCTCGATCGCCACCGCCAGCAGCATGCCGAGCGCGGGTGCGCAGATCATCGCGACCCTGCCCTCGATGACCGACTCGAACAGGGGCTTGTCCGCGAGCAGGGCCCAGGGGCCGGGGAGCGTGGAGTCGCTGAGCGGGATCCGGAAGCGCGGGCCCAGCGAGAGCAACGCGGCCGCCGCCGCCGTGAACGCCAGCGCCTTGACCAGGACGTGCTCCCACAGCCGCACCACGATGGCGAAGGCCAGGGCCACGAGCGGCCAGCCGTAGAAGGCGTTCTGCTCGGTGGGGTTCAGGGAGAGCGCGCTCGCCCTCGCGTCGTTGCCCGCGACCAGCGAGCGCCCGGCGAAGGAGAGCAGGGCGAGCGGACTGTTGCCCGCGTTGTCCCCGTGCAGCACGCTCTTGTAGCTCTGCGGGCCGAAGAACTGCCAGTACAGGGGCAGCGCGACCAGAGGGAGGCACACCGCCGCACCGATCGCGAGGCCCTTCAGCAGCGGCCGCCAGGCCGCCTTCGCCACATCCGGTCGCAGGACCGCGTATGCGCCCGCGAAGAGGACCATGCCGATGCAGGCGAGCAGCAGCGGCTCCTCCCCGAGGAAGATCTGGTACGCCAGCATCAGCCCGAGGACCACGCCGTTGCGGACGACCCGATCGCCCCCGCACAACCGCAGCGCGCGCTCGATGATCAGCGGGATCATGAACAGCACGATGAAGTTCGGGTGGGCGTTGGCGTGGCTGACCATCGGGGGCGCGAAGGCGGCGAGCGCCGCGCCGACGAAGGCCGCGCCCCGGTGCCGGACGACCCGTTTCACGGCCAGCCGGTACCAGGCGGTGGCCGTGGCGGCCAGCCCGACCGTCATGACGAGGGCGAGGGTGATCGCGGGGCCGAGTAGCAGGGTGACCGGGGTCAGGGGAACGGTCAGGCCCAGCATGACCGTGTTGGCCATGAGGTTCACGCCGTCGGGATAGCCCTGCAGGGCGGTGAAGAGGGGGTTGCGGAGATGGGCCACGTTGTCGGCCGTCACCGCGAAGAACCACTCCCACTGGTTCTGGTCCTGGAGCGATTCCGGGAGGTAGCGGTGGTTCGGGTCGGCCCAGCGGCCGGCGTACAGGCAGACCGCCATCGCCAGGAAAGCGGCCACCGCGAGGAGGTCGGCGGGCCGGACGGAACGGACCTTCAGGGCGGTCAGCTCGGCCAGGACGCGGGCATAGTCCCACGGGCGGACCTTGGAGCCCGGCTGGTGCGCCCAGCGCACCGGGACCTCGGCGACCGGCCAGCCCGAGCGCCGGAAGTGCTGGAGTATCTCCACGTCGATGCCCCAGCCGCGGAGCCGGGACTCGCCGAAGGCCTCGCGGGCCCGCTCGCCGTCGAAGAGCTTGAAGCCGCACTGCGTGTCACGTATGCCGGGCACGGCTATCCGGCGTATCAGGAAGTTCCCGGCCCGCCCGAGCACTTCGCGAGCGCGGCTCTGGTGCCGCTCTATGGTCGCGCCCGGAGCCGAGCGTGAGCCGATCGCCGCCGAGGGCCCGTCGGCCAGCGCCTTGTCCAGCGCCTCCAACTCCTCGATCGGGGTGGCCAGATCGGCGTCCGTGACCAGCACCCGGCGGCCGCGGGAGGCGAGTACGCCCAGGCGCAGCGCATGGCCCTTGCCCTGGTTCTCGGCACTGGTGACGAGCCGGACGCGCCGCTCGCGGGCCGCGACGGCGGTGACCACGTCGCGGGTGCCGTCGGTCGACCCGTCGTCGACGACGAGGACCTCCCACGGGCCGAAACGGCTTCCGCTGTCGCCCAGATAGCCGACGATCGCCTCGAGGGTGGGGCCGAGCCGCTGTTCCTCGTTGTGGGCGGGGACGACGACGGACAGGTCGACGGAGGCGGCCGGAACGTTCTTCCTGACGTTCGCGGCCTGGGGCGCGCTCATCCGGCCGCCAGTCGCTCGAGGAGGTCGAGGGAGTGCGTGTTGTACGCCTCGATCAGGGCGCGTGCCGCAGCGGCGTCGCGGCGGGCGAGCGCGTCGACGAGTTCGGTGTGGCCGGCCCAGAGCCGGCCCTTGAGGTCGGTCACCCTGCGCAGATGCTGAACCGTGCAGACCCACGACTGCACCCGCAGCCGGTGCAGGAAGTCGGCGAGGTAGGGGTTGCCGAACACGGCGCTCAACTCGCGCCAGAATCGCAGGTCGTACCCGATGAGGATGTTCAGCTCGCCCGCGGCGGCCGCGCGCTGGGCCTCCTCGCCGCGGCGGCGCACCGCCGTGAGGGCGGCGGCATGGCGGGGCTCGGTCAGTACCGCGGCGCCGCCCTCGGTGGCGAGGCGGTGGAAGATCCCCTCGGTGACGAGGCTCCGGGCCTCGATCATGTCGCGGTAGTCGTCGAGGGAGAAGGCGCGGACCGCGAAGCCGCGGTGCTGGACGGCGTCCAGGAGGCCCTGGGCCGACAGGTCGACCAGAGCCTCGCGGACGGGGGTCGCGGAGACGCCGTACTGCTCGGCGATCTCCTTCACCGTGAACTCCTGCCCCGGCTGCAAACGGCCGGCCAGCACCTCGTCGCGGAGCGCGTCCGCGATCTGCTGCCGCAGGGTGCTACGGGTAACGGTGCCATTGCCGGGCATCGTGCTCTGGATCCCCCATCCGCGTACGGTCTCGTGTTCCTTATCGAGCACGTCACCTTACGCGGTGGGGGTTCCCTGAGTGCCGCATCCCGTGCGCTCCTGTGCGGCGTGATCCGCCTGCGCGGCGGAGGGCGATCACTCCGTGTACTCGTCCGCCACCGACAGTGCCGCGTCGAGGGCCGCGAGGCCCTCCTTCGCCTCCGTCTCCGTGATGGTGCAGGGCGGGACCACGTGTGTGCGGTTCATGTTGACGAAGGGCCACAGGCCGTGGGCCTTCGCGGCGGCCGCGAAGGCGGCCATCGGCGCGTTCGCCTCACCGGCCGCGTTGTACGGCACGAGCGGCTCCCGGCTCTCCCGGTTCTTCACCAGCTCCAGGGCCCAGAACATGCCCACCCCGCGCACCTCGCCCACCGACGGGTGCCGCTCGGCCAGTTCGCGCAGCCCCGGCTCGATGACCTGGGCGCCGACCACCGCCGCGTTGGCGACGACGCCCTCCTGCGCCATCACGTTGATCGTGGCGACGGCCGCGGCACAGGCCAGCGGGTGCCCGGAGTACGTCAGACCGCCCGGATAGGGCCGCTTGCCGAAGGTCTCCGCGATCCTCCCGGAGACGGCGACGCCGCCGAGCGGCACATAGCCGGAGTTCACGCCCTTCGCGAAGGTCATCAGGTCGGGGGTCACCTCGAAGAGGTCCGCCGCGAACCATTCGCCGGTCCGTCCGAACCCGGCCATCACCTCGTCGAGCACGAAGACGATCCCGTACTTGTCGCACAGGTCGCGGACGCCCGCCAGATAGCCGCGCGGCGGGACCATGATCCCGGCGGTCCCGGGGATGGTCTCCAGGACGACGGCGGCGATCGTCCCGGGCCCCTCGAAGGCGATGGTCGTCTCCAGGTGCTCCAGCGCCCGCTCGCACTCCTGCTGCTCGGTCTCGGCGTAGAACCGCGAGCGGTACAGGAACGGGGCCCAGAAGTGCACCACGCCCGCCGCGGCGCCGTCGGAGGCCCAGCGGCGCGGGTCTCCGGTGATGTTCACGGCCTGCTGGGTACCGCCGTGGTACGAGCGGTAGGCGGACAGCACCTTGGGGCGGCCGGTGTGGATGCGCGCCATGCGCACGGCGTGCTCCACCGCGTCGGCGCCGCCGTTGGTGAAGAAGATCTTGTCGAGGTCACCGGGAGTGCGCTCGGCGATCAGCCGCGCCGCCTCCGACCGGGCCTCCACGGCGAAGGCGGGCGCGAACGTGGTCAGGGTGGCGGCCTGCTCCTGTATCGCGGCGACGACCTTCGGGTGCTGGTAGCCGATGTTGGTGAAGACGAGTCCGCTGGTGAAGTCGAGGTAGCGGTTGCCGTCGTAGTCCCAGAAGTACGACCCCTCCGCACCGGCTACGGCGAGCGGGTCGATGAGGTCCTGCGCTGACCAGGAGTGGAAGACGTGCGCACGGTCCGCGGCCTTGACGGCGGCGCCGGCCCGGGGGTCGATCTGAGGGGTCATGCGGCGAAGCGTAGGTGTCCGGGAGGCGGACGCGACATCGGCGTCCTGTCTGCGGTCGGGACGTGAACGCGACAGTGTGTCGACGTGGAGGGGCGTTCATGGAACCGCGGGTACCGGGTCGGCCGACTAGGTGTACGGCGGCACTATTCTCTGGCTGTCGCACACGCAGGGGCGGGGCAGGTGACGCGGTGATGGACAGGCTGGGGGCGGGGGACCCGCAACGGATCGGGGCCTATCGGCTGCTCGCGCGGCTCGGGGCCGGCGGCATGGGGAGGGTGTATCTGGCCCGGTCGGACCGGGGCCGGACCGTCGCCGTGAAACTCGTCCGGCGGGAGCTGGCCGAGCAGGAGGAGTTCAGGGCGCGCTTCCGGCAGGAGGTGCAGGCCGCGCGGCAGGTCGGCGGGTACTGGACCGCACCCGTCCTCGACGCCGACACCGAGGCCGACATCCCCTGGGTCGCCACCGGGTACGTAGCCGGACCGCCCCTCCAGGCCGTGGTCTCGCACGATCACGGTGCCCTGCCGGAACGCTCCGTGGGCATCCTGGCCGCCGGACTCGCCCACGCCCTGCAGGACATCCACGCCGCCGGTCTGATCCACCGCGACCTCAAGCCCTCCAACGTCCTGGTGACGATCGACGGGCCGCGGGTCATCGACTTCGGCATCGCCCGCGCCCTGGAGACCCTGGCCGGCGTGGGGCTCACCCGCACCGGCGCGCTCGTCGGATCGCCCGGGTTCATGGCGCCCGAGCAGGTGCGCGGCGACCGCATCACGCCCGCGTGCGACGTCTTCTGCCTCGGGTCCGTGCTCGCCTACGCCGCCACGGGCACCCTCCCCTTCGGTGACGCGAACAGCGCGGCGCATGCGCTGATGTTCCGCATCGCGCAGGAAGACCCCGACCTCGACGGGCTGCCGGAGGGGCTCGACGACCTCGTGCGGGACTGCCTGCGCAAGGACCCGGCGGCCCGGCCCACGCTCGCCGAGATCCTGGAGCGGTCCGGTGCCGAGGACACGGTCTCCGGCGGCCGGAGCAAGGACCCCTGGCTGCCCGGCGTGCTGGTCGCGCAACTCGGCCGCCACGCGGTACGGCTGCTGGACACGGAGGACCCGGAGGAGGGGACGCGGGCCACCGCCACGGTGCCGGTGACGGCTCCCGGAGGCACCATGGGGCAGGCCGTGGACCCGGGGCACTTCGGCCCCGCAGTGCCCCCCGCCGCCGGTGCCGCCGTGCCGGAGGGCGCGATGGCCGGCGATGGCGCGGAGGGCCCCCGGGTGCCCGGAGCCGAGGTCGGCGGGCAGCAGGTGGACGCGGTGGGCGGTGACGGGGCCACCGGACGCGGGGGTCCCACGGTCTTCGTCGAGGCCGGACCGCAGGATCCCGCGGACCTCATCGAGCGGGTGCCGGCGCCCCGGGGGGCCGGGGCGCCGCTCGGGCACGCTTCCGCGGCCGGCCCGGCGGACGGCACCGACGGCCCGGACACGCCCCCGCCGGTCGGGTCCCGCGAGCTCGAACGGCGGCCCACCGAGGTGGTCCGCGCCGATCACACCTCCGCGCCCGCCCCGCACCCCGCCCACGGTCATCCCCAGCCTCCCGCGTACGGCTACCCGCAGCACGCCGGTGGCCGGGGCGGCGCCACGGACCAGGCCTACGGCCCGACCCCGCCGTACGGGCCGTCCCCGTACGGGCCGTCCCCCTATGGTGATCCGGGGCAGCCGGAACCAGCGCGCAGAAGCGGCCGCTCCACCGCCGTGCTGATCGTCGTCGCCCTGGTGGTGGCGCTCGGCGCGGGCGGCTCGGTGTTCGCGCTGATGCGGGGCGGGGGGATCGGGACGAGTGGCGGCGCAGCACCCTCGCACACCTCCGCCGCGCCCACGACCCACGATCCGACCACGCCCGCGCCCTCCAGTCCGGTGAGCGCGAGCCCCACCTCGCCGTCGCCGGCTGCCGGCGCCGTGCCGGACGCCTACCTCGGCACCTGGAACGGCAGCATCGACAACTCGGGCGGCCACAGCACCCGCAGCCTGGTCATCGAGCAGGGCGACGTGGGCGACCCGGTGCTCTCCCTGACCGCGGAGGGCCCGGCGGGCAGCGGCACGTACCACTGCGTCTTCCAGGCGAAGCTCGCCGAAGAGCCCGCCTCCGGCGGCCCGTTGAGGATCGGCCCGTCCACGGTCACGGTCGGCAGCCCCGCCTCGTCCTGCACCCCGGGCGCCGCGACGGAGCTGACGATCCTCCCGGACGGCCGGCTCGAGCGTCTGAACACCAGCACCGGCGAGTCCCTGACATACACGAAAGCGAACTGAACTCCCGTCATCCGCTTGTCCGTTGAACGTCATTCGAACTTCGGCGGACGACCCCGGTCCGTTTCCGCCCGCAGTCGTACCGTGACCCCACGATCGGCTCCGGGAAGTGGCGGGGGACCCACGATGGAGTGGTTGAGCGCAGAGAACGTCGTGGCCGTGGGGACGGCCTTTCTCGGCATCGTCGCGTCCGGTGTCATGGTCTGGTACGAGCGCCGGGTACCGCGCCGCAAGCGCATCGGCTACCGCGTCCAGATGGACAACCCGATAGGCGACGACGTCCGTTCGGGCCGCGCCAACGGACGTCTCGGCCTCTTCGACGAGACCCCGGGCATGGTGGACGCGACGCTCGTGCTCCTCCGCATCGAGAACGACGGCTCGCAGGGCATCGACCGCGACGACTACACCGGCCCCGAACGCCACGGGCTGACCGCGGTGTTCACCGATCGCACCATCCGCGGTGTCTCGGTCACGCAGCCGACCGACACCGACCACCTCATGGACCACTTCACTCCGGAGCGCGGGTTCGGCTACGAGGGCAGCCGGCTGCGCATCCCGCGGGTACCGCTCAACCACGGCGACCACTTCAAGCTGCTCGTGCTGCTGTCGGGCGGCGACGTGGGCCGTGCGATACGGCTCACGGGCGGCATCCGGGACGGCGAGGTGCACCCCAACCGCAGCGCCACGCCGGACGACAAGCCGCCGCTGTTCAGCCGGGCCGCCCGGCTGATCAGCATCACGCTCACCCTGAGCGTCGTCACGCTCGCCGGCATCGTCATCGCCCGCGACGACAGCCCGCCCGAACCGCCGCCGATGGACTGCGCCCGCGGCTCCCTGAGGATCACCGGGTCCACGGCCTTCGCTCCCGTGGCGCGGGAGGTGGCGAAGGAGTACGAGAAGAAGTGCGCGGGCGCCCGCATCACCGTGGATGCGCGCGGCAGCGAGGCGGGCGTGGGCGAACTCGTCGGGCGGGGCGCCAAGTCCGGGGGCTCGCCCTCCGTGATCGCGTTCTCCGACGGCCTCACCGCCGACGGGTCCCGTGAACTCGTCGCGAACCGGGTCGCGGTACTGGCCTTCACCCTGGTCGTGAACAAGGGCATCGACCTGCCCCACGGGCTGTCCCTGAGCGACGTACGGCGCATCTACCGCGGACAGGTCACACGCTGGAAGCAGATCGACCGCCGGCTGCCCGATCTTCCCGTGGTCCTCGTCAGTCGCAACGCCGACTCCGGCACGCGGCAGATCTTCCAGCGTCAGGTGCTGGGCAGTTGGGAGCGCGCCCCCAGCACCTCGCTGGACTGCGTCCACAAGGACGACCGGTCCGCCCCCGTCATGCGCTGCGAACTCGACTCCACGCAGCAGGTGCTGGACAAGGTGGCCGAACTTCCCGGTGCCATCGGTTACAGCGAGCTGAACCTCGCTCTCGGCAACAAGGGCGTGCGCCGGGTGTCCTTGGACGGCGCGGCGGCCTCGGTCGAGGACATCGAGCTCGGCAGGAGCCATTACCCCTATCGCGGGGTCGAGTACGCCTACACCTATCGCAGCCCGGCGGCCGGCTCCCTCGCGGCAGGCTTCCTCGCCTATCTCGGCCAGGGCGTCGGCGGGACCGTGATCCGGGCGCACGGCCATCTGCCGTGCTCCGCGCCCGCGGTGCTTCCGCTGTGCGCGGACGACGAGGGCTGAAGCCGCCGGCGCCGGGTCGCCGCCTGCCCTCTCAGCGCGGTTCCGGCGGGCGCTGCCGGGGCATGTTCGGCCGGGTTCCGTTCGCCGGCGGGAACCTTCCCGGCGCCGTCCCCTCCGCCCGTGGCGCGGTCACCCCCGCCGACTGCATCCCCAGCGGCCCGGACCTCGTACGGAACTCCACCATCCAGTCCGCCGTCTCCGCCCGCACCAGCTCCGTGATGTCCTCGGAGAACCGCCGCAGCACCGAAAGGCACCGCTCCGCCGCCTCCCCCGCGGTCCCCTCCGTCGGCCCCAGCACCTCCCGCACGCTCTCCGACGCCCAGTCGAACTGCAGCGCCTGGAGCCGGCGCTGCACGGCCTGTGCGGTCGCCACGTCCCGCATCCATCCCGACGTCACCCCGAAGAACCGGTCCGCCGCCACGCACGCCGCCCCGAGCAGCAGGGACAGATACGCCCAGGGCGCGACCCCGCCGACCGCGCCGGTCAGATCGAGCAGCGGCAGCGCCGCCCCGCAGACGGCCCCGGTCGCGGCGCCGGCCCGCAGTGCGAGCGCTCCCCGCCGCTTCCACGCGCGGTTCGTGAGGTACCAGGTCGCCGTCTCCAGCGCGCGGCGCTCCACCCACCGGTACAGCTCGTCGAGCTGCTCCGCGGGCTCCGTCCAGTCGCCGTGCGGGAAGGGGCGCCCGGTGAGGTCGTCCGGCCGCAACCCGGTCGCGTCGTCGCCCCGGCCGTCCTGGAGCGGACCCTCGGGCTGCATCTCCGGCTGGCTCACCCGGCACTCCCTCCGTACGGCTGTCACGTTCCGTGATGTACAGCCCGCGGTGCGCGTCGGTTCGTGCACGCTCCGCGATCCGTACGTGACGCGTGGTACTGAAGCGCCTGACCCTTCCTACCGCCCAATGGGTGGCGAGGGCCCGGGTTTCACTGCTTTTCCGCCCGGAAGTGGGCCTTGGTCAGGTATAGACCGGCAGGCGAAGTCACTCGAAAGAGTGCTGACCCGGTTCCTTCCGGGGTCCGGACGGACTACCGGAGCGAGCGTCACGGTGACCACGTAGGCTCGTGCCAGGCGGTAAAAACCCGCCGAGGCAGCGGTACGAAACCGCAACCGCCGTACCGTACGAGACCAGGAGCTGATCGTGATCCCCGGTGGTGGCCAGCCCAACATGCAGCAGTTGCTCCAGCAGGCCCAGAAGATGCAGCAGGACCTCGCCAAGGCGCAGGAGGAGCTGGCGCGTACCGAGGTCGACGGCCAGGCGGGCGGTGGTCTGGTGAAGGCCACGGTCACCGGCTCCGGCGAGCTGCGCGCCCTGGCCATCGATCCCAAGGCGGTCGACCCGGAGGACACGGAGACGCTCGCCGACCTGATCGTCGCGGCCGTGCAGGCGGCCAACGAGAACGCGCAGGCACTCCAGCAGCAGAAGCTCGGCCCGCTGGCCCAGGGGCTGGGTGGCGGCATCCCCGGCCTGCCGTTCTGAGTCCACCCGCCCGTCTCTTCTAAGCGAGGCGAGGGCCAACTACCGTACGTACCAAGAAACCCAGCCCGGCTACGGTACGTACCGACGCTCTCCAGGAAAGGCAGTCCGTTGTACGAAGGCGTGGTCCAGGACCTCATCGACGAACTGGGGCGGCTGCCCGGCGTCGGTCCCAAGAGCGCGCAGCGGATCGCCTTCCACATCCTGCAGGCCGAGCCGACGGACGTCCGCCGGCTCGCGCAGGCGCTGCTCGAGGTGAAGGCGAAGGTCCGCTTCTGCGCGATCTGCGGCAACGTCGCACAGGAGGAACTGTGCGGCATCTGCCGTGACACGCGTCGCGACGCCTCGGTGATCTGTGTGGTGGAGGAGCCGAAGGACGTCGTCGCGATCGAGCGGACCCGTGAGTTCCGGGGCCGCTACCACGTCCTGGGCGGCGCAATCAGCCCGATCGAGGGTGTGGGCCCCGACGATCTGCGGATCCGGGAGCTGCTCGCGCGGCTGGCCGACGGCACTGTCACCGAGCTGATCCTGGCGACGGACCCGAACCTGGAGGGCGAGGCCACGGCCACGTATCTCGCCCGGATGATCAAACCCATGGGCCTCAAGGTCACCCGCCTGGCCAGCGGCCTCCCGGTGGGTGGCGACCTGGAATACGCGGACGAGGTCACCCTCGGCCGCGCCTTCGAGGGGAGACGACTCCTAGATGTCTGACGCCACGCTGCACTCCACGACGATGGACCCCGACGACTTCGCGGTGCAGATCGCGGACCAGATCGAGAGTTTCCTGGTCGCCGTGACGGAGGTCGCCAAGGGTGACGAGCCGGACTCGGCCATCCCGTTCCTCCTGCTGGAGGTCTCCCAGCTGCTCCTCGCGGGCGGCCGTCTCGGCGCGCACGAGGACATCGTGCCCGACGAGCGCTACGAACCGGACTCGGGCCCGGACGCGGACGCGGACGACCTGCGCGAACGCCTCGCCGCCATGCTGGACCCGGTCGACGTCTACTCGGAGGTCTTCGACCCCTACGAGCCGCGCAAGGCACCGGTTCCGGCCCGTATCTCGGACGACCTGGCGGACGTCATCACCGACCTGCGCCACGGCATGGCCCACTACCGTGCGGGCCGTACCACCGAGGCCCTGTGGTGGTGGCAGTTCTCGTACTTCTCCAACTGGGGTTCCACGGCGTCCGCGACGCTGCGCGCACTGCAGTCCCTGGTGGCGCATGTGCGGCTGAACCAGCCGCTGGAGGAGCTCGACGGCCTCGACACCGACCAGGGACTCGGGGACGACACCCTCGCCGAGGAGGCGGGCCGGGTCATGGCGCAGGAGATCGCGGGACCGCTGGGGCTGCGTCCGGTCAAGTAAGCCCGGCGAACCCCTTCGCGAGCGCGCTCAGGCCTCCGGCGAGCGCGAGGAGCAGGACGAGGGCGCGTGCCCGGTTCTCGGGCACGCGCCCCGTGAGCGCACGGCCGGCCAGCGCACCCGCCGCCAGGGCGGTGACGGCCACGGCCCAGACCGGAGCGGTGAGCCGGGGCAGCCCGTTGGACGTCACCGACACCAGGTTGACGACGACACCGTAGAACTGCGCGTTCGGTACGAACTCGCGCACCGTCCAGCCCGCGTTGAGCGCGTACAGGGAGACGGGCGGTCCGCCGACACCCGCGGCCGAGTTCATGAACCCGCCCAGACCACCGGCGACGACGGCGCCCCGGCCGCCGCGCAGGGCGGGCACCCGCAGGCCGCGCATGACCAGTGCCACCGCCCCGGTGACGAGCGCGCCCAGGCAAGCCAGCAGCGCGGGTTCCGGCAGCTGCCGGGCCACCCAGGTGCCGGCCGGGACGGTGATCACCGCGGCGAGGCACAGGGGAGCCATCACGGGCAGCCGCACGGCGCGCCGGCCGTCCACGAGCCCGAAGGCGCTGATGGCGCCGGCGGCGCAGTTGGCGAGCACCACGCCCTGGGCGGGCCCGAGCAGGAGCACGAGCCCGGGGACGGCGACCAGGGCGAAGCCCATCCCGGTGAGCCACTGCACGCACCCGCCGAGCAGCACCACCCCGGCCAGCAGCAGTTCCGGCGCCCATCCATCCGTCACGGGCCGGTATCCTCCCGCCGCCGATCCGGCCGGATCAATGGCCGTGCACGGATCCGTCGCGGCCGCTGTGCGGCGGGCGGTACCCCTCGCCGGAGAGGTGGTGCACATGGCACGCCTGTGACACGCGGCACTTTCCGAGTACGGGGGCCCTGCCGGGGCAGATGGGCTGCTGGAGCGGCCGGAGCCGCGCGGTGGACCCTGCGGTGAAAACCGTCGCGGGCCCGCCGTACGTCCGGAGAAAAACCGGGATGATCCCGGGGTGAGCGAGACATCTCACCATGCGGTATCCCGGAAGGGAAATTCGGTCGCTCGATAGACTGAGCCGACCGCACCCGCACATGCGCAGGTGCGGAAAGAGACGGATTGAGCGAGGAGCGCACGTGGGCCTTGTCGTGCAGAAGTACGGAGGCTCCTCCGTAGCCGATGCCGAGGGCATCAAGCGCGTCGCCAAGCGGATCGTGGAAGCCAAGAAGAACGGCAACGATGTGGTTGTCGTGGTTTCCGCGATGGGCGACACGACGGACGAGCTGATCGATCTCGCCGAGCAGGTTTCCCCGATGCCTGCCGGGCGTGAGCTCGACATGCTGCTGACCGCCGGAGAGCGGATCTCCATGGCGCTCCTGGCCATGGCGATCAAGAACCTGGGCAACAAGGCCCAGTCGTTCACCGGTAGCCAGGCGGGTGTCATCACCGACTCGGTCCACAACAAAGCCCGGATCATCGACGTCACGCCGGGCCGCATCCGTACCGCGCTGGACGAGGGCAACATCGCCATCGTCGCCGGTTTCCAGGGCGTCAGCCAGGACAAGAAGGACATCACGACCCTGGGTCGCGGTGGTTCCGACACGACCGCGGTTGCGCTGGCCGCGGCCCTCGACGCCGAGGTGTGCGAGATCTACACCGACGTCGACGGCGTGTTCACCGCCGATCCGCGTGTGGTGAAGAAGGCCCGGAAGATCGACTGGATCTCCTTCGAGGACATGCTGGAGCTGGCCGCGTCCGGGTCCAAGGTGCTGCTCCACCGCTGTGTGGAGTACGCACGCCGTTACAACATCCCGATCCACGTCCGCTCGTCCTTCAGCGGGCTGCAGGGCACGTGGGTCAGCAGCGAGCCGATTCAGCAAGGGGACGTGAAGGTGGAGCAGGCCATCATCTCCGGTGTCGCGCACGACACCTCCGAGGCCAAGATCACGGTCGTCGGCGTGCCGGACAAGCCGGGCGAGGCCGCCTCGATCTTCCGTGCCATCGCCGACGCCGAGATCAACATCGACATGGTCGTGCAGAACGTGTCCGCCGCGGCGACCGGTCTCACGGACATCTCCTTCACCCTTCCGAAGACCGAGGGGCGCAAGGCGATCGACGCCCTGGAGAAGGGCAGGACCGCGATCGGCTTCGACTCGCTGCGCTACGACGACCAGATCGGCAAGATCTCGCTGGTCGGCGCCGGCATGAAGACGAACCCCGGCGTCACGGCCTCCTTCTTCGAGGCGCTCAGCGACGCGGGCGTGAACATCGAGCTGATCTCGACCTCCGAGATCCGTATCTCGGTCGTCACGCGCGCCGACGACGTCGCGGAGGCCGTGCGCGCCGTGCACACCGCGTTCGGTCTTGACTCCGAGAGCGACGAGGCCGTCGTCTACGGAGGCACCGGGCGATGACCGGCCTCCCCTTCGGGGGCACGGGACGTACGGAGTCGTCGGCCCCGGTGTGCGGCGGGCCGTCGGCAGGCCTCCTGCGCGGGGGCCCGGGCCGTACGGAGCGCCGATGACGGCGCGGACCGGGAAGCCGACGCTCGCGGTCGTGGGAGCGACCGGGGCCGTCGGCATGGTCATGCTCCAGATCCTGTCCCAGCACGCGGACATCTGGGGCGAGATCCGCCTGATCGCCTCACCGCGCTCGGCCGGCCGCAAGCTGACCGTGCGCGGGGAAGAGGTCGAGGTGGTGGCGCTCAGCGAGGAGGCGCTGTCCGGCGTCGACGTGGCGATGTTCGACGTGCCGGACGAGGTCGCCGAGCGGTGGGCGCCGATCGCGGCGTCGCAGGGCGCGGTCGTGGTGGACAACTCGGGCGCTTTCCGGATGGACCCCGAGGTTCCCCTGGTGGTGCCGGAGGTCAATCCGTATGCCGCCCGGGTGCGCCCGCGCGGCATCATCGCCAACCCCAACTGCACGACCCTCTCGATGATCGTGGCCCTCGGTGCGCTGCACGCCGAGTTCGGGCTGCGCGAGCTGGTCGTCTCCTCGTACCAGGCCGTGAGCGGGGCGGGGCGCGCGGGCATCGACACACTGCGGCAGCAGTTGTCGCTGGTCGCGGGCACCGAACTGGGCACCAGCCCCGGTGACCTGCGGCGCGCGGTGGGCGACAACACGGGACCCTTCCCGGAGCCGGTAGCACTGAACGTGGTGCCGTGGGCCGGGTCGCTGCGCGAGGACGGGTGGTCCTCGGAGGAGATGAAGGTCCGCGACGAGTCCCGCAAGATCCTCGGGCTGCCGGAGCTGCGTGTGGCGGTCACCTGCGTGCGTGTACCGGTCGTCACGGTCCACTCGTTGACGGTCCACGCCCGTTTCGAGGGCGAGGTCACGGTCGACCGGGCTCGCGAGATCCTCGACACCGCGCCCGGCGTGGTCCTCTGCGACAACCCCTCGGCGGGCGAGTTCCCCACGCCCGCGGACGTGGTGGGTACGGACCCGACCTGGGTGGGCCGGGTGCGCCGAGCCCTGGACGATCCGACCGCCCTGGAACTGTTCGTGTGCGGCGACAACCTGCGCAAGGGCGCGGCCCTGAACACGGCTCAGATCGCCGAGCTGGTGGCCGCGGAGCTCGGAGCGGCGTAGGACGTTCGGGACGCCGCGCCCCGCCTCCGAGTGAGGGGGCGCGGCGTCCCGTTCGTGACGGCCGGCGCGGGCCCCGGACACGCGTCATCGACGCGTTCTCCAGGTGACCCCTTTGTGTGGTTCGCCCGATGAGCGGCACCTGCCGACGGGTGTCATGTGACGCACGTGATACGGACGTTCTGCGGTATCGCATGTCCACGGGCCGGAAACCCCGTGGTCATTGGCCGAATCATTTGTAGGATCTGTGTCGGATCTGTGGTCCAGTCCTATTGGTTCAGACCACTCGATCGACGTCTCCCGGCGTTCGAAGATTTTTCTCCCCGCCCCCGCAACCGCGCACAGGCCGGAGAGCGTCTTTGCGGTCGCCCTTCGGGGGCCGAGCACCACCACACATGGGGCATAGGGGAAGAGCTGGTACGCATGGCACTTGACGCACGGTCCGGTGCGCTGGGGGGCAGACGCGAGGACGCGCGGCCGGGCGGGACGCCCGAGGCAAAAGCGCTGTCTCCCGCGTACAACCCTGGCGGGGGGAGACGTGTCCAACAAGCGTGGCAGAGGTACTCGAATTCACCGCGGTACGGGCGAGGGGCACAACCCTGCGTCCTCCCCACCGCACCCGCATGCCCGGCGCGCCCGGCGGCATGCCGGTGATCGCCCCCATGCCCGCAGCGCGGCCCACCCGCATACCGAATCAGCGTGAGGGCGCCGACGAGACGGCCGCCGGCACCACGGTCGACCACCTCACCGAGACGTACCGCGCCCACTACCGCTCCCTCCTGGGCCTCGCGGCGCTCCTCCTCGACGACACCGCGTCCTGCGAGGACGTCGTCCAGGAGGCGTTCATCCGGGTCCACTCCGCGCGCAAACGCGTCCGCGACCCGGAGAAGACGCTCGCGTACCTCCGCCAGACCGTTGTGAATCTCTCGCGCTCGGCGTTGCGGCGCCGCATCCTCGGTCTCAAGCTGCTGTCGAAGCCCATGCCCGACATGGCGAGCGCCGAGGAAGGCGCGTACGACCAGCTGGAGCGCGATTCGCTGATCAAGGCGATGAAGGGACTTCAGCGCAGGCAGCGCGAGGTCCTGGTGCTGCGCTACTTCGCGGACATGACCGAGGCCCAGGTCGCGCAGACGCTGGGCATCTCGCTCGGGTCGGTGAAGGCGTACGGTTCACGTGGCATCGCCGCGCTCCGTACCGCCATGGGGGCGCCGGCATGAGCAAGCACGACGAGCGGCGCGGGGCGTCCTGGGGGAGCGACGCCCAGCACCGCCATGAGCCCTATGAGTGGCATCAGCCGACCGACCGGACCGAGCCCCATGAGGACGACCAAGACCAGCATGCTGGGAACGGAACTGTGAACCACCGCCCCAAGGACCAGGACCGGCGCGAGCCCGGACCGGACCACGCCGCTGCCGACGCGACCGCGGGCGACCACTCCGTGCCCGGGCCCGGCGGCGTCGACGGCGGGGACGACACGGACGCCGATCGCCCCGGTGCCGAGCGCGAGACCTCCGGCGCGGACGACGAAGGCCCCCGTACCGACCGCCACGGTCCCGGCCGGGACCGGCTCATGGCGGCGCTCGAGGGCCTCGGCCGGGACGATCTCGGATCAGGCGTCTCAGGAACCGACCGGACCGCTTCGAACGGCGGGGGAGCCGCGACCGGTCCCGAGCCGGAGGCGGCTCCGGAAGGACTCGCCGAGGACGAGCTGGCGCTGCGGCGGATGCTGCAGCAGGCGGTGAGCGAGATCGAGCCGCGCGACGGCTCGCTGACGCGTCTGCGGCGTG